>Ga0208629_100454_pt1 | contig 20113 bp, 4 predicted proteins | sample LakWasMet19_HOW5_2_FD_183865 | JGI IMG/M metagenome (GOLD analysis project Ga0208629, IMG submission 183865) | Freshwater sediment methanotrophic microbial communities from Lake Washington under simulated oxygen tension - Sediment Metagenome... | ecosystem: Environmental > Aquatic > Freshwater >... | reverse complement strand
CCCCGTCTCGGCCCCGGCCGCCGTGACGACTCCTCCGGTCTCAGAACGCAAGCGTGCCTCACCGCTCGCTCGCTCTGCTGCGGCGCACTCAGCGGCTTCTCAGGCGCCGGTGGCGCGGCCCTCGGGTGCGCTGCCTGGGGCTGCGCTCTCCACGCACATCGAGGCCTTCCTGCTCGAGCTCAGCTCCACAGTCTCCCCTCAGCGGCACCTGCGAGTGGCAGCGCTTCCCTTCGTGGCGCTGCGGGGTGCGCTGATGCGGCTGTTGGCGCTGATGCGGCTGTCTGCCGTGGCGCGTGCGGACGCGCCCAACCCAGCTCGCCACAGCCGCCCCTCCCCGCTGGCGGAGCGTGCCGCAACGGCAGTCGCCGTCGCAATCTGCGCCGGTGCTGCTGCTGCCGTGTGGTCTGCCTTCAACACGGAGCTGCTGCCGCTGGGGCCCCTCCTCGTCTGCTACGGGCTCGCATGCGCCTTCGTGACCCTCGTCCTCTCCGTCGTCCACGCCCTCTCCATCGCCACCCACGCGCTGGCCTGCGTCGCCGTCCGCCTTGTGAGCCTGGCCTCGACCGCTGCCTGGCTGGCCATGCGCGGCGCAGCTGGACTCACGCTGCTGCCTCCGCTCGCTCGCTGGCTTGCGTCGCGCATTGTCGGCGACGGCAAGGTCGCCGCCGCCACCGCTGCTGCCGCCCCGGGTGCGCCCGCCCCCGTGCCCGCCCCCTCTCGCCGCAGACGCTGCCTGCACGGCTGCGCGCGTGCGGCGAGCCTCTGCGGCGTGCTCTTCCTCACGGGCGCGCTGCTGTCCGCCTCGCAGCACGCGCTGCTGCTGCAGGGAGTGGTGCAGTGGAACGATCACATGCGCTCGGCGCACCGCGGCAACGTCATCGCCGCCCTGCTGCTGCAGCCAGACCTGCGACGGGCCCTGCCTCCAGCAGCACCTGCGGCTGCGGGCGCTGGCGTTGCGGCTGACGAGGCGGCGGCTGCTGCCAGCTCGCTCCTGCAGCCGATGAGCAACGTTGAGCTGTCGCACGCGGCCACTCGGCGGGGCCTGTCTGTGCGTCCCTCCGAGCACGCCGCAGGGGGCGCGGGAGACGAGGGCAGCGGCGGCGGCGGCGTCGACCGAGGCTTGCCCCGCGCCGAAGCTTGGTCGGGGAGCCGAGAGAGCGAGTTGCGCCGGCAGCAGCGGCTGTACCAAGTGGCGCCAGCAGCTGGGCCCGGGGAGGCTGCTGCTGCGGCAGGGCTGGCGGCGGGTGCCGGCGGTTCGCGGCAGCAGGATGGTGGGCGGGAGGGGGGCCTGCTGCTGCCGCAGGAGGGCGCCAGTCCGCTGGAGGCGGTGATGGCACGGGCAGACGCGGTGGCAGCGGCGGAGGCGGCGGCGGAGGCAGCGCCCGCGACTGCAGCGTTGGGGGGTGGCGGTGGCCGTGCCCGTGCCGCCGCCGCTTCCGTCGGTGGGGCGGGGGCACGCGTGGAGGCAGCCCGCCAGCTGATTGCGCCCCACGGTCGTGAGAGCGCCAAGGGCGGCAGGGCTGGTGCGCCGCCAGACAGCGGCCCCACTGCCTTCAGCTGGGGCCGCGCTCTGAACCTCGGGCAGGCGCTGCAGGCGCTGGGGCCAGCCCTCGCCAGGGCAGCCCCGGCCCTGCTGCCGCTGCTCACAGCGGGGGCTGCGCAGGTGCAGCGGCTGGGGCGAGCCCTGCTGTTCGGGCTGCTGCTCCTGTGTTACAGGGCCGTCCTGCTGCTGCGCGGCGAGCCCGCCCTCCCGCTCACACCCGGCCTCCCGCCTCCGGTGGCGGACGATGCCGCAGCCGTGGCCAGCGGCGTCGCCCGCACCGGCGGCGCTGCTTGGCTGCGAACGCTGCGCCAGCTGCTGCTGCAGCTCAGCGCAGGTGACGCAGCCCCCGGCGAGCCCGCGGCCGCGCCAGGTTCGCTGGATGGGGGCGGGGGCGGTGGCGCCCCCGCAGCTGCCCCCGCCCCGCTGCTGGCAGCGTGGGTGGTTCCCGCGCGGCTTGCGGCTCTGCTGGCCATGTCCTGCCTGCTGCTGGCGGTGCTTGCAGGCGTTGCAGCCGTGCTGCTGCCCTCGTGGAGGGCCGTGGCGCTCGCCGCAGCGGACGGCGCTGCCCCCGTCGCGTCGCTGCGGGCTGCGGAGGCGGAGGCGGCCGCCGCTCGCAGGCAACGCGAGAGGGATGCGCGCAGGGCGCAGCGGCGAAGGCGCAGGCAGCAGCACCTGCAGCTGGCGGCTCGCGGTGCGAGCGGGGAGGGCGGGGAGGGCGGGGACGACCCAGTGCTGGCGTGCCTGCTGCAGGCGGAGCCGGGCGGGGCGGCAGGCGGCGCCAGGCACCCGCACGGCGGCGCAGCGGGGCGCGTGGATTGGTCTGCAGCGTACGCGAGCCTGCCCCCGTGGCTGGCCCGCAGCAGGCCGCTCCGCTGGCTGTGCCTCGCCCTGCCCCTGTCCGCCTTCAGGGGCCTGCTGCTCGCCCTCTCCGCCGCGGCGCTCGTGCTCGGGCGGGAGGAGGGCGGCGCCGCTGCCGCAGCGTCGCGCGGCGACGGCGGCGCCGCGGGCGGCTCCCGCGGCGGCGACAGCCCCGGCAGCAGCGGGGTGTCTGAGAGCGAGGGCGAGGAGGGGGACGAGGGGGCGGCCGCGCGCAGGGCGCGGGCTGCGGCCGCCTCCTCGCGCGCCCTGCCGCAGCGTGCCCGCGCCTGCACGGAGGCCCTCCCGGACCTGCAGCCGCTGCTGGCGGCGGTGGCGCAGGAGAGCGCGCTGGCCGCAGCCTCAGCTGCCGCGCGGCGCGAGGCGGCCTTCGCGCCCGCGCTGGCTGCCCTGCCGGAAGGGGGGAGCTGGGCTCCGGAGGGGCCGTCAGAGCTAGAGGAGGCGGAGGCGAGCTCGGAGGGCTCGGAGTCACATGAGCGGCCGGGAGGAGCCTCCAGCTTGCCTGCCGCGGGCTTCGGCGGGGAGCCCTCTCTGCAGCTGCTCAACGCAGCGAGTGAGCCCGGCGCCGCCGTTGCCCCTGGTGTCCCGCCGCCACGCGCTGGCCCACCCGGCCCCCCGCCCTCCGCAGCCGCCCCCGCTGCCGCAGCCCCCGCCTCTGGCCTGCACCGCATCGCCTCCTCCCTGCTGCTCACGGTGAAGAGCGCCCTCGGGGGAGGCCGTGCGGGGGAGGGGGCCAGCAGCCACCCGATGCCCGCTGCTGCTGCAGCAGCAGCTGCAGCAGCTGGCGCATCTGCATCGTCGCCCTCTGCTGCTGGTGGTGCTCCCAGTGCCAGCCTCGCCCCCGTGCGCCGCGCGCGCTCCGCCAGCGAGGGCTGTGAGGCGTGCCTGACGCCCTCACACCCGCTGACCCCGCTGCCTCTGCCCCTGGCAGCCATGCCGTTCGCCCGCTCGGCGAGCACGGGGGCGTTCGGGGCGGCTGCTACTCCCCGGGTCGTCGCCGGCTCAGCCACCCCTGTCGCGGTGCCGCAAGCACACGCTCAGCCCCTGCCTCCGTCGTCGGGGGGCAGCGCGATCCCCCCGCATGGGCCCTCTCCCTCCTGCTCCGGTGTCGCGCTGTCGCCTCGCCCGGCCGACGCTGCCGCGGCCGCACCGGTCGCGGAGCCGCCAGATGAGCCCGTCGCTGCGACACACGGCCCGGCGGACCCAGCGGAACCGGCGGCCGTGCCGGCATCCTCGTGGCCTGGGGCTGGCGCTGCAGCGGCTGCCTTCCAGGGCCTGAAGCTGCGGATGCCGGGTGCTGGCGCCTCCGCCTCCCTCGGCTCATCAGGCGGCTTCAGCCCCTTCGGCAGCGGCACAGCCACCCCGATACTCAACACGCCTGTGGGCTCGCCGCGCGGCACGCACAGCCACGGCAGGCCGCCGCTGCCGCCGTCTCAGCAGCACCAGCAACCCCGCTCCTCGCCGCTGGCTGCGACCACGCCCGGTGCCGCCGGAGCGCCTGCAGGCGTGCCTCCCGGCCCTGGCCTGCCCCCGCATGCGCGCGAGGTCTCGGGGGTGATCCTGCCGCGCCCAGGCACGGTCCGCTCCAGCAGCAGGGCGGCCACTCTCACCGCCCTGGTGCAGCCGCAGCAGTCTCTGCACGGCGCCTGCCCTGCGGCGAGTGGGGCGCCCCCGCCGCCCGGGGAGCTGCTGCAGCGAGAGCGCTCAGCGGGCAGCGTCGCGAGCTGGGCGAGCGGCGAGGCCCCGTCTCGCGGCAGCTCCCCAGCTGGCAGCGAGGCCAGCGGCAGCGGGAGCAGCGCGGCCACCGCTTCGCCTCTTCACCCCTCGCCGCTTCACCTGCCCGCCGCAGCTGGCGGGCTCGCCGGCGAGGCGGGTGCAGCTGCTGCCTGTCCGGGCGCCCGCTTTGTTCTCTCCCCCTCCGCCTCCCCGGACGCAGCGCCGCTCTCGGCAGTCTCGCCCCTCGGGGCAGAGGAGTCTTCAGCCAGCGACGGGGCACCCCTCTCCGGCGTGCAAGAGCGCTCGGCGACCGCCATCGGCAACAGCAGCGCACCAGGGGTGGCTTCGCAGCCTCCGCTCCGCAGACACCGCTCCCCCTCCTTCGTCGCTGCGGCAGCCTCCTGGGTGCAACGCCCCATGGCTGGCTGGGTGATCCCCTCGCCCTGGGCCCTCGCTGTGGCACCCCACTGCTTCGCTCGACTGGCGCGGGCAGGCCTGCTCGGTGCCCCCTTGCCCCTCATGCTGCCGCTGGTGCTGCTTGTGGTGGTCGGCCCCACGTGGGTGGGTGCGCTCATGCACCTGTCAGCCATTGTGCTCGAGCCGCTGCGGGCAGAGACCAGCCACGCTGCGGTGTCAGCCGCCCACTACCTGCTGCTGGCTGCCCCTCTTGCCGCCCTGCCCCTCGCGCTCTTCTGCGGCTTGTCGTCGACGCACGACGCTGCGGCCATCAGCTCGGACGGCGCGGGGTCTCTCTCGAGTGCCGTTTTAGCGTCGTCAGCGGGGCAAGCAGCCGGTGTCGCGACGGGGCGCCTTGGGAAAAATGGGTTCGCTGCAGCCCTAATCCGCTCTTGGGGCGCTGCTTGTGGAGTCGACGTGGCAGCCGGCCTTGAGGCGGGGGCCGCGGGTGATGCACACAGGTCGCCATCAAGCATCGCCCTCCCAGAGGCGCCGACCGGGGCAGTCGCCGGCAATGCTACCACCGACGGCGCAGCCGGCGCGACCAGAGCTGTTGTTGTGGAGGCAAGAACCGTTGCACATGTCGCGCCCTTCGCCCGGAGCGAACTGCAGGGCTGTGAGTATTGCCTGTTCGAGGCTGCGCCCGCCCCGATCGGTGGGAGCCCTCGTGGCTCTGGCTGTGACTTTGCAATCGCCTCCTGCGACTGCTGGACTCGCCTCCAGCACGCCGACTCGACGGCTCGCTCGTCGGCCTCGACTCCTGCGCCTGGCGGCCACACAGTCTTAGTGCTGCCGCATCTTGCTGCGGCGCTGGCAGTGGAGCGAGCATGCCTCGTGCCTGCCGGCCGCGTGCTGATGCAGGTGCTTCCCGAGGAGGAGGCGGAGCACGCTTCAGCCCTGTCCGCGGCCGCCGCTGGAGCTCCTGCGGTCGTTGCGCCCAGCAGCCCCGCTTTCTTCCCCGCCCTGCTCTTCCAGGGCGTGACTCCCAACGCGCCCGCCTCCCCGCTGCTTCTCTGTCTGGCTGCGCTGGTGCAGCGCTACGCGAAACCTCCGTCGCAGGGCGCAGAGGCTGCCTCAGAGACGGGTCCCACCGGTGCTGTGGCACCCCTGCCTGCGTCCGACCCGCGAGCGTCCTTCCGCTGCCTTACGCAGCGGCAAGTCGCAGTCTTGACTCGCCTCGCGGTACAGGCCGCCCACACGGCGTTTCTACCAGTGGGCGCCTCGGATGCATCTGCCGCCTTCGCATCGGCCCGCTGCAGCGCGCGTGCGGCCTCGCTGCCGCGTCGCCCTCCCGCGAGCGCCCCAAGCAGTTCCGCTGCGGCCCTGGGCCCCAGCGCCATCGTCACGGCTGTGGCTTGCGACTTCTGCTCTCAGGCGCAGGGCGGAGGCCCTCGCGCTGCTGCCATCCTGCGGCTGTACGGGCATCTGCTGGCTGTGGCGGCGCACTTCCCGCCGGCAGCATCCCCGACCCTCCTGAGCCTGCACAGTGACCCGTCACAGCCCTCTGTGACGACAGGGCGTGCGTTACGGGAGGCGGCTGCGGCTGCTTTGCTTTCGCAAGCCTGCCGCATCTCTCCGCGCCGCATTGGTCGCTTGCTGGACACCGACGCAAGCGTGGGGGCCACCGGCGGCGCTGTCCCCACGGCTGCGATGCAAACCACGGCCACTGGTGCCGTGTCAGCGATCTGGGCCCTGCTCTTGCGGTTGCGGTGCGGGCTCCACTCAGCAACAGCGTGGTGCCGGCGAGACGCCCTTCGCGCTCTCAAAGGGGAGGCAACTTCCCAGCATTCGACGATCGCTGCCACTGCTGTCTACGCGAGCCGCTGTGTCGCCTGCGCGGCCCTGGTCTCCCTCGCAGCGTGGCTGCTGGCACTCTCCTCCCTGACCAATGTCTATCGACTACAGTCGCTGGTGCCTGCTTTGGCGCTGCTGCTGTTGGCGGTGGGCGCACTCCTCACGCCAGCCCCACTGGCAGCGCTGCCTCTGCAAGCGCGCGCAGCAGGGTAGCTGCTGGGCTCCGTGGGGCGTTCGGCCCAGACATGTGGTCAGGTGCGGCATGCGCAGCTGCACCGTTCACTCTCTGCAACTCTGCCGCCCACAAAACGATTTGTGCCCGCAACGCGGCGTCCGTCGCGCCCCCACGAGTAGACAACTATTTACATCTTGAAGCTAGGTAGTGACTTGGCGTCCGAGGCGTCCTGTTGATGCCACCACCGCTGGCAGTGGACCAGATGCAGAATCCGGACGGGGTCTTGTCAGTGACTCCGAGTCAGGGGCAGAGAAGGACCCCATCCCCCGGGCCGTTCACAGCTTGAGGATGACCCCGGGCCGACAGGTGGCCCGCCCATCGTCCAGTGCCCTGCCTCGCTGGGCACGTCGGCAACTCGCCGGACGTCCAATCGTGCTCACGATAGCCAACTTCAAGCGACCGCCAGTGGGTCCGGATCGATATCCGGGCCGTTGGTCGAAGGTTTCATCAACTTGATGTTTCGATGGGCAGCTCGAGCGGTGGCTCGCTTGAACACGTGAGAGTGTTGTCATGCTGTGTAATTAGAGGAAAGTCTGCATTTACCGCATGTGGCGTGTTCATCGTATTGCACAGCGTGACAAATGCTCAGACGTCAGGACGCGGCCGCGGCGGAAATGCTGAGCGCGCATGTGTGGAATGCAAAACACCAGGTGACGAGCGTGAACGCTCTCGTGTCGGCTTCGCCCTGGCTGCTGTATTCAGCGCTGTCCTCGTCTACACCGTCGATACGCCCTCCATGGCTGAACGATTCCTGAAGGAACTCTCCGCGCACGCGCACGCGGTTCGGGTGCCCGGCCCTGGCGCGCGCGTGTTTCGCGAGTGCGCCTTTTCATTCGATACGCCCGAGTCTACCGATGGCGTGTTTGTGTCGCTGCACACCCACCAGGCCTTTGGCGTGGACTTTGTTCCCCTGGATCGCGAGCGGGCAATGCTCTCGGGGGAGCCGGTCCCAGCGGTGTACTTGCAGCAGAGGTGGCGTCGTGTGACCAAGCCCAAGACTGCAGCTCCGGCAGCGGAGTCTGTGGATGCGGGGGTCACCACGCTCGGCTTGGGTGTTCCTGGCGGCTTTGAGCTTGGCGAGGCCGCAGCAGTCTGGGAGCTGGACAAGAGCGATGTGCGCCTGGTCATCTTCACCGGGGCGCCTCACGACGCCTCCTTTCTTGCACTACGGCACCCGGATGAGACGCGCGCTGCTGGGGTGCCCGTCGCTGTGCTCGCTGCGGTGGAAGGGGTGCTCGGCGCCCCCGACGCCGAGGCTGCCGCCTCCTCCGGCCCCCTCGCGTGGCAGGACGTGCGAGAGGTCAGCCGCTTTGCGCTGGACCTGGTGCAACTCCAGAACGGCGTGCGCATCTCCCCGCATGCCGCCGACTGGCGCTGCGGTGTGCCCGGCTGCGACAAGGCAACTAGCAACCTTTGGCTGAACCTGAGCGACGGCTTCATCGGGTGCGGCCGCGTGCAGAGCGGCGCGCAGGGCGGCAACGGGCATGCGCTGGCGCATTACGTCGCCACCGGTCACGCCTTCCCGCTGTGCGTGAAGCTGGGCACCATCACTGCTGCGGGCGGGGACGTGTACAGCTACGCGCCCGAGGAGGACGATATGGTGGAGGACCCGCACCTGGCTGCGCACCTTGCCCACTGGGGCATCAACGCCATGGAGATGGCCAAGACGGAGAAGTCCATGACGGAGCTGCAGGTGGAGTACAACGCGGGCTTCGACTTCTCGCGCATCTGCGAGGGCGACAAGGAGCTGGAGCCGGCCACCGGAGCGGGCTTCATCGGCCTCGACAACCTCGGCAACACTTGCTACCTGAACAGCGTCATGCAGCTCATCGCCGCCCTGCCGGAGGCGCGCGCCCTGTACGGCGCGGGCGTGCACGCGGGCGACGCGGTCGCGGCGCGGCGGGAGGCCCTGTACCGCAGCGCCCCGCGCCTGCCGCAGGAGGACCTGCTCACGCAGGCGTGCAAGCTGCTGCACTACCTGCACAGCGACCGGTACGGGCTGACGGCGGAGGCCCTGGTGAGGCGCAAGGAAGCTGGCTCTAAGGGTGCGCCCGCCCCCGCGGGTGACGCCAAGTCTGCGACTACGACTGCGGTGGCGGATCCGGAGCCCGGCGCGGGCGGCGCTTGCGGCTTCGTGACCCCGCGCATGTTCAAGGCCATCGTGGGCAAGGGGCACCCCGAGTTCTGCACGAACCGGCAGCAGGACGCGGCGCAGTTCGTGGAGTGGGTGCTGGGGTGCCTGGACAAGGCTCACCACGCCGCGGCCGCGGGGCGGCTGGAGGCGCTGCCCGCCGGGGAGGATGCGGGCGGCAGCGGCCCCCTGGCCCGCCTCAGCGACCTCTTCACCTTCACGCTGCAGACGCGCCTGCAGGACCTTGCCAGCGGGGGCATTCGCTACACGGGGGCCGCGGACAGGGTGCTGCGCCTCAACGTGCCGCTGGAGGCCGCGACCAACGCGGACGAGGTGGCGGCCGCGAAGGCGGCGGTGGAGACCGCTGCTGCAGCCGCCGACGCGGCAGAGGCAGACGCCAGGGATCGCGCGGCGGCTGCGGAGCCCTCGCCTAAGCGCGCTCGATCTGAGGAGCCCGGCGCTGCTGCGGCGGCTGGTGATGCGGCAGCCGCGGGTGCCTCCGCCGGCAGCACGACTGCTGCGGAGGCAGCAATGCAGGCAGCAGGAGGTGCCGAGCAGCTGGCAGCGGCTGCCGGCGTCAAGGCGAAAGCCAAGCCTGCAAGCGCGGGGGATCGGGTGCGGGCTGAGCTGTCCCCCACCGTGCCGAAGCTGCAGGTGCCGCTGGCAGCCTGCCTCGCCGCCTTCGCCGCCCCAGCCACCATGGAGGACTTCGCCTCACCCGTCACAGGGCAGCGGGGCCTGGCGACCCAGACGCTGCGCCTGGCGACCTTCCCGCGCTACCTGTGGCTGCAGCTGAACCGCTACACCCTCGCCGCTGACTGGACCCCCCTCAAGCTGGATGCCTGCATCCCGATGCCGCTGCAGCTGGACCTGGGCGCGGCAGGGCTCAAGGCGCCGTCCCAGGGGCTTCAGGAGGGCGAGCCAGACCTAGACGCCCTCGCGGCTGCGGCTGGCCACCAGGTGCCAGTTGCTGCGGCGCCTGCAGCCGCTGCTGCGGCGTCGCCAGAGCCCGATGCAGGCATCGTATCGGCCCTGGCCTCCATGGGCTTTCCCGAGGGCGCCTGCATGCGTGCCGCCGTGGCGGTGGGTAACGCGGGCGTGGAGGAGGCGTCAAACTGGGTCATGAGCCACATGGAGGACCCAGACTTCGCGGAGCCGTTCGCCGCGCCTGCGCCCGCAGCTGCGGCGCCACCGCCTGCGGCGGGTGGCGTGGATCCTGCTGCGTTGGAGATGCTCACTTCGATGGGCTTCGACGAGGAGCGAGCGGCCTACGCGTACAGGCAGGCCGGGGGCAACATGGAGCGTGCCGCGGACTGGCTCTTCTCCCACATGGACGAGCCGCTGCCCGCGGAGGCAAATGCGGCGGCAGCGCCAGGGGCGGCAGCGCCAGGCGCGGGTGGTATCTCCCCTGCTGACCAGGCTGCAGCGGGTCGGTTCGAGCTCGTGGGCTTCCTGTCCCATATGGGCAACAGCACCAGCAGCGGGCATTACGTCTGCCACATTCGCCGGGGCGATGCCTGGTACCTCTTCAACGACACGAAGGTGGCACGCAGCGAGGCGCCGCCGACCGACCTCGGTTACATGTACCTCTACCGGCGCATTCAGTAGCCCAGCTGCGATGGCATTGACTTTCTCGGCCTGCATCAGCGAGGGGTGCGGACCGGAAGCTTTGATGGGCGATGGCGGTAGTTTTGAGCTGGTGAAACGAGCCTCGCCTTTCTCATGATACAATGAACACTACGCGCGACAATCGCGATGCGGCGGAAATCAATTCGAACCTGTTTGTTGCCATCGTTCTCCCCTTATGCATCTCCATGGATGGCCATCGGTGCACGTGCGCACGGGCCCGCTGCTGACGTCGATAATCCTGATAACTGACAGTATCCGCATCCGTATGCCGACCAGATCGATATACAATACAAGAAATTCAAGTGGTCGCACCGCCGAAACGGCAGGTATACACCGGGGCCCCTTGCGGGGGCCAGAAAGATTTGTCGTTCATTCACTCACTTTTGTGGACGATTTCAAGATAGCACGATTTCGTCGATGCGAATGTTCCCGAGACACGAAAGCGCCAACAGTTCTGTCGCCTCATTTCGCAGGCTGCACATGTGTACACACGCAAAACGCGAAATCGAGACGACAAGCAGCGGACAGTTGCAATCGGCTGCAGGCTTGCACTCATTGCGTGCAGACGGCCCCGGAAGCGATGCCGCCATTGTGAGTTCCTTCACACGCGCTTCTGCGGACCCCTCTACATGTCCAGGTCAGCGAAGTCGTCAGCCGCAGGGGCAGCGCCCGCGCCCTTGCCCGCCACTCGTCCCTTTCCCCTGCCGGCTTTCCTGCTGGCAGTGGCAGCGGCAGCATCGTCGGCACGGGCCAGCTTCGCAGTTTGCTTACCCGCCCTAGGCCCGGTGCCAGGTGCAGGGGCAGGCGGCGGCGGCATAGCATGCACAGCTGGAGCCGCCGCTGCAGGCGCGGGGGCCGTGGTCTTCCGCTCCCCCTTGTCTTTCTTGGCCTTCGAGCGACCGAAGAAGTCTGCGAGGGACAAGACCACGCCGGGGTTGCTGCTGCCGCTGCCGTCCGCGCTGCGGGAGCTGCTGGTGGCCGCTGCGGCGGCAGTTTTGCTAGAGACACTGCCCGCGCCTGCAGCTGTTACTGCAGCCCCCTCCTCCTCCGCGGCTTCCACACGCCTGCGCTTCGCCTGGCTGACACCGCCGGCGCCGGCGCTCGCAGCACCCGAAGCCTGGCGATTGCGACTCTTGCCACTCTTTCCCGCTTCCGGCGCCGCAGCGGCAGATTCAGCCGCGGCCTCAGGGGCGGCCGCAGCGCTGGAGCTGCTGTTGGCTTCTGCTGCCTCGCCCATGGAGCGACGAGAGCGCTTGCTGCCGACACCGGAGGCAGACACGGAGGAGCTCACGGGTGCCGCAGCAGCGGTAGCCCACTCGGGCAGGGCGTCCTCGTCCCCGTCCTCCTCCTCCTCTGCCTCGTCCTCCGCCTCCCGGCTGTCGCTCGTCACAGGGGCCATCTTGCGGTCCTCCTCCTCCTCCTCCGCCTCCAGCAGCGCGTGCGCACCCAAGCGAGGGATGGCTTGAGTCACGCCCAGCCCCCCGGCGCCAGCTGCTCCCGCCGCAGACCCCTTGCCCTCCCGCCCGGGGATGGCGGGTGGCAGCGAATAGTAAGGCAGCTTGCCGCGCTGCCAGTCGAAAATGATGGCGCGGGATGTGAGCACGAGGTCAGGTTCGCCGCCCCGCAGCAGGCGCCCGTTACGCGTGGCCAGCTGGGTCAGGAAGTCAACGCTGTCCGTCCACTTGGCCACCCCGTACGTGACCGCCATGTGCTCCGGCTTGATGCGGCGCAGGATGTCGGGGATGCAGTCCTGCGGCGCCTCCAGCTTCTCTGCTCGCACCACCCCCTTCAGCACGATGTCCGCCTCGCTGTCGGAGGGGTTGGGGTACACGATGCCGGGGCAGTCGATCAGGAACACGCGCTTCATGAGGGTCACGTACTGCCACACCTTGGTCTCGCCGGGGATGGGCGCCACCTTGCACACCTTCTTGCTGCGCAGGGCGTTGATGATGGAGCTCTTGCCCACGTTGGGGTACCCGATGAAGCCCACGCTGATGGACTTCTTGTCGCTGTGCAGCCGCGCGAACTGGCGCAGCAGCGCGATGAGGGCGCCCTTGCCGAAGGGGTGCGTGATGCTCGCGTGGAAGGCGAGAGTGGGGTATTCGCAGGAGAGGGCGGCGACCCAGCGGCGCGTGACCCACGTGGGCACGAGGTCGCACTTGTTGAGCACGAACACGAGGTGCTTGTGCTTGGCGTGCTCCCGCAGGTACTTTTCCACGTGGGGGCTGCGCGTCCCGAGGGGGTCGCGCGCATCCAGCACCTGCACCACCACGTCGCTGCAGTCAAGCACCTTGTACAGCTCACCCCAGATGCGGCGGCTCGTGCCCTTGTCGAAGAGGGAGGCGCGGGCCTCGTCCCGTGCCTCCCCGCCCTCCACGACCCGACCCGTGTCCGCCTCCGCGCTGTACCCGCTGGCTGCATGCGACGCACTGTTGGCGAACTCAGCCACGTCCGTGACGGCCAGCTTCACGCGTTTGCGTTGCGCTTTCGGCCCGAACGTGCCGCCATAGCTCTCGGCGCTCAGGAGGTCCACGCGGGATCGCGTGTTGCCGTCCGTCAGCAGGCCCATGGGGAGCGTTTTACTGTGCAGTACTACCGAGTACGGATCCTTCGTGCGCGCGTCCATGGCATCGCGGAAGCTATCCAGCTCCTTCTGGCCGATGACGCGAGTGTTGCCAAACCAGCGGCGGTCTGGAGCAACGCGTCCGGTTGCCCCGGTGATGGCCGCCCCACCCGCCTTGTCGCGGCTGCGTAGATCACCGCCTGTGATCTGGCCATCCTTATCACGGATGAGGCCGCCGCTCTTGTACATCTGGAGACGCTTGATGGTGTTTTTGTTGCGCATGAAGTTGTCCCCCTTTTTGACCGCATTCTCCCCGGTCTTCACCTTATCGGAACTGCCCAGGCGCTTCTTCATGGTGGCGAGGTACTGGGGCTTGCTCTGAGCACACACTCGGATCCGCCCGTCAAAGGAGCTGCGGCTTGCACGTGCTGGTTCGTGGATGGGCGCGCCCCCCCGAAGATTGTCGCGACGCGCAGATTGCAACGAAGCAAACAAGAAATCTAGGCCAGACGTGTAGCTACTGAGCAGCTTGGAGCTGTTGCGCCGTCGAACAGCAGGCGCAGTGTCTCGAAATTCGCTTTCTGATTCAGCCGTCCGTCTGCAGGGGTGGCCGATCGAAGTTTCACTGGAGAGAGGCAGCGCGCGATTCAGCGAGGTCCGATCTTCGGGCAGCCCGGCACAGGCAGCTGTCTTGACAACTTGCGGCAGTTTGCATGCGCCCATTTCTTCGGCTGACAGCGCGTGCCCGCGTGCTTGCCGTTGCGTCAACTTGAAGATGTCGGCGGGAGGCCCGACGCTGTCGCTTGAATGGGTGCTCGGCTGCGACTCCGCACCCAACACTGTCCATGCGGTTGCACACGACGTAGTGTGCTTCATTTCTGGGAACGTGGGCATATTGTATTGGACTCGCCTTCGGCGTCAAGTGCTGTTGCGCGGACATGTGAGTCGACAAGGGGTCAGCGTCGCTGTGCAGCCGCTGCCCATACATCGTGATCTACAGTCCCCATCATATCAGGGTTGCGGATGATACGAATCCCCTCGTTTGTGTTGCTGCAGCAAAATCCCATCAAGGCATGCGTCGTGTCTCCCGACAAGCGGTTGATCATCACGGCATGCTCGGGGGCCGTCAACAGCAGCATCATTGTGTGGTCGGCAGCCTCTGGCGATGCGCTCTGCACCCTGGATGACGCCCACCTGCAGGGAAGCCTGGCTCTCGCAGTTTCCCCCGACTCGCGCCTGCTCGCTTCCCTGTCCACGCCCTTTCCTGTGCCGCTTCATCATCCGGATGCAATCGCGGGAGGCGCAGCAGGCTCATCCCCAGTTATGGCAGCACAGGAGGTGTCTATCTGGCAGATGCCTTCTGAACTGTGTTGGGCGGGCGGCGCAGACGAAGTGCCGCCTCCTGTGGGACTGCAGCTGCTGACGTGCGTGCTGATCCCCGTCACAGACCCGCAGCACAGCATCGCCTTCAACGGTGTCGGGGCGCTCGGGCAAAGTCGCGCGGCTAGCAGCGGCACCACCGGCATCGGTGATTCGCCGCTGCTTCTGCTGCACGAGCTCGTGTCGACGGGCGTAGGCAGCGCGGTGTTTTGGAGCCTCTTCGCGGGAGCCCTGGAGGAGGAGGCAGACGAGGCCAAGACCAGCGACCCCTCCCTGCTGCTGCAACCCAACAGTTGGCAGTGGCAGGCGATTCACAGCGTGGCTCCGGTGCCTGGCTGTGCCAGTCCCATCCAGCACCCGGAGTGGGCGCTGGCGGCAGCCGGCGAGGCGTCGGCTAGCAATCGCCGCCGCCTGTTGGGGCTGGCAGGAACGGAGGTCCAGTCACATGGATACAGCGCAGGGGCGGCGAGCAGTGCCCGAGGAGGCCCAAGCAGCCAGCGCCAGCCCCCTGCTGGCATCCTCGTGTCCTCAGCTGGCCTCGGCAGCAGCGCCTCTCGATGGGGCGCAGCCACGTCAGCGGGGCAATCCGGGTTTCCGCTCGGGGACGCGGGTCTGCGACCAGCCACTGGCAGCGGCGGCAGCTCTGGAGCCGCAGTTGCGCTGTACTCCCAGCTGGCGCGGCAGGGGGTGCCCTCTCTGGGACTGGGGGCGGGTGGCATCTTCAAGGGTGTCACCTGGGCCGGCGATCGTCGGCGGTGCACGGCCACGGCTTTCCTCCCCTTCCGCACGGTGAGCGGGAGCAGCACCTGCGTCTCCGCACTGACCGTGACCACGGATGGGCTTGCGGTGATGTGGGCCAGCGGGCTGGACTCCGCAGACGAGGAGGAGGTGGCGCGGGCCGCAGGCGGGGGTCTCCCCGCAGCGGCGGAGGCGGAGGCAGCCGCGGCCGCCGTTGGCGCTGGCACCGTGGCCTCCCACTTCCCCGTCGTGCTGCTGATGCCCAAGGATGCGGAGGCCGCCTGCGCGACTGCTGTGCAGGCAGAGGGGGGCGAGCACGCTGGGTCGCGTGGGGGTCGCGGCCCCTCCTTCGCAGCGCAGCCACCGCCCCTATCGCTGCCTGACCGTCTCGCTGCCGTGCGGCGGCTAGCCGGGCAGCTGTGCATGCGGGGCGCAGCGAAGACGGTGCGCCTGGCCAAGTCGGTGGAGGGCGCTGGTGCTAGGGAGGGGGTGGGAGAGGGGGAGGCCGACTCGCTGCTGTCTGCTTCTGGCCCCTCCTTGGGCGGCCCTGGCACTGGCAGCGTCCTCCCGCCGGCTTCTTCCCTGAACGCCCTGCTGTTGGCCCCTGGAGGCGGCCACATCCTCGTGGGCGGCGAGGACGGCTGCCTCCGCTGCTATGACACGCAGCTGCGGCTCGTGGCCTGGTGGGAGGAGCTGGAGGCCGGCGGCATCGTGTGCATGGACTTCTTCCCGCAGGGGTATCCCGCCCCCGCAGCCACTCACTCTCTCGGAGGCTCTGGGGGTGCCGTGGAGGACCCGCCGCCCGCCGGCGCTGCAGCTCTGCCTCCCCTGTTGATGGAGACGCGCCGCTCCCTGCTTCTGCGCCTGGTCCCCGCTTCCTTCGAGGGGGGGTCACCCGAGGACCGCAGGGGCAGCGTGCTGCTAGAGGGCCCGGACGCAGCCGTCGCGGGGGTGGCGGCTTACCCTGCCCCCTTCGCCCACCTGCTTGCGGTCGCTGTGGCCAGCGGCTGCGTGCAGCTGTGGGACACTGGGGCAGACGCTAGCAGCGGCGGGGCTGCTAGCACCAGCAGCCACCCGCAGCTGCTGGCCGTTCGTGAGCTGATTCGGCCTCACGGATTCGCTGCTGGGTCGGCTGCAGCGGCAGCAGCAGCGCTAGCAGCTCCCCAGCTGTTTCACCCCACCTGCCTGGCCCTGGATCCGATGTGCCGCTTCCTGGGCGTGGGCACGGCGGAGGGGTTCGTCTGCCTGCTGGACCCCCTCACCCTCTCTGACACGCAGCCTGCGCTGCAACCAGGGTCCTTCCACTCCGCAGCAGCCTCCACAGCGGAGGCTGGCGGCGGTTTCGGGTCGGGCACCAGCTCCTCCTCAGCCTCCCTGGCCGCTGCCGTCGGCGCGGGCCCCTCGCTCCTCGGCCGCTCAGCTGCTCCCCTCACACACGTCGCCTTCGCGGCTGACGGGCTGCACCTCGCCGCGTCGGACAGCGAGAGGCACGTGCTGCTCTGGCGCTTCGTGCGCAGGCGCACGCGGCAGATCTCAGGCCGCGCCACCAGTCGCCTGGGCCTGGGCCGTAGCGGCAGCGTGCTCGGAAACAGGCGTCGCCACGGCGGATCGACAGCGCCGGGGGCGGGGAGCACTGCGCACCGCCCTCGCGCCTGGGAGCTTGTGGCTGGCGATGCTGCTGGCATGGAGGAGGGGGTGGAGGACAGGTGGACATACCTGGGCAGAGCCAAAACCCACGGGGCGGCCGTCACTGGCCTCTCCTTTTCCCACCTGTCTCCAGGCACGGCTGTGTCGCCGCATGCCGCGCCTCTGATTGCACCCGCGTCAGCGCCGGGCAACACCGAGCTCGCTCTCGCGGCTGCGGGAGGTGGGGGCTGCGAGGGGGGAGAGGGGGCGTTTTGGGACCCCGCAGGGGAGCTTGTCCATGGCGGAGCTTCCCGGCCCGGGAGCGAGCAGGCGGGTGACCCCTCCCAGATTCTCCCCCGCTCCCTGCAGGCCGGGGTGCTCGGGCAGCACGCTGCAGCGGGCTTGTCCATGCTCGCCTCCGTGGGCGCCGACCGCAGAGTGGTGCTCTATGACGTCGGCGCGAGCGGGGTGACCAGTGGACTGAGAGTCGCGGCACACGGCGGGGCCCGCCACGCCATTGCCCAGTTCGCAACCCCCACGTCTTGCCTCTGGTACCCGCCCACCTCCCCTCCCCTCGACAGTGAACCCGACGCTGCGGCGGCTGCGGAGTGCTTGCTGGTGGCCTCCTCTGATGTAAAGCTGCGTGCTTGGAGGTTCACGCCGCACCCTGCAGCGGCAGCAGCGGCGGCCAGCCATGGGTTAAGCGCAGCCGCCTCCATGTTTCCGGGCGCTGTCGCCTCCTCCGCCGCGTCGCTGGCGCTTACTCAGCAGGCTCCCGCTTGCACCAAGACAGTGCTTGCCCCCAGCACGCTTGGGTCTATCACGCACATGGTGCCAGTGGCCAGCGGCCCGGCGAGCGACACCGGCCTCCTTGCCTTCGCGACGGATGATCGAGTGGTCGGCATCGCAGCCCTGCCGCTCTCAGGCAGCCCGCTATCCGCAGTGGCAGTGCTGGCCCATCCTGGGCCGGTGACAGGCCTTGCCGTCTCGCACACTGGCTTTCGCCTGTTCTCCTGCGGCCGAGAGGCACCTGTGGCGGCCGGCGACAATATCGCTCAGCGTGGCAAGGGAGTGGCTGCGTTGCAGGAGGCAGCAGGGGGCAGCGGCAGCGTGTGTATATGGTCGTTACAGCCGTCAGCCTTGCTGTCACAGCTCGGCGGAGCAGCCGCCTCAGCAAGTGCCCGGTCCAGTCTCGGCGGCGAAGGCGAGGCCGCCACGGTTTCAGGGGCATCTGCTTCGGGCGAGGGCATGGCCCCCTTCCTGGAGCTGCTGGAGGCAGGGGCCAGCTCCAGTGCGGCACAGGCACACGCCTCGCCGGGACCTGCCCCGGGACTCTTCTACCAGCAGGTGTGCGACGTGTTCGCTTACGCGCAGATCCGGAGCCAGGGTGAGGACAGCACGGCGAGGCGGGCGGTGGGCATCAGTCTCCCTTTGGGTGAGGTGCCCGCGGTCATGCGAGCTCTTGGCTTTTACCCCACCTCTCACGATATGGCTGCTATGCATTGCGAGGCAGTTGGCGCGGCATACACGGCAGCCTACCGGCGGGCGCTGGGCGTCGGCCGCGCCGCTGCGATTCTTGGCGCCCAGCTGCCCCCAGGCACTGCAGCCGGCGCTACCGCGGCGGGTGTAGCCGCCGCCCTACGTGCCGAGGTTGACCTTCCGTCTCTCGTGCGGTTGCTGGTGAACCACCGCCCCTTCGTGCCGGTGGGCCGCGAGCAACTGCTCCGCGCGCTGCGGATAATCGGCAACTACGTCGAGTCGACGGAGGGCGGCGCAGGTGCAAGTGGTCGAGGAGGGGGATTCTTTGCACACAGCGCCCCGTCTGCGCCGTCCGCAATCAGAGCGCTGAGAGCGGAGGCCGGGGACAGGAATGATGATGGTTTTACAATTCGCTGGGGCGCCCTCACTCGTCTCCTGGGTGTCAGGGGCGAGCGCATTCTTGGTTCGGAGCTGGCAACCTGCCTCACGGCCTTGCTGGGCCCCCCTGAGCGGGAGGGTGGCTCAGGTGACGAAGGCGAGGGTGGAGACTCCCACTTCGACGACGAGGATGAACTCACACCTGCAGCGCTGGTGGGGCGAGTGCTGGGCTTCGCAGAATAAGTCCGCGCTGGAGTGAGGCGTGCCGCTTCGCGCGGCAGCGGGTCATCGCAGCGGTGAATTGAAGGATGTTCCCCGTGTTCGAGGGAGGAGCCTTACTTTGGGGCACGCGTCGCCGTGCGTACGGCTCACCATGAGGCGCGACGCCCCTACGCCCATCGTGTCAATCACATCCGTGCCACTCGCACAATAACGCCGTCATCGCTCGCCAGCCGATTGAACAACTCGGCTGTGGTTGACTTGTGCTTGTCTGTCGAAAATCGCGGCATTGTTGACGTCGAATCAAGACCGAAGACATTTAAGTGTGTGTGCGACACTCATGTCAAAACCCCACGTGCACCATCGTTACTTGACCGCGGATACTCTCCTACACAGCAGCTGACATCGACGCTGCCTGTTACGTAATACATGTATACTCGTGACAGCTGTTTCGTAACGGGGCCATGGATAGAGTATCGTAATTTCGATGTGCGCGGAAATTTTATTCTGCACGAAACCATGCTTCTTGGCTCAACATTCACTTGCCGCTGGAAAGGGTGAAAGGATTTTTGATTTCGCGCCAAATGGCAACTCTGCTCTTTAGGTGCGACATACTATAGTGGTGGAGGTCTGGAAGGGGCCAGTGGCCGGCGCAGAGGCTGCACCTGCTGAGGGCACTCCTGATCGGTACGGGATGGGCTCGCGGTCGCATATTCATGGCTCCGGAGGGTGTCGTCGGGGTGGTGGATGTTGTGGAGATTGATGCGCCGACACAAACTTCTTGAAGGGAAGTCAATCGAGGATCGTGACATGTATTCGGCAAGCAGAAGCCTGATCGTGCATTATATTTCGGCCTGGAAATAAATCGAAATGACGACTCGGATCATGATTGTAATGTAGGTACTCTACGGTACTTGGCATCGCGATGTCCGGCCATATCAGGTTGCTCATGCCGCGGCCGTTGCAGCTGTCCGATTGCACGACCTTCAAATTTTGGGCGGACACGTGTTCGAATGACTTCATGCATATGGAGACCTTCAGGTATTCACGCCGCGCGTACGGTATCCATGATTCGATTTCGGCGAAGGTTTCGCGAGCGGTGATTTGGGGGCATGTAGTCGCTCCGCGAATAATCGCTGCTTATCGCGCCGTCACATGTCTTGCTATCGAGCCCCCAACTCACTTTTGCTATTCACAAACGGCTCTCAAAGCAGCCGGCTACTCGCAAGTTCGTGGACGCCCTCCAAACGGCACGTGAACCCGAAGCAGCTGGCTCCGTGATAGCGCACCGGGCGGCTCTAACCACGATTTTCAAGGGGCATTCCAGAGCACGACCCACACACGCGACCC
>Ga0208629_100452_pt1 | contig 20143 bp, 9 predicted proteins | sample LakWasMet19_HOW5_2_FD_183865 | JGI IMG/M metagenome (GOLD analysis project Ga0208629, IMG submission 183865) | Freshwater sediment methanotrophic microbial communities from Lake Washington under simulated oxygen tension - Sediment Metagenome... | ecosystem: Environmental > Aquatic > Freshwater >... | reverse complement strand
GCAGACTGAGCCATTTGAAACGTTGCAACTCTGAAACGACGGTCGTAGGGCTAACTGCCTCAACGTGCGGGCTTAGCTCTGCGACCATGCGGAGGTGCAGTCGCACGCACGCATCTCGATGGCGTGCAGATTGGCTCGTTCACTTCTGCTGCTGATTTTTCTCGTTCGGCGCAAGGCATGCATGTGTGTTCGAGGCTCGGGAAGAACTGCAGCGTTACGCCTTCATCTCGTGTTGAGTCGACCAGCTCCTGCGAGGAAGATCGATGCGACCGCTGACGAAACAGCGGCCAACTCGTCGTCGTGTCATTCGAGTCATTCGAGACAGCGTCGTACTTCCGACGGATGCATAGAAGCGCGAGGAGACGCACAAGTTTGGGCAGTGCAAGCAGAAACAAGCTCAAATTCGTTCAATTGCCCATCGCCGCGGTGACAAACGCAATCTTCGCCAAGGCTTGCAGGTGCGTGCGCGCTAAGAGCATGCCTGCTGAGACAAAGGCCTGCCCCAGCGCATGACACGTCCAAAAGGCAGAGCCCTGGACGACTCATGTGCACGGGCTGCCTCGCCTACGCTAGCTCCGTGAAGAAGCCCGCAGCCTCCGCGGCGGCTCGCAGGCGCGCCTTGCCCTCTGCGGGCATGGCGGGGGCGGGATAGCGTGGCGGGCCCGTGTGCTTGCCGCCCAGCCGGATCTCCATGAGCGCCTTGCCCACGTTCACGCCGGCAGGGCCGTACTTGGACCCCTCTAGCAGCAAGTCTACGCCGGACTGGAGGATGCGCTGCAGGCGCAGGGCCTCGACCATGTCGCCGGCCTTGAAGGCAGCAATGATCTTGTTGGCCAAGACTCCCTGGTAGTTATAGGTGCTGCCTACAGCCCCCGTGCATCCCATTGCCAGCGCCGCCAGTAGCATCTCGTCCTTGCCGGACAACACGTCGTAGAAGCCACCGGCGAAGGCGACACAGTTTGCGAGGATGTGGAAGTCTGCGTCAGAGTACTTGATGCCGCGGAAGGTGGGCACGCGCGCTTCCCGCACCGGGTGCAACGTCCGCAACAGCTCGTCACAGCGCCATGTAACACCCGTCTTGCTGGGGATGTGATAGTAGTACAGAGGAACGGTAGGCGCAGCGGCGGAGATGGCGGCCAGCAGGTCCACCACGCTGTCCATCGAGGGAGGTTTGTTGAAGCAGGTGGCTTGCACGCCGAGCTGCACTAGGAGAGTACGTGTGAGCACGAGCGCAGCGGTGAGCGCGGGGAAGAGCGGCGGGCGGCACACAGGAGTGATTTCGAGGCTCCGGTGATCTACGTATACGTCGGACACTGAAAGCGGCGGTGCTGCCGTCTTTGATTCCATTCACAAAGCTGGATATTGCGCGGAGTTTGTCTTGTTTCGGGATGCGATTGGTGCTCGTTGGCAAACCCAATCAACTCACGGCCGCAGCTCCAGATGACACTGCGTGCTTCGAGAGCTCGACCATGTCCGCGATGGATTCGCTTCCAACGCTTGCAATAACAGTCAGCCGTCCAGCGCTGTGCTTTACCCAGGCCTCCAGCACAATCTTGCGCTCCGCCACTGACATCGTTACGCCTTCCCCGGTGGTACCGCACACGAAGGCTGCCAGCACGCCTTGCGAGATCAGCGCCTCGACATGCGCGGGGATGCTCTCCACGTCCACATCGCGCGCTGGGTTCTCGCAAAACGGGGTGTAAGGCGCGGCACACAGGCCTACGACTCGAAACTTGTCGATGGTGGTCGACATCTACGACGAAGCGCCAGAAGGCTGCCAGGAGCGAACTCCGCGAAGGGCGTTGCAGCTGACTTACAGGCGGCCACACTAAGGACTCAGCGGGAAACAAGCGAAGCGTATGTGTTTGTCCGAGCACACGTCGATCATCCCTGTGAAAACAATCGCCCACCCCTAGAATCAAGTCGCACGGTTAAGACCGCACAGGGCGGTTGAAGTGTGACGATTGAGAACACGAAAAGCTGCAAATCAACGCGAGCATGCGAGAGGGTTGGATGAATCGATCACTTGGTGCATTTTTGTCAGATGATTACAGCTGTATTTTCGCGTCGTTGCGTTGCGCTCATCAGCCGCCCTCGCGTACCCACGAACGTGAAGTTGCTCCGCCTCGTGACGCCAGCGCGCACCTTCAGCATGTCCGCGGGCAGCTTGCGCTCGTTTCAGCTGACGTATTGCGCCAACTGAGATGGGGGCGGCCAGGAGTGAGTACCGGAGGCCCAGGGTCGAGATCCGGGTGCTGTCAGCTGCGAGTGTCAAGCAGCGTTCGCGGCGTTGCTCCTCACCGGAGCTGCCTGTAAGATGGAGGGCTGATAACGGAGAGCTTGCGCTGGCATTCCCACCCTTCTTCGCTTCCTGCAGGCGCGACACTGCTGTCAGTGCCATCCGGGCCGTCTACCCTGACGCGGACATCAAGATCGAGCGCCTGGATGAATACCCGGTACAGGTGGTGATCAAGGAGGCCACCACGGGCCGAGAACTGTGGAAGGGCGGCCAGCGCCGGCTGTTTCGCAAGTACGCTGCTGACCGTGCCCGCAGTATCGAGGAGATTCAACAGGCGCTGAAGGCCCTGGCCTAGATGCGCGTGCTCGAGTTATTGGGGCGCCTCTCAGCGGGCGCTGAAACCGGCGTGCTGCGGATCAACATATCGCGACTTATCGTCCGGCTGCTTGGCGAAGATGGTGCGCCTCCAGAAAGCAAAACCCGCATCGTGTCCTGCGCCGAATGACGCCACTAGATTGCCCTGAGGCGATTATGCTGCGATTGGCCTGGCGCATCCATGCTTTGGACTCAGCCAAGCTGCAGTAGCTTCCAGTGTAGATGGCTGACAACATACAATTGGCAGAAGGTACTGCTTTGCGGTTTTGAAATGGAGATGCGCGGTCCATGAGGGTGGAGTGTCTGTCATCGGCACGGTGTCCTCGTTCACGCACAATTGGTTTTGCAAATCTGCGCTGTCACCAAATTCGACCAGCGCCGTGAAGCGGAAGGCATGCATGCCTTTGATCTGTCGCTGGGCTGGGCCATTGAGTCGTCAACTTTCGCGAGTGCGTCTGCACTTGAGTAAAGAAATCTCTGACTCGTCGGCCACCGTCATGATCGCCTGTCCGTGAATACCGCAGTGTAAGTAGAAGCAACAACGTGCATGTCGCCAGCCGGCGATCTGCGGCCAGCTGTAAAAAGATCCCTGCGGTTAGCGCGCGGGCTGGCCGGCGGGGCAGACCTCAGTCTGTCTTCACAGCAACGCCATCCATCAGTCGCTCTTCACGTTGCGGCGGCTGCTTGACGGCGCCGCAGCCGCAGCGTCCGCTTTCGTGCGCGCTATCAATCGCGAGCCGCCGCCGCTGGTCGGCCCGCTGCCGCCGTCTGCGCCGCTTGCAGCAGCAGCGCTGCCGTGGGCAGGCAGGCCGTGTGTGATGCTCTTCACGCCGCCGCCGCCGCCGCCCCGGCTGCCGATGCCGCCGGGCACGGGCCCGGGGGTGGGGGTGGGCGTCAGCACCGCCCCGGTCCGCAGCGCGGGCAGGAAGAGATGGGAGAGCAGCGACAGCACCAGCAGCAGGAGGGGCAGCGCCACGAAGAGCAGCAGCGGCTCGCGGGCGTACAGCGTGAACACCTCGACCCGCGACAGCTCGGCCAGCTCGAGCAGCGCTGCCTGCGTGGCCAGCAGCTGCGACTCCATCGCCGCCACCTGCTCCCCGTGCAGCGCGTGCTGCGCGGCGCCGGCCGCCGCCGCAGCGGGCTTCGGGGCGAGCGCCGCCACCCCTCGCTGCAGCTCCTGCACGGCTGCCTCGAGCCTGCGCACGGGCGAGGAGGCGTCCTCCTCCTGCGCCTTGTCCGGCAGGCGCGGCGACACGGCGCTCGCGCCCGGCGTGCGGAAGAGCAGCGCCGTGGTCGCGTACAGCGGCCACTCTGAGAGCGCGAACCCGTAGGCGGCCGCGAGGTCGGCGGGCGGGACGGCCTCAGGGTGCAGCGCGAGCGTGGCCGCGTCCACCGCGCTGCCCGTGATCGGCGGCGGAGCGTTGACTGCCGTGGCCGGCTCTCCGTCGCTGCCAGCGGCCCCAGCGCCCGGCAGCAGCGGCAGGCCCGTATAATACTCATTCTCGTCGTTGAGCAGCGAAGTCATGCCGCTACCGGCGCGCTGCGTCACCCGCGGGAGGGCAGGGGCCAGGTACGGCTGCCGCTGCAGCAGCCACTCTATCGCGTGGTCGTAGCAGTAGTCGTTGCACCACCAGCACATCCATGTGGAGGCAGGGGGGAGGTGCGAGCCCGCCGCCCCGCCCCCGCCCCCTCCCCCTCCCGTGCCTAACCCAACCCCTACCCCTGCTGCACCGCCGGCTGCACCTGCCTCTACACCGCCCAGCTGGCCGGCCGATCCTAGTCCCGGGGCATCCACATGCTCCCGCTGCCGGCTGAACTCTGGGTGGCCCGACCGGAACGCGGTGCCCGTGGCGAGCGCAGCCACCCGCGCAGCGAGGGAGGCGGTCAGTGAAGCGTGCGTGTCGAGCACCGTGCTGTCCGGCTGACGCAGGTGCGTGCCCGCGGCCAGCGCCTTGCTCGCGGACGCAGCGATGCGGGCGGCCTGCGAGACGAGCGTCTGCACCTGGCCGCGCCACGCCGGCGGCTCGTAGGCGACCAGCGACCCGAGCAGCACCCGCAACGCAGCATACCCCGCGCGGTCGCACGTCCAGGCGAGGGTCTTGAACACGGAGCGGGGGCTGCCGGGTAGGCGGTCCACCACGCGCTGCAGCGTGCCACCGGCCTCGCGCTGCCGCCGCACGCCCGCGACGTCGTCTGAGCCGACCAGGATGGAGGGGCGGAAGAGGGTGAAGGCCGTCGCAAAGTGCGTCAGGCCGTCGGTCAGCGGCGCAGGCAGCCCGCGCGCGGCCGCCGCGGACTCCGCCGCCACGCTGGGCACGGCCCCCGGCAGCGCCGCGGGGGCGGCGGCGGGCGGCACGATTGCCTCCCCCCTCTCCGTGGCCATCATGTCATGCGCGAAGGCGAAGAAGTCCAGCGCGTCCGCCGACAGACGGACGTCGTCCTCCAGCACGACCACGGCGTCTGGCCCGGGCCCACGCTCGGGCCCGTGGCGGCCATCGCCGGGGCCAGCCGGGTGCTCCACGCCTCCCGGCGTGGTCACGGACCGCCACCGCGCGACGGCGCGTCGGAACTCGGCGAGCTCAGCCGCTCCGTCGTAGCCGCCAGCAGCAGCGGAGGAGGGTGAGGCGGCGTCCCCGCCAGGCACGCTGCCGGGGTGCGCATGAGCAGCGTCCGCCGCCCGCACTGCCTCCAGCACGTCGAACTCCTCGCCCTGCGGCACAGCGTGCCGCCAGCGCAGCGGCGCGCTGTCCCCGGTGAACGCCACATCCAGCCCAACGAGCAGGTTGAGGATGCTGTTGCGCTTGCTGCCGTGCAGCAGACGGTTTACGCTAAAGCTGGCGTCTGCCCGCACGTACGGCACGGGCACGTGCACGAGGCTACGCAGCGCTGGCCGTCTCGGGGTCAGGAACTGCTGGAGGTCGGCGCGCAGTGCCTGGACGTTGTCAGCGACAGGCGCCGCGCAAGACTGGGCAACCACTACGTGCACCTCGTGCCCTCTTGGCTCCGCCAGACTGAGCACTTGCTGGAGCAGACTGGGGACTGAGCCAGGGCGGTGATGGGTCATGATCATCACCACCAGCCGCCGATTCCTGCCCGGTGCAACCGGCACAGCGCCCGCCGCCGGCCCAGCATCCTCGCTCGACGTCCCCAACCTGGCGGTGGCGAGGCACAGCACCAAAGCGGCAAGCAAGTACTTCATTCTCGGAGGTCAGCGGCGCCTTCTCATTCGTGCCGGAACTGGAATGTGTGTGCGAGTTGGCACGAATATTGGATGGACTTCGACGAACAAGGCTCGTCTCGAAAGATGGGTGGCAGCTGCCAGTGCATGGACGTGCCTCTTGCTGATTTTTGTCGGTTGGGCGTGCGCGACGGTGACCTACGAAAAGAGTTGCACAGAGAGACACGAAGACGGCGATTGACACATTCGCACTGCACTGCTGCTCGCCCCCCGATCACCCGCTCAGTAAAGGAGCCAGCCTGTCTGGTTCTGCTTCACTTTTTTGATGGCAGACTGTGGAAAAGTCTCTTCACGGCCAACAGCAGCGTCCGAAACCCGCCAAAGCCGACAAGGAGCAACCTGAGGGTCAGGGTGCGATTGACCCGTGGCCGCGTGCGCAGCGGCCTCGCCTCGATGGCGGCCTGTGCTTTCCGTTGCTAAGTACGGCATGGCACTGTGCACTTGAGCGCGCGCGGCGTCGAACTGCACGGCGAGCAGACCCAGACACCCGCAGCCGTTGGCGACGATCGCCATGGGCATTCAGGGTCTGCTCCCCGTGCTGAAGAGCGTCACGGACGATGTGCACGTGCGCGAGTACGCTGGCCTCGCCGTCGGCATTGACACGCTGTGCTGGCTGCACAAGGCGGTGTACGGCTGCGCGACGCAGCTGGCCCTCGGGCAGCCCACGTCCTTTCACATCAACTACTGCCGCGAGCGGCTCGACCTGCTGCTCGCGCACGGCGTGCGGCCGCTGTTTGTCTTTGACGGCGCGCCGCTGCCCGCCAAGGCGGGCACGGAGGCGCAGCGGCGCGCGGACCGTGCGAAGGCGCGCGCGGAGGGCGAGGCGGCGCACGCGTCGGGCGACAAGGCGGGGGCGCACGCCGCCTTCTCGCGCGCCGTGGACGTCTCCCCGCAGCTCGCGTACGGCTTCATCGCGCTGCTGCGCCAGCGCGGCGTGCCCTTCATCGTGGCGCCCTACGAGGCGGATGCGCAGCTGGCGTACCTGGCGCGCCAGGGCATCATCGCCGCCGTCATCAGCGAGGACTCAGACATGGTGGCGCACGCTGTGCCGCGCACCTGCTTCAAGATGCAGCGCGACGGGGGCGGGAAGGAGGTGGCGCTGGCGCGCCTGCCCGCCTGCGAGGAGCTGTCCCTGGGCCACTGGAGCGCCGAGATGGTGCTCAACATGTGCATCCTCGCGGGCTGCGACTACCTGCCCTCGCTGCCCGGGGTGGGCATCAAGGGCGCGCACGACCTCGTGCGCCGCACGCGCACCACGGAGCGCCTGCTCGCCATGCTGCGCTTCGAGCACGCGGCGCGCATGCCGGAGGGGTACGAGGCGGGTCTTGCGCGGGCGCGCCTCACCTTCCTGCACCAGCGGGTGTGGGACCCGCGGGAGCGCAGGCTGACCACCGTCACGCCGCTGCCGCCGGGCATCGACGCCGCCTCCGGCGAGCTGGACTTCCTCGGGCCGTGGCTGCCGCAGGGGGTCGCTGAGGGCATCGCCACGGGGGTGCTCGACCCCTCCACCATGCAGCCCTACCTGCCGGTAGCAGCAGCGCCTGCAGGGGGAGCAGGGGGCGGGCCCGGGGCGGCCGGCAGCAGCGGCGGGCCTCAGCGCGGCCTAGGGCCGGCGGGTGTTGCCGGCGGGGGCATGGCTCGCCTGCCCGGGCAGCCGCACCCCCTGACGCAGCGGCAGGCCTCCGCGCCCGGCAGCAGCAGCAGCCAGGCACGGCCCTCCGCCGGAACGCACGCCGCCTCCTCCGCCTCAGCTGCCCCCGCCAGGCGTGCGGCGTCTGCGTTCTTTGGCGGGTCGGCGGCCCCGAAGCCAGCGGCGGCGGCGCAGAGCGGGGGCGGAGGGGACTCCGCTGCTGCCGCCTCGTCTGCTCCGTCCGCCTCTGCCTCGGCCGGCTTCTCAACAACGTCGCGGCCTCTGCCGGCTGCAGGTGCTGCGAGCCCATCAGGAGCGGCCCTTGATGCCTTCGCCTCCTCCACGCTGGCAGTCTCTTCTGCTTCCGCTGCTGCCGCGACGCCGCTGCTGCAGAGCAGTGCCTTCGCCGCTGCGGTGGCCTCGGGTGCCGTGCGCGCTCCCCGTGGGATGGACGCCGCGGCTGTCGCGCCCCTCATCCACGTGGCTGCCCCTCCGCCTGGTGCCCTCGCCCTCCACGGCTCCTCGTCCACCGCGGGAGCGGGGACCAGCGCAGCCGGCAGGGGCAGCGGCGCCTCCAGCGCTGACGCGGCTTCGTCAGGCGGCACCTGCAGGGTCAGCGCCAGACTGGGCGGTTTCGGAGGCGGCGGCAGCGTCGGCAGCCGCATGACTGTTGAGACCCTGGTGCACCGCGCTGGCACGGACAGAGCGCTGCCCGGTGACGGCAGCGGCAGCGTGTCCGCACCCAGTTGTGCGGGCTTCGGGGGCAGCGCAGGCGTGGCGCTGCCGGCAGCCCACGCGTCCGGCGCCGCTGAGCTCCTGGCAGAGGTGCGGCGGCAGACGCAGGCACTGCAGCAGCAGCAGTGCGCGGCCACGGCGGCGTGTGGCTCAGCTGATGGGGCAGGGGCAGGCGCAGCAGCTGCTGCAGAAGGCATGCTGGTGGACAGCAGCAGCTTCAGCGACAGCAGCAGCAGCAGCAGTGGCGGCGCATCGGCTGCACTGATGAGCAGCTCGGGGCAGGCGGGCGCTTGCGACCTGCCCGCCGCTTCTGGTGTTCTGCCTGCCTCCGCCTCCGAGGTCGATGCCGCAGCTGCAGCTGCAGGCCAGCCAGCCCTGCGGCCCCCCTCTGCACTGCCGGGGGGCCTGCTCGAGCTCGCATTTGGCGCAGCGTGGGCGCGGCGGGCGCTGCAACTGCCTGCCGGCATGGCTGCAGCAAGGGCGGGCTCTGATGCTGGTGGAGCGACCGCTGGGGCTTTGGGCGCGAGTGGCAGCGGTGGCTCCGCTGCTGCTGGTGCTGACAGCCGAAACCCGAGGATTGCCGACAGCGGTGCCGGCGGCGGCAGCAGCAGCGTCATTGACGAGGATGCGCTGGAGGGCACGCGAAGCAGAGCCTTGCCCCGCAGGAGCGTCCCCGCAGCCGCTGGCAGCGCCCCCGCCCTGCAGCTGAGCGGGCCTGGCAGCCTCGCCGCCTTCCGACACGCCCCGCCCTCGTCCGCCTCCCCGGTGCCCTGCCCTGTTCGCGGCTTTGTTGCCCCGTCCTCCGAATGCGGGCTGGGCGTTGGTGGGCCTGGGCAAGGCGCAGATGCGGGCACAGGCGCACATGCTGTCACGGAGCTGCCGCAGCAGCTGGCAGCAGATGACTTGCGGTGCGATGGGCCAGGCGGCGCGTGTGCCCTTCGATGCTCGGGCGCTGCCGATGCCGACACCGACAGCGAGCTGCAGCAGCAGCTCGTCTGCAGCGCCGGAGGCAGCGTCGGTGCTCTAACGGCCAGCGGTGCGGGGAGTAGCAGCTTCTTGTGCCCACCTCTCGGCTCTCCGGGCTTGTCGCAGTCTGCCTCCGGCGGCCCGTGCAGTGTGAGCAGCGCATCGACAGCCTCCTTGCGAAGCGGCGCGTCGGCTGTCAGCCACGCCAGCGGCTTCACTGCTGCGAGCTTCGCACGCAGCGCAAGCAGCAGCGGAAGCAGCGGCGGCAGTACGGTCATTTCGCTGCAGCACCGCGGGACCGCATCGCGGAGTTCCCTGGGCAGCAGCGGCAACAGCAGCGGCGGCTGGACGGATGCGAGCAGCGGTACCCGCCCTACGAGTGTCGGGCGCGCAGCGCCGGCGCCAGCCGCCCTTGCGTTCTCAGCAATCCAGCGGGGTAACGCAGCAGGGAAGCTGGCAGCAGGTCTCGGACCAGGGGCTGCCCACAGCGGCCTTGCGCGAGCTGCGATGCGGAGGAGCGTGGGTGGCCAGGCTGCAGCAGGCCACAGCGCAGGGGAGGGCTCCCTCGGGCTGTCTCAGTTTGCCTACCGCTCCGCTGACTCCAGAGGTAGCCCCGCCGCCGGAGCTGGCCGCTCGCCGCAGGGGACAGGCGGAGGGGGCGGCCACCAGGCGGAACGCTTGCCTTGCGCCGCAGCTGTCGCCGCAGATGCAGCGCTCCGCTCCGCCGGGCTGCCCCGACAGCCAGACCCTGAGCTGCAGGAGGCCCTGTTCGGGCCGCCCGCCGCCGCGGGCAGCACCGCAGGCGAGACTGACGTAGCAGTGATGGGCGAGGGGGCGGAGGGTGATGTGAGGGTGCTGGGTGAGGGGGCGGAGGGGGGTGACGGTGCATGCGGGCTGGCGGGCCTAGCGGGTTCTCGCCCGCTTCAGCGCTGTGCTCTCATGCAGCTGTCGCCCAACCGGCCGGCGCTGGCAACGGGGCCGGCTGCCAGCGCGGCGGGAACAGGCCGCCAGGCGTCCCCACGCAGGGGCGCCGCTGGCGTGGTGGTGCAGGTTGGCTCCAAGCGCCGCAGCGGAGACGTCTTCAGCCGCACAGACGCGGGCGCTGAGGTGCTCACACTCTCCTCCGCCCTCTCCCTGCTGCCCGCGGGGGCGGGCGCCGCGGGCTCGGACGACTGCTCCGTCGCGGCGGCAGACGAGTCCGCTGCAGGCGACATGCTCGGAGACGGAGGGGAGGAGCCCCTGGGACGAGGGGCTGCGCCTCCCCCACAGCTCAAGCGACAGCGACTCCTGCCGGCAGACTCAGCTGCCTTCGACCCGACCCTGCAGGCGCCCTCCGCTCGCGGGGCCGCGGAGCTGTCAGCAGACACGCTGGCGCTGGCACAGCAGCAGCATGAGCGGGAGGGGTGGGGAGGGGCGTCCAGCGGCGTGAGGGGCGGAGGGGTTGCCGCGGCCAGGGCGGTGGCGCTGGGGCCGCTGTCGGCACCGAAGCCAGCTGAGGCCACCAGGGGGAAGGCTGCCGCTGGCGGTGGCACTGGAGTGCCTTCCGCCCTGCCCGCTGCTGCCGGCGCAGGCGCAGGCCGCCCCCTCAGCCTCCTACACTTCTCGCGTGCACGCGGCGACGGCGCGCTGGGTGGAGGGGGCGCAGCCACGTCTCACACCCTTGCGGCGGGGACCGGCGCCGACAGCAGCAGCTGCGGCCGCAGCGGCGCGCTGCCCTCCGCTGCCGTGGGCGCGGGCTTCCGGAAGCTGGGCGGCCGAGGGGCGCTGCAGGCCGACGTGGCCGCAGCGGCTGCCGCACAGGGCGCAGGCAGGGCCCAGCGCGGCAACGTCGCGACGTCGCGCAGCAGCGGGACGGCGGTCCAGCGCACGGCTGCTCAGCGCACGGCTGCTCCGCGCGGAGCATGCGTTGCGGACGCGCATGCGGCGCATGGGTTTGGCGTCGATCTTGCGGAAGAGACAGACGCTGACGGCATGGGCCACCCTCGCAGCAGCAGCGGCGGCGTGGGCGCGGCTCCCAGCTGGACGGCGCAGCCGCCTGGGCAGCAGCTGCGGTTTCGCGCGGCCGACGGGGCGAGCAGCAGTATCTCGACTGCAGGGGCGGTGGGGGCGGCAGGGGGCCATGTCCTGGGCCTGCAAGCTTACGCCTGCCCTTCCGCCGGCGCTGGCCGCGGCTTCGGATCGTCTGCCGCCGCTTCGGCCGAGGGCAGGGCGGCCGCAGGCACCGGGGCCGCAGCAGCGCAGCCGCGCGAGACCGCGCGCGCCCTGGCGATGCTGTTCCCGCCCCCGCCCCTGCCACGGCCCGGCGTGAACGCATGCCCGCAGCCGGCTGCGCCGGCCGGCGCGCCCGCCCAGGTGCCGCCTCCTCAGCAGCAGCAGCAGGGGCGGCAGGGTGCGAAGCTCGCGGCGGCAGGGGGGCAGCACGCCGGAGACGCGCGGGGTGACCGCCGCACGCCAGGGGGCAGCAGCGCCCACTGGCAGGCCGACGGCACAGCGGGCGAGGAGGGCGGCGCAGAGCGCCGGGGTCGGTTCGGGGCTGCGGTGAGCGCCTGGTACGGCGGCAGCCTGGCCGCTATCCAGCTCAAGCCGTGGAGGTCCGCCTACGGGGGAGGGGGCGGAGACAAAGGAGGGGCCGCAGGAGGGGGCAACGGGGAAGGAACAGAGGGAGGGGAAGACAGTCACGCCTACGGCGACGCGTCTGCGGCAGCGGGGCTGGGGGGCAGTGAAGGCCAGGCGAAAGCTGCAGGCAACCAGCAACCGCCCCTTCGGGAGGGGCAGCAGCAGGCCGGCGAGAGCTGGCGGGGCGCTCACATGCTGACAGAGCTCGCTCGCTTGGGTGATCCCATGGCACGAGGAGGAGGGGGTGAAGAGCAAGAGGAGGCGGGGCAGGAGGAGGGGGCGCAGGACGAGGGAGACGCGTGGGCTGCCGCAGAGCGACTGCTGGCGAGGGGCGGGCGCTCTTCTCCGGGCCCGGCCCCCTCGCAGGCGGACATGTGGCAGCCGCTGCAGCGGAGACGGCACCCCTCCCGCCCTGAGGCCACGCCCGGTGCCGCGGGCGCCTGTGAGCGCGCTCCCGGCGCCGCGGAGGGCGACAAGTTGGAAGTGCAACAGCGCTCAGGCTTTTCGCCTGTGCCAGCAGGCGCCTCCGCCTCCTCCGCCGCCTCCTCCAGCTCTCTTGGCGCAGCAGCTGGGCCGGGCGTGCGTCGCGCGGTGCGCCTTCAGGGCCTGGAGCGGCCGGACACCGCCGCCGGCGCTGGGGAGGAGGCGCGGCCGGTTGTGGGAGCGTCGAGGGGGAGGGAGGGAAGCGTCTCCTGGCCAGACGACTGCCCGCATGACGCGCCAGCGGCCCACGCCCGAGGGCAGCAAGCAGCTGAGGGCGCCGCGGCTGCGAACGAGAGCCGGTTCGTGACGCAGCTGCCCGCAGGCGCGATCGTGCTGCACCGACCTCGACCCCCGTCGGCTGCAGGGGCAGCAGCGCCTGCAGCGCGCTGTGGCGGCGAGTGGGACGCCCACTCCCCTCGCGATGCGGCCATTCGCGCTGCATCCCCCGGTCTTGACGACGACGACGCGGAGGAGGAGGAGGAGGAGGAGGGAGAGGGCGCTGCAGACGCGAGCGCGGCGGGCGCGGACAGCGGCGAGGGGGCGGGCAGCGGCTCCGGGGAGCTGCGGTCGCGCACACCCCCGCGCGACTCGACGCTCGGGGACTGCGCCAGCGCTGACCGCGCGAGGCGCGGCGGCGCGTGCGCGGACAACAACTGCACGGCAAGTTCCGCGGGGGGCCTGAGCATCCTCTTTGGGGACGCTGCAGCAGCTGTCGTGCCTGCGCGGGCCGCGGCGCTCCTGGACGCGCCGGAGGCAGCGGCTGCTAGTGGACCCCTGCAGTCAGGGCTGGCGGCTGGCTCGCGCGACCCCGAGGCCTGCACGCGATACGACGGCGCCGCGGGGGCGTCGGGAATCCAGTTCTCGCCACCCCGTCCGGGGCACACCAGCTGAGGGGAGTCGTTGCGCCGCGGCAGCCGAGGCAACGCCGCGCGCTGGCAGTGGCCGGGCAGTCTCCGACTGATTAATTAAAACATAGCATTGCGATGGCGTGAAAACTTGATGACGCAATGTGATTTCTGCCCAATGCTCTGAATGTCAAAGTAAATAAATTCAACCAAGCGCGGGTAAACGGTCGTGAGGGCGGTGCAGCTTGCCGCAGCCGAAGCACTGGTTGCCCGGCAACGCAGACGCAGGCCCTGGGCTGTTTGGCCTGCACGCGCCGACTCGGAGCTGGGTGCCCCGAGCGCCTTGCTGCGCGGGCGCGCAAGGGGCGTTCGCAGTGCTGCGCCAGCGCAAGCTGCCTGTTCTGCCAGCGGGCTTGCGGTGGCTGTGGCAAAGGGTGTGGACCCGTCACGGTGGCAGTCGCTGCCAGTGTGTGTGCTCGGCAGTACTCGCACGAAGCGGGTCTCAACTCGTGACAGCGCTCCCGAGATGACAAGCAAGGCGTGCGCACTCGGACCAGTGCAGTGCGGCGCGGGGGTACAGGAGTGCAGTGCCCGAGTGCACTCGCCAACAGTGTGCCTGACGTCGGTGTGCCACTGAATGGCTGGCTAGCCTGGCCACTCAGGCTGTGTCGCACTGCCTCCGCAGGCTGCTGCAGCAGTGCAGTCTGTGTGCAGCCCGCAGACCGGCAGCCGCCGGCCGGGCCCCAGCGGCCGGCTTCAAGTCACTAACGGTTGCGGCATCACCGTGCGGACTCCGGAATCACTCGACGGCGCAAGTTGTCGCCGCGCAAACATTATGCTCAAGCAGCGACTCTGTTTGACGAGAGTCTCTATTCAACCAAGACTGTTGCCAAAAGTCTGGATCTCATTCCACTGCTGGTCCGGGGCTGGATTGACGCTCAGCTCGCGCGTCGGTCTGTGTTTGCACTGCGGCTACATTAAAACAAATTAAATGAGCATCTTCATCAACCAAATCCGTGCCTTTGACCGAGCGGTTAAGGTGCTACGTTCAGGACACACCCTTAATGGGCCTGAAGAATTCCGTAGTCCGAAAGGGCGCAGGTTCGATTCCTGCAGGGCACACATCCTTTTTGGCCTTTTTGTTACATTCCGGCGGTTCAAAAATTTGAAATCAAAATTGGTTTCATTGCGCTGGTGCGTAATCCGCTCGCGGCCACTGACAGACTGTAGGGCCACAGTCGCTGTGACAGCTGACGGATGGAAGTTGCGGCCAAAAAAGGATGTGTGCCCTGCAGGAATCGAACCTGCGCCCTTTCGGACTACGGAATTCTTCAGGCCCATTAAGGGTGTGTCCTGAACGTAGCACCTTAACCGCTCGGTCAAAGGCACGGATTCGGTTGATGAAAACTTCTATTCAGTTTGTTTCCATCTGGCCGCCAAACGTTTCGACACAGCTGGCGAGGCAACGCATCACACCACGGTGTACCCGCCGTCAACCTGCACGTGCGGTGGGCAGCAAGCGCGTTACAAAGTGTTACTGCCGAAACCCGGCACACTCGCGACTCCCCACTCGTGCCGAGCGTGCGAGCCAGGGCCGCGGGCCGCGCTCAGTCACACACGCCGCACGTGCATGCCGCTGGCCGCCGGCGGCCCGCCGCCGGCGGCCCGCCGCCGTCAACGCCGCCCGCAAGCAATCACAGTTGCGTTCCACTCGGTGCTGTGCCTCACCATCAGCGAGGCCCCGGTAATGTACGACGCGTCGTCCGAGGCCAGGAACAGCACGGCCTTGGCCACCTCCATCGGACGGCCCATGCGCGGCAGGATCAGGTGCGATTTCATGTCTTCCACGAGCTTGTCGACGGTGGTGCCCGTTTTGTCGGCGTGCCTCTGCGTTGCGTCTGTTAGAATGGGGCCTGGGCACACGGCGTTGACTCGGATGCCGTACCGCCCGCAATCCGTGGCGACGTTGCGCGTCATCTGGAGCACGGCTGCCTTCGTCGTCGAGTACGGCACGAACCCGGGCTGGCCAAGGAACGCGGAGATGCTCGACACGTTGACAATGGCCCCTCGCCCGCGTACCTTCATCAACGGGATGGCGTGCTTCATGCACAGCGCGTACCCCTTCACGTTGGTGTGGAGCGCGCTGTCCCAGTCTTCGGAAGATACCGAGGTCACCTCGCCGAACACAAACTTGGCGGCACAGTTCACCAGCACGTCGACGCCGCCAGCCCACGCCCCTGCTCGCTCCATCGCAGATTGCACGTCCGATTCCCGGGCGACGTCGGCGTGCACGAACTGGGTGCGGTGCGAAGGTTCGGCGGCACACGAGGATGGCTGGATGTCCAGGAGCGTCACCGCAGCGCCAGACTGCGCAAACGCTGCTGCAATGGCTTGCCCAATGCCATTTGACGCCCCCGTCACAACGACGCTCTTGCCAGCAAAAGCCGAGTTCGATATGAATCGCCGGCACGGGAATGTGGAACGCGCTGCACGCCGAAGCATCTTGCGAGACCGAACCGGCAGAAGAAATGAAGCGGGCACCACACGTTCGCTACGTGCGCGAGCGCGCAACCAAGCGGGGACGAGCACGGGGAGAGCCTGAGGTGCAGCCACACTTCATTCGCCAGTGCGGATCTTCTTCCGGACGGGCCGTTGTCAACTTGTCGTCGATTTTCGGGGTGTCGAAAGACCGTACACTGACGCGCAAAAAGCCTGAAACGAGAATAGCATGTTTTGTGTTGCCTGCTGGCTGCCCCCGCGATATCGTTCGAATTCCTTGGCCGCGCAGCTGAGCGCATGGGTGACAGCACTGTGATCTCGGCCTGATTGAAGGCACAGTGGCTGCGTCCTGCGCGCTAGGCGTGCTGCAGAGACGACGGTTGGCTGGCGTCTACGCCGGCATTTTTTTCAACGCAAAGCTGCCGTGCTGGCACTCGAATGGACGACACGCCGAGCTCGGACCACAAGGGGGTCACCCTCCCAGCCGCTCTCGCTCCGGACACTTACGAGGACCGGCTCTCCCACGAGGGTAGAAACCAAGTCCTCTTCAACGTGAATATCGTGTGGAACCTTTTCATCTTCTGCTGTTTTGTGAGCGCATGCCGGTTGCACGCCCGCGTGGACAGCAGTTTCGCCATCCAGACTGCGATTGCGACGCAGTTGACATCATCAGCACCGCTGAGCCAGAGCCCCGTTGCATCACTGGCTGCGGCAGTGTCGCAGCTCGAGGGCCTGGCTTCACTCGCCGACTACGCTGTCAACGTGAGCGGCGTGGCTGAAGTCGGGCTGCACAACCGGCTGATCGGCGGCATTCGGCTGGCGCAGTCGCGGTACGGTGTGGAGCCGTGCCCGGCGGGCGCCGAGATCTACCGCAACCTTGGGCCGCACTTTGATGTCGACTGCATCGGTGACACGGAGTCCGCGGCAAGCTTTGGCGCCGGCCTCGACCCCGCCCTCGCCAACGACTCCCTCGCCCGCGCCTTTCGGTACCGGCCGCCGATCAGCACCACCCGGAGCACTCTTACTGCGAGCCTGCCGTTCTACGCCGTCCTTCCGTACAACGGCCTTCTGCCGAGCGCTGTCAACGCCCTGCTGCGAGGCATGGGCTGGGTGGACCGCCTCTCCAAGGTGGTGGATCTCTATCTGGTGCTGCTGAACCCAGGCCTGAACGCTGTGACGGAGGTGTCCATCACCTACGCCATCGCCACGGGCGGTCAGATTACCGTCAACCTGCAGGCGCTGACACTGTGGTTTCTGCCCTTCACCGGCGGATCGTCTGTTGCAGGCTTGGATGTACTCGTCTGCGTTATCGTCGCCTGCCTCATGCTGGAGCTGGCGGGGCGGCTAGCGTACGGGCTGCATGGGATTTGGGTGCGCGAGCCAGCGGCTAGAGCACTCTTTTGTCGGCGGAGGCTGCTACCGTGCCGTGTGGTGTCGGGGGTGACGCTGGATGCGATCGCTGCATCCCTGCTGCTGGCTATCATTATACTGTGGAGCCTGTTCATCCGCAGAATCTCCGCCGCGCAGGCCAGCATCGAAGCCTCCGCGTGGTCTGAGGACACCTATGAGGCCGACACCCTGCGCATGCACGAGCACGTCGCGGGTCTGTCAGACCTGTACTCGGTGGTGCGCACCCTGGCGCTGCTCAACATATGCGCCCTGGGCATCAAGATCATCTTCGCCTTCAGCTTCAGCACGCGCCTGGGCAGCCTCCACCGCGCCTTTGGGCGCGCGCTGCCAGACATGGGGGCCGCCGGCCTGCTCGTGGCGCTGGTTATGGCGATCTTTGCGGTGTGCGGACAAATCCTGTACGGCGCTGCGGTCCCCATGTGGAGCGACACGCTCAGTGCTGGCCTCGCGCTCTTCCTGGAGCTGAATGGTGCGTGGAGCAGGGTGGCGGTTCAATGTGCAGCCCGGGCGACCTACCACCGCGGCACATTCAGTCTCTGTCGATGCACGTCACGCGCCTGCCCCCGGTACTACTGATGCAGGCGAGAACCAGACGAGTCAGATGATCGCCACGAGCCCGCGCCTCACGCCCATCTTTTATGGGGCATTCTACGTCGTGGTTCAGGTACGGTCTAATGGGCAGGAGGCTGTGGACTGCGTGCCTCAAGTGGTTTCATGCGGCACATACAAAACCATCCTTTCTTTCGGCTCGGCGTAACAACTTGCAGAGCACGCTTCTAGTCGTGATGTTTGCCATCGTGGGCGACAACTACAGGTAAGAGGCGGTTGCCGTCGGGGCAAGGCGTGCTCAAGCAAACAGCTCTCTCCTGTTGTCCGGGCACGTGAAGACATCTCCCTCCACCCATGCACGTGGACGCGCGCTCGGTCGTTCCGTTTCACGCTCCTGCCTTGCAGCCAAGTGCGCCAAGAGATTCGCGAGGACATGGAGCGAGCCGACCAGCTCGACTCTGCGCACACCGGAGCGGTGTACAAAGCCCGCCTGTCGGAGAACGCGTTCACTGACATGCTGGCGGGGTGCCTGCATACGCCTGTCGCGACACGGCTGCTGCGACGGCGTCTGTGCGGCGTGCGCAGCTCCGGGTCCCCTGGACTGTGCGGCAGGTGGCTGCTCTGCTGCGGAGTGGACGTTCGAGTGGGTGCGCGCGTGATGCTGTCAGGGAAGCCTGCCCACACCCACTTGCATCGCGGGCGCAGCGCCGAGTTCCATCACGGCAGCCCGCAAGGCCACGGCGCTGGCGGCACGCACGCACACGAACATGTCGGTAGCGGTGTTGCAAGCGCTGCGCTGGGCCAGGGGTCGCCCGACAGCACGGCAGGGACGCTTGGGCGACGAAATAGCACAATCCCCGCAGGCGCCCCTGTGGCGTCCACAGCAACAGTGGATCGCGCGTCTAGCGACTCGTTACAGACAGGGCGAGCTCTCGCCTCTGGGCTGACCAGCCCAGGCGGCACGACCTTGACGGGGATGGCGGACTGGGGTCACGCGCGGCGTCGACATAGCCACCACAGCGGTGCCAAGCCCCCTCAAGCTGTAGCCCTTTTTGACCATGCGGCCCAGGCGGGTGATACGCCCACAAGGAGCGGCGCTGCTGCAGACACACCCAACCATGCTGGCGCAGCGCAGGTGGGGCCCGTCGCAGCTGCCTCAGGTGTGGACAGGCTGGCGCATGGGGTGAGCCCACCGGGGGAGGGCATCGCATTGGTGCCGCTAAGTCCGCCTTCAGCCCAGAGTTCAAACCCGCTAGTGCCTGGAGTCTCCCCGCCCGCAGTGCCTCGCTCACATCCATGATGATACCCACATGCGTTGCCGCTGCGGACAGCGTCCCGTCCTTCCGTACTTCTATCGCCGGGTTGTGAGCGAAGCGATGTGGCTTCAGCGAGCAATGGGGGATGCATACGCCAACTGCAGACGCTTGACTGAGGCTTGCATCGCACATACCAGGTAGCATTGGCCTGCGACGCCGTGACGCCAACAGTTCGACTGCGAGCTTTTGCAACCGGGCACCTCTCGCTGGGAGGTGTCTTGCAGCAGCACCCAACCACGCTCGAGAAGGGCTGTGCCGTGCTAAAGCATTGATGTTGAGTGGCGCCAGCAAAATCCTCACCAGTGCTCGATTTATTGCAGTTCGACTCTGGAATCGACACTCATCTCCCGCCAGTCGTCGAGCCGATATCAACGTAACGCCTGACACGCAAATTGACCGTCGCTATCAACGTGTCGATGAGACGAGTGCCGGCTTGCAGCAAGTACAGTGCCCGCTCAGCAACGGACAGTTTGGCATCGATGCATTCATGTGCACGACTCATGATTAACGCCTTGCTGGGCTCGCGCCGTGCGTCATGTTAGAATCGGCAACGACTTTGAACCGGCGCAGCATGTGCTGCTGAGCATCGCGCACCCAGCCGACAGTCCTGCGCCGCCGTACAGAAAGCCAGTGTCAGCGCCGGCAGCTCTGAACGGAGCGTTACCGCGCAAGCATGCTTGGTGAGGTCGACCGCGTCGAGAGCACGTTTCGAGCGAGCAAGTCGCCAACGTGACGCGGCCTCGCAAGCCAACCTTGGTTCATGGGTGCGAGGACTCGCGCAGCCACCCACCGCGCAGGAGACTGGAAAGCCGCAGGATCCAATGACAAAATCGGAGCGACCGCGAAAGCGTCGAGCAACGGCTGCCGTGCAGCACCCCAGAACTGCCGCCAGGCACGAGCAACACTGGGTTCGTACGAGGACGGAACCTGCCATGGTCGTGTAGCATCTGTGCACCGGGCCCGTGGCGCGCTGCCAACGTCAAAGAAAGACCGCGGCAGGCGCTGTGATCCGGGGTCGAAAACACGTATGCAAGCGGCAGCAGCCAAGTGCGGCAACCCCTCCAGCCGATTTGTAGCAGCGATGAGGAACCGCAGCGGTGGACTTCGCTGCGGTGCCACCTGGCGGTGGCGAGGCACAGCACCAAAGCGGCAAGCAAGTACTTCATTCTCGGAGGTCAGCGGCGCCTTCTCATTCGTGCCGGAACTGGAATGTGTGTGCGAGTTGGCACGAATATTGGATGG
>Ga0208629_100451_pt1 | contig 20157 bp, 14 predicted proteins | sample LakWasMet19_HOW5_2_FD_183865 | JGI IMG/M metagenome (GOLD analysis project Ga0208629, IMG submission 183865) | Freshwater sediment methanotrophic microbial communities from Lake Washington under simulated oxygen tension - Sediment Metagenome... | ecosystem: Environmental > Aquatic > Freshwater >... | reverse complement strand
CCTGCCAATCCAACAGCCGGAAGATAAGCTCGCAAGCCACCGCAGCACGGAAGATTATGCTGGATTGATAGCCGAGCATTACCACGGGGCGAAATAACATATCGCTAAATTGCAAAAACAACACGATTGAACCCAGCGTAGTCTGCCGGTTCAGCACATGCTGGCCGCCAAACCACAAAATACTGGCTACCGCCAAGCAGGAAATGTTTTCGATAATCGGGTAATAAGCGGTCTCGATGCGGATTGCCCGGCTTTCTTCTATGCGGTTGTTTTGCACCAAGGTCGCGAAACGTTCGGCATTGAGCGACTCGCGTTGGTAAAGTTGGACGGTTTCAATGCCGGATAGGTTTTCGTGCAAATGCTCGTTTAATCGGGAATGGGTTTCGCGGATGCGTTGGTAAATTGGCCCCGACAACCTTCTAAACCCTACAGTGACTAATGCCACAAACAGTAAAAATGGCGACAGCTCGGCGGTCAGCGTAGCATCCAGGGACAACATTACCGTTAGTGCCACGGCAAACGGGATGATCTCCCCAGCCAGAACGCCAATGCTGCTCAGCAACTCCGACAGATTTTCAATGTCGTTGGTAACACGGGTCAGCACTTGCCCTACCTTAACCCGGTCATAGAAAGCAGCCGGCAAATGCTCTACGTGCGCAAACAAATCCTGGCGTAAGTTATTAATTCCGGCCAATACGGCACTGGCAAACAGGGTTTGAAAAATGTAACCGAAACCGGTTCTAAGCACCACCCATAGTAAGTAGATAGCGCTAGCGGCCAGCAAGGGCTGAATGTTTGATTGAGCAGACAACCATTGCGTAAGCGCTCTCTGGCCTAAATCAGGCACTGCATCATTGGAAACGTGCAACAAAATGTCGTCCACCACCACCCTGCTAAATACCACAGGAATCAACACCGCCGCTGCGGCGGAAAGCATGGCAAACACCAGCGACGTCAGAATTCGCCAGCGGTAAGGTTTCAGCCAGCGCCGCAAGCGCCAGATATTACGGACAAAGCCTGTGTTAGCAGGCGATGCCACATCGAAAGGGTCTGTTCGAGGCGACGTGGAGGTTTTGTTGGTCGAAGTCATAGCAGGTTAAATGGCAGGTTCAAGATTGTCTGGTTGGTTTGGCTGACGCACCAAGTCCGCATAATGGCCGTTCATCGCCAGCAATTGCGCGTGATTTCCGGTTTCAATGATACGGCCTTTTTCCAGCACAACAATCCGGTCGGCATAGCGGGCGTTTGCAACACGGTGCGACACCATGATCGTGGTCTGTCTATGCCGTAAAGAGCGTAAATGCGCCAAGATCAGTGCGCCGGTTTCGGTGTCCAAGGCAGAAAAACTGTCATCCAACAATAATATCGGGGTTTGCCGAATCAAGCTGCGTGCCAAGCTTGCTCGTTGTTTTTGGCCGCCCGATAACGTCACTCCGCGTTCGCCGATTAGCGTAGACAAACCGTTGCCGAAACTGTTTATCGTCTCGGCAAGTTGCGCCGCATCCGCCGCTGCCCAAATAGATTCCGGCGGCCGCTGCGGATCGTCGTAAGCAATATTTTCGGCTATAGATGCGGCAAACAAAAAACTGTCTTGGGTAACAAAAGACACGCTGCGGCGTAAATGGCTTAGCGGGATGGATTTTAGGTCGCGGCCATCCAGGCAAATTTTCCCTGCGCCGGGTTCTAATTGCCTGGAGAGCAAACGCAACAAGGTTGATTTACCTGCGCCTATTGGACCGATAATAGCAACTAGTTCGCCAGGACGGATGGTTAAGGAAATGTCATGTAAAACCGGAGGCAAAGGTATGCCGGTTTTATCTGCATAGCTGAAAGAAAGCTTGTACACCGACATTTCGCCGGCACTAGCAGGGAAAATGGTTTCATCGGCAACATCCTGGATCTCCGGCAGTTCATCCATAACCCGAAACACCCTGGCCGCAGCAGTGTCGGCATTTAAAAAGTGATAGACCGGCGTACTACAGTTTCGGATGACGCTAAGAATCATCGACAGGTATAAAAGAAAAGCCGTCAACGCGCCAATACTCATTTGCCCGTTCAATACCTGGCTACCGCCAACGCCCGCAACCACCAAGGACATTAGACCGCTACCCAACAGCATTGCGCCATCCAGCACCGCATTCATACGCACTAGCCGTTGATTGGCGGCAACATAGCGTTGCGTGGCATCGGCAAAATGGCGGATTTCCCGATCTTCCTGGGCGTGAGCCTGGATGGTACGAATGCCTTTTAGATTCTGTTGCACTAGCTCGGTCAAACTGCCGTACTCTGCTTGCTGAAGTTCCGACGCACGACGGATGCGTTCGGCCAAATACCCGCCTGAAATAGCGATGGCGATTAACAACGGCAGCAAGAGTAAAGTCAGTAATAACGACTGCTGAGCCATAAACACCGGCGCGATCAACGCCACGCTGACCAAACTTACCAACTGGTGAACTGCCATGCGGAAAAACCGTTGGATAGCGGCGATGTCGTTAATGGCCCGCGCCATTAAATCGCCCAAACTGGACTGTGCATAAAAGCCCCGACCCAAGGTTAGCAAATGCCCATACAATGCCCGCCGCAAAGCAGAGGCTAAACCAATCGAAACCAAGGCATTACGGCGGCGGCCATAGTTTAAGACCAGGAACCGTAGCAAGGTTAAAGTTAAAATAGCCGCAGTGGTTTGTAAAATGCCGGTGTCATGCCTGGCAATTAAATCAATGCCGTCTTTCAGATACAGCGGAATCGCCGCTTCCACGATATGCACCGAAAATAACACCAGCAATGCTAGCACGCATTGGTTGTGGTAAGGTTTAAAATATGGGTAAACACGTTTTAGCATTATCGTTTTTAATCCGTTATGCGTGGCTTTTTAGGACTCATTATTTCTTTAAGACGTTCGCCTAATAAGTCTCCAGGCGTTTTTTCCGGGGAGTTCATCTCGTATTGAAAAACATGTTCGTCAAGTGAGTTCAATGGATCTTGCGGAGCCACATCAGCACAAGTTTCAGTTGTTTTAACATCGGGCGCTTTCATAGTGTTGGGGTTATTCAAAGTTTGCGCTTATCGAATTGTCCATCAGTAGGTTGTTCTGCCTCTATAGCGATTTGATGAACGTCGTCAAAAAATTCTCGATTAGTTAAGATTAATCCCACTGTTAGCCCCTATCTGTTGAACAATAGGAACTTGTTGTGGCACGGACTGGGTCCCGTTTGCCGCGCCGAGCACCGGAGCTTTTATCGAGAACAGCCCGTTAGGGGTGCGGCAGGGATGCCGCACGTCGGCAGAGGGGCAGGAGCCCCTTCTGCTGACCCTCGATAAAAGCGAGGAGCACAGGAAGCAAGCGGCAACCGGGCCGCCTTTTCTTTGGTTACTTTCTTTTGGCGGAGCAAAAGAAAGTAACTCGCCCTCGGGTGCGATATACCCGATTCAAATTAACCGTCGCGGTAGCGACTCTTTATTATTTAAATAACTCGGATTCTGTTTCTAATTAACGAAGAAATACTTTAGAGGCTGTTTTTCATAGATGGACTGCGCAGCAGAAACCCTCAGTGAAAAAATAACAATATGACAATTGCGGCGCCTTCCTATATGAGAAGTGTAAAAAAGATCAATAGAGTCAGTATGTCGTCTGCTCTGCTAATCATTTTCCGAAATAAGCAATGCCATCGATAAATGGTTTTCATAGCAGCCGTTGATTTTGACCGCCTTGATATGCCGGCCTTCTTGAAAAAAGCCAAAATGTTTATAAAGCTGGATAGCGATTTCATTCCGCTCCCGAACCGTCAACACGACCCTGCTTAAGCCTCGAACTTTTGCGGCTTGCAGTGCGGTGCCGATGAGGCGAGTACCAATGCCCAGACCACGGTACTCGCGGATAACGCCTAATCCAAGAACACCGGAATGTTCCAATACCGGCCGCTGCAATGAGGCAATATCACACCAGCCGATGACTTTTTCACCATCAAGGGCAATGAAGTGCGGCCAGTTTTCGGCAAGGTTTTGTTGAACGTAAGCCACGGTCGTTTCTCGCGGCGGGCCTTCAGTAAAAGCCAGATAGCGTAACTCCCTGGCTACGCTATCGACAGCTTGTGCAAAGCCGTCGATATGCCGGGTTGTGATTTTTATGATGGGACAGCTCACTTTTAGTTATGCTCCAGCCATTGATCGATAAGCGGTAAGTGCTCGTTACGCGCCTTGATGCGATAACCGATAGTAGCAATTGCGGTGTCGGCGGAGCGGCGCGAACCGGCCGGCAAATTTGCCGCGGCATAGGTATTGATCTTTCCGATTATCGCAGGGTCTAGCGAGCGTTCGGCAAGCCTTGAGAAATAATTGCCGCGCGAAGGCGCATCCACTTTTTCAGTGACAGCAGGAAGGTGCGCGACAGCGAAGTCGAATGCCAAGTCGGGATGGAACTTGCTCACGCTTTGGATCATTACGGAACTGGTCGTGGCTCCGGGCTCTGCCGTCAGTGCCAGGTCTAAAGCTCGACGGCCAAGGCTTTCATCCTCGGTAGTCGATAACAGTGAATAGAACTGGTCTTTGATCAGCGGCGTTTTCTCTGCGAGTGCCGCGGCATGTAGTTGCTCCCAAGCGGCGGCATCGGCATGCTGGGCGACTACGCCTAAAATGGTCTTGCGCAAGGGTGCCGGCACGGCGGTTGAGTCAGCACTTTGGGCAAGGTAGCGCCGCCGGGCTTCGGCGATAACGTCAGGCGCCCCAAGGCTACCCAAGGTTGCGATCAAGTTGCTGCGTAAAATGGCGACGGTGTCCGGCTCGCCAGGGGTTGCCGTCCAGCTGGTTTTATCAAGCACCGGAGTTAACCGGGCAATGGCAAAGCGTCTGAACTGCGCTTGCCGGGCGGTGTCGCCGCGATAAAACTCATCAATGCCGCGGAATACAGCCGCGACTTTGTCCCAGACTTGAGGGTCAGCGCTGATCGGGGTTGCCTTGGCCAATTCGAGCACGTCGGTTGGAGATTGCAGCCCGGCCAGGCCTAAGGCCGAGGCGTCCGACAAGATGCCGAGTTGGTCGATGGCGGTGATTGAGGCAAAGTTTTTGATGATTTTGGCAAATAGTTTTGGCGCATAAAGCGTACGGAAATAGCCGCTTTGACCGGCGTTGACGATAACCGGGCCGCATCCCGGTACGGTGATCGCGGCTACACCGTCAGTCACCAATTGGTCGACCGTGGCCGCGTTGGCAAACGACTGAACCCGTACCGGAACCCGCCAGCGTAGCGCTTTTTTGTCCGGGTTATTTTTGCTGAACTCGCCTTGGCGTAAGCGCAGTTGGCTTTTGCCGGCCTTGCACACTTGATTTTCGACACGAATCAGCGGTACGCCCGGTTGCAGGGTGAAATCTTGGGCAATCGCGGCGATGGGCTTGCCGGCCGCTGCTTCCAGCTCCCGCCACAAGTCAGCAGAAACGGAATTGGCATAGCGGTGCGCTTGCAAGTATTGCTGGATGCCGGATCGCCAAGCATTTTCACCCACATAGGCTTCCAACATGCGGATCACAGCTTCGCCTTTTTGATAAGTGATCGCATCGAAGGCTTGGTTAACTTGCGCCACGGTTTCCACTTGTTGCACGACGGGGTGAGTGGATGCTAAAGAGTCCAGCTCAATGGCCCGGTCTCGGTCGTTAACATCGCTCAAGGCGCTGCTCCATTCGGGGTGAAGTTTAGCGGTGGTACGGCTTTCCATCCAGGAGGCAAAGCTTTCGTTAAGCCAAAGATCGTCCCACCAAGCCATAGTGACCAGATTGCCGAACCATTGATGCGCGGTCTCATGGGCTGCGATCATGAATGCGCGTTGCTTGTCGGCTTGAGTTGAAATCGCCGGATCTAATAAGATGGAATGCTCAAAGGTAAAAATGCTGCCCCAGTTTTCCATGGCGCTGAAAAATTGGCTGCGGCCGGGCGCGGCAACATTATCCAGTTTGGGCAACGGATAAGGGGTGCCGAAATAATCGTTATATTCCTGCAAAATCCCTTGGGTCGATGCTAACGCAAACGCGGCTTGGGCTGTGCCGCCTTTTTTGGTGATGACGCCAATTTCCGTGTCGGCCAGTTTCGCCGTGGCGCGGTCAAACTCGCCTAGCCCAAAGAACAGCAAATAGGTGGACATTTTCGGCGACGTCAAAAACTGTACTCGGCTGTAGCCTTCGCCAAGATCGCGCTGAGCTTCTACAGGCATATTGCTGACCGCCAGCTGGCCCGTTGGTATTGTTGCTTCAAGCTTAAAGGTTGCTTTGTAGGCAGGCTCATCCCATGACGGAATAACGCGGCGGGCATGGGCGGTTTCGAACTGAGTGTATAGCGCCCGCTTGCGGCCGTCGTTGCTGTCGTAATCCAGGGCAAACAGCCCTGCTGCCTGGGTGCCGATCTTGCCGGAATAATCGATATTCAGCCGATACCAACCGGGCGGGATTGCCTGCTCGAAAGTAAACGTCGCAGTTTGCTGGGCTTCATTAATCTGGATGTTGGGTGCCGGCAACGATGCGCCGTTTTGATCTTTGGATAAGACCACTTTGGCGAACGCCAGCTCGGCGGCATTTAAGGTGATGCTGTTGGTGGCTTGCAATACCTCGATAGAAATCGACACTTTGCCATCGAAACTCAACGCCTTCGCATCGGGTTTAAGCGCAACATCGTAATGGGCCGGGCGAATACTGCGAGGCAGTTGGGTGGTAGTTTGTCCGGTACTGGAATTTGCAGAAATAGCGTGTGCCGGTAGGGTTAGCAAACTGCCAAGCGTAATGGCAACGGCTGAAATCAGTAAGCGGTGCATCGGTAGCCTCGGGAAAGTAAATGGGAAGGTTGTGTACCTATGCCGGTGACTTGCAAGTTTACCAATGATTGATGATCGGTAAAGTGGAGTTCAAGACGATCACGAGGTTAACGCTACACATCTTCAGCTTGTCTGGCATGAATCTGAGCAATAGCAAGTCGTACTGATTTACGTACGTCCGGATCGGAATCATTACCGGCTTGTTCAAGTGCAGGCAAAGCTTCCGTTGCGCCGATCTCGCCAAGCGCTAATGCGGCTTCTTTACGCAGATTGCTGATGGCGTGACTGAGTGTTTCAACCAGGATTGGAACTGCGCCCGGATGCTTTAACCGCCCAAGCGCACGCGCGGCACGCACTCGAACTTGCCAGTAGTCATCCTGCATGGTTTTTATCAGGTGAGCTTGCGCATTCTCAAGCCTTAACTTGCCGATAGTAGTTGCCGCTTCTTCGCGCACCTGCCAGGCGATGTCAGCCAATCCCACCAATAAGGCAGGCAATACCGTATCGTCCTCTGCAAAGCCAATTGCACCGACGGCGGCTCGACGGACGTCTGCTTCAGGATCATCGGTAATTAACGAGGTTAAAGCGGGAAGTGCTTGCGGATTTTTTAGATAACCCAATACCGTAACCGCTTCGCGACGCACTGTCGTATCCTGGTCAGCCAATGCTGCCAGCGCTGGGATAAAGCTTTCCTCAATGCGTAACTCCCGTAAGGCGCGAAACAATGCCGCTTTCACAAAGGGGTTGGGAGAACTAAGATGCGGTAATATTTGCAGTGCGGATTGCTGCTGTTTTAACACCGACAAGCTATGCGCCGCCGCTTCCCGCACTTGCGCATCGGCATCATCCAGAATGGAGACAAGGCCTGCAATGGCGGCATCGCTTTCAAATGCCTCCAGCGCTCTTGCAGCCTCGGCACGTATTTGCGAATTCGGATCCGCTAATGACGAAATGATAATAGGCACATGTTCGTCGCCGGCAAGATCCGTTAGCTCAAGCAGGGCAATGCGGCGTACTTCGCTATCAGCATCGCTAAGGCGGTCTTGAATATCCTGTAGTTCTGGGTCATCTGTAAAAATGTTGTTCACTTGCTTACCTTTATTTAATGGGCAAAATCCGGTTCCGATACGGGGACATCGCTCAGGGAATGAAAGCGTTGCAACGGGAAGTGTGAATTTTTCGGATGCAATAGTTCGAGACAATGCCGCTTGAGCTGCATGAAATGGCTTGAAGTAATCAATTCGGCATGACGAGGACGGGCAAAATCCAAGTTGATTTCTTCAATGATACGCCCCGGCCTGGCACTCATCACTAAAACCCGGTCTGCCAGGAACAAGGCTTCGTCAATGTCATGAGTGATAAACACAATCGTGGTTTTGATGCGTTCCCACACCTCAAGCAGCAACTGCTGCATCATCATGCGTGTTTGCGCATCGAGCGCGCCAAAAGGCTCGTCCATCAGCATGACCTTGGGCGAATTGATCAGCACCCGGGCAATTTCAACCCGTTGCAGCATGCCGCCTGATAACTGTGCAGGATAGTGGTTTTCAAAACCGGCCAAGCCCATCAGCTTGAGCAACTCGCGCGCCCGTTCGTGGCGAGTCGCACGAGAAATGCCTTTCATCTTCAAGCCGAAAGCGACGTTGTCGATGATCTTTTTCCACGGAAACAGCGTATGTTGTTGAAACACCAGGCCACGTTCGGGATGCGGGCCGTTGATTTGTTGGCCGTCAACCAGAATGCTGCCGCCATTGGCCTGTATATGACCTGCCAATGCAGCCAAAAGCGTCGATTTTCCACATCCTGACGAGCCAAGCAGGCAAACAAACTCGCCGGGCTTGGCAAACATGGATAAGTTGTGCAAGGCTGTAAACGATTGCTTGCCGGTTCCAAACTGTATGTTTAGATTGGCGATGTCTACGCGGCCTTGCCTTGAAACCGTTTTAGTATAATCAGACAGGTTCATGATTTACTTCTTTTCGCTACATGCCAAGGCATCAGTAAGTTACCGAGCTTTTTAATCAGCAGACTGCTAACCATGCCCAATAAGCCAATCAAGATCATGCCTACGACAATGGCAGCATAATTTTGGATCGTGTACGACGACCAAGTGTAGTAACCAAGACCGTACTGGCCGGCAATCATCTCGGCAGTCACAAGGCAAAACCAAGCCGTACCCATACCAATCGACAATCCGGTAAATATATTGGGTGCTGCCGCGGGCAGAATCACTTCGGTAAAGATGGCGAACCTGCCGCTGCCCAAGCTGCGTGCCGAAGCAATTAACCTTGCCTCAACGCTTTCAACGCCATGAATGGTATTAAGCAGAATCGGAAACAGCGCACCGGTAAAGGTGATAAATATCATCGACAGCTCGGATGAAGGAAACATCAGAATAGCTAACGGAATCCAGGCCACGGCAGGAATCGGGCGCAGCATTTCCAGCGGCGGCAGTAAAACATCTTCTGCAAAACGCGAGCGGCCGCAGATTAATCCCAAGGTGATGCCGACACCGGCTGCCGCCAGAAAGCCGCTGAATACCCTGGACATGCTGGCCGTTAAGTGCGCCAGCATTTTTTTCGAGTGCAGTAAAGCCAAGGCGGACTCCAGCACATCCGGAGGCGACGGTACGTTTTGAAAAGTCACAATGCCCAGATTGATATGATGGGTAGCGGCCAAATGCCAAGCTAAGATGCAAATCAATAATGATCCCGCACGAAGCATTAAACGGCCGATAGCAAATCGGGCGAATCTTGTTTTTAGAATGCCGGCCTGAGGCATATCTTTAAACGTTGTTAGTTGGCATAGGTGTTTTTTATGGCGGCAAAGCTCAATACACTGCCGCCATTGGCCTTGGCAAATACTTCAGCTTCATCTTTGAGCAGAAAACTGCTTACGCTGTTTTTATGCTGGACAAACCAGGCATTGGCTGCCAACAGTTTGATACCGAGCTTGATGTCCTGTACATAAACCACGCGAATTTTTTTGCCGGCTTTTTCCAGCGCGTTCAGATCGGTAAAGGCCGATTCCGGCGAGGCGTAATGGCGAACCAAAGCTTCTCCGTCCACCCACAGCTGAGCGACCCGCTTGAAATCAGTAATCGCTACACCGGTTCTGGCATCTTTGGCGGAAAGCGGCGATGACGCATAATTTTTCAGATGCGCGTCGTAATCAAGCCCGGCTTGCTTGTATGCTGTACGTATATATTGATCATCGATGAACTGGTCGACTGTCAGATCGCCGCTGGTCCGTTTTAGCAGCTTTAAGGTATCGAAAGAGGTTTTCAGTGCTTGCCGGTATTCGGGCTTCCATGTGAAATCCCGGGTTTGCAATCCGAGAGGACCATGGAACAAGTAAATAACTTCCGCTTCTATGCCGGTGTGCTTGGCGATAAGCTCGCTATATTTTTCCGGCTCTGCCGCAATTAAACGGTCGGCTTCAATAGCCGCACACAGGAACGCAGTGACAACTTCCGGGTATTTCTTGGCGTAGTCGGCATCAACAAGCGTGCCGTGTAAGGTGGGCGCATTGGCCTGTGCGCCATCGTATATTTTTCTGGCAAAACCGCGATAAGGAAATAGTTCTGCGAACGGAACAAAATCGGCATGTGCGTCGATTTTGTTAGCTTGTAATGCAGAGCCCGCAATTTCCGGCGCTTGGGTAATCAGCGAGACATCTTCTTCCGTGTTCCAGCCCTGTTGGGCAGCAGCACGCAGCAACATGCCGTGAGCCGTCGATGCGAAAGGCACCGATATGGTTTTACCTTTCAGCTCAGCCAAGGACTGTACAGGCGAGTCTTTCGGTACCACGACGCCATTTCCACTGCCACTGGTACTGCCGGACAATACATTGATAAATAGGCTACGCTTGCCTGCTTTCTGAAAAGCATCAATATTGAAAGTACCGGGAAAATCAGCCATGGAGCCAATGTCGAGTTTTCCCGCGACCATTTCGTTAGTCAATGGCGCGCCGGAAGTGAAATTGCTCCAGTGAATATCGTAGGTCGCGTCCTTATATTTGCCATCATGCGGCAGGTATTTTTCCAGCAGTTGCAACTCGCGGATCAGTAGGCCGCCGGTAGCGCAATTGATTGTGGTGTCTTGCGTACCGATGGCGACGCGTATGGTTTCGGCATCGGCTGAATTGTTGAGCATGCTAGCCAATAGCAATGCCATGAGTATTCCCGGCAACTTCATTTGTACTCCAAAATTATCTGTAACTTGCTAAGCGCATGGCATTGCAAGAATTGTATTATTGATTTCTTCACTTTCCCGGAAATGCTCAGCGCAATAAGTAGGGAATATCGACGGTGACCGCCCCGGTGGGGCAATCCTTTTCGCAAGGCATGCAATACCAGCACTCATCGAATTTCATGTACGCTTTGCCTTTATCAAAATCGATGGCCAGGACATCCAAGGGGCAAACGTCAACGCACACGGTGCAGCCTTTGTTGGCTATGCATAAGGTTTCGTCGATACGGACAGGAAGGCTGGTAACTGTAAAAGCAGTAGGCATATTTTCTCCTTTAATTAGACTCGATGCCGACATGGTTTGGACTATCCGCAGGCGCATCTTTAAAGATACGCATTCTTTGATAGGCGGTCTTTTCAAGTTCCTTGAGGTTGACGATGTAGGGCTCAATGGGGCGTTTGAAACAATGCATTGCGCCATTGATCTTTTTTACCTGCACATGTACAAACCACTCGTCATCGTTGGCATCAGGGTAGTCAACGCGATGATGATACAATCCCCAACGGCTTTCCTTGCGGAACAATGAGGCGCGTACCGCCATCTGGGCGCAATCATGGATGGCGTGGAGTTCTAAAGCCCGCATCAGCTCATGCGGATCTCTCGCTGACAAATGTTCCAGATCTTTTCCGATGTCCGCAAACCGCGCCAAGCCGATTTCCATTTTTCGAGTGACTTTGGGCGGCTGCAAATAGTCGTTGACCATACGCCGCAATTTGTACTCCACTTGTAACGGCGGTAAACCGTCCGGACGCGACAACGGCGCCCAAACCCTAGTGCGCTCCAACTCAACTTGCGCTTGGTCAATTTCCGCCAGCGGAGTTTTAGCGCAATATGCCGCCGCGCTTTCACCGGCTATTTTGCCGTAAACAAACGCCCCCAACATGTAGTTATGAGGCACACAGGCCAAATCGCCCGCCGCGTAAAGGCCCGATACGGTAGTTTCCGCATGTTCATTAACCCACACGCCGGATGCAGAGTGACCGCTGCATAAACCGATTTCAGAAATATGCATCTCTACCATTTGCTGCCGGTAATCGGTACCACGGCCTTCGTGAAAGCGGCCGCGACTGGGGCGTTCGTTGGTATGCAAAATGTTTTCAATAGTATTAATGGTTTCTTCCGCCAAATGATTCAGCTTTAGAAATACCGGGCCGTTGCCGCTTTCCAGTTCACGATAGAATTCCATCATCATCTGGCCGCTCCAGTAATCGCACTCGATAAAGCGTTCGCCTTGGTTATTTGCGGTATAGCCGCCAAGCGGTCCGGTGACATAAGCACACGCCGGGCCGTTGTAATCCTTGATCAACGGATTGATCTGAAAACATTCGATACCGCTCAGCTCAGCACCCGCGTGATAGGCCATACTGTAGCCGTCGCCTGCATTGGTTGGATTTTCGTAGGTGCCGAACAAATATCCGGAAGCCGGTAAGCCCAATCTGCCGGCCGCGCCAGTGGCAAGAATCACCGTCTTAGCCCGGATGACATGGAAATCACCGGTTCGGCAATCGAAAGCCATAGCGCCTGCAATGCAACCATCGGACGCTGTAAGTAAACGTGTTGCCACCAAGCGGTTAGTGATGTCTACGCGCACACGCTTAAGGCGCCGGTACAGCACGCGCTTGATATCGTGACCTTCCGGCATGGGCAGCACATAAGTTCCCATATGATGCACCTTGCGAACGGCATAATCGCCGGTTTCATCTTTTTCGAATTTGACGCCCCAGCTATCCAGCTCTTCGATCATCGGAAAGCTATTTCGCGCGTAGGCCATGACGGTTTTCTGGTTAACGATGCCATCGTTGGCGATAGTGATTTCCTTGACATACTGCTCCGGGGTTGCGTGCCCCGGAATCACTGCATTGTTCAACCCATCCATGCCCATGGAGATTGCACCGCTACGCTTGACGTTGGCTTTTTCCAGCAGCAACACGTTTAGCTCCGGATTAGCTTCTTTAGCTTTAACGGCAGCCATAGGGCCGGCTGTGCCGCCGCCGATGACGAGCACATCAACGGTGCGGGTATGGGTTTGTAGTGTCAAGCTAGCCCCCATGCCGGAGCCCGCTCGCGCAATGAGCTAAGGTGCAAAGCCGGAAACGGTTGGATATTTTCAAATGCTCGCGCAGCACGCAGTACCAATGCATCGTTATATTGCGCAGCGACGATATGCAAGCCGACCGGCAAACCGTTGATGTCAAAACCGGCCGGCACCGATGCCGCGGGTTGTTGGGTAAGATTAAACGGCGATAGAAAAGGAGCTTCAGGGGCTTTACCCAGGTGAGGAACAGGTTGCGAAGTGACGGGCGTGACCAGCAGGTCATAGCGTTGGTGAAAGCGGCGCATCAGCGCAGCCAGTTCCCCCCGGCGTTGATTGGCTTCAACCACTTCTGTCAATGTGTGCCGTTCGGCTTTTTCAAGTGAAGCGCGAATACTGGGATCCAGCAATGCGAGTCCGGCATCCCCGATGTCGTGCCGCAGGCGGATAGCCCGTTCAGCGGCCAATGCTTCCAGGATAGGTGCCGGATTGGCAAAACCTGGGTCAACCTCCTCGACAATTGCGCCCAACTCGGTCAACTTGGCGACGGCCCGATCGATAATGGCCGAGATACCGGAATCAACTTTTAAGTAGCCCAAGGTTCGGCTGTAAGCGATGTGCAGACCTTTTATGCCTTCATTCAGGTTTAACGTCCAGTCTCGACCATCGCTGGGTAGACTGGTCCAATCGCGCGCGTCCGGCGCGGCAATCACATTGAGCAACAAAGCAGCATCCGCTACAGTACGGGTAATTGGGCCGATATGGAATAAGGTGCCGTTGTGCGCGGCAGGGTAACCTGCCACGCGTCCATAGCTGGGTTTAAAGCCAAATACTCCATTCACCGAAGCCGGCTGACGAATCGAACCGCCGCCATCAGTTCCGACGTGTAATGGGCCTAAACCCAGCGCTGTTGATACCGCCGCGCCGCCGCTGCTGCCGCCGCTAGCGTATTGGCGATCCCAGGCATTGGGCGTAACACCGGCCAACTTCGTTTCGGTAAGACCTTTCCAGCCGAATTCGGCCGTTTGCGTTTTGCCCAACAAAATCGCGCCCGATTCCCGTAACCGCGCGGCAGCCGGGCAATCTTCGGTTTGCACCTTGTCTGCTGTGGCGAGACTGCCTTTACGGGTAGGAAAACCTTGCACATTTAACAAGTCCTTAAATCCAACCGGAACCCCGTCAAGCAAACCTTGCGGTGAGCCTCGTTGCCAGCGGGTCTCCGAAGCCCTCGCTTGAGCCAGCGCCGCATCGCCATCAACTGAACGATAAGCATTAAAATGCGGTTGCAAGGTAGCGATACGCGCCAGCAATGCTTGAGTTGCTTCTACGGGTGAGACTGTCTTGTTCCTATAAAGCAAGAGCAGTTCGTTCGCGCTGAGGCGTGTTAAATCATCGGCCATAAATAGATCTCTGTTATCTGTCAAGTTGGTCACTGAAAAGCCGGCCTGGTTTTAAGATTGGGTGAAGTAACCCAAGCGGCAACAGCAGTAACATTCAGTTCCATCAACTAGAGCATTTATCGCGCCAGAAATAATATGTGGCAATTTTTATTGGCTATGCCGTAACAGACAGTAACGGGATGATCGGAGTTTACTTTGACGGCTTCACTGAGCAATCACTTTTTGTGTGCATCGAAGCTAACGTTATTGCGAATAAAGTGTAGGTATGAGTGCAGCTATTCAGCATTGATTGCTGAATCAGCAACAATCAACTTGCTGAGCAATACAAGAAATTATGTATGAAACTTATTATTAGACTGGGGATAAATGTTCCCTTGGCGTACCGAGTTGGAAAGTAATCTATCTTGTTATCCGATGTTACGCAGTTAGTCGGATTTATACTGATTTAACGTTAAAGTGTCGCTAGCGCGACAGTTATTTGAATCGGGTTCTCGCACCCGATTCAAAAAAACGTCGCGTTAGCGACACCTTGATATACGGTATTAATGCGACTAACTGCGCTGGGCCGGCTACCCAGCCTTCCTATTTCCGCAAATGCAAAACTCGTAAACACCACAACCCCGCCATTAACATCAGCGCATCTCGCAGTCGCATCAACGCAAGCAGGCCCATGGCGGCCGCCGGAGACAGGCTCAGGTATCCAAAAGCCCAAAACATGGCGGCCTCCAGAGTACCGAGGCCGCCAGGCAGGGGCAGCAGAAAGGCTAAACGCATGGCAACAAGAATGACCAAAAATGCATAACCATCGAGTTCAAGATCAAAAAAACTCAGCAACAGCCACAATTCGGCGATCAACCCGGTCCAGCCGGCAATGGACAGCACGAACGCCCGTGACAGCGCCGGTTTCTGCTCCGCCATTACGAATTTTACGTCGCTGCCTAGCCGTTGCCAGTGAGTTTCTATTTGTTGCAGACGAGGGTGATGTTGCCAGTACCCGGTCACTCGTTTTAACCAGCCTGAAACTCGGCCGGGTTGTTTTAAAATTAGCCAGCCAAACAGGGATAGCGCCAGGAGTATTAACAGCAGAACCAGTGATATGTTTTGCCAGTCGACGACAGCATTTCCGGAAGATGCCAGTAGCAGCAGTACACTCAGCAACAGTACGGTGAAGTTAATCCAAAGTTCATAAAATCGATCCAGCCCCAACGCCAGCAAAGCACCGTGTATCGGTATAGCCGGTTGCGCTTGCATAGCCAGTAAATCTGCAAGGGTTCACCGCCAAACTGAGGGCCCGGCGTGATAAAACTCACCGTCTGGCCGGCTTGGCGGATCATCAGCAACTCACCGAAACGCACCGGCACATGCAGCATGTCGATGAGAACCCGCCAGCGCTCTGTAGCCAATAAGATAATGCCCAGGTTAAGCGCTATCCACGCCAGCCATTGCCCAAGGGATAACTTGGTTATGCTCTGGACTATAGTTGTAAGCGGTAACTGGCTAAGAACCCAGCCGACCAGGATCAGGGCCGCCAGCCATAGCAGAAGGGGTAATGCTTTAAGCCAGGACATCAGGCACCGTCATAGCGTGTGACCCACTCGTCATCCCATTGCCAGAGACTGAAGCGGCCGGTGCCCAGCAATAAAATCCAGCTAGCCGTGAAGATAAGTACATAACCCGTAAAATCGATGGCCCCGCTTGAGTAGTGCCAGCTTAACAGCATAATTAATATCAGTGCTCCTAAGCGTCCGGCAAAGCCCAACAGAATCAGGCCGGTACAGAGCAATAAACCAAAAACATGAATAGTCATACTCGAGAACAGGATGGAGTCCTTTGCCGTCAAAAACAACAGCAGAACCAGCAGTGCACGCAAGCCCGGTTGAAAAAACCGCACGCTAAATATTTCCAAACGACTCAAGACCTGTGGCTGGACGCTGCCGCAAACAACCCACCAGTCCGCCACAAAACCAAACAGCACCGGCAACATAAATGCGATGCCGGCGCTTGTCGTCAGAGCCGGGTTAAGCAGCGGCCAAAGCACGATGGCAATAAAGCCCATTTGAAAGCCCGCCAAGGTGCGACGCAAAGGGTTCGGCGGCAAGGCATGAACAGGTAAACCCAGGTTGCGGCGGCGCTGCAAGCCCCACCGATAGATATAGTAGGCTGCGCTTAATATTAGATAAGTCCGGTGTATCTTGCCTAAGCCGATTGCCAGCAGCGGCGCAACCACCAGTCCTAAGGCGTCAAAGCTGATGTCCAGTTCATTGCCCAGCAAGCTCACCTGATTGCTGCGGCGGGCCACGAAGCCATCCAACCGGTCGAGAATAGCGGCTAAGGTATACAGACTCGCCGGCAGCAAGACATTGAGGGCATTATCATGATTCTGAAACAGAAAGCCGCCCGTTAAAGCAATCAGTCCGCCCCGCAGGATTGTCAGGCGGTTACCCCAGCCTAAATTGTTATATAAAGGCGCTTCCGCATTGGCTCTGTTAAGTTCGAGCCGCGACCCAATGTATCGGCAAATATATCCCCAGAGCAAGCCTGCCTGAAGTAGCCATTGTCCAGCATTGCCCCAGTCCATCGTAATCCCTAAAAGACAAAACCCGATCAGCAGGATGCTGCAACCCAGCGCGGTTATTACTTGCAGTTCATGTTTCATAAAATTAATTTCAAAATCATAGATGTAAGGTACGCACGGTGTACGAGACTGTGAAAGTATTATCAAAATTAGTTTAAAAATCTATTCACCACGAAGGCACGAAGATCACGAAGGAAAAATAATTGTTTAAACTCAATGTATTGAAAACTTCGTGTCCTTCGTGCCTTCGTGGTGAATGCTTTTGCTTTTGTTCTAAAACGAATACTTTCACAGTCTCGGGTGCACGGCGTACCTTTACAATGCTTGGCTTAGGGAAAGCGCACGATGCGCGCTTTACAAGTTTATAGAAAAGTACTGTCAGCAATGTTTGATGTGATGCGCTCATACCGTAATGCTACGTTTTAATGCCTTGCACCAACGAAGGCTTTTATTGTTATGATGCCGCCTATTCAAAGCTTAGAACAACTCATAAGCAAAAGTTACGCCAGCTTATTTTGATTACAGTACGGAGATTTATACATGATACGGAATGAATTGATTGGCGCTGATTTATGGGGGCGGCGCATAAAAATTAGCCTGAACGTTTCAGCCCTGGTTTTCATTTTTATTGCGCTGCTTATCCCAAACCGCATCAGTTCGATAACGCCACTCGCTTTTGCCTATTTTCCGCTAGAGGGACTTTTGCTCGGGCTTGTTTTGCTTTGCCCTGGGCGTGCAGGTCTTGGTATCCGCGTTATCGCATCCTTCCTGCTGGCGACAGGGATAATTTTCAATCTTGCCGATATGGGAACGTATCAAGCATTCGGCCGTCCGTTCAATCCTGTGCTTGACTCCCACTTCCTGGCTGATGGCATGAACCTTCTGCAGGGAGCCATTGGCCTGATTGGCGCTTTCATCGCGACGGCACTGCTGATCGCTCTAGTCGTTGGGATTTACCTGTTGGTGTATGCGCTACTCGGACAAATCCAAGCATTGCTGCAATTAGCGCCTAAAGTTTGCGGCACAGGACTGTTCGCAGCTTTAATTATCTGGACCGCGCTTTCATTCGGCGGCTGGCAAAGAGCATCCGCGCCATTTTATGGCTTGATGACCGAACATGTCAGCAACACCTTGAGCAGTATTGCCGACCTGAAGGCTTTTAGCGAAGTCGTCAATAACGACCCTTATGCATCCGTGCCGGGCGACAGTCTTTTTGACAAACTAAAGGGTAAAGACGTATTGGTCGTGTTCATCGAATCTTATGGACGCACCGTACTCGACAAAGCGGACTTTGCTGCGGCTATCCGGCCGGTTCTGGAACAAAGTAGCGCAAATCTTGCCGCTAAAGGGCTATTTGCCCGCAGCGCTTACTTAACATCGCCAACCAACGGCGGAATCAGTTGGCTTGCCCACGGCACCTTGCTTTCAGGGCTATGGATCAATAGCCAGACCCGTTACGACCGTCTGGTGATGAGTCAACGCCACTCGCTTAACCGTCTTTTCCAACGGGCAGGATGGCGCACCGTGGCGGTACAGCCGGCTCATACCATGGATTGGCCGCAAGGGAAATACTTCGGTTATGACCGGATTTATGCCGCGAAAGACTTGGGCTACCGGGGACAGTCTTTCAACTGGATTACTATGCCGGATCAATATACGCTGTCCGCACTCCAGTCCCAGGAACGCAAATCCGGAGCACGAACGCCAGTAATGGCTGAGATTGCCTTGATCTCATCCCATGCACCTTGGACGCCTTTACCCCAACTGGTCGAATGGAATCAGGTGGGAGATGGCACTATCTTTAACCGGTACCGGGTTGGGGATACGCCTGAGGTGGTCTGGCAAAATACCGAGCGTATCCGGGAGCAATATCGCAAATCCATCGAATATGCCCTAGCCAATATTGTGTCTTACGCCATCAATTATGGCGACGATAATTTGGTCATCCTGGCATTAGGCGATCACCAGCCGGCCCCTTTTGTGGCTGGCGATTCGGATAACCGCGATGTTCTCGTGCATCTGATCAGCCGTGATTCTAAGGTAATGGATGCGGTGAAAGACTGGCACTGGACAGATGGAATGCTGCCGGCCGGCAACGCACCGGTTTGGGGTATGGATAAAATGCGGGATCGTTTTATTGCGGCTTTTTCAAAGCAAACCACTGAGTTCGCTCAGTTAAATCAATAGAATTTTAGCAACAAAGGCCGCGTCAAAAAATTCCGATAGCCCACTGATGGCCGGTTTAAAACCAGGATCAGACGTTCGCAGTACTAAATGTAAACAGCAGGAATGGGTCGATTTGAGACAATCAATGTCCCGCTTAGTTATGACAATTTTTTATGGCTGCTAGACCAGACCCTGCGTTTTACAAGTATCTGATTACCTGCAACTTTCATCAATGCTTGCATTTGTGATGAACGGTACCAGCCGGTCCATGCGCCGATTGTCATTGACGTGTAGCACCCGTTTTCATAGCCCGTCATCAGGTCATAGCACGGGGTAACGAGAGCAATGACGGAGGTGCCCTGTGCCTGCCCCCCCCCCCGCCTATTCTTTGTCGAGCCTGATGGAACGCTGACTGTAACGCGTCAGGGCTAGGCACCTGCATTCTTGGGATAGGAAAAGTCATTGGCAAGAGTTTGAAAATCGGACGATGGGCTACCGGTACAAATTCACTGTGCCATTTTTACAGAACAACAGGAAGACCATGATGAACAAAGAATTAGACAAGCAATTATGCCAAAGCTATCCCGGCCTTTACCGAGGCAGGCATAGTCCTACAGAACGCACGTTAATGAGCCGTGGTTTTGCCTGCGGAAACGGCTGGCACCCATTGATTGAGGTGTTCTCGGAACTACTAACGACCCATAATCCAGAGATTTGCGCGGTTCAGGTTAGAGCTCGCCCTGTGAATGCTCCCCTTTGAGCGGATAACTCCGCCCCTACCGGATTATGCATTGACGTATTGCGTGATCAATCGTTGTAACTGGTCTTTATCCAGTTTCTGATTATCAACCTTAAGATAAACCAAGGCTTCCTCATAATGCAGGGTAATTTCCTCTACACCGCTGATTTTAAACATTTCGGCAATAAATTCATTGGCGC
>Ga0208629_100449_pt1 | contig 20197 bp, 20 predicted proteins | sample LakWasMet19_HOW5_2_FD_183865 | JGI IMG/M metagenome (GOLD analysis project Ga0208629, IMG submission 183865) | Freshwater sediment methanotrophic microbial communities from Lake Washington under simulated oxygen tension - Sediment Metagenome... | ecosystem: Environmental > Aquatic > Freshwater >... | reverse complement strand
TCGGCTACAACGTGCAAACCGCCGTTGATACCAAGCACCATTTGATTGTGGCGCACGAGGTCACTAACGTGGGAACTGATCGAGACCAACTATCATCAATGGCTAAACAAGCACGCACTGCAATGGGTACCCAAGAGATTACAGCCATAGCCGATCGGGGTTATTACAAAGGCGAAGAAATTCTAGCCTGTCATGATGCCGGTATTACGGCACTCGTCCCCAAATCGCTTACGTCCAACAATAAAGCTAAGGGACTCTATGACAAGAGTAAATTCATTTATGTGGCAGATAAAGATGAATATCGTTGCCCTGGGGGACAGTCGTTAATCAAACATTACACCTCGACCGAACAAGGAAAAACGCTCCACACCTACTGGAATTCTGGTTGTCGGGTTTGTGCGTTGAAAGACCAATGCACACCCAGTACAGAACTCCGTGTTAGACGCTGGGAACATGAAGCCGTACTTGATGCCATGCAAGTACGCCTTAATAACATGCCGGAAACCATGCTGATACGCAAGCAAACTGTTGAGCATCCATTTGGCACGCTCAAAGCATGGATGGGGGCAACCCATTTTCAGATGAAAACACTGAATCATGTTAGTACAGAAATGAGTTTGCATGTACTTGCGTACAATCTCAAACGGGTGATGAAAATACTGGGGATAGGCCCATTGATGCAGGGCATGAGAGCATGAGGAGTGCTCTAGTTTTGAAATCCAGGCTATATCAAACCCTCAATAGTCGATTCTAAAGAAACACTTGTCAAAATATCTATTCTGACTCAACTCAATAATCTTTTCTGTAAAGTCGACTGTACTCGCTTTGGCCAAGCGCCAATCGGGTTTGCTGGATCGGTTTGGCGTATTCTTACGTTTTGACACGGCCTGGGCCATTACCGGCCTGGGCCATTACCGGTCGTTGATGATGTTGGCGAAATTTTTTAATCCCTGACTTCAACGAATGGCGGCTTTTTGGCAAGAAACTTTGAATCGTCTTCGGCTCGACCAGGCTAGGAGCAGCAACTGGATTTTCCGCTCCAATCCAGCTATTCCTTTTTTTCGTTGTACAGAAGTAGCCATCGGTTCGAGGCATTCTCGCCGTAGTCGACCAGGATTGGCTATGAACACGAAAACCGGGACACAGCAGTGTGGAGCCGCGGCATCGGGGCTGACGCACTTGAGGTCACTCCAGTCCGGACTTGTCCCGCCTCGAGCTGTGCAGAGCGCGATAAACATACTATGCTCCCGCTGCTCGCGTCAGAAGATCTCCACACCGACAAGCCGCCCGGCCAGACCCTGGGCGGTGTCGGTCGCATCATGACCTGACGCGCGCCATGGGCAGCGTTTCAGGGTAGCTGCCGAAGCCAGTCAGCGCGGTCTTGTCCCAGTTTTCTCTATGGTTAAACATATAAAAATGGCGGGGCATATAGAGATGGTATAGCCAATAATCAAAGTCACAAAACAATCCCGACGGTTACCGCTACGGAATCATAGGAATGCCGCTGGTTTTCATACGATTCACAGATGGGTGCGCGCAAATGTCTTGCCACCATTTAGCCAATCGCGGGTGAGCGTCATACGCGTCCGCTTTAAAGGATTTATGCACCCATTCTGTTGCAAATACCGCATGAAAGTCAGCCACCGTTGGCGTGTCTGCGGCTAAAAAGCGCTGATTGGCCAACTTTTCTGATATTAGGGTAAACCATTTAGCGGCGCGCTCCGGCTCGGCAGTGAATTTTTTGCATCGGTGTTTGCCCAGTCAAACCAAAGCGCTCGCCAAGAACATTGAGTATCGCTGGTGTTTGGCCAATGGTTTCACCGCTTTCCAACGTGATGGATGGATACGTAAATCGGCCTTTCGGGGCCTGATCCGGTGTTTTAATGCAGTAGTCAACTCCTGCTTCTTCGAGTGTTAAAACGATGCCGATGGCGCGCCCCCAAAACTCTTTACAGCCTGTCCAGTAATAAAGTGTGTATGACATTTAATTTTCTCCACTTTGTAATGACTAAAAAAATATCAGTTGTTTTTGCAAAAAATAAACTAGCTCTAGAATTAATCTTGTTACAACCGCATACCTAAAGACGAGCCCTGTGGTGTGAGCTTTAATTCGTAACTCCAGCAACTTTTTGGTTGCTCAACAAGCATCATGTACGCATCAGCGATTTCAGCTGGATCAAGAAAGGCGACTTCTTGATCAACAAATTGATGTCGAAGCGCCGTAGAATCAATCAGGCCATCAATCACCACATGAGCGACATGAATTCCCTTAGCCCCGTAGGCTTGGTTCAGACTTTGTCCCAGCGAGCGTAGGGCAAATTTTACGGGACTCCACAATCCAAGCAATGCCCCGCCACGCAGTGCCAGCGTCGCACCACTGAGCAAGATCGTGCCCTTGCCAGCGGCTAGCATATCTGGAATGACAGCACGCACACAGCGCAAACATCCTGTGACACCAACATCCAACGCCATATTCAAATAAGCTGGATCCACCTCATGAGGCACCGGCAGGTTGGCAAAGGTGACACCCGGCGGAAAGGGCGGCGCGACGTTGTAGACCACGACCTCAATAGGTCCGATGCCGGCTGCTTGTGAAAAGGCAGTTTCCACGCTGCTGTTGTCTGTCACATCACAAACAACGGAAATCGCACGCCCCCCCTGGCCTTCAATGGCTTGCGCCAAGTCACGCAATTCCTCAGCACGGCGGGCCATCAACACCACGGTATAGCTTTTGGCGAAGCGCTGCGATAACGCCCCACCCAGTCCCCAACGAACACTAAGAGGCAAGTCTGCTCCATTATCACTTGACTGATATTTCGTGCTAGCGCCTACAATCACTGCGACTGGAGTATTTTTATTCGTTGACATTTAGGCAGATACTCCACCTATTATGCTATCCATCTGCATTTCTTTGAGCACCCGGTCCTGAATAGGCTGCGTCAGTGCGTTGATCTCATCCATACCCCATGTAATGCCTGCAACGGTTCTCGTGGGGCGCTTGCCTGCCGGCATTTCGGCGAGAGCTAGATATGCGTCGACCACCAGTTGTGGGTCGGGTGCACCTTCGCTTTGCAACATCTGGGCAAACCCTTCGCCCATCGCGATCGGAACACCGGCCAGTTCGCCATAGGAAGCAAGCACATCGGCTAACTCTGGCGGCTTGCCTGCCCCGAGAAGCCCCGTGCCAAAAGGACCGGGTTCAACGATGGCGATGTCCACGCCGAAAGGCGCAACCTCGTATCGCAGGCTTTGCGAGTAACCTTCCAGAACGTGCTTTGTAGCGGTATATGTTCCGAAGAAGGGCGGGGCGATCCGACCGACGAGCGAGCTGCAGTTGATGATCAATCCGGTTCCCGCCTTGCGCATCGCGGGCAGAACCGCCTGTATCGTCCGAATGGCACCGTAATAGTTGCTGTTCATTTGCTCATGGGCCTGAGCAACACTGAAGGCTTCAGTAATGCCGAGAAACATGATGCCAGCATTGTTGATCAGGATATCAACGGAGCCTTCGTTCAAAATTCTGGCAAAACCCGTTGCGACAGATACATCCTCTGCAACATCCATCTCGATTACCGATATGCTCGAAGAATAGGCTTCGAGAGCCGCTTTCTTTGCGCTATTGCGCCCCTCTGCGTCACGCATCGTGCCCCATACGCGGTAGCCCTTGTCTGCGAAGGCCTTGACCGCACCCTCGCCAAACCCACTACTACATCCAGTAACCACTACTACATCCAGTAACCACTACTACTTTTGCTGATTTATACATAAGAATTTGCTCCATGTTGAGAATGACGTAACTGAAAACTTTAATTACGTACCGCATGGTATCATGCTTTTAATATTTTCGTACCTTGTGGTACAATAATGTAATGAACAAAGTACATCCAGCAACCCGACGCGGTCGCCCAATGACCCGAAACAGGGAGCACATCCTCGAAACAGCAATGAATGCCTATTGGCATGAAGACTCGATCACGACCTCAGTGAACGGAATCTGCGAACTTGCTGGCGTTTCAAAGCCCTCGCTGTACCGTGATTTCGGTAGTGAGGACGGGTTGACTGTTGCTGTCCTGGACCGTTATGCCAGCCTGGCTTTGGTAAAAGTTGGAGAGTTGCTTCTGAGTGATGCCAGCTTTTCCGCCAAGTTGGAAGCGTTGATTCACTTTGCTAGTGAAGACCCCCAAATGGAAACCGGCTGCCTGTTCGTGAAGATGCGGTCTAAACGTTCGCGCTTTGGCGTGCAAACGCAAGCGAAGATCGCAGACATCGAAACGCGCGCACTTCAGTTGTACGCTCGTTTTTTTAAGGAAAGCTTTGAGCGTGGCGAATGGTCTGGCGGTATTTCTGTTGAACTAGCGGTTGATTACCTCCATGAACAGCTCGGGCTAGCTTTTACACAGAGAGCCGCCGGCAAAAGCAGCGAGAGTATCAGGGAACTATTAACCCTGTCCCTTTCGGTCCTGCAGCGCGTTTGAAAGCGGTAACCTCAGCACGGTTGAAAAATCGGTGTTGAGAATTGAATGGCTGCATCTAATCTCTCGGCCCAAGGTGTCAATTGCAGCTTCCATTTTCTTCCACAGGCAGGAATAAGTCGTGACCTGATGGCCCCTATTCAAAATGAATCATTGTCAGCGGGCGCTTTAGAGAGATTTTGCATAGCCGGCTTGTGTTGAAACCGTAGGTTTCTGTTCAAATGCTCCCGTTAGTCCAATAATTAAATTGCCACATTCGAATCGCATGTTAAATAGCACCCAAGAGAAAATATTACTAACAGCTTCTCGTCTTTTTTATACCCAAGGTATTAGAACCACCGGAGTCGATACCATTATAAAAGAGGCGGGTATTTCTAAAATGAGCCTTTATAAATATTACGCTTCGAAAAACGACCTGATTATTGCCTATCTTCTTAGGCAAGAAAAAATATATATAAATCGTTACGAATCAATAGCTTTGAAAATTGACTCACCAAAAGATAAATTGCTGGCTATATTCGACATCAACAATGAATCTATGGAAAGTGATGAGTATAGAGGCTGTCCATTTTTCAATGCATTATCAGAATTTCTGAGTGATGAAGAGCCAGTGCGTAAAGTGGCCTTAGAAATATTTAATAGGTTATGGCGACTGATAGTGAATCTTGCTGAACAGAGTGAAATCAACCAGCCTAATAGCTTGGCATCACAGCTTACTTTGTTGCTGTATGGCTCAATTCTATCAGAACAAGTTAATCGTTATGCTGGTGTAGCAAATCATGCCAAGGAAATTGCAGAGATTCTTATTAATACCAACAGAACAATCCCAACAAATAGGGAAACCTAGCTTAAAAGTGTGATTTTTCTTGCTTACACATTTATAACCTGCTAATTCTCCATTTACCTATAGCTACGGTTGGAATGCATGTCTAAACAGTCTTGGCAAACCATTCCAACATGGGCAAAAGTTCATCCTTTTTAGTCCTCGCATATGCTAAGTAAGCTTCTTCCCGCAATCCTGCACCACAGGCAGGAATAGGTCGGTTGGACACAGTGACGAACGGCCGCTTTCTGAATCTCCAATTCCGATGCTCTGGATTTGGCTGACTGGCCGGTTTAGATGAGTGCGACCGTCAAGTTTGGGTCGTCAAGCGACCGTCTTCTCTTCAGATTCATCGCCGGAAAACGGCCAGTCGTCACTGAGTACAACAGACCAGGGTGGGAGGTGAGAATGCTATTTGCTCCCCGAATGCCGGACAGCCAAGTGGGTCACAGGATGCCTTAACTATTGAAACTGGATACCCCTACCGGTGGGTTCTGGTCGATAGTCCTCTTTAAGATTGTCGTAAAAGCTACTGGTTGCAATAGATTCTTTCATAACAAAATTCACTCTCATATTCCAGAATTTTGATGCAGTTAATGGCCATTTTGGCTATCTGCTGCCGACAAATACAGATTAGATTCAAACAAAATAATGACCATTCTTTCTGGAGGTCATTATGGAACCCGTTGCCATCCCACAAACCATCGACGATCCGATACATATTTTGCTGTGGAGTGCCGATGAAATCGTACCGTTCATAGTGTGCATGCTCACCGGCATGTTAATTGACCATTTAATCCCGGCATTAGTGCTTGGATTAATTGCCGTTAAATTCTATCGCCGCTTTCGTGATAACCGCCCAGACGGTTATACCTTGCATGCCCTTTACTGGCTTGGCTTGCTGCCCAGCACTGCCATGACGATACCCAATCCGTATATCCGGCGCTTCCTGCCATGAGGTTGTCTGATTTTCTGCAGACCTGGGAGGGTCACGAAACCGAGAACCGTTTCAGCCGGGTCATTATCATCGGGTTGCTGGTGATCTGTGTAATCACGTCACTTGCCGCTTGGCGGACCGAGCGCAGCATTATCCTGGTGCCACCGACCCTGACTAAAGAAGTGGAAGTCACCCGAACGTCAGCCTCTAGTGAATTTAAGGAGTCATGGGGGCTGTTTCTAGCAGAACTGCTGGGCAATACCACACCTGCCAATGCCGACTTTTTGAAAACAGCCATCGAACCCTTGTTAGCACCGGACATTTATCGCAGCGTCCTGGATGCGATGACCGACCAAATTAAGGCCATCAAGATGGATCGGGTAGCGATCAGTTTTACCCCGCGTCATGTTGATTACGAAGCGCAGACCAACAAAGTCTTTGTCAGCGGCGAACTCAAAAGTCAGGGGCCCAGTTCCAAACCGGACATCAAGCCGCGTACCTACGAATTCATTATCGCTATCAAAAACTACCGGCCGCGACTGGAGTTTATCGATGTCTATCCTGACAACCCCAGAACGCTGGATCGGTTGCAAGCGATGCAAGCACAACCAAGAGACCTCAAGCCATGAACAAAGCCTATCGCCATTTTGTGTTATTGCTGACGATCAGCGCACCGTTGTTCGCCGAAGAATCACCCCTAACAGTATTACCGCCGACGACCACCGTTGCCGATACTGTCCCGGAAGCGCCACATTCCTCCAGCGAGGCTCAGTTCTTGGGCATCGAACTACCCCCGGTTGATGCGAGTGTTCTCAAAGTCGCCAGTCAGCAAGCTACCTCAATGTCAGCTCAACACATTCAGGTCAAACCCGGCATCAACGAACTGATGCCGATTGCCGTCGGCCATTTAAACCGCTTGGTGACGCCATTCGACAATCCCGTGGTAACCACCACCAGTCAAGCGACGACAAGTACTAAAGGCAAGATTGTTTACGTTGCTACTTCGGATGAAACCCCGGTGACCTTATACATCACTCCCGGTGACAACCAGGACATTGCCCTATCGCTCACCTTGATTCCCAAACGCATTCCGGCTCGGGAGATCCATCTTAATCTGGATAAAGACAGCGTTAAGCAGCTGGCGAAACTCCAACAGCAAACCACCTCTGCCAATGGTAAATCTACAGATAAAGAGCAGGAGTACATCACCCAACTAAAAAAGTTGTTCCGGGATCTGGGCCTGCAAAAAACGCCGCCCGGATTTTCCCTGCGTGATCCAAATAAGACTGAGACTATCCAGTGCCTACAAGACCGGCTTCAGATTCGCACCGGCCAGGTACTGGAAGGTCAGGATATGTTGATACTGATCGGCATCGCCCGTAACAGCGAGTTGGCGTCCGTGGAAGTCGATGAGCGTGCCTGCGCGACTACCAAAGATGACGTGTTAGCTGTTGCAGCCTGGCCAAAAGTCGTGTTGGCACCGAGTGAATCCACCGAACTCTACGTTGCCATCCGACGTTCCCCTGAAGAGTCTACCGTGTTCAGACCGTCATTGCTGAACAGGAGTCAGCCCTAATGGCCAATGTGAACGCCTGGTGGTCAACACTCAGTCCGACTGCTAAACGCAATCTGGCAGTCGGCAGTATTGGCACTGTGCTGTTGGCAACCATTGTCTGCCTGGCGTTAGTCTCGCCGGAAATTGCTAAACCTTCCAGTAAACAAGCCATCATCCAGCACATATTGACCGACAGTGATCCGCGGTCATTAGGCATTGACGGCATATCCTCGCAGCTTCGTGAATTAGTCGACAAGAATGAAGAGCAAAGCCGTCGTCTGGCAGCGATTGAAGAACAGCAAAAACGCGAGCAGCAATCGGATGAACAGCGATTTAAGCAATGGACCGTCGCTGAACGGGAAGCTTATGACGCCAAACTAAAAGCAGTGTCGGGTGAACTTGAAACGCTCAAAAACAAACCGTCATCGCCGGGGCAATCATTAAGCGATACTACGCTCTCTCCAAATGGCGCTTTACCACTGCCCAATCTTGCTGACCTCAGGTTAAGTCCCTCGCGTTCAACGCCTGATGCCAATGATCTCACCAGCGCATTCGAACAAGCTGCCATCCCCACACCCAGTCATGGCAGTACCGGCGTGTCGAGTGGACGAACAGCCAATGGCCAACCACACTCAGCACTACAGATCCGCGTCATCAAGGATGAAAAAACCGCTGCAGCTAACTCAGCGGGCAAGGCTTTAGCCGAGCAATCTGTCAAACACAGTGAGGTGTTTATCCCCGCCGGCAGTATTTTAACCGGCGTGCTGCTCAATGGCCTGGATGCGCCGACCGGTAAGAAGTCCAAGAAGGAACCGATGCCGGTGCTGTTCCGGATTAAGAAGGAAGCCATTCTGCCTAATCGATTTCACGCCGATGTCCGCGAGTGTTTTTTATTGGCCTCAGGCTTTGGCGACTTGAGCGCCGAGCGGGCTTACTTCCGGGGCGAGACCTTTTCCTGTGTGCACCAGGACGGCGGTGTCATCGAAGTGCCCATGAACGCATACGCCACCGGCGAAGATGGCAAAAACGGCGTCCGCGGGCGTGTTGTCTCCAAGCAAGGCGCGTTACTGGCGCAGTCAATGATGGCAGGCTTTTTACGGGGCTTTTCCGATGCCTTTGGCCGCAACCAGATACCGGTGCTGATGACTGGCGGTCTCGGTAGTCTTGCGGGTACCACCCCCTTTCAAAGCGCCTTTTCCTCGCAGTCGATGGAAGGCGGTGCTTTGAAAGGTGCGGGCTATGCGATGGAACGACTCTCTCACTTTTACATGGACATGGCGGAGGAGATTTACCCGGTGATCGAAGTCGATGCCACCCGCCAGGTGAATTTCATCGTGCAAAAAGGTACCGCACTGAAACTCAAGACCCCGACCTAACCTCAAGGACGGACGAGATGCTGACCGAACCACTGTTTTCTCAACCCATTGCCAATAATTGATCCTATGAACCACATCAACCGATGCCTTTTATTACCGCTGCTGTTGTCTGGCATTACCGTATTGGCTGCCGAACCGCCGAAGCCTGCCGTATCCGACATCGCTGCAGGATTATTGTCAGTGAAGATCGACGGGATGCAGGATTTACCCATCACGGGTCTGAAAATGATCAAGACCGGTGACAAGGTTGTGTTTATGTCTACCAACGGCCGCTTTGCACTTTATGGAGGCAAGTTGCTCGATGTCTGGACGCAACAGGAAATCAAGGATCTGCCGGACATCGACAAAATCGCCAATCGCATCGATCTATCGAGGATGAAACTTAATGTCGATGAGTTAGGGTCTGTGACCGTCGGTCGTGGTAAAGCATCTGTGTTGGTCATTATCGATCCGCGCTGCCCGTATTGCGGCAAGGTGATGAAAGAACTTCAAGCCTTGCAGGATCGCTATACCTTTAAATTAGTGATGGTGCCGATTCTGGGGCCGGAATCGCAAAATGTCGTCGTGCAACTGGCCTGCCAATTGTCATCCTCAGATAAGAAAGCCAAAGACAGTGTGCGTGATCGCTTATTGAAGCAGGATTTTGCAGGACTGCCTTCCGAGAACCCCGCAAAATGTAACAAAGAGCCACTGCAAAAAGCCGTGGTCACCGCCAAGCTATTTGGGCTGCAAGGGGTGCCGTTTCTGATTGCCCCGGATGGCCGCACCCACAGCGGCGCACCGGATGTATTGTCCGACTGGCTGGAAAACAAGACCGCCGCCGCGTCATCCATCACGCCCTCGCAACCATCGGAGCAAAAACCATGAATGACCTTTGCCTAGATAGAGCATTGCTGCTATGCCTGGCAGTTTGCTTGCCCGGCTGTGCGACGCAATACGGCTGTAAAGGCATGCCGGACGATCCGCAATGTCTATCGACAACTGAAGCCTATCAGGCCACCGACAAAGCCTTACCGGAACCTAAAGACAAAGAGGTCGTTTCAACCAGTTCAACGAACATCGAGCCCGACCCTCGCCAACAACCAGTGCCTAAGATAGACGACCCGACACCGATTCGCACGCCATCACAGGTCATGCGGATCTGGATTGCACCCTGGGAGGATGCCGAAGGCGACCTGATGGTTTCCAACTACGTCTATACCGAACTGGAACCACGTCGCTGGAGGATTGGTAAAGGTGCGCCGACCTTAAGCCCCACGCTGATGCCACTGCAAATCGAGCAACGGCCACCTGAAAAGCCAGTCGATCGTGACCTGCAGGAGTCAGACACGAGACCTTTTCCACCCGGCGCGGTTAACAACTCAGCGCATTGATCATATTTACCGCCAGTTTCTTTCGGATTGGCGAGTATCGGCGGGCAACTGCCTAGGTTGAGCCGGACGTAAGGTCCGAGACAGGACGGGCAACCGTCTTTGTTCATTCACCTTTGAGGTTGTTTGCTATGAGATTGTCACCTCGAACCAGGGCGCTGATTGCCTTGGTGTCTTTATTGTTGGTCATGCTGGCACCCGACACGATGGCAGGTACCGGCGGTACCGAGTTCAACAACATCTGGACCTTGCTGACCGGCTGGGTGGAAGGTTTGCTCGGACGAATTATCGCTATCGTCTTTGTGATTGTTGGTCTGGTCGCAGGTGTGGTGCGCGGCAGCATTATGGGCTTTGTGTTGGGGGTTGCCAGCGGCGTTGGCTTGTTTGCTGCGCCGACCATTATCACCAATATTGTCACCGCGTCGTTGTGAGGCCGTTATGAGTAAAGCTACCGGACTTAACGACAGTACCGAGATGACGGCGGGTAACCGTCGGAATTTACTTCGGATTTCGCAGCGCTCTTCATCGCTTTTGGTGCAGGTCATTGCTTGCGATGGCAGGCCGCTTAATCCATGTCATCCGGCTCGTGCCCGTGAACTCATTCGAAAACAACGTGCCATCCGCATCAGCCAAAGGCCTTACACGATTCGATTGCTTAACGATCACCTGAGTCCATCGGCGTCGACCAACTCTCCGCAGGACAACTGATGAAACACTTAATGAAGCGCACGCGATTGCATCCCGCCGCTGACTTGTTTTCCGCATTGGCGTATGACGATGATCATCATTTGTTGTTACTGGCGGATTCGAGCATCGGCTTTGGTTTTATCTGCCGGCCGCTGACCGGTGCCGATCACAGCGTTTCCGCACGGGTCAATGTCTTGCTGAATCAGGACTGGCCGACCGAGACTTTGTTGCAGGTAAGCCTGTGGACCTCACCGGATATAGAAGAAGCCCTGGCCGTCATGCAAACCCGCCGACTAAAACAGCAAAAGCCTACCTATAAAACCATGACGGGGGCCTGCATTGATTTTTTGCGGCAAGGCACCAACAACCCGCCGGAATCAATTTCAGGAGCACGACTTCGACGCAGCCATGTGCTCGTCACCGTGAAACTGCCGCTTGCCAATCCCAGGCCGAGTGAAGCCGAGATCCGCCGTGCCACGGAATTGCAGTTAGCCACTCAGCAATCCTTATCGACCATCGGTCTTTATCCTGAGGTACTTAATGCCAACCAGTATGTGCGGCTTCTGAATACCCTGCTGAACTGGAACCCGGATGCCGGCTGGAAAGATCGGGTCGTGCCTGAATGCGATCCGGCACAAGTGATCCGCGACCAGTTACTGGATTATGACAACGCCCTACAGACCGATGAGAAAGGCGTTTGGCTGGGACAAAAGCGCGTTAAGACCTTGTCCGCCAAACGTACCCCTGATCATTTTTATTTTGGCAGTGCCAAAAGTTACTTAGGCGATATTTTGTCGGGTACCCGAGGTATCCGCCAAAATACCTTAATCAGTCTGACTCTGCATTATCCGGATGCCGAATCGACCCGCACACGCCAGGAAGGTGTCAGGCAATTTATTACCAATCAGGTGAATACCCCGATTGCCCGCTTCCTGCCGGCATTGGTGCAACGTAAGCATCATTTTGACGTGCTTTTTGACGCCTATGGCGATGGCGACCGTCCTATTCGCAGTTACTTTGGCGTGGTGTTGTTTTGCGATGCGCCGGATGAAGCGGCTGCGATTTCCAATGCCCGTGTCTATTTTCGGGAACTGGGATTTCAACTGCTGGAGGATAAATTCTTTTGTCTGCCGTTGTTCCTGAACTGCCTGCCGTTCGGTGCGGAAAGATCGGCAATCGCTGATCTGAAACGTTACCGCACCTTGGCCACTCGTCATGCGATTCCCTTACTGCCGTTGTTCGGCGACTGGGCCGGTACCGGCACGCCAACCTTGAATTTTGTGTCCCGGAATGGCGAGCATATGGCGGTGTCATTATTCGATACCACGGGCAACTACAATCTCTGTATCGCCGCCGAGTCTGGTAAAGGCAAATCCTTTCTGACTAACGAGATCATCGTCAGTTATTTGACCGAAGGCGCGCAAATCTGGGCGATCGATGTCGGCCGCTCCTATGAAAACCTCTGTGAGGTGCTGGAAGGTGATTTCGTCAAATTTACCCAGGCTTCCGGGATTTGCATGAATCCGTTTGAAATCGTACAAAACTTTGAAGAAGAAGCCGACATGTTGGCAGGGCTGGTCAGCCAGATGGCCGCCCCCACCGAGAAACTGACCGACTTTCAAACAGCGGGCTTAAAACGCATCCTGAAAAATCTATGGACTGAAAAAGCGCAAGCCATGTCGGTCGATGACATCGCCAAACACCTATGTAGCGAGGACGATCAACGGTTGAAGGATGTCGGTGAGCAATTATTTCCGTTCACTACCCGTGGCGAGTACGGCCGCTATTTCAATGGTCACAACAACGCCAAATTCGCCAGCGACTTTACCGTTCTGGAGTTGGAAGAACTCAAAGGCCGCAAACACCTGCAGCAGGTGGTATTGCTGCAATTGATTTACCAAATCCAACAGGAAATGTATTTAGGGGAACGTAATCGCCCGAAGATCGTAATTATTGATGAAGCCTGGGATCTGCTGACCGAAGGCGATGTTGCCAAGTTCATGGAACACGGCTACCGGCGTTTTCGTAAATACGGCGGTGCGGCGGTGACGATCACGCAATCGGTTAACGATTTGTACCGCAATGCCGCAGGTCGGGCCATTGTCGAGAACTCGGCCAATATGTATCTATTGGGCCAGAAAGCCGAAGTCATTGAAGGCATGAAGCAAGATCGCCGCTTACCACTGTCCGATGGCGGCTACGAACTCTTAAAAACCGTTCACACCTTGCCGGGCGCCTATTCGGAAATCTTCTTCATTACCGAGATGGGCTCCGGTATTGGTCGGCTGATTGTCGATCCTTTCAAGCGGATTTTATTTTCCACCAAACCGGAAGATGTGCAGGCGCTAAAAACATTGCGCCTGCAGGGCTTGAGTTTGGGGGATGCCGTTCAGCAATTGCTCGACAGCCGTAAACCTAAAGAACGGGAGGCTTCCTATGGCAAGTAAAGCGCAATGGCTGACACATGTTCTGATTGCCTCCCTGTTGGGATTAGCGGGTGGCTGGTTGGCGGCTTATCAAACATTGAAAGCGCCGCTGGAACGCTTGAACCTGGTCACGCCGGTGTTTGTGCTCGATCGGGCCAAACTGATCCAGGCGATACCGCCCAATGCCAACTCAGAGCAAATGGCCAAGATAGTTGATGATTGGCAAAGCCAAGCTCGAAAACTCAGCGATGCCGGTTATTTGGTGATTGATTCAACGGCCGTGGTCGCTGCACCGGAAGATGTCTATGTCCGTTCAACAGGCAGGTGAGTAGATGACGCAGCGCATGAGTCACCATAAATCGCTTAACAAGGCATCATTAGGCAGATTCTTGCTGAAGGCGTTACCGATATTAATGCTGGTATTAGCAGTGGAACACTATATCGGCCAACGCTTTTTGATCGGCGGCGATGATCAAGTTGATCGCTGTTTGCCGGATAAACGTATTTATATCATCGATACTTACAACAAGGACATCTGGCGTGGCGATCTGATGGCGTTTCGTGCCGAACGCATGGCGCCGTATTTCGAGGACGGGCAAATCATCATCAAAATCGTTGCCGGCGTCACCGGTGATCATGTGCACGTCGATAACAAACAAACCACCGTTAACGACTCGCTGATTATTGAAGGGTTGCCTCTGGCCGAGAAACTCAAACAATCGCCAGACACCTTCAAACGTGATGAAACCATTCCGCCTGCGGCTTTCTGGGTGACGGGTAAAACGCCTAAGAGTTTTGACTCTCGCTACTGGGGGTACGTGTATGACTATCAGGTCATTGGCAGGGCTTATGCGATCTTTTAACGAAAGCGTTAGGACGAAACCCAAAAGGCAGGTTAATAGAAATAACTGGCCTGCCATTTTATTGTTAGCACTGTCTGTGCCCTGTGTGTATGCCGAAGACGAATGGCTGAATCGTTCCCAGCAAATTCTTAATGCATTGGCAGGACAGCCTCGGCCAAGCTGGCTGGACACTAACCCCTATCAAACCGACGCCCAGCGGCAAGCCCTGGATATCGTCAATGCCTCCAAGCCACTTGCTATAGGGGAAACTATTCAGTCACCGAAGCCTGCCAGTTCTGGTAAACCGTTACGGGTAATATATATATCGTTCTCGATGGGAGAGCCGGTACTGAAAGGAATTTTTGAAGACGCATCGGGGCAGGATGATGTGTTGTTGGTGTTTCGCGGGCCTAAACCCGGCCAAAAACTACCGGGATTTTTTGCCGATCTAAAAAGGCTTCTGAAAGACATTGAGCCTGTCCCCAATATCGTTATTGATCCTACCCGCTTTCAAAAATGGCAGGTAACTATGGTGCCGGAAATCATCCTGGAAGATAACGGCAACGACCCCTTACGTGTTAAAGGCGTTACCAGTCTGGATTGGCTGAACTTCCGGCAGTCAGCTGGGCGGCATGGTGATCTGGGACGCTTCGGCGAGGTCTATGAGATTGCCGAAATTGATCTGCTGGAAGAAATCAAACACCGACTTGCCGCAATGGATTGGCCGCAGAAACAACAGCAGGCGATGGCCCGCTTTTGGGAGGCACGCCAATTTGAAGTGCTGCCAAGTGCTCAGGAAGATAGAAACCAAATTATTGATTTGACCGTCACGGCGCCGCGCGATTTGGTGGCAGCAAACGGCCAGTTAATAATCCGTGCTGGACAAATCGTCAATCCCTTGGAGAAGATGCCATTTGGTTTATGCCTGGTTGTCTTTGATGCCACCGAAAAATCACAGGTTCAAGCTTCCCGGCAATTGTCCTGCCAGGACAAGAAAGCCCGCATGATGTACCTGGCGACACAGTTACCGCGTCAGGACGGCTGGGAAGGTTTAAAAACCTTGGAAACAACAATGAATGCGCCGGTGTATTTACTGACACCCGATGTACGCCAACGTTTTCAGTTGCAGCATGTGCCGGCAGTCATTGAACAAGCGGGTAATCGTATTGTGGTACATGAAAGAAAAGTACCTGCCAACTCAAATGGAGAGCAATCATGACCAGGCTGGCGTTGCTTGGGTTGTTTTGGGTGCTGCTGAGCGTGGCTACTCTTAGTGATGCCGACACAACCACCAAAGCCACTGATCCCTTATGTGCCGACGCCGAGCTTTGGTCGGGAAAATTGATCACCGATATTTGCTGGAGTTGCTTGTTTCCAATTCGGGCCGCGGGAGCATCTCTGGGGGGCGGTAATGTCCCCAGTATTGCGAGCGATCAGAAGTTTTGTTTTTGTACCGATCCACTGGGCTTGCCGCAATTGGGGATGACCGTGGGCTTGTGGAATCCGGCCCGTTTGATTGAAGTCGTCAGAAACCCGTGGTGCTCACCGGCCTTAGGAGGCCACACTTTCAGTGCGTCGAAGGTGCGGTTAACTGCCACTACCGGCAAGGCCGATTTTGATGCCAGCGAGATGTCATTTTTTAATTACCACTACTTTGCGTTTCCACTAACCGTCTTGCTCGATTTGTTTTGGGATGATCGCTGCAATAGTGATGGTTATCGGGATTTTGATCTGTTGTATGTCTCGGAACTTGATCCGACCTGGAACAGCGATTTGCTGGCATTTTTTACCAGTCCGGAAACAGCGTTATTTGCCAATCCCGCCGCAATTGCTGCTTGTGTCGCCGATGCGGCGGCGGCCGCGACCGGCAAGCCATTAGATGAGTTGTTCTGGTGTGCCGGGGCCTGGGGACATATGTATCCGTTATCAGGCATTTCCCCGACCAGTTACGGTACCGATCCGCGTATTACCAGTTTGCTCGCCACCCGTGCAACCGCCGCCTTGCATCGTCGTGGCTTAGCCTGGAAGACCTCAGGGAACGATGCCTTATGCGGCGGGACGATTTACCCGTTTATCCCCAAATCCCAATACCGGCTCAGCATGTTTTATCCGGTCGCAGAAACTAACTCCAATCATGCCATCGGTGAGACCACCTTTACCTGGGGCGCAGGACGCTCCTTTCCCGGTCCCGGTGAAGACCATCTGTATATCTTATGGCGTTGGCAGGATTGCTGTGTAGGGCTATAGATGACGGTTAGGGCGTTTTTTTACGGTCATTGGCGATTAACCCGTGCGTTGGTCATGGTCTTATGCATGACGCTGGCTTGGACGCCGTTTGCAGTAGCTTGGGGAGATGCCATGCAGGCTGCCGGCAGCGACGGGCAGCTTACCGGCCAACAGATTTTGGGTGGTTTTCAATTTCCGTTGGATTCAGGATCTGGCGTGATGACCTTAAATCCCGACACTTCGCAAGAAAGTACGGTCAATATCAGTACGCTGTTTCCGGGCTCTGCCAGTGCCAATAGTAGTACCGCCAATATCACCAGTCTGTACGGCAATAACCCCGATACTATTGCTGCAGGTCTCAATGCTCAAACTACATTGAATACAGAAACCAGTGCTACCGGGGAGGCCTATCGCACGCTGATCAACAATGCCCATCAATCCCATCCGGATTTACAACACGATGCACTGTGGCAGACCGGCGATCAGGTATTGGCCAATTTTACCCCGTGGGCTCAGTCATTCTCGGACTGCACAACTATCACCACTCAAACTGCGACCACACAGACAGTCCACATCCCCGATTATCAATTGTGCCTGCGCCAGCCGACGGTACCGCAAAGTTGTACCGCAATCCATGAGGTTAAAGTCGAACCGATAGTGAGTTTCGTGTCCGGCAATGGCGGCCTCTCCAGTTGCGGGCCAGGATGTCTGGATTTGTATGTGGGCAAAGTTGGGGATAACTACTGGGCAGCCAGCTGCTCAGTATTCACCTGGCAGGTGACCTATAACGTGCTTCACCCTGAAGCGATACTCAGCGCAACCCTTGCGGATGTTGAGTTCGACGATCATGCGCGGGTTTTCTACGACGGCAACCTTATTTACACCGGATCCAGCGGCTGGGGAGCCCCATGTGAACTCAAAAGTAACTTTGTGGATCATCCCAACAAGGATGTGACTTATGCATTTAACAGTACCGGCTTCAAAGTCTTCAAACAAGACACGCTGGTAGGCGGCAAGGGTGAAGGTTATGCGCGCATTCGTCTTCATTATGATCTATCGAAACTGATTACTCAGGATGAATGGAGCTGGACGGGTCCCCATTGCCAAAATTTGGCCAATGCGATTACCGACGGCATCTGCCAAACAGGCAGTTATGTTAGTTGCAGTAACGATCCAGCCAATACCTCAGAGTGTTATGTCGACCCGGTATCACAAGTGATGGTGTGCGGTAACCAGCTGGCTAAACCTCCGGTGGCTGATTCTGTGGGTATTCATAATACCTGTATGAGCATTACCGCATCCGGTCAGTGCGATCTCAATCACTCCGGGCAATGCTGGACTGACTCTGCGGGTACGCATTGTCTCACGCCACCTGCCACGGGAACCCCAACCACCACTTGTACGGCTCTGGAAAATAAAAGTTGTGCGTTTATCAAAAGCCAGTGCCTGGATATACTTACATCGGGTACTTGCTGGGATAGCGTGGATACATACGACTGCGGCCAACAGATAGGCATTCCGGGGTTTCAAAGCAGCACCCAGCAACAATGTTCCGGGCCAATTCGCTGCATGGGCGAGGATTGCATCACGGTAAATCATACCCAAAGTCAGGATTTCACCAAGGCGGTAGGGCTGCTTAATACCGCGCAACAAATGGCGATGGATTTGAGTTGTGATGCTGCTAATGCCAACTTGCAAGAAAAAGATCCCAGTTCCTGCGAAGTGTTTAAAGGTAAAAATGCCAGCTGCAAAATGGTCGGTGGCTTAGTCAATCTGGTCGATTGCTGTGAAACACCTTCAGGCAGTATGGGGCTGGGTCAGTATATCGATTTATTGTTGGCCACCAGTCAACTGGACAATGCGGTGATGGCCATGGATTCCACGTCAGTTGTTCGAGGCGCTTGGGAAACCATGCGCACACCGTTTTCGATGGCCGGTGATGCCTGGAACAGTTTTCAGGCGGATTTTGCCTCAGGTGTTAACAATTTGGTCGGCTCGGATATGCTTAGTGTCACCGATGTCGCCGAACAAGGCTTACTGGACTCGCTGAAAGGTGAACTGATGAAATCGGTGGCTGAATGGATCGGCAGCACTTTTGGTGAAGCGGCGGGGAATGCATTATTTAGCGCCGGAGGTCAGGCGGCATTTGATTCACTGGGTAATATGACACCGGCCGCACAAACGGGCGGTGTCGAATTGGGCGGTGGTGCCGCAGTTGCCGGAGAAATGCTCAGCACCTTGATGACCGCTTACACCATTGTGATGATCGTCATCATGATCATTCAGATGGTCTATTCATGTGAGATACCGGAGTATGAATTGGCCGCAAAGAAACAACTAAAAGTCTGCAAGGATTTGGGGACGTATTGTGAGAGCAAATCCCCGGTGTCCGGACTCTGCCTGATCCGCAAGGAAAGCTATTGTTGTTACAACTCGCCACTGGCGCGCATCTTAAACGAGCAAATCAAACCGCAATTGGGACTGGGGTTTGGCACAGCACAACACCCCGAATGTTCCGGTATTAAAGTTGAGTATCTGGATAAAGTCGATTGGAGCAAGGTGAATCTGGATGAATGGTTGGGGCTTCTTGCACAGACCAACCATTTACCCACGGCTACCAATGCTGCCTCCATGCTAAATCTTGATCAATTGACGGGCTCGGGTAGCCGGTTAAATCCACAAAAATACGGAGCGACCACGGGCAATCGGCAAGATACCTTAACTCGCAGCCAAGGCCGGATGACCGACTTGGACGCATCTACCGTTAAACGTCAATCTGAATTGGAAGGCTGGGGTATGGGGCCGTAGTCGACAACCCCAACACCATCAAATGTTAACCGCGTCTTTCAAAGATTTGCCGGCTTTGAAGGCAGGTGTTTTTGAAGCGGCAATCGTAAGGGCCTCACCAGTTTGCGGATTGCGCCCGGTACGTTCTGCTCTTGCTTTGACTTCAAAAGTGCCAAAGCCGACCAGTGCAACTGAATCGCCGGCCTTTAAAGTGGCTTCGATAGTTTTGGTCAGGCCTTCTAAGGCACGACCAGCATCCGCTTTGGTTAAGTTGGCATGGCTGGCGATGGCGTCGATAAGTTCGGATTTGTTCATTGATCTAGTCCTTTTTAGTTGTGGAAAAAACGGCAGATATTATCCTTACCGTGCTATTTTGCAAAAAACTCTTTTTTATGGCTAATAAATATTCACAAACCTCAGACATTATGCCTCAAGCACTCTTGTCGTAGGGCTTTGCTATTGCATTTGATAAGATGTTAACAATTAAAGTGGTTTTAGAATTTGATGGGGTTTCATGCTCCCAATAGCAGTATGCATTGCTGAACCCACTTCGTAAAAATTAGCGCAAAGAATCCGACATTCACCCACAACAACCGTTAGTCGACTAAATCAGGATGCCAACCGAATGGAAAGGGATGTAAAACGCGACAGTGTTATGACTGAAGCCGACACCAGTCGGGAATTCGTAACCCCAAA
>Ga0208629_100448_pt1 | contig 20224 bp, 19 predicted proteins | sample LakWasMet19_HOW5_2_FD_183865 | JGI IMG/M metagenome (GOLD analysis project Ga0208629, IMG submission 183865) | Freshwater sediment methanotrophic microbial communities from Lake Washington under simulated oxygen tension - Sediment Metagenome... | ecosystem: Environmental > Aquatic > Freshwater >... | reverse complement strand
CGTCGGTAAACTTTCCAATCCGTGTTTAGGGTCTTCGATGATCAAGGCCCCGGCAAAGCCGTCGGCTAAATGCATGGATACCGCACCGTGCTTGTGGGCGTGGTACCAATAAGTACCGGATGGGTGATTGGAAGGAATGTTATATGAATAGCGGTACTGTCCGGTGACGCAATTTGCCTGGCCGCTTTCATTACTGCAATCCTGAAGGATATAGTCCGGGGTGCCCTGTGGGTAAATGCTGAGCAATACATTGTCGCTCGGACTGTTGGGGGATACATGCAAGCCGTGGGTGTGCAGGTTGATCACATCGAAGCCGTGCGGGTTGGTCATGCTATGGCTGCCATCGCCCTCCGATTCGCTGTAACTGAGACTGTTGATCAGTTTAGCGTCGAATTTGTCGCCGGGGCGGATGCGCAACGTGGGGCCAACCAGTAATCCGTTAGCTTGAGACGCTTTGGGTTGGCTGTCGGTCAGCTTAATGCCTCGTGCGGTTACTACCGGGTTGCTTTTGGTTGAGTCATTCGGTGTCGGCGAGGGGCCGGACAGGGTATAGGCCTCGGATTTAACTTCCAGCTCAACCTTCAATGATTTCGTTTTCTGGTCGGAGCTAACCGACTGCGGCAGCTGTAATGGGGCTCCGTCGGCTAAAACAGCGGCCGGTACGGCCATTGCCCCCATAATCGCCAAGCTCGCCAGTTTTCCTGGGAGCAAATTTCTTGTTATTTTCTTTGGCATTCTTCTCTCCTCAAAGTTGTTTTGCAATTGAGCCAGCCACTCATTATTCAGGTTGTTATAGCTGGATAGCGCATCAGCCAAGGCTCCTAATAGAGCGCAACCAACGGCGGAGGTAAGTTAACATATTTGATTGGGAATCCCAAGCGTATGAAATTGCTGCTATTCTGACGTTAGGTATTGTTCGTACAGATGAGCGGGTAGTGGCTAGGACTTGACGACTTGCGCACCATGGTTTTTAAGGCGCGCACGGCACGTCCTACGGCGGATATGCCTATGCGGGAACAAGATATTTTCGGACAGTGATTTGGGGTAATCTGTGGTCTAGCTTTTAGTCGCTAGAAAGTGAGCGGTATTATTACCGCGGAGCTTTGCTTTACGAATAAAGCGCTTCCACCACCAATGTTGAATCAATCGATTCTAAGGTAACGCTTTGTTTTTCAGAGAAACTCTCGCGCTGCCAAGCGGTTCGTCGGCGGTAGACTTCCAGGTAAGGCGAGTCTTGAGATAGCAGAACGTACTCTTGTAGACATTCAATCGTTTGGTAAGCCATGAGCTTTTCGGTGCGGTCGATACGCTGAGTTGAATCAGACAGCACTTCCACAATCAAGCAAGGATGCTCGTTGTAATAACGATCCGCTTCTTCCTCGCAGGCGACTTGCACATCCGGATAGTAAAAACGCACGTCGCCGCCGCGTTGAATTTTCACCTTCATGTCCGATTGAAACGGCTCGCAACGAGTGCCTTGCAAATGCTGCGACAGGCGTACATACAACCGTCCGCTAATACGATTATGATCACGACTAGCCCCGGTCATTGCGTAAACCAGCCCATTAACAAACTCATGACGAGTGCCGGTATTGTTATCGTTTTCCATCAACAGATAAGCTTCGGGCGTGAGTATGGAATCGGGTAGAGCAAATGCCGGGTTAGTCATATTAACTCCTTAATCGGGACGATAATTTAACGTAGCATCATTGACGGCAACTACGGCGCGTAGTGCGTTTCAATATAGCGTTGCACGATTTCCTGAAACTCTTCGGCAATCCGGTCGCCTTTCAGCGTAACGGTTTTTTCGCCGTCTTCATAAACCGGCGCTACCGGGGATTCGCCGGTGCCGGGCAGGCTGATGCCGATATTGGCGTTTTTGCTTTCGCCCGGCCCGTTGACTACGCAACCCATAACCGCCACTTCCATGGTTTCAACGCCCGGATATTGGGTGCGCCATACCGGCATTTGATCGCGTAAATAGCTTTGGATGTCCATCGCCAGTTTCTGAAAATAATCGCTGGTGGTGCGACCGCAACCGGGGCAGGAGATAACCATCGGGGTGAATGAGCGAAAGCCCATGGTTTGCAGGATTTCCTGGCCGACAATGACTTCCTGGGTTCTGGATGCGCCGGGTTCCGGCGTCAGGGAAATGCGAATGGTGTCGCCGATGCCTTGTTGCATCAATACCGATAACGCGGCGGCTGAAGAGACGATGCCTTTGGAACCCATGCCTGCTTCGGTAAGACCCAGATGCAGTGCGTAATCGCAACGGCTGGAAAGGTCTTGATAGATGTTGATCAGTTCCTGCACGTTGCTGATCTTGCAGGACAGGATGATTTTGTTTTTGCCAAGCCCAAGTTCCTCGGCTTTGGCGGCGCTTTCAAGTGCGGACAGCACGATCGCTTTGCGGGTGACTGCGGCCAAAGGCTCGGGTGTTTGCAGGCCTCTGTTTTCATCCAGTAAACGGGTCAACACGGCTGGATCTAGGCTGCCGCCGTTGACGCCGATGCGTACCGGTTTGTCGTATTGACAGGCAAATTCGATCATTTGTTGAAATTGCGGATCACGGCTTTTACCGCGGCCTACGTTGCCCGGATTAATGCGGTATTTATCCAAAGCCTGGGCGCAGTCCGGGTACTTTTCCAACAGTTTGTGACCGTTAAAATGGAAGTCGCCGACGATGGGAGTCGAGTTGCCTTTTTTATCCAACTGGTTACGGATTTCTGAAACGGCTGCCGCAGCTTCCTCGGAATTGACCGTAATGCGGACCAGTTCGGAACCGGCGGCGGCCAATTCGATGATCTGGTTAACGGTCGCCGTAATGTTGGCAGTATCGGTATTCGTCATCGACTGAACAACGATTGGAGCGCCGCCGCCGACTTTAACGTCGCCGACTAAAACTTGATGGGTGATTTTTCTAAGGCTAATAGACATATACAAAATCTTTTGGAAAAGGTTACAGTTATCTGGAAGAATGTTGTTAAATTATACGCCGATACAAGTCATTAAGTAGAGTTTAGTGTGAGGATAAATTACTTTTCCGATATACATTTGGAGTTCGGATTACTGAAAACCCCGGATAATGATGCCGATGTCATTGTCGCAGCGGGCGATATAGGTATCGGTATGCAAGGTCTTGACTGGCTTAAGACGTTGAATAAACCGGTTATTTACGTCGCCGGCAATCACGAATTTTATACGCATGAATATCACCAAACGTTGCAGTCGATCCGTAAGCAATGTACCGGCAGCAACGTGCATTTTCTTGAGAACGACTGTTTTGTATTTGAGGGTGTGCGGTTTCTAGGCTGTACGCTTTGGGCCGATTTATTTGTCGAAGGTGACAAAAAAGCCGAGGCTTTAGGCAAGACATTAAATGATTTCAGGCGAATTCAATTTGCCGAAAAGCCTTTTGACGCGGTTCGGTTTAGCCATCTGCATCAAAGCTCAAAGACGTGGCTGGAACAGGAATTAGCCAAGCCGTTTTCAGGGAAAACTGTTGTAATAACTCATCACGCGCCTTGTTTGTGGAGCTGGAATGATTCGGCTCATGCACTTAAGAAACTGGCCTATTGTAACGATATGAAACCCTTGTTGCATGAATACGAGATTGCGGCCTGGTTCCACGGCCATGTCCACAGTCAGATGGATTATCGTATAGCGGGCGCCAGAATATTGTGTAACCCCAGGGGTTATGCAGGTGCAAAAATCGTCCCCCGATTTGACCCGGACAGGCTGGTGGAGATTTAGGCGGCGAGAGAAATGGAACACGGATGCCACGGACTGGAGTGCAGGCTTCGCCTGCGAGCAAGCAAAGCTTGCACTCTCACTGTGAGCTATTTTTCTAACGGCTGAGTAGTTTTCGAAAATCATTAAAAGCCGATTAAAATGAACAGGCTTTTTTATCTATATACACTTTTTACAACTCCCTCCATGACAAAAATCAATATCCAACAAATGATGGCCGAAAGCGGCGTGGCATTCGGCACTAGCGGCGCGCGCGGACTGGTTAGCCAAATGACTGATCAGGTGTGCACCGCTTACACGCTGGCATTTCTGCACGGTCTCGGCCTTGCGAAACCGGGGCAAAAAATTGCCTTGGGCATGGATTTGCGTCCGTCCAGCCCGGCCATCGTCCGCGCTTGTGCGGCCGGTATTCGCCTGGCCGGTTGCGAGGTGGATTTTTGCGGGATGTTGCCCACTCCGGCGCTGGCTTTGTATGCTTTGGCGCAAGGCATTCCGGCAATTATGGTTACCGGCAGCCATATTCCGTTCGATCGCAACGGCATCAAGTTTTATCGGGCCGAAGGCGAGATCAGCAAAGCCGACGAAGCGGCCATTACCCAAGCCGAAGTCGAGTTGCAAACGATTACTGGCGATGCGTTATTGCCGACCGTCAACCCTGCCGCCTTGCAGCATTACCGGCAGCGTTACACCAGCCTGTTTGCCGCCGATTTGCTGACCGGCTGGCGGGTCGGGGTTTATGAGCATTCCAGCGCGGCGCGCGATTGCCTGCGTGATGTGCTGAGCGCTCTGGGCGCGGATGTGGTCGGATTGGGTCGTACGGATACCTTTGTGCCTCTCGATACCGAAGCGGTCAGCGAAGAGGACCGCCGACGAGGACTGACCTGGGCGGCAGAGCATCATCTGGATGCCATTATCTCCACCGACGGCGACGGCGATCGGCCGCTGATCGCCGATGAGACCGGCAACTGGTTGCGCGGCGACATCGTCGGCTTATTGTGCGCGCACTTTCTGGATGCCGACACCGTGGTCACGCCGGTGAGCTGCAATACTGCAATTGAAGCATCAGGACTGTTTCGGCAGGTGATCCGCACTCGCATCGGTTCGCCGTACGTGATTGCCGGTATGGGACAGATGCTCGCTGCCGGTAGCCCCAGCGTGGTCGGTTTTGAAGCCAATGGCGGCTTTCTGGTGGGCAATGATTTGACGGTTGGCGGACAACCCCTGACCGCGCTGCCGACCCGAGACGCCGTATTGCCCGCCTTGGCTGTGCTGGCGATGGCCCGGCAACAGGGCGGCAAAGTATCGGCCCTGTTCGCCGGTTTGCCGCAACGTTATACCGCCAGCGATCGCTTGCAGGATTTTCCGGTTGCCAATAGCCGGGCGTTGCTGGACAGCTTGCAAAGCGATGACACGGCCTATCAAAGCTTGTGGGGTAATGAGCTGGGCGCGGTTGCCCGGCGGGATTTGAGCGACGGCCTGCGCCTGACTTTCGACAACGGCGAGATCGTGCATCTGCGTCCGTCCGGCAACGCGCCGGAATTGCGCTGCTATGCGGAAGCCGACAACATGGAACGGGCGCAGGCGCTGGTTACATTGAGTCTGCAACGCATTGCCGAAGCATATTGATGGAGAGCTGTATGAATATTCGTATAACCGCATCGCTGCTTGTCGCCATCATGGCATTATCAGGGAGTGCCGTTGCAACTCCGGCTTTCCTGCCGGAAGACCCCAAACGGCCAGTCGACAAGATTGGTCATGACCTCAACATCAGGCCGGAACAGTTTACCGCCTGTTTTAGGAAGGTTTCTCCGGCCCCCCAGGAAACGCGACCCACGGCGGAGCGTGTCCATTCCAACAAGGCGATCCTGCTAAGCTGTTTGCAGAAGGCGAACGCCAATATCACCAATGACAGGCTCGACGAAGTGATGGATCGATACCGCCCAGGCGGGCGCGAAGCGCAATTGCCGATGAACGAATAGGTCAGGTACTGCTCTGTTGGAAGAGCGCTTCAGCGCGCCTGCTGATTTCCTCCGGCGCAATATCTTCCTTATGGGTAGCAAGAAACCAGATATGCCCGAAAGGATCTTGCAGCGTACCGGTGCGATCGCCGTAAAACTGGTCGAACACGGGCTTGACTGCCTTTGCCCCGGCGCTAACGGCCTGAGCAAATTGAGCGTCTACGTCTTTCACATAGACATGCAGGGCAACCGACGAGCCGCCCAGTGACTGGGGAGTGCGAAATGCACCTTGCTCACAGGGATCGGCCAACATGACCGAGGAATCGCCGATTTTAATTTCGGCATGTCCAATCTGACCGTTTGGGTGCGATAAACGGAATATTTCCGTTGCGCCAAACGCCCGCTTGTAAAATTCAATAGCTTCGGATGCCCCCTTAATCATCAGGTACGGCGTTATAGAGTGGTAGCCATCCGGAATCGGTTTTACTGTCATGAGTTTCTCCTTAATGAAAAATGTTTAAAGTAGAAAGGGTAGGTGTTGCGCAGCCTTATCGCGCAGCGGCCGTGTTGATTGTAATGATAGGGAATTGCCGGACTTACCTCTCAGCGATAGCCTTTAGATTGACAAGACCTTCCTCAAAATCTTTGCCGACCATGCTGTCCCGGTTGCAAAAAATCCCCATGATCTTCCCAATGTAGGGATCGGTGCCGTGCATGTCCCAGATGACGTTAGTCTCGTCGCCGTTGGCTTCCAAAGTGAACTCTACGATATTGTGGCCTTCGAAGGGTTTGGTTAAGTCCAGTTGGATAGCGATCCTGGACGGTGGCGACGACTCGACGATCTCCATGCGACCGATACCGGCTTTACTGTTGTTGCTTTCCCACTCATATACGGCACCCTTGCCACGGGATGCACCGCTGAGGTTTCGCTTCATCGCCGGGTCCATTTTTTCGTAGGGAGACCAAGCGTCCCAATTGTGGAAATCGTTGATTAGCGAAAAGATCCTGTCGGGCGGCGCTTTGATGTTCGCGGCGCGCCAGACACGGAATAGATCAGGCTTGGTCGCGGCATAGATGAGCAGCGCGGCGAACAGAACGACGACTATGATAACGATTGCCTCGGTCATTTGTTACTCCGGTACGGTGTGGGCATCAAAATATGGCGGCTAGGCGATAAGGCTAAGGTTCGAGACTGAACACGGCTTTAGACGTTTCCGGGTCGAAGGGAACCGAGCAATGTTCATGCACGATCTGCCATCTGCCCTGATGCCGATGGTAACCGGCAGTGCTCCGTATCCAGGTCTGCATTGCCGGATGATCTTCTTCCATCCCGGTAAAGCGCCAAAGCCAGTGGGCGAGCGCCAGGTCGCCGCTCACGAAGATACCCAGGTCACGCATCTCTGTCCCGAAGGTGTTTGGAAAGCAGGGCAGGCACGCCTCCCAAACGCGGCGGAGCTGATGGGGATTTTTGATTTGGAACGGCGGTTTCACGTCGAAGATGATGGCCTCATTTGCGTAGTGGCTCATGATACGATCGGTATCCTTTGCGCAGATGGCGCTCATCTGGTCGCTGATGAGTTGTCTAATCTGGGTTTTGTCGTGCGTTTTGGCGGTTTGGGTGGTCATCGGCATCTCTTATGATTTAGTTGTTAATCTGCGATTGCTTGTTAGCCTTGATTTATTGCGCCGGGTTCCATGAAGATGAGTTCCCAAATGTGGCCATCCAAATCCTGGAATCCATGGCCATACATAAAGCCGTGGTCTTGCGGTTCGTTATAAGTTGTTCCACCGGCGGCGACCGCCTTGCGGACCATTTCATCGACTTTTCCCTGCTTTCGGACGTTAAGCACACCAGCACTTCTGTGTATTTCGCGGCATCGCAAATTTGTTTTGGGGTAAAAGTCTTGAACTTGGCCTCGGTCAACAGCATGACGAAAATGTCTTCGGCCACAATCATGCAAGTGGCGGTTTCGTCGGTAAATTGGGGGTTAAAGGTGAAACCGAGTTGCATAAAGAATTCCACGGACTCATTGAGATTTTTTACCGGTAGGTTTACGAAAATCTTAGTAGCCATGTTTTCTCTTTTTGAACGTAGATTGCACGATGAGGCATCGGCAACACAGCGCTAATGCGCGCCATAACCGGCGCGACCATAGCAGCGCTCCGTCAGGCTCAGCCTTTAGCTGCATAACTGGTCATGAGGCTCTGGTAGATCGGGGTATGGTCGCAAAGGAGCTTACCAAAGCCTTGGATGTCGTTGCGCCAATCGCGGTGCAGTTCGGAACCCACGGCGAACCAATTTAGCAGTTGCACCCCTGCGGTCGCCATCCGAAGCCATGCCGCCTCACGGCTGGCCTGATCGAATGTGCCGGACGCATCGGTGACGACGAAAACCTCGTAGCCTGCCTCCAACGCGGAGAGCGCCGGGAACGCTACGCAGACTTCGGTCACGATACCGGCGATGATGAGCTGTTTGCGGCCGGTGTCCTTTACGGCCTTGACGAAGTCCCCGTTGTCCCAGGCGTTGATTTGGCCGGGGCGGGCGATGAACGGGGCGTTGGGAAACATCTCTTTCAGCTCGGGCATGATGGGACCGTTCGGCCCCGTCTCGAAACTGGTGGTGAGGATAGTCGGCAGATTGAAGAACTTTGCCATATCGGCCAAGGCCATAATGCTGTTCTTGAATTCGCTGGGCGGATAGTCCTGCACTAACGCAGTCAGGCCGCACTGGTGGTCCACGAAAAGAACCGCCGCGCCTTCCTTGGAAATGCGCCGGTATTGATAAGTGCCGCTCATGATGTAACCTCTTTCATGGTTTCGATGTGGTCATAAAGATTGAGAGCTTTGCCTTATTGTGCGTGGCTGTACGATTGTTGGGTTTATACGTTTCAATCTTCCGCGCTGCCGATGAGCCGATAGATTACCGCGCCGAGTATCGCGCCAACGATCGGCGCCAGCCAAAATAACCAGAGCTGTGCAAGCGCCCAGTCGCCAACGAAGACGGCGACGCCTGTACTGCGAGCAGGATTTACGGAGGTATTGGTGACGGGAATGCTGATCAGGTGAATCAGGGTAAGACAAAAACCGATAGCGACAGGCGCCATTCCCTGCGGCGCGCGTTTGTCGGTTGCGCCGAGAATGACCAGCAAAAACATCATGGTCATCACAATTTCCGAGACCAGGGCCGCAAGCAAGGAATAACCGCCTGGCGAATGAGCGCCATAGCCATTGGCAGCGAAACCCGCTGAAACATCGAAGCCCGCCTTGCCGCTGGCGATAACATAAAGAACGCCTCCCGCAACAACGGCACCCACGACTTGAGCGACGATATAAGGCAGCAATTGGTTTGCCGGGAAACGCCCGCCTGCCCATAGTCCTACAGAAACCGCCGGATTTAAATGGCAGCCTGAGATATGCCCGATTGCGTAAGCCATGGTGAGTACGGTTAAACCAAAAGCCAACGCAACCCCAAGCAACCCGATGCCCACATCAGGAAACGCCGCGGCCAATACAGCGCTGCCACACCCGCCAAGAACCAGCCAAAATGTCCCCAAAAACTCTGCAAGATATATTTTCATAAGTTATCTTCCTTTACCCCTTTGGCAATAATGCTTAACAAGTGATTATTTACCTGCACGATTTTTTATCAAAATATCAATATTTAAGCTGAACGCACAATTCGTATAAACACCTATGCGCGCTAACTTACATCAGCAGTGGCCTGGTATGCCAAGGCCTGTTTAATCGTGGATTTACACGGTATCGAGACCCGGTCGATTGTCGACCGGTAAGCGGAGATTTTGTTAAGCGAGCTTGTTCATTTCATTATGCAGCCATCGTTCCATGATTTTGAGCACATAAGCTTCTTCATCCGGAGTAAGGGCGCGACCCTTCGGTATTCTGTGCCATTTTTCCAGACAGCCGCGGCAGCAACAGGCCGTTGCATGTTGCGCTACAAAAACCGGGTGGCCTCGAAAAGGGGTTTGTTTGCCGTCATTTGTAAGCACCGCCGGTGCCAGGCGTTTTGCGATAAAGTCTCCGGCATGAACGATAACCGTTGGCAGTCCTTTAGCATGCAAATAAACAAGATCTTTGCCTTGGAGGTGAAACTTGCTGCGGAAAGTTGACCTTGCGAGTGCCTCAAAAAGTGCGTCTAAATCTCTCATCAGGATGTTTTATAAATTTTGGCTTTATGGCCGGGGCTGTTTCATTATGGACGGATGTTTTATGATGAATCAAGTTTGAATCCTGAATGAGTGTGTCGGCGATTATATGAATACCCACGAACAAAGGCATCGCGGTATGCATCTGAATGACCAAGCGTTATTCAGCGGCGAACCATTGCTTCGCTTGCGTGATGCGGTTTATGAATTCTGCTGGTTGCTTAATCGCGGTTATGCGCGGCATTCGGTTATGCAGTTGGTAGGCGACCACCATCAGCTTGTAAAACGTCAACGTCTGGCGATTTCCAGGGCAGCCTGCTCGAATACCAGCCGGGAGTTAAGAAAGACAACGTGCCTCCCCATTGAGCAAATCAAAGACCGGCAATTGGTTATTGACGGGTTTAACCTGGTTATTTCCGTCGAAACGGCTATGGCGGGAGGATTATTGCTGCGTTGCTGCGATGGCTGTATATGGGATATTGCCGGCATTCATGGGACTTACCGGCTGGTGCATGAAACCCGGCAGGCGATTGAACTCATTGGTAATGTGCTGCAAGCCTTTTCCCTTGCAAGCGTGTTGTGGTTGTTTGACAAACCCGTGTCCAACAGCGGACGGCTTGCCGAGATGGTTCGGGATATTGCCACGGTCCATCACTGGAACTGGCAGGCGGAGCTAATTGACAACCCGGATCAGGTCATTCGGAATAGCGGTAAAGTTGCCATCACCTCCGATTCGGCGATATTGGACGGCGGAGTGCAGTGGGTAAATCTGGGGGCTTATCTGACAACAAACCATTTTCATGAGTCCTGGTTGATTGATTTTTCAGATGTTTTGAATGAGCCTGAATAAAACCCGTTACTTAAGCCGCTCGCAGAAAATAAGCAGGGGGCAGGCATTAATGATTTTCGGAGTGCAGGCTTAGCATGCTGTTCAAGCAAAGCTGAATTTCTTTGGTCAGAAGAATTAGGCTTATGCTGACAGGTTGATTTTCGTTCCAAGATGGTCTTTGTTGCCGTTTTGGGTGTCTTGATTTTTCTGCAATAATTCGACCTGTGCCTGCGCGGCCATTGCCGTTGCCCCTGCCGCCGCTTGCATATCCGGGCCGGAGGGTTCGGCCGGAGCCAGGGCGGCTCTCCTGATCGTGTCGGCTTTTCGTAGTGTTGCGGCCGGGTCGCCGGGAACCGGAGAGGTGTCTATATTAACCTCTCCGCCAATTGCATACTGAATCCCGTCGGGGCCTTGCTGATAATCAAAACTGGCCCCGCCTGTGGCAATGCCCCCGGCAGCAGCCAGATGCGCGGCCTCATGCGCTTTAACTTCAGCGTCTCTTTGTTTAAGTTCGCTGACGACTTTCAGGTCGGACTCGGAAAGTTCCCCGGTTTTTTTACCGCCCGCTGATGCGGAAGCATCGGTTTTTAATGCGGGATCTTGTTGAACGTCCTGATCAGGATTGGTTGTAGAGAAGGCGGCCGATTGCCGCTGGGAATAACCGGTTTGCCAGACAGCGGAGCTATTATTGGATACGGAAGAAATCATGATGCACCTTTACATCAGATGAACAATTTCAAGTCTAATAAACAATCGGTTAATAGTCTATGGATAAAGTTAATGACTGATGCAGTGCATTGTTCGCGAAAACCGCAAAAAAGGTGGTAGTGAGTAGGGCGTGCCGTGCGCGCCTTGGTTTATAAGGCGCGCACGGCACGCCCATATTTCAGCCAATCTTTCTGGACAGTGATAAGAAAAATAAAATCCGTGCCATCTGTGGTCTATCTTTTTCGCGGCTGTAATGGGCAGTGTGTAACATCCGTTAATAACAGATAAATTAACGTATAATAGGCTTATTTTATCCGGCTGTATTCGATGTCCACCCCCGATCTTATCAAGCAACTCACCCATCAGTTAGCGCATTGTCTTAATCAGGACAGGCATGTATTGAAGCGGCAGTTAGACCGCTGCCGCAGCAAAAATTCAGTAGAAGAATTAAACGCGCTGGCGAGCCGTATTGAAAGGTCGGTCGCGGCCAGAAACAAACGCCTTGCCAGTATTCCCGTGCTGACATTCCCCGATTTGCCGGTCACCGGCAAAAAAGACGATATCGCCAAACTGATACAGGGAAATCAGGTGGTGATTGTTTGCGGTGAAACCGGCTCCGGTAAAACCACGCAGTTGCCGAAGATTTGCCTGTCGATAGGCCGAGGCGTAGCGGGATTTATCGGCCACACCCAACCCCGGCGAATTGCCGCGCGTACCGTCGCCGACCGTATCGCCGAAGAGCTCGGCGAACCGATGGGCAAATCGGTCGGTTATAAAATCCGCTTTAACGACAAAACTCACGCCGAATCTCTGGTCAAGCTGATGACAGACGGTATTTTGCTGGCCGAGTCGCAAAACGATCCTTACCTGAATCAATACGACACCATCATTATCGATGAAGCGCATGAGCGCAGTTTGAACATCGATTTCCTGATCGGTTACATGAAATGGCTGTTACCAAAACGCCCTGATCTAAAGCTGATTATCACCTCGGCAACGATCGATACGCAACGCTTCTCTACGCATTTTAACAACGCACCGATTATCGAGGTTTCAGGGCGGACTTATCCGGTGGAAATGCGTTACCGGCCGATTGAGCAACGAGAAGAGGAGGATGAAACTACCGACGATTTGCAAAATGCGATACTCGATGCGGTTGATGAGCTGTACCGGGATTTGCGCGGCGACATCCTGATTTTTCTCACCGGTGAGCGGGAAATCAGGGAAACCGCTGATTCGCTGAAAAAACACCATCCGACCCAATATGAAATTCTGCCGCTGTATTCGAAACTCAGTGTCAGCGAGCAGGAGCGGGTGTTCAAGCCCAAAGGCGGCAAGCTGCGCATCGTGTTGGCAACCAACGTCGCGGAAACCTCGTTGACGGTGCCGGGCATTCGTTGCGTGATCGACACCGGCCACGCCCGGATCAGCCGCTACAGTCATCGCAGTAAAATCCAGCGTCTGCCGATTGAGCGCATCTCGCAATCTTCCGCCAACCAAAGGGCAGGGCGCTGCGGCCGTGTCGCCGAAGGTATTTGTATCCGGCTGTATTCGCACGACGATTACTTAGCCAGACCGGAATTCACCGAGCCGGAAATCATGCGCACCAATTTGTCTGCGGTTATTTTGCAGATGATCTCGTTGAATCTCGGCGACATCGAAGACTTCCCGTTCCTGGAGCCGCCCGAAGACAAGATGATCCGCGACGGCAAAACCGTGCTGCATGAAGTCAATGCGCTGGATAAATCGGGCAAGCTGACTGAAGTGGGCAAGCAGCTGGCCAAATTCCCGACCGATCCCAAGCTTGCCAGAATGCTGATTGCGGCCGCGCATGAGCATTGTCTGACCGAAGTGGCGATCATCGTTTCCGCGTTAAGCGTGCAAGATCCGCGCGAAAAACCTGCCGACAAGATGCAGCAGGCCGACGCCAAACACGCGGCGTTTCGTCATCCCGAGTCCGATTTTTTAACTATTTTAAATATCTGGAATACTTACGAGGAAAAGAAAAAACACCTGTCCAACAGCAAGCTGCGCAAATATTGCACCGACAATTTCCTGTCTTACATGAGAATGCGCGAGTGGTTCGACATTCACGCGCAAATCATGCAGGTGGTTAAGGGGGATTTAAAAATGCACCCGAATACCGATGATCCGGGTTATGACCAATCCGCCGGGAGCGGATTGGCACGCACAGCGCTCGAAGAGGAACGGGCAGGGATAGCCCGTTATGAAAAAATTCATCGCGCGTTGTTGCCGGGCTTGCTGTCCAATATCGGTTTCCGCCATGAGCAATACGAATACCTCGGCGCACGCGGCCTGAAGTTTTTCATCTTCCCCGGTTCCGGCCTGCATAAGCTCAAGCCCAAATGGATCATGGCGGCGGAGCAGGTCGAAACCAGCAAGGTTTATGCGCGCAATGTCGCCCGGATCGAGCCGGAATGGATAGAGCAATGCGCCGAGCATTTGGTCAAGCACAACTATTACGATCCGCATTGGGAGAAAAAAGGCGCGCGCTGCATGGTGTCTTCGCGTACCTTGCTGTACGGCCTGACGCTGCAAGCCGGGCGCAAGATTCCCTATGACCATGTCGATCCCAAAGCCGCCAGGGAGATTTTTATCCGCTCGGCGCTGGTCGATCATGATTACCACAGCAACGCGCCGTTTTATGTCGCCAACCAGAAATTGCTCGAAGAAGTGGGCATGATCCAGCACAAAGGCCGCCGGGTCGATCTGGTCGAGGATGAGCAATGGCTTTATGAATTCTACGACAGCAAATTGCCGCCCGATGTCGTCAGCGGCGTTACCCTGGATACCTGGCGCAAAACAGCCGAACGCGCTAACCCGAAGATCCTGTTTTTAACCAAGGAGGATTTAACGCGGGAACAGGAGGAAGACTATGTCAATGAATGGGATTTCCCGGACAGCAAGAAGATCGGCAACCTGACCATCCCCCTGCAATACCGGTTCGAGCCGGGCCATGATGAAGACGGCGTGACCGCGATCATCCCGGTGCATCAATTGAATCAGGTCTCGCAAACGTCTTTCGACTGGCTGGTGCCGGGGCTGCTGGAAGAAAAATGCATCGCGCTGATTAAAGCCCTGCCCAAGAACATCAGGAAGCATTTTGTGCCGGTGCCTGAAACCGTCAAACAATGTCTTGAAATCGAGCCGGATTTTAAAGGCTCGTTGCAGGAATGGCTGGGCAACCGCTTAAAAAAACTGACCGGCGAGGCGATTCCGTTAAACGCCTGGAATACCGAGACCTTGACCGATCATTTGAAGATGAATTTCAGGGTTGTAGACGATCAAGGCCAGCTATTGGATTACGGGCGCGACCTGAAAAAATTGCAGCTCAAGCATACCGCCAAAGCCGGAGACAGCTTCGACCAGATTGCCGCCGACGAGCTGAACTACACCGGCTGCATCGGCTGGGCCTTCGACGACCTGCCGGAGACTTACCAGTTTATCCAGAAGGGTCAATCCTTTGTCGGATTCCCCGCGATCATCGACGAAGGCGATGCGGTCGGCGTGCGCATTTTCGACACCGAGCAGAAAGCCGCGCTTCAGCATCAGGCCGGATTAATGCGCCTATTCCAGCTGCAACTGCGTAAGGAATGCACTTATGTGACTAAAAACATGCCGAAGTCGGCTGCGGCGGAATTAACCTATAACCGCTTGCCGAAACATCCGCTGATCGGCAATGACGCGAACATATCGTATAAAGACGACCTGCTTTATTTAGTCCTGTACGGCGTATTTATTGAAGGCCGAACTATTCGCACTCAGCAAGCCTTCGAGCAAACCTTGTTAGCCAACAAAGCCGGACTGATCGGCGCCGCCAACGAAGCCGGGAAAATCGCGCTGGAAATTATGGAGCTTTATGGTGCTATCAAAACGCAACTGAACCGCCTGAATGCGAACGATCCGCTGGCTAAAGACATTAACGAACAGCTGGACTTGATGATCTATGCAGGGTTTATCCGCAACACGCCTTACCAGCCGCTTAAAGCCATCCCGCGTTATTTGAAGGCCGTACAATACCGGCTGGATAAACGGGATAACACGCTGCAAAAAGTCCAGGAAGCCAATCGTTATTCGACGCGGTTTTGGCAGGACGTGGAAAAGAAAGCCAAAAAAGACAAGGTTATCCCGGAACAAGACCCGTTCCGCTGGATGCTTGAGGAGTTCAGGGTTTCGCTGTTCGCCCAGCAGCTTAAAACGGCTTACCCGGTTTCGGTGAAGAGGATGGATAAGGCTTGGGATGAGAGAGGGTAAATTTTTAACTTCCGGGCGCCAAATTACGGGCAACGAAAAAGCTGTTGCCCGACCTACGGCTACTATGGATGTGCGCTAGCTCGGCTGCGATTTAATCACTTTCGACCTCAGCGCCATTGACTCTCACCCGGAAGTTGTCGAACCGTGCCGTGTAGCTTGAACGGGTGCTGGACGCTCCGCCTGTTGAATCGCCGTCCTGGCGCGCATAAACCACCAGTGCGCCACGCAGTAGGACATTTGACGCGCTCGGGGCAGGCACCGTCCCTAGAAAATAATCATCGATCAAATACGAGGTAGTCCTGTTGGCGAAGTCTAGGAACATGGTTATGTGATACCACTTATTGAATTGAATGCCTTTGGTGAATGCAGGAGCTAGGCCCGGTTGCACATTGAAGGAAAAAGCTTCGACAATCCCTTGGGAAGACAACCCGACTTCGCCAAGCGTCTCGCCATCGCCGGAGCGTGCGGCAATTGTAAGAGAAAAGAACTCACCGAGGGTCGTCGGTTTATTAGTCTCAAGTAGCAGGTCGGCATCAATGCGCGCTAGCTGTTTGTTTCTTCTTATCGTGTAATTAAGTGGCTTTCGGTACGACCCTACGGCATCGTAAGGGGCTGTCATACCGTTTGAGCCGACCAGATCTCCACCCCAAATTTCAACGGATTGGCTGCCACGACGCGCTAATGCATCTGTAATAATCGCTGCCTGGGCATTTAAAAATGGAGGAATAGCTGTTGACCACCCATCCAAACCCAGAAGTTGATCACCTGCCGGGAACGTGGGGCGTTCGAAACTGGTCGAGTAGAGGGTATCGGCATGTGCCGAACTTGCCACTCCGAGCGATGCGGTTACAGCTGTCAACGCGAGCGCGAAGACAAGGATGGGGCGAGAACGGTATGTATTAAATAGAGTCTCAAAACCTCTTCCTTTTCCACTGTTTTTATTATTCATTATGTTATTTTTCATAGTGATAAGCCTCTATAGACGGTTGATTCTAAGTTATGGTGGAAATTTGCCAGCATGATTGATATAGATTCGCCGGTATCTTTGACCTTCATGAAATAAAAAACCTTCTTACGAAAGCGTGGCTATTCTTTCATTCTTTCTTAAACTAGTCGTTCATTTTCTCATCAAAAATAACTTAAATTTCAATATGATGATGGAAAAATAGCGGGGCGGGGCCAACGCGGTAAGGTGCAATTTGTAGGATGGATTCGTCATTAGTTCCGTAGGTTGGGTTAGGCGCTAGCCGTAACCCGGCACATTCGCGCAAAATGTCGGGTTACGCTATCGCTAACCCGACCTACTTGCTTCGCCGACTTTGACGATGAACAATGACTAATTACTTCGGCTGTACGCTGGTTCTTCGAGCGGGACGGGGTTTGCAACCCCGTCCCTAACGTTTCAGCGATGTCTGAGCTATGTGACTACATTTAATTGCCGCCTTATGTTTCGAACGGGGCAACATGCCCCGTCCGGCCATACGCTTCGTTCCCAAACTCCGGTCTCCCGTACTGAATTCCCAGGCGGAGCGCTCATCGTTATACACAAGTGTCTACGGAACAGCGTCATTCTGGCAGGGATGACGGACCCGTTAGAGCGCGTAGCGAATCTAGGCACAGGGATGTGAAAGATCGCAGACATCCCGAGAGCAATATGCGGGGATCGAAAATTACCGTCCATGGCGCTAGATGCCGGCATCCCTGCCGGTATGACGAGTCTTGGGCTGAGTTGTGTATAACGATGAGCGCGGAGCGTGGGAACGATGAGCCCAAGTTTCGGGAAGTTATTATCGACCATACCCTAAGCGCGCTTATCACTTATAATCAGGCAGAACTTGAATATTTTCCCTAAATTCGAACCCTTGTGAAAAGTACGTAGGAGCAAACGCACCATGACTGTCGAACTCTTGATTAACTTTGCGGTACAGTTTCTTGGAACTGGCGCTGCATTCTTTCTCGCCTATCGATCCTTCCAAAAACGCCGGATTCAGTTAGGCGCTGAACCGACGCTCCCCCAATACTTTAGCCGCAGAAGCGCCTACTGGATAGGGATCGCATCGTACTGCTTGCTTATGGCCGTACTTTATTGGCTGCTTACCTGGCAGTGGCTGCCCTTGGAACCGCTGGTGACGCTCATTGTGGAGAACCTCCGTTCAGGGGAATGGGTGAATCTTCTGAATGGCTTGGACGGAAACACGATCATCCCTTTGATTGGCGCCGGGTTGTTTCTATTTTTTATCGCCTGGGAAAGCAGGTTCAATCCCTTGCTTATATTGAGGGACAGCATCCATGACGCTTTCGCAATTCCGACCAAGGCGGTAGAAGTCTATAACGCTCTCATTACATCGAGATTGTCGGCGGTCGACGATACATTAAAAGCACAAATCGCCAATCGCCTGCTGGTGTCGAGCATCGATCCCGGTGATTTCGAAAAATCCAGCGCCACAGTCGAGTATAAATGGGCTCATAATTGCCTTCTTTTCGACCAGATACACGACTACGCCAACCAATCGTCTTTTCGTCGGTTGTTCAACGAACCGTCTCTGAAATGGGGGGAAATCTGTATCTCCTACAATGCGATGTCGGAAAAAGTGGCCGTCTGGAAGGAAGCGGAACCGCACTATACCAAGACGGTCAAATTGCTAAAGGAGCTGGATCACCTGACCGGTTTACTCTGTCGCTTACTTGCCTCACTGGTCGTGTTCGGGAGTGCAAGCGAGAATGAGATATGGGCAACCGTAAAGCAGCTCGGCGGCAACGTCCACGAGGCCCGCCTCAAACACACCTATAAATACATCCTGCTATTCACGGCTGCCACCGCCATCGGGATCATGTTGGGCCGGGAGATTTCGGTCTCGCTACACAATGCTTTCCTGTTTCCCGATCAACCGCTGGCGCACTTTGATTACACGACGCTCCGCTGGGTCGCCTATGCCATCCTGATCTATGTCCTTCCGATAGCGCTGGTCTTTGTTTTCCGGACGCTCGCCTTCAGGCACCAACGGGAGCAATCCGATCGATACTACGGCTTCTATATGGCGATGATGATAATGGGCTTCATTGTCAGCACCTCCGCATCAGCACTTATACTTGAGTTAACTTACTACAAAGATCACTTCAGGTTTCTGGAAAGCTTCATAGAACATATGCGCTGGGGCATTCTGCCGGCACTGATGTGCGGTTTTGTCGCTTACCGAATGGACACGCCGGTCAGCGAATCGGAAGCGCTAGGTAAACTCATTATGGCCGCTGTGTTGCGTTTTATTGGCTGGGGATTGGTCGCCGTCATTATCATGCTTTATGCGACCGGCGACATGACTATCCAGGAGGCGAATCTGCGTTTCACTCTTGTCGGTACGGCTTTCTTCGTGGTCGGCCTGTTGGGGGCGTCTGCCAGTTTTAAAACGGCGAGGCTGGAGGATTAGCTATTCCATTTCGTGTAATTAAATTCTGGAAAGGAATTAGCCGATAGAGCGCGGGGCGGGAAAGCGTTGTGGGTCGTGCAGCATAGTTTCGTTGCACGGCATTTGAAGCTCATGAATGCGGACATAAACAGCATCCCCGACCTACCGGGTTGTACAACTTACCCTTGCCTTTGTTGAAAACCGTTCTTAATTGAACGAAAAAGCAGTAATGAAAAATCACACAACCTTGTTGAGCATTCAATGCACACAAATAGGGAATAAAAATGGCTCAATTAGTGGCAAATTGCCCAAGATGCGACACAAACAAAATTACATTCGACTTAAAGGCAATGACCTATGTCGACAGAGACCAACGCTACGGACTAAACCATTACGAAGTATTTTGCGTATGTTTGCATTGTTATAAATCAACTGTTTTTAAAATAAATGACAATCAACAATATGCAAACAATATTACTCAAGATCAATACCTAAAAATCCCTGGAGCAATAAACGAATATATAGAAATCAACGGCTATATAAGTCTCAAAGATGCGAACAAAATTAAAACACCTGAATATGTACCGAATGACATATCGGTAATATTCCAAGAAGGAGCGGCTTGTCTATCCTTAAATTGTAATAACGCAGCCGGTACAATGTTTCGTCTCTGCATTGATAAAGTAAGTAAAAGCTTATTACCTAAAGAAATTACACAAGGACTAAACCACAGAACACGACGCGACTTAGGATTAAGACTTCCCTGGTTATTTGATAATGGAAAATTACCCGAAAATTTACGTGAACTATCAATGTGCGTTAAAGAGGACGGCAATGATGGGGCTCATGCGGGTTCTTTGTCTAATGAAGATGCGGAGGATATGTTAGATTTTACAATTATGTTATTAGAACGTATTTATACAGAGCCGGAAAGAGTAAGAATTGCCCAAGAACGTAGAGAAAAACGCCGTGCCGGTTAAATAAAGAAGACCTCGCAAAAATTTAGCCATGTAGATACTCTCTTAAACCACAAGCCCAAATTTGCAAAAAATCATAAAATCTTATGATTTTGCTTCAACAGGAAACGTGTAAAAACGAGTCCCGTCAAATTCTTTTTTAGCTTTCAGCATGCCATGG
>Ga0208629_100447_pt1 | contig 20240 bp, 4 predicted proteins | sample LakWasMet19_HOW5_2_FD_183865 | JGI IMG/M metagenome (GOLD analysis project Ga0208629, IMG submission 183865) | Freshwater sediment methanotrophic microbial communities from Lake Washington under simulated oxygen tension - Sediment Metagenome... | ecosystem: Environmental > Aquatic > Freshwater >... | reverse complement strand
GGCGGAGGTGGGGGTGTGGGCAAGCTGCGACGCGTGCGCCTGGCCCCCGGCCGCCGGCAGGGGCGCAGACCGAGCGGGGACGCCAAAGGCGCCAGCCCCGCCCCCCGCAGCCTGCTGCTGCTGCTGGAAGGCAGCCGCCGCAGCTGCCGCCATCAAATGCAGCTGCGCCTGCTGCTGCTGCTGCTGCAGGCGGCCGATAGGCCCGCTGCTTGGCCCCAGCCCCGGGAACCCCGCAGCGGCTGCGGCTGCAGCGGCCATGCCCCCGAGGCCCGCGCCGTGGTGGCTGTGGCTGTGGCTGTGACTGTGGTGCGGGGAGGCCAGGGGGGGCCCCAGCCCCTCCATGCCCGCGAGGCCGCCCCCGCCGTAGGGCTGCTGCTGCAGCTGCCGGTGCAGGTGCTGCTGCGAGGCGTGCGGCATCGGGGGCAGCGGGGCGAGCTGCAGGGACAGCGGGCCGGGGATGGCTGGGCCCCCGAAGGAGGGGGCAGCGGCGGAGGCGCCCTCCTCCCCTGCGCCGTGCCCTGCCCCAGAGAAGTCCAGCGCAAGGCCCTCGCCGAAGGAGGGGCCCTGCGCCGCAGCGGCTGCCGCCTGCGCCCGCTCCTTCTGGACGGACGCGGGGATGTAGGCGGAGGAGGCGGCGGAGAGGGAGAGCGGCGCGGAGGGGGCGAGGAAGAAGCCGCCGCCTCCCAGGTCCAGCCCAGAGGAGGAGGAGGACGGCACAGCGCTCTGGAGGGGTTGCTCTTCCAGGGACGGCCGGATGCCGCCAAGAGCGCCCGCAGCGGCCGCGGTCGACGCGTCGTGCGAGCGGAACACGCTCCCGTCGCTGCCGTCTCGCTCACTCGCGGCCGCCACTCCCTCGGACATCTTGCGCAGGCTCGCGCCCAGACCGATACTGCTATTCAGCGAAGTGACGTCCGAGGACAACAGGCCGCCGCCCAAGCTCGCCCGCCTGCTGGCCGCGGCGCTGTCGTGCAGGTCGAGCCCTGGTCTTTCGAACCCGTGATTGCCGTCCATGGGCAGCCCGCCGAGCACCGACGTGTTCACATCGCCGGAAGACTCGACCTTGCCGCCAGCGCCGCCCAAAAGTCCATCGCCCAGCCCCAAAAACCCGCCGCCCCCGCCGAGGAGGTTCCCAGAAAAAGCGCCAAGCCCAGGCACAGCGCTCATGCCCCCATACGCATCGCCGCCCAAGTCAAGGCCCAAACCAAGGGTTTTCGCAAGGTCAAAACCGAGGGTATTGCCGAGCCCGAGGTCCTCGGAGGACCCGGGGAGGGTGACCAAGTGGTCATCCATTGCCGATGGCCCACGGGAGGCACCGAGATGGACGTTGCGCAGCCAACCACAAAGTATCCGCGCGAATAGGCGAACTCACAGTGCAGCACCTGTGAGTGCAGCAAGCTAAAGCAGTCGAGGTGGGTTGATTGCTGAAAAAACACATCATCGATTTGGGGAGGGCATCTGTCCGGAGGGGCGCTCAACTGATTTTTGATTTGTGCTCGCAAAGCTGCAAATCGGCGCGGGCCCGAGTCCAGTGCGTTCGAGCACGCCTGAGATATGCAAAATGTGAAGGTCTAGGCATCGGGGTTGACGCCCGGAGTCGGAAATCAGCGGCCGACTCGTTTCGCTGATTTCCAACTCGTTCACATTTTGAACTCAAACACTCAAACATGGCGCGGGCGAGACCTGTGGCGTGCCGGCAGTGGATGTGGCGTCACTGCATCGTTCCGATGTCACTGCGTGACGCAGCTGCGCCAGGGCATACTGGACGCTTTCGAGATGATCCAGTGTGACCCGCGACGTCCAGCGCATGTTGACGAGTTGGGTCCTACACACACGTTTTGCCCCGCCACAGGCGCTACAGAGACTACTATCACCCCTTTGTGCGTAGCTCCCGGAAGCAGGAGCCTGCCAGCAAACTCACTCACTGTGGTCGTGACCACCACCGTCACGCTCGGCCTTTGCGCAGCTGGACGCGCAGCGGGCTTCAAGTCGAAGTTCCTGAGCAGCTGCTTGTAGTGGTCTGAAAATGTCGCCATTGCAACGCGCAGGCCGGGCAAGCACCATCCTGCCAGTGGGCTCGGCGCACCGGCAGGCGGGCCCTGGGCGGTTGTTCTCAGGCTGCCACGGTGCGGCAAGTGTAAAAACTCTTGGTGGGCCGCCTGCAGGCGGCTGCAGCTGCGGAGCGACGCACGATGAATCAGAATGTATCGGTGTCACACACTGACTCATCGAAATCGCCGATGTGCCACCAAACGGAGACCGCAGTCGGCCGGTTGCGCGTGTCTCTTGATCATCCCGAGATGCATATGCATCGATTGGAAGCTTCCAGTACGTCCTCCTCGAAACGCTCGATATGCCTGGAACCGTTCCGTGCTAAGAATACTCGACGCTGATCATCAGCCTACCGCAACCGCAGCAAGTCACGCCGCATGCATCTTGCACAAGGCTCGCGTACTAGCCACAGGCTATTTTAACAAAACCGAGGCATGGGAGCGGGATCCGGAGGCAAGACGGTCAAATGTACCACATACTGTAGACTGTCAGCAATACGCACGGGCATCATGCTAACGCTTCGTGTCATGCGCAACGGGAGCTGGGAATTGCAGCGCGTGGGGCATTCGAGGGGACACCGGTGCCTGAGGTCCCGCGCACACAGCTGTTGCGGATGCGAAGCTAACGACGTCAGTCAGAGAGCTGGCCACGCAGTCACTGGGCATCCTGGCAGTCGGCCTCGGCCCGCCCTGACCGGGCGTCGCGGTGAGGTGGTGAGGACGCAGGCGGGGAGACCAAGCAGGCGGGTACGTGGCAAGCGCGAGTGTTGGCGACGCACGGCCCGGGTCGGTGACAGAGCTCACAGCGGCATGCACTCGCATGGCAGCAGGCGCCACGGCCAACCCTTCCTCGCCAGGCAGCTCCTCTGCCGGCAGCCCGCGCAGGGGCAGCAGTCGCCCCCACACGTCGCGCCGAGGAGAGGAGCCTGCAGGCCGCGGCTGGTCGAGCCTTAAGGCAGCGTCGGGTGCCAGTGAGCCGCCTCCGCGGTCAACGTTGGTGCTTGTGGCAGCGCCGCCCCCTGCGTCACTGGTGCGCAGCGGAGACAGTGGCGGATGCACCCGCACTTGAGTGTGGGCAGCGGGGCGCACAGGAGCGTCAGGTTCAGGCGATGCGTGCGGCATGGCAGCCGCGAGGGGCGCTAGGCGGCGAGCAGGTGGGCTCGAGGCGCCGCAACCCGAGGACAGGTGGCCGGGCGGTGCTGCAAGCGGGGCGACTGCCCCAGACTGCTCGGCTGCGTTGAGCGGCCCCTGACGCCACAGGCTAGGTCGTGGGGGCGAGAGAGGGTGGATCCCTGCCGCAGCGCTCCCCACGAGGGGCATCAGCGTGTGGCTGTGGGGCAGAGCAGCTACAGGAGGCTCAGGCCCAGCCACAGGAGGCTCAGGCCCAGTCACAGGAGGCTCAGGCCCAGCCACAGGAGGCTCAGGCCCAGTCACGCGGCTGGCAGCAGCCGTCACCGAGGCGGCAGACCCCGCGGGGAACGGCGCGACTCGCTCAGCGAACGGCGCACACAACCAGACGCCACTCGCGCCAGCCAGCCCCCCCTCCGAGCCGGGTGCCCGCAGCGGCATGCCAGCGGCCGGTGTAGTTCTGATGTTGCAGCCAGGCGCGATGCTGCCTCGGTCGCAAGCGTCCCTCCCCTTTTCTGCGGCTGCGGAGGCCACAGACGGCGGCTGCGGCGCAACCGCCTGACGCGACAACGCCGCCGCCTTGGGCTCCAACGCGGCAGCTGCTGTAGGTGCGGCTGGGGCCAGGGCGAGATGACGCCGCTGCGCTGCCGCTCGATCAAGCATCCTCTGCACGCTGCGGCGGACGCGGGAGGGCCCGCCTGCCTGCAGGCAGCTGTCCGCCGCAGCTGCCGCAAGCAACGTCAGCGGCGCTCGCCTGTCGTCACTCGCTGAGCTCGCGGGGCCGCTGGGGCTCAAGCCGCTGCCTCCCGCGCCCGCCAACAGGGCAGGCGTCGAGTGAGAGCGAAAGGCGCGGGCCAGCAGCGATGCCCTGTCCAGCTGCTGCACGGCGCCAGCAAGGGTGGCAGCCGCCTGCCCGAAGTCCCTCTCAGCACCCGCCACGGAGGCCAGCAGCTCTGAGGCCTCGCCCCCGGGGCCCAGCATGGCTCGCAGCGACCGGAACACACGCTTCGGGTCATGCTGTGGCTGGTGAGACTGCGCGAGAAAACGCCCCTGGCGGATCGCCGGGGCCCCAGCCTGAGGACTGCTGCCCCCAGGAGTGGCTGTCGCATCTGCGGGCCTCGCGCACTCAGCGACCTCAGCGGCATCGGCAGTGACAGCAGCAGCAGCAGCAGCAGCTTGCACCGTCGGGTCAGCCCGCGGCGGGCCTCTCCCCGCTTCCCTCTGCGCCGTGCGGGACATCAGCGTGGCGACCACGCCCTCGTCTCGGGCCAGGGCCCGCACCTTGCCTGCGAAGGAGAGGTCCCCGAACACGCTGTGGGTGACGGCCTCGCGACCGCTGCCGCCGGTGCGAGCTGCGGCAAGTCGAGCGATGGCGGCTGCTGCCGCGTGCTCCGCGTGGAGCTGGTACGTCCGCCACAGCTCCGCTACCATGGCCTGCGGCGAGGACAGCGCAGTGCGCGGCAGCGGGCGCTGTCGGCCGCCGCGTCGGCCTGGACTTGCAACGCCCTGCTGGCCACCCGCGAAGGAGACGGAGGAAGCGGAAGCCGACGCAGCTGTGCGAGCGTCAGAGGCCAGCTCCGAGCCATCGGTAGTACTTGCCGTCTCCGCGAGAGCAGCAGGCGGAGGGGACGACTCTGACCCAGGAGAAGCCGCCAGCCACGGCCACGCCGCTTTACCAGGCGAGGAGCTGCGAAGCTGGCCCGCACGAGGGGGGCTGCCTGCTGCAATTGCAACAGGCTGCAACAGGGGATGGCTGCCGCTGCCAGCTGTCAGCCGCAAGCGTGGCGATGTGCCGTGAGCGTGAGAGCTCGCGAGTCCATCTGTGAGGGGTTCAGTGTCCATCCCGCCCATGGCCATTAACCCTACTTCCGATCCACGCCCCGCAATGTCGAAATCTGCGGTCGCCGGCTTGGTTGCAACTCCCGCGCGCTCCTGCTCGCCTGCTGCTGCCGTCGCCGTCGGGTCGAGCAAGCCTTGCTCAGCGGCGGCCCGGGCCCGCACGTAAGTGAGAGCCCACCGCGCAGCCAGCGTGCGCTGCAGGTGCAGAGGCGTGTCCGCCAACACAGCGTGCAGGGAGGCCGGCAGGGCGTTGATTTTGCCCGCTTGCCTCGGGAACTGCAGGCCGAGGCAGCTGCGCACCCACAGCGTGGGCAGGGACACGCCGAGAGCGCTCGCTGCCTGCGCGATGGATGGAGCGCGCCCCGCGCCTTCGCAGTGGCCCACAGGAGGGGCGGTTGAGCCCTGCGGTTGCCGCGTCAGCAGCAGCGCGTTCGGGCTCATGTAGACGGCCAGGGCATGAGAGTCAGCCCGGACACTCGCAGCGGTGGCCAGCGCCTTGCTTGCGGACTCCCGGACGGTAGCGATGGCGAGCTGGGCACGCACAAAGCCGAGAGCGCCACGATAGTCCTGAGACAGCAGCAGGGCAAGCAGCAGGCAGGAAGACGGCCCAGAGAGGGGCGCGAACCACCAGGGTTGGCCACTCCCCCCCACGCGTCCCTCGTCGCCTCCTCCCTCTCGCGCAGCATCCGGCCTCGCAGGCCGTGCCACCGCATCAGGAGCGCCTGCCGACCGAACAGTAAGGGCGGACACAAAAGCTGAAGCGACTAGGTGACCGTGATCGATCGCGGCGGCCCCTGCCTGCTCTGCCCACAGCACCACCCCTCCCCGTCCACAAGCGACGCGTGAGGCGACGCACGGCGCAGAAGCCGTTACGCCCACCGCTCTGAAGCAGCCGGCATCCGGTGCAGTGTGTCCCAGCGGCAGCGCGGGCTCCCCCGCCGCGGCCGCAGCCCACGGGCCCTCAGAGGCAGCCTCTCGCGCCGCGTTGGCCCAGGCGGCGCAGAGGAAGTCCTGCTGGGAGGGGCTCGGCGGTGGGTACAACACCCCCAGCCGCTGCCACAGGGGCAAGCACACTGCGGCCAGCATGCGCACCGCAGCCTCGCTGAGATCGCCCCCGCTGCGCACGCTCGGCTGGGCCGCCCACGCGTGACCAACTGAGGTGACTGCTGCTGCCGCTGCTGCCCCTGCGGGGCTCAGGTGCGCGCCGTCCAAGAGAGACCCCACTTTCCTGCCGCTCCTGCTGCCGCTCCTGCTGCCACTTCTGCTGCCGCTCCTGCTGCCGACCCCATCGGGGCCCGCCATGCTCCGCGGCGGCGGGATGGGAGCTTGAACCGCCTGCGGGAACGCCTCTGCCAGGTCTGCGGCGCAAGGGAAGGCGGCACCGTAGAGGTCACAGAGTAGCGCTGCCTTCTCGCCACAGGAGCCACCGCAGTATAGGGCCAATAGCGTGAACACGTGAGCAGCCGACACCATCGCCACCGAAGACCCCGGCCCAGGGTCGTCTGCCATCCCCTCCGCAGCTCCCCCAGGCATCTCGTCCCTCTCCTCGCCCGCCCGCGCATCATGCGCAGAGCCGCCATGGCCAGCTCCACTGTGGTGTCTGTGTGTGCGTCGCTTGTGTGGTAGTGCGGCTGAGGCGGGCGGAACGCTGGGGGCGCCAGCAGCGACACCAGTCGACAGGCGAGGTGGCGGGGACGCGGTGCGAGAGGGCGAAGCGGCGGTTGGAGCGCATCCGGTGAAGCGGCCTGTGGCGGACGATGGCGAGACACACAGCGGCCGCACATGCGATGCTGGCGTGTGCAACCCTGCAGGCCCCGCAGCAGCAGCAGCAGCAGCAGCAGCAGCAGCAGCAGCGAGTGCTGGCGTGGGGAGCGGGAGCGGGAAGGCAGCCCCCATGCGCCCTTCCCCCGTGCGCTCTTCGTGGCCCGGAGGCGTGCTCTTGGCCACGGCTGATACGGCGCCCGCAAAAGTAGGCGAGGCAGCGGCGCTGGACGAAAAAGCCGGCAGCAGCACTGCAGCCCGTCGCCGCGGCGTCAGTTGCGCCGGGGTCAGCTGCGGGGGCTCGAACCGGTTGCCCTGGAGCCGTCGCCCTAGTTTGGGCGTGAGCACTGCCGCCGCTCGAGCTTTGCAGAACAGGGGGCGACTTTCACCCGCAGCGCCGGCAGGGTGCGGGGCTTCCGTGGGGGCTGCATGCGCGCTGCAGCCAGGCTCGCCTGCACCGCCCGCAGCCGCAGCCTCGTACCGCGCTGCTCGCTCCGCCTTGTTGGTTGCTGGCCTCACAGCGGTGTCAGCACATGAGTGGGAGGTATCGAGGGGCGCCAGGCCGAGGGATGTGGCGCGGCGGAGAACTCGGCGAGTGCTGGCAGCCTCAGCCGCGCCGGTGCCGGCTCGGCAATCATCGCCGCCGCCGGACGTGGATGGGGGCAATTCATCGCGAGGGGACGACAATTGAGCGGACCGCAGGGCTCGTCGGATGCTGTTGCGCCGAGCTGACACAGCGAGGCTGGCAGCACCTGGGCTGCTGGCGGAGCGGCTGCCGTCCCTGTCCGCATGGGAGGAGCAGCTCGAGGGGCGTTCCTCGCTGCAGCCCATCTGCGGCGGCAACGAGTGAGCTGCGGCCGCTACGCCCCCGCCGTGGGCTGCAAACAGCCGCTCGAGCTCTGCCCGCGACGCTTGGGTGAGGGCCAGCGCCTCGAAGACCCGCATGTCCAGGTCCACCAGCCGCCGCACCGGAGCGCCCGGTGACGCGCGCAGCTGCGGCTTCGCGGCCATCAGAGAGAACACATGAGAAAACTGAGCGCGGGGAAAGGAAGCGGCAAGCCACAGCCGCTGTCAGCACTTGCGGCGGAGGAGGCTCGGTCTGTTGCTGGCTTCTCATCCGACCTGCGAACGCAGCGTGGCGTCGAAGAATGGAGCGCGTCTCCCCGCGAGTCCAACCACCCTCCATTCCGTCTTGTGCAAACATCCGCACCGCGCGGCGCAGCGCCGCGCGCACGCCTTCCAACGAAATCTCCGTCATCGACGATTGCAGGAGGGCGGCAACATGGTCGGACGGATGCGGACCGGAGGACTCCCAGTCTGTCGTAGCGCTCTGCGTGTGCGGTGCAGCAGCGGCACCGCCGGCTGTGGCGGGCGCGCAATCGGCGAGCCGAGACGGCATCGAGCCCATCTTCGCACGCCCCCGCACTGCAGCCAAGCGGTTTCCGTGTGCTACCGCATTTCCATCGCACAGGCGATGGTGCCAGTAATCAAGCTGGATGTTTGATTCCTATAGTTGTGGGAAATTCGACACCGATGTTGCGTACTCTGCGCCGATCCACGGCTGCGGACTGCGTCAGAGTGGTGGGAGACAGACGGTCGAGTGAATCGACAATATTCGAAAGACAGGCCCGCGGAGCCCTCGCGGACGCACCACAGCTGGATAGCGTAGTATAACGCTTTTCGCTTCCTGCGTCGAGCTGCCGTCGAACTGCCTGTTCGGGAAAAAGTGCTCGCTCGCGGGACTCGGAGAAGTGTCGCTTCTCAACTTGCTCGTTGGGAGATCACGAGTGCCGACGTCGTCAAACGGCTGACTTTGCGCACCCCAATCTGATTCGTCTGGGATTGGTCAGGCCGTGGTTGTCTTGGTGTGGTGGTGCTGGCTCGCAGCTGCCATTTGCCCTTCGGTGTTGACGCCTCGAAGCGGCGCCGTGATTGGGCGAGGCAGGCGTTGTCGGAGCAGGGATCGTGTCGGAGCGGCGTGGATGCTTGTAGGCCTTCACGGGCCCAAGCCCGCGTGTTTCTCGTCATGAGCGGGGTTGCTGAGGATGCTGCGCCTGTGGCAGCGAGGCTTCGTGTCGTATCTCCCCCGATTCAGGATTATGATGCTATTGAGAGCGCAGAGCCGCGAGCAGCCCCGTTGCTGTTCAATAAGGTGAGACTCGCATCAGTGCAGCATGATTCCGCTCGTGGATGCACGTTAATTGGGTTTGTCGCCGTTGGAACCCACCGCCATGCCGTTACCACAACGTCCCACACGTCCTTGCCGTACGTCGTTTGCAGCTCCGGATCGCCATCTCTCGAGCGATGGCTGTATCTGCCTTTGCCGCAGCTGCCCCTCGCTTGTCTCTTAGCTCTTCGCGGGCTCTTTTCCTCCTGTATCCTTTTCTGCTGCCGCCGTGGGCAGATCAGCGGCGCAGCGCGCTGCTCCACCTCGCGGGGCACGCCACCAGCGCCCACCTGTGCCTCCGGCAGCTCATGATTCAGCTTGGACACAGCCTGCGCTTGCCTCCTCACGCCATGGAGGTGCCGACGACCGGTGACGGCCTCTCCGCTGCTTCAGCAGACGACAATCCGTTCCGGGACACACGGCCTGCGTTCGCCGCCGCCCTGCCCCGCGACGCTCCCAGTCCCGACACAGGCAGCGGAGCGAGCGCCATAAAGAGCGACGGCTACACTGTCGACGCGGATGCGCGTGAGGCCGGGGCCGCTGCAGAAAGCTCGACTGCACGCACGGGTGATGGCGGCGCCGACGCCGGCGCCGCCACCTCGGCCCGTGACGACCCGGACGCTACCGATCCTCAGCTTCCGCCTCCGCCGCCGCCGCTACCCCCAAGCCACGCCGCTTTCGCCTCTGCCATCTGGGCAGCTAGCCAAGCTGTGGCGCTGGCAGCCGGCACGGATCTGGGCGCCTTGAGTGCCGCGGCCGCGAAGGCTCGGGCCCAGAGCAGCATCAAGCCTGCGGGGCCGCCCGTGCAGTGCTGGCGCTGGCACTGTGACGTTGCCGACCCCTGCACCGGCACCTGGCGCTGCCTGCTGTCAGACCGTGACTTGTATGCTGCAGTGCGCCAGCTGCTGCGAGCGATGCGCTGCCGCCGCAGGCTTGACGCTGGTCTGCCTGCTCGCGACGCACCTGCCGCAGCGGACAGCGCCCTGCACCCGAACTTCCCTCGCCCCCGCAAGGGGTCCCTTGCCTCCTCCGTGGTCTCCGCAGCTTCCTACTCCTCCAGCAGCGGCGGCGTTGGCGGCTCCGGGGCAGGTGGCGGCGCGGGCGGCGGCAGCACTTCCCGCTCCTCCCCGTCGGTGCCTTCGGTTGTCACTGCCCGCAGCCGCGGGGAGGGCGGTGGTAATGCTACCGCGCGGAGCGAGGCGGCAGCCGGTGGCGTCCCGAGCGGGTCCCTCAGCCAGCGCAGCAGTGTGTCGGATGCGGACCGGCAGCAGCGGCGGAGCCCAAGCCCTGCAGGCAGCGAGGAGGGCGGCGCGGGCAGGGTTGGGCTGTATGCTAGCGGAGCCCTGGGGTCAATGAGCTTTCGTGTGCGCGGGACGCGGGAGGCGGACGGCAGCGGCAACCCCCTCGCCGGGGCTCTTAGCGTGAGCGGTGCAAGCATGCAGCTGGAGTCTTCCACCCCCCTCCAGCGGGCCGGTGTTGCCTCAGCTGGCAGCGCGTCCTCTCACTCCATGCGTCGCGGCATGTCCGTGCCCCGCCTCAATCTATCGCAGGGCTCTCTCTCCGGGCCGCTTGCGCAGGCTGCATTCAAGGCATCTGGTCGGCCCCCCGGCACCCAAACTTCGCGCGCCGCCAGTGTTCCGCCAGGAGGCGCGGTGGGTTCCACCGCCACGGCCTCGCCTGCTGCCGCCGCTCCTCGGTTTGTCTGGCCCTCCGATTTCCCCCTGGACTTGCGTATTCGCGTGGTGGTTGGGCCCTGCTGTTGCCGACCGCAGCCCCTCAGCATCGAGGGCCTGGCCGCAGGGCTGCCGCTCGCTTCGCAGCTGTCTGCGGTAGTGGCGGCGGCTTCAGCACCCAGACATGAATCTGCATCGGCTGGCTGTGTGGTGGCTGCAGCCGTCCCGCCTGGAGCGGAGGGCGCGTCAGCTTCCGCCCCTGCAGCGAGCGGCGCATCGCTTCCCGCCTTCTTGGGGGCTCACGTACCGACGCCGGAGCCTCCCTCGGGTGTATTGGCGACCTCTGCTGCTCGCAGCCAAGCCCGCGCTTGCGCTGAGCTGCGGCGAGCCCCTCTCGAGGCTGTCGTCCTCGCAGCCCCGGGTAGGCGCCCGAGCCTGGCCAGCAGTGATTCGGCCGCGGAGCACGAGCCTGCGGAGGCGCGGCCAGGATGGGGTGGGGAAGGCATATGGGCTGCCGACACCGCCTTGAGCAGACCGCGGCCGGTGGCCTCTCGCGTGTGGCTGCGCGTGTCGCGGCGCAACTCGGGCGTCAGCCTGTGCGATACGGTGGGGGTTCACAACCCCAGCCCCCGACCCGGCAGTGGGGAGGAAGGCTCTCGACCTCGCAGGGCATCCACGGGGGATCTGTCACCACTGCAGCCCACAGGGCCGGCCAGCGAGACAGCTGGTCTCCAGTACACGGGCATCGAGGAGCCTGTCGCCGGCGGTCCGCTGTCGCCCGGCGCACGACTGGCCGGCAGACGCGCGTCCGACTCGCTCCTCCTCCCGTCTCCCAAGCGGCAGCAAGCCTCGCTCCGTGAGGGAGCTGGGCCTCCAGCCGCCGGCGCCCTCACCGGGGCCTCCCCGCCGGACACTGTGTCTGCCGTTCTTCTCCCGGCCTTGGTGCTGCTGGAGCTGGGTGCCGGTGTCCGGACGGGCGGGGGCAGCCATTTCGCCGAGCCTCTGTCAGCGGCTCGACGCACACGAGGACGAGAGGCAGGCGCCCCCGCTGCCGCGGAGGGCCGGCGCCTCGCAAAGCTGTCCGCCGCCGCTGCCACCGTCGCCCGCAGGGCTGAGGTCGAGCGAGCGCGGGAGGTGGAACGGCTGAAGGCAGCTGCTGCGGCCCGAGACAGGCAGCGGCAGGCTGATCTGGAGCGAGAGCGGGATCGGGTCGCGCAGCTGTCGAGGCAGCGGTCTTTTCGGTCTGTGCCCTCTCTGGGCTCAGTGTCCGCCTCCGGGGTCGCAGCCACCGGCCGAGGCCAGCCAGGGCCGCCCAGCCCCAGCGCAGCGGTGGGCCTGCTGCGGACGGGTCGGCCCTCCGCTGCTGCGTCGACGGGCGATGCGTTGTTTACCTCCGCCCCGAGCGGTCTCACCTCTCGTTCCGGCACCAGTCTCAACCTGATCAGCGCTCGCTCGCTCGGCAGCGGGCAGGGCACGCCGGCTGCTGTGCGCGGGCTGCTTCCGGACGGGGGCTCGCCCGACGCGCCACCGTCTGGCGGGGGCACGGGGGATGCGACCGCAGGCTCAGGCAGCGGCGTGGCTGTGCCTGGCGCGTCTGTCATCCAGTTGAGCCTGGGAGGCATGCCGGCCACAGCGCGCAACCCCCGCAACTCCGTCGTCCGGGTCTACGCGGCCTCCGCCTCCGGTGGGTCTGCGGGGGTGCTGGGGGGCCTGGGGCCGCTGCCCGAGACGCCAATGCCAGAGCAGGGAGGCGTCCGCCCCTCCTTTAGTCGAGCATCGGAGCGGGAGCGGCGGGATGGCCGGGCGGGGTTGCTCGCTGCCACGCCCGGGCAGTTGCAGGTGACGGAGGCGGAGGACGCAGCTTTAGGAGCGTATGCAATCGGGGGGCGGCATGGAGCCACGGGGGACAGGCGAAGGTCCGATGGCTCAGTCAACAGCAGCCACGTTCTCTCCCAGGGAGTACAGGGGCACCGACCGCCCGGAGTACCGCACAGGCGTCTGGGGCAGCGACGCGGCTCCTCCGCCTCCTCCTGCTCCTCTCTTGCATCGGCGAGCAGCGGGGAGTCTCTGAGGACTGAGGAGGATGCGCCCGGCTCCAGCATGCGGCCGCAAGGCACGCCCGGACACGGCTTGACACAGCTCCCTCTGCACGTGTCGGCGGCCACCTTCCACCCCTCCACGCATGCGTCACAGCGGCCAGGCTCCTCTGCAGGCGCGCAGCGGGTCGGGGCTCGGCGAGGATCGCTCGGGGGCGGGGGCAACCCGTCTGAGCTGCAGCCCCGTCCCCCTGCGGTGCCGCCGCCGCCAGCCTCTCTCACGTCGGCACCGGCCTCCAGGCAAGGCCGCCGCAACAGCCTCGGTTCCTCTGAGGGCAGGACTCAGGCTACGGGCTTGCACTCCGCCGCGGTGAACCGCTTTGGGGGGTTGCTGGTGACAGGCGCACCGCCGGTGGGCCTCGGAGACGCGGACGCTGCTGGCAGCACGATCAGTTACGCGGGATCCGTAAGCGGGTGGGAGGGGCTGGTGGCTCCCCAAGCCCCTGCGGTGCCGCCGCACGCCTCTCAGGCGCAGCCCAGCTCCGCGCTGCCTGCTCCCTTGCCGGTCAATGCGTCGCAGAGCCAGCCCCCGGGACCGCAAGGGGAGCTGGTTGGGTCGGCTACCACGCAGTCCCCCGTTGACGGGGCTGGAGGGTCCTTCGTCGCGGGCGGGGGGGCGCCAGCTCCGCAGAGGCTTCAGCCGCAGCCTCAAACTGCCTCCTTCTCGCCGCCGTCTTCCGTGGCGGAGCAGCTGCAGGCGGAGCAGGGGCAGGCCGAGCGAGGCCGCAGCCGCGGGGCTTCGCGCAACGGCCCACGGCTGCAGCCTCCACAACTTCAAGGCGGCCGCCATCCTGCCGGGCCCCCAGGCCCCGCTCCCGCAGCCCCGCCCTGGGAAGCAGCCCTGGGTCCCCACGCTGCGTGCATCGCAGTGCCCGACACTGCATCGCTCGCCGCGGGCATCGAACCTGCCGCCCTGCAGCTGTCACCGCGACCCCTCTCCAGAGGCGGCCCCGGGCCCCAGGCCGGCAGTTCTCTTGGGGGTGCGGGCGATCGCGCCTCCGGATCCCGCGGGCACTTGGCCGCAGAGCAAGGCGCGCCGGCTCGGCTGCCGCCCTCGGCACGCGCCATGAGCAGCAGCGCCCGGCTGCGCGCATCAGCGCTGGGGCTGGCGGTGGCGACGAGGAGTCTGTCCGGCAGCCCGCCCACGGCGTCACGGCAACGACAGCAACTCGCCGACGTGTCCGCCACGGGTGCCTCGCCGTCTGAGTCGACCGCCTCCCCGCAGGATGTGTCCCCTCCGCTGTCTGTCTCGCCCGTACCAGGCAAGCCGTCGGCCGCCGGGGTGGTTGCTGGCCTGGGCATCGCTCACGCCCAGGCGACTACGGGCCGCAGCGCTGCCTTCCAAGCCGCGCTGCTGCACCAGCTGGCGTCTCCTCACAGCCGCAGCGCAGCGGCCTTGTCCGGCCGCCAGATGGCTGGCACCCGCACCAGCAGCGGGACGCGAGATGTGAACAGCGATGGCTCACCCGAGCCGCTGCGGTCCGCTAAGTCAGCCTCCCGCCCCCGCAGGGAAGCCGGTGCCGCTGGGGCGTTCGCCTTCGCTTACGGTGCGAACGCGAACCTGTCCCCATCGCAGCCGGTGCCCGGCTTGGGCGTTTCTCTGGGGGCGGCTTTCGCAGGCCGCGCACTCGGGATGGCGGAGGGGCATGCTGCCGCCCCCCTCCCATCCCCTGCCCTTGTAGCGGAGGCTGCCAACCCCGGGGCACGTCGCCGCGGCCGGAGCGCAAACCCCGCCGCACGCTCGCCGCTGGGGGCGGAGGAGCAGGCGGGCGTGCATCCGCTGCAGATGCGCCCCCTTGTAGCCAGCAACCCTGGAAGAGCCGCGGGGTCGCCATTCGCCGCCTCTGCAGCGCCTGCTGCGACTGCGCGCGGGAAGGGTGCCGCCGGCATGGTCGTCACCAGCTCCACAGCGCGCACCCCTGCCGCTTCTGAGGATGCACCCGTCTGGAAGGCGGAGCCGCAGGCGCACCGCGCCTCTCCCGTCCCGCCCCTGTTTTCCCCCGCGCGCCCGCAAGCGCCGCACCCCGCTGCAGGGTTGCAGAGTGTCGTTCCCGAGGACTGGGGCAGCGGGGCGGCTCGACTGAATGTGTCCAGCGCCGCCCTCTCCGCCGCCGCCGGCACCGCACGCACGGGTCGGCCTCCTGTGACGGCGCGCTACGGGTCCTCGCCTACCCGCGCGGGTGTCGCCCTCGAGGGATTTGTTGGCGCTGGCCACGCGACAACGAGTCCAGGCGCCGCGGGCGGAGTCTCCCCGCAGGGCGGAGGCGTGGGCAGCAGCCCTCGCAACCCTGCGGGAACGCCCTCTGCTGAGGCCCCATCTGGTCCCCTCGTGCCCAACACCGCTCGCGCGATGACCAAGCGCATGCAGCGCAAGGAGCAGGCGGCCCAGGCTCTGTACGAGGCATATACAGCTGATTTGCAGCCATCGCGGGCGATGCCTGCAGCGGGCAGCTCGGGGCTGCATCCCGGCCCCGGTGCCGCGGTGCTGCTGCCCCTCCCTGTGGAGAGCACGGGGATGCAGCATTCCCCCAGGCAGCGCCATCCGCATGCAGCAGGTGACGCAGTGGTGCGAACCGCCCGCGGTCGGGGCGGGGGCGTGACGGCTTCGCCGCTGGCAGGACAGCTGTCGTCATTGGAGCGTGCAGAGAGCCACAGCCACGCGCAGTTGCCGGGTGCGGAGGGCGGGACCTCGGGGGTGGTGCCGGCTAGCAGCTACCCCAGCGGAGGGGCGCCACGCGGCGAGTGGGAGAGGGAAGCTGGCCGGGGGTCGCACGGAAGCGCGGGGCATGGGCGCGTCAAACTAGAAGCTGCCGCTCCCGCGGCGAGCGCGGGCGAGGGGGCTGGCGATGCAGCCTCGGTTGCTAGCGGTGACAGCTTTGGGGCTGAGCATGGGAGTGCAGCCTGGCTCGCTGCGGCAGCGATGGGGGAGGGCGGAGAGGCAGCGGCGAGCGAGGAGGCGCCTCCTGACCCAGTAGACGGAGCCACGGACTACGCTGCCTCGGTTCTGAGCGCCCTCATCTCAACAGTGAAGCGAGAGCACATGCCACAGGCTCTAGCATTCGGAAATGTCGCGGCGGTCAAGCCGTCGGGCGCGCTCATGGGGGCTCGCGGCGGCGGCGGCAAGCGAAGTCCGCGGGACGGGCGCCGTGACCTGCGGGCTCTCGGGCTGCCGCGCAGAGCCGAGGCCTTGCTGGCTGCGCCTGCACCTGGCCTGAAGGTCGGAGCGAGCGAGGCTGCGCGGGCCCTACAGGCCGTGGGCGTGCACGCGCTGCCTTCGCCAGCTGAGGGGGGCGCTGACCCCCTTTTCCACAGCCCGAGCAGCGCTGCGCTCGCTGCAGCGATCGTCGCCGCCACTCGCGTGGCCGTTGGAGCATCATCCCAAGCGCCACCCCCCGCTGCTGCAGCCAACAGGCTCGTGCCGGCCCCGCGGCGCACCTCTGCGGCTGCGCATGCGTCGCATCCCTCCGCGCAGCATGCCGCCGCTGGCACGGGATACGCAGCTGGCGGAGACCTCTGGTCGACTGCAGGAGGGGCGCCGCACCCTGCCCACCTGCAGGGACTTCGGGGCGTGGCGGCCGCTCTCGCACCCAGCGCAAGCGCAGCTGTTGGCGACGGTGCGGCCGGGGCTGCGGCTCCTGGTGGTGCGGGCGGGCTCGTGACCATCACGCATCACGGCGTGCAGGGCAAAGGCCGCAGAAGCAGCTTGAGTGGGCCGTCCTCTGGCGTTCCAGAGCCCGGGGCATTTGCGGGCTTGGGCGTGAGCAGCAGCGGCCTCCTTGGCCCCGATGGGGCTGCTGCTGGCGGAGCGGCGGTCTCCCCCAGCAAAGGGAGCGGGCATCACCGTGGCAGCGGATCCGGAATGCCCCCCCACCCGCCTGCGTCGCCACAAGCGGGCCCCTGGCAGCTCGCGGGCAGTGCTAGCACGAGCACCTTGCCGCTGCGCTCCTCGTTTTTCCACTCATCTCCGGCAGCTGCTGTGGCGAGTAGTGGCGCCCTCACCCTTGGGAGGTCAAGCATCGGGCCTGCTCAGGAGGCAGGCGCGCATTGGGGAGCTACACCTGGCCTGCCTGGCACGTTGTCTGCAACGAGCCTGAGCTCTGTTCTGCCACCACGGGGTCGACCAGGGGCGCGCTCCTCGGCCACCTAAGCCGCCTGCTTGTGCGTGCGCGTGCACACGCGGCCCCCCTGTTGGGCCTGTGTTCAATTCGCAACGTGCCCACCGTTACTCTCCACGTGGACATGCAGGCTTCAACTCGGGGCGAGCTCGCAGGGTATGGGTCTTGTTGGCGTCAAGCTCAGGAGTGGACTGCCGCCTGCACACACGTCGCTAGATCGATGGACGGTGTCACCACCATTTATGACTCGAGCTCTGCCGACGTATCGGCCATTCGATCGCGACCCGAGCGGCGGAAAAACATGCGCAGGCCTAGCTAGGCATATACGTATACATGCGCATGCAAAATCTAAAGTAGCAACTGATTCAACATGTTCGCGCAATTGCAATCGAACATTCATTCATGCGCATGCGCAGGTATTTTGTGGTCTGGGTACCCGATTAACTTTCGGGCGCGGGTTTCGATCGATATCCGACATTACAGTATACGTACCCTACGCGTCGACGTCACAGACGGTCCTCGAGAGGCCCGGCCGTTTCGATTCAAACGCGAAAGTTTCATCGCCCGCGCACCGCAGTCGCTTCACAAGGGCGCCTAAGTCGATACTTGGCGTGGCATTGCAATTGCAAGTCACAGTAACGCAACTCATCACACCACATAGCCACGATCCAACGGGGCCGTTTGCAACGGCACAGGCAATATGGCACAAAGCATTGAAGCTCAACCAGCTCAGGGCTACCTGGTTGGGTGCAGCGCGCCGCATACATTGAGCCAGTACACGCATCAGCACGTGCACGAAGAATCACAACACCGGGCCTGTGCGTGTAACGCAGTCGGGTATCGAACGAGGCTGTCAGGGGTCGGGCCACGTGGAGGACGGAGGCAGCTGAGCCCGCTCCCCACACTGCCGGCATCAGACAAAATGCAACCTCGGCCATTGATGAACCGAATCCGGATGCAAGGGCGTACGGGGGCTGGATGATAACGGGGGAGCCGCTCGTCCTGTTGTCCTGAAACGCATACGTGCAGGCGTGCAGGAGAAGCAGCACCACGATGCGCGGTTGCCGGTCCATGTACCGAGGACATCGGGCGCGAGGCATCGATGCGGTGAAATGAAGGTGCTGTGCACCGACGCACGTCCGTCATCACCCCGCTGCAACCGAGACCTGCTTGATCGCCTCCGTATCTGCCTTGGCCACCACACACATGCCGACGCCGCCCACGATCAGCACCATTCCCAGGGCGGTCCGCAAGTTCCAGGGCTGCCGCTCACCGAGCGCCCGCGCAGTCAGGCCAGTGAAGACAAGGGCGAGGGAGTTGCAAATGGGCGACGCCAGCGAAATATCGGTCCCACCAAGCAAATAGTTGTAAAGGATCGACCCGGATTGATTCTGCACAGTGTGCGGGGGAAAATCGTGCATCTGGCGGCGGGTGAGCGCGCGTGCTGCGAAAATACGTGGTCGGGACATCTGCTCGCCACAATGCAAACTGACAATGAGGAAGGGGACCCAGAACCGCCAGTTCAGCAGCATATCCACAACTTGGCGGAGAATGGTGGGCTTGGAAACCGGGGCGGATCCTCTTGGATGTTCGTCGACGGCTGCAACACGACACGCCCGCAGGCACAAAGTGGACGGCTGGCCGCGCAAACGCAACGGTAGATGCCAATGTAACTCGGCCTACCTTTCAGGAACGGGTTCGTGCAGCCCCACAGGGCCGCTACGAGTATCAGCGACAGCGCTACCCGCAGAGCCTCCGGGTTCAGCTCCATGACGCCGACGAATTGCCCTGTGCAACAACAAAAGTGAGTAACGGGGCGCGCCCACGGGCAAAATGACTGCGTGCACGCATCACCGCGATCCACTTTGCTGTCATGCGCATTCACAGTTGCAGAACGACAGATGAGCTTTGGACAACGACAGCGCCTCCTCGGTCGCGGGTGGAGCCGGCGAGCTCTTCTCTCGCTGAGATAGCTGCAACACGGCTGAGTTGCTGCACTTGGTTGTTGCGACGCCCTGCTTTGGCTCCTCGACAAAATGGTGGGCGGCTCGTGAGCAGACCATGAGTGGCTTCACTCGTGACGGTCTCTGACCATCGCTCGTCGCATGCGCCAGCCTTTCCGCTCTGGCAATGTGTGCCAGCTGCTGCTTTTTGAGCTCCGCCTGAAAACAGGGTTGCTGACCGCGCTTCCCGTGGTGCTGCGTTTTCCGTGACTTCTGCAGCCCGGCCAATACGTGCTTTTCGAGTCAGCCTCGGGCTACGGCCTGTTCGAGGTGGTGGAGGCAGATGAGATTGCAGCGCTCAAGGGCGAGGTCCAGGCTAGCGTCACAGACCTGTCTCGCTTCAGCAAGATTGTCAAGCTGAAGGCATTTGCGGTTCGTCGGGCTCGGCGTGCTGCCGCGGAGAGACCCGCCGCCCCGCGGCAAGGATGACGATTGTGCGGTTCTGTCGACCCTGTATTTCGCCTGCGCTGCAATACGTGCCCGTGCAGCCGTTCAAGTCCGCGGAGAATGCGCTGTCCAACATCAACGACATCTCCGAGGGCGTCATGTCCGAGGACCTGCGCGCCTTCCTCGAGCTCAACCTGCCCGCCGCCTCCAGCAAGGTGCGGGGCGGCACGTGGGCGACTTACACGCCGATTGCCCTATGCTTTCCGCGGCAGGCGGCGCCCACCGCTGTGCGGCCCCACACTCTCGCTGCCGCTGCTGCTCCCCCCCTCGCCCCCGCAGGCCGGCAAGAGCCCCAAGTGGTACCTCGGCGTGCTGGACCCCAAGATCGGCAACGCCATCCAGGACGGCGCGGGCATCCCGTGCAACAGCAACGACACGCTCGCGGAGATCGTGCGCGGCATCCGCCTGCACTTCGACCGCTTCGTGGCGGCGCTGGCGGGCGGCGGCCTGGAGAAGTCGCAGCTCGGTCTGGCGCACAGCTACAGCCGCGCCAAGGTGAAGTTCAACGTGAACCGCAGCGACAACATGATCATCCAGGCCATCGCGCTGCTGGACACGCTGGACAAGGACCTCAACACCTTCGCCATGCGCGTGCGCGAGTGGTACGGCTGGCACTTCCCCGAGCTCGCCCGCATCGTCAAGGACAACTTCGTCTACGCGCGCGTGGCCAAGTTCATCGGCTCCCGCAGCACGCTGACGGAGGAGCGCCTGCCCGAGCTGCAGGCGCTGGTGATGGACGAGGAGGAGACGGCGCGCGCGATCCTGGAGGCGTGCAAGACCAGCATGGGCATGGACATCAGCGAGACAGACCTCGCAAACGTGGACACCTTCACGGGTGCGTCAGCCGCGGGCGGGCAGGCGCAGGCGTCGCGGTGGCGTGCAGGGGGGGTATCCCGGCGGCAGGCGGCGCGCAGCAGCCACCCCCTGGCCCTCCCTCCCTCCCTCCCTCCCTCCGCTACCCAC
>Ga0208629_100446_pt1 | contig 20253 bp, 20 predicted proteins | sample LakWasMet19_HOW5_2_FD_183865 | JGI IMG/M metagenome (GOLD analysis project Ga0208629, IMG submission 183865) | Freshwater sediment methanotrophic microbial communities from Lake Washington under simulated oxygen tension - Sediment Metagenome... | ecosystem: Environmental > Aquatic > Freshwater >... | reverse complement strand
CGACAGACACACATGCGTATGTCGTGGTGCGTGACGGGGCAGCGGGGAACGGGGGGTGGCGGGGCAGCGGGCGAAGGGGAAAGAAGCGAGAGGGCCGCACTCTCTGTGACCGGCCGCACAGCAGCAGCCACAAGGGTGATCACGATTCGGCGAGCGGCGGCACCGATTGAATCCGGCACGGCACTCACGTCGTCGCCGGTGTAGAAATCTAGATCTGAAATGCCCTCACTCTTTCCACCGACGCCTGCGCCATTGAGAAATGAACATGCCGGCCAAATTAAGACGACCAGCTTCACCGCAGCAATCACACCGCGCCATCGCCGCGCAACATGCGCCACCGCCCACCTGCATCCTCTGCGAGCGCTACAGCTGTTGGAGTGATGAAGGTCGGCTCAGTGTTTCCACTGTAACCCATCTTGGTGTAACTGCGCAGTTGATACAAGATGCAAGATTTGGGCGAGTCGCCTCCCCGATGGTGTGTCACTCCGCAGCGCGGTCCATCACACACGCTAGCAAAGCTCAAAATAACCGGGCCCGTGTCAGTTCAGCCACAGATAAGACAGCCATGCGACCCGCTGTCGCATGCACGGAAGCTCGACAGCCCGTGACGAGAGAACACCCAGCTTCGTCGACGGCGTCAGTCAGGTGCGGGAGCTCACCCGGTGCCATTGTCAATGACGATAACTTGCTTCTCCGCCATGGTGTCAGCAGCGGAAACTCAGCAAGACGAGCGAACGCCAACCAAGCGCTTGTTCTCAAGCGGGGCGATAGTGTTCGGACCAAGCAGTGCCCGCGTGCGAAGGGCACAGACAGCAACCAATCACAAGACAGCTCGAACGGGATCTAATATGTCTGAAATTTGCTGCAGATGCGGAAGCATGTCTTGGCTGTGCGAGACCGTCACTAATATTCTGGACGGACAGTCGAAATTTTCAGGCCAGACAAAACTGCTCTCGTGTTCGCCCTTCCAGCCCCGAACATGCGCCTGGACCAACATATTTTCACTCACACAGCCTTCTTGTCAAAGATGCTGGCCGCGAGCAAGTTTGCAACCGCCCGCCTGGCGCGCCAGGTGCGCAAAACGAGAAAGCCACGCGGCTGTGGTTGTGACGATGCGCGAATGCGGGCCTGCGTCAGCTGCTGCGCCGCGGCTTTGGGCACTTGATCTACCCTACACGCTGGAATGTCCGCCTTGCGTGTCCGCATTATTCGTCCGAGGGTTCGCCGCGCGTGTTGCGGAATTCGAGCTCCGTCAGCAGATGGTTCAGCGCGTTTCCCTCTGCCGCAATTGCTGGGATCGTGCAGGCGGCCGTGCCCCGTGCGTTCAGCACGACGGCACGTGCATTCAACGATATTATCGGCATTGATCTGGGTACCACCAACAGCTGCGTGGCCATCATGGAGGTGAGGCTCAGACCGACGTCACACGGCTCCGGCGAAACGCTGGGCGGGCGCGATCCCGCGCCCGGGGAAGGGGGCGCAACGCACCGCCACGCACACCATCGCCTTCCGGCTTTGTGTATCCCGATCTCCCCTCTACGCGGCTGAGATTGTGTCCCCACACCCGCTCGCATCCAGCCGCCTCGCGTGTGCGTTGAGTGCAGGGCAAGAATGTGCGCGTGATTGAGAACGCAGAGGGCGCGCGCACGACGCCCTCCGTCGTCGCCGTGCTGGCTGACGGCACCCGCCTGGTGGGCGCGCCCGCCAAGCGCCAGGCGGTGACGAACTCCACCAACACGTTCGCTGCCGTCAAGCGTCTCATCGGCCGTCGCTTCGACGACCCCGAGGTGCAGAAGATTGCCAAGATGGTGCGTTGCTGCGGCTGCCTGCGCCCGCGGGCGGCAGCGTCTGCCTTGCAGCTGTCGGGCGGAGGGGCTGCGATGAGCTGCGGTGCGAGGCTGCGCCGCCGCCCCGCGGGGCTGATGGCACCCACACCTTCTGTCGGCCGAGTATGCGTCCGCACGCGGGAACGCCAATACGTGGCCCTGGGAGCTACCGGCGCGTTACTTCGTGGCATCAACAGCCTGCCTGGCATGTTGGTCGCAGGCGCTTGGTTCCGCTAGCCTCGGCTTCAACGACTCGTGTTGGTACCCCTTCCCCTGCCCCTCGCCTGCAGTCCCCCTTTAAGATTGTGCGCGCCGACAACGGCGACGCCTGGGTGGAGGCGCACGGCAAGAAGATCTCCCCCTCCGAGGTGGGCTCCATGGTGCTCGTGAAGATGAAGGAGACCGCGGAGGCGTACCTGGGCCGCCCCGTGCGCGAGGCGATCGTGACCGTGCCCGCCTACTTCAACGACTCCCAGCGCCAGGCCACCAAGGACGCGGGCCGCATCTCCGGCCTGGACGTGAAGCGCATCATCAACGAGCCCACCGCGGCCGCGCTCGCGTACGGCCTGGACAAGGCCGGCGACGGCAAGGTGATTGCAGTGTACGACCTGGGCGGCGGCACCTTCGACATCTCCATCCTCGAGATCTCGTCCGGCGTCTTTGAGGTCAAGGCCACCAACGGCGACACGCTGCTCGGCGGCGAGGACTTTGACAACACCGTCGCAGAGTGGGTGGTGGCGGAGTTCAAGAAGGAGTCCGGCATTGACGTGAGCAAGGACCGCATGGCCATGCAGCGCGTGCGCGAGGCCGCGGAGAAGGCCAAGCGCGAGCTGGACGCGCTCAAGGAGACGGAGATCAACCTGCCCTTCATCACCGCCGACGCGAGCGGGCCGAAGCACCTGAACATCAAGCTCTCGCGCGCCAAGTTCGAAGGCATGGTGCAGCCGCTGGTGGACCGCACCACGGAGCCGTGCCGCAAGTGCATGAAGGTGCGTGGGCGCGCGCGCGCGCGTGTGTGTGTGTGCGTGGGCGTGTATGAAGGGGCGGCAACGGGGAGGGTGCTTGTGGGCGTTGTTGGCCTCGGGCCGCTGGCGCGCTGGGTGGTGCTGTGCACGGCTGTGGCCTTACTGCGGTCTATTTCTGTGCAGTTGCGCCTTGCACTTCGCGTCCTCAACGTCCCGCTCTGCCCACCGTTTTCCTGCCTTCCGCCCCCCCTTCGTGCAGGACGCCGCCGTCTCCACCAACGACATCCACGAGGTGGTGCTGGTGGGCGGCATGTCCCGCATGCCCAAGGTGCAGGAGGTCGTGGAGACCATGTTCAAGCGCAAGCCCTCCAAGAACGTGAACCCCGACGAGGTGGTGGCCATGGGCGCGGCGATCCAGGGCGGCGTCCTCAAGGGCGACATCAAGGACGTGCTGCTCCTCGACGTGACGCCTCTGTCCATCGGCATTGAGACGCTCGGCGGCGTCATGACCAAGCTCATCACGCGCAACACGACCATCCCGACCAAGAAGTCGCAGGTCTTCTCCACCGCGGCGGACAACCAGACGCAGGTGGGCATCAAGGTGTTCCAGGGCGAGCGCGAGATGGCGGCGGACAACAAGCTGCTCGGCCAGTTCGACCTCGTCGGCATCCCGCCGTCCCCGCGCGGCGCGCCCCAGATCGAGGTCATCTTCGACATCGACGCGAACGGCATCGTCAACGTGACGGCCAAGGACAAGGGCACGGGCCGCGAGCAGTCGATCGTCATCCAGTCGTCGGGCGGCCTCGGCGAGGACGAGATCCAGAAGATGGTGCGCGAGGCGGAGTCGTACGCGGAGGCGGACAAGAAGAAGAAGGCGTTCATCGAGGCCAAGAACGACGCCGACTCGCTCGTGTACTCGACCGACAAGTCGCTCACCGAGCACAAGGCGAAGCTGACCTCCGAGGACGTCACTGCCATTGAGGCGGCGCTCGCGGACGCGCGCAAGGCGCTGGAGGGCGACGACCTGGAGGACCTGAAGGCCAAGACGCAGACGCTGCAGACCGCCGCCATGCGCATCGGCACGGCCATGTACAAGAACGCGGGCGCGAGCTCGTCCGGCGCAGCGGGTGCGGGTGCGGGCTCCGAGGGCGCCAAGGCGGAGGGCGAGACCAAGGAGGCCGAGTTCCAGGACAAGAAGTAAGCGCCTCCGTTTGGTGGGTGCTGATACCTTGTCTTTTGTGATGGCATTCCCAGCCGCGAAAGAGTGGTGAGCGTGGATGGGTTGCCCTTGTTGAGGAGGCGAATTCGTTCCTTTTGTGCGAATTTGCGAAACGAGCGCGGTTGCCGCGTTGCGAGGTAATGGGCCCGCAACCTGTTGCTAGTGCGCGATGCGATCCAGCAGGTTGCGCGGCTCCCAGCAGCTTTCAAGTACTGCTGTGTCTAGACGTCCGGACATTCCACATGCCAAGCTGTCGCTTTTTGGCCTCGAGTGTCGGCGATGAAGTAACAATCGGCACGTCGCAATCAAATTCGAGTCTTTGCCGCCAGAGGTTCGGGGAGTCGAACTCCCGCAGTGTGTGATCACGAGTTGGCGAAGATTAGATCTCGCATGTGAGGCACGAGCGTGCGCATGCAGCTGCCCACGGCGCTACAGTACGAGTCGTGCAGCTCTGACGCTTGTCGTAAGTACACTTGTATCCGCGCCGTGTCTACCGTGAACAGTATCCGCACGTCGCCGGTGGGCGGATACAATCTGCTGGCAACGCGCGACCATATGCCTTGGCGCTCAAGACAATTTCAAGCAGCCACACGCAGCGCCTGCAGAGCTTGCGGCCGCGCCTCAGCGGCTTTGATATCTGAATGGCAGGCCACGGCGATACTGTGCGTGCGTGCACGCATGGCGCTCGCTCTCTCGGTCTGTGCCGCTCACTCGTTTTGCCGGTCTGCTGTTTACTCGGTCTTCTTGACGGCGCGGCGCTTCTCCGCGCCCTCCGTCGCGGCGGGCTTGCCCTCCCAGCGCTTGAGGTAGAAGGACATGAAGAGGCCAAACAGGGAGAGGATGTACACGAGGTAGAAGATGGAGATCTTGCGCGGGTACGGGCAGTCGTTGGACAGATTGTAGATGGCCTGGCCGTTCATGGTCAGGAACTGGAACATCTGCATGCGGGTCAGCCACGCGCCCCAGCTGCAGGCAGAAAGGGAAGGATGGAGGAACGCACGAAGGGGGTGAAGCACGGCACCAGGCCAGAAGCCGAAGCCAGTGGAGTGGATGTGGGTCTCCGACACTGATTGCCAGCAAGAAAGCGGCGGCAAGTCCCATCACGTACCGGGGCGAGTAGCCGGCCGACTGGAGAAGGTAGTAGCCGTACCTGCAAAAGCGAGACGGGGGTTGCGGGCGGGGATGGCGGGGCAGCGCGTGGAGCAGCGAGAGGCGGCAATGATACCCACGCAGAAGCAAGCTGTGCGGTACACATGATGTGCAGTACACGTGACACTGTCGGGCGCGGCCACACGCCACACGGGCACAACGCAAGGAGCAAGCAGCAACCGTGCCGCACGCTGTGCGCTATGTAGCAGTCCGCGATGAACAGGACCCGCGGCCCGACGGGTGGCGTTACGCACATGGCGAGGTGGATGAGGCTGTTGGCGAAGACCGTGTACCACAGGTCACCGGAAGGCGCGCCGACCGTCAGGATGTAGTACCTGCAGCGACAGTCAGGAATGGAGGCGGGGCATGCGGGCGCAGCGTTGGCCGATGAAAGACCGCGTCGGATTGCACGGTGGAGCGAGCGTCCCGCGCAACCCGTCAGGAGGTGAAGCGCCTCAGCAGAGACTCTGCATGCAGCCCTTGTACGCACGTCATCATGATGGAGAAGTGGTGGTACGTGTGCAGGAAGGACAGCTGGCGCCTGCAGGGGATGGCAGGCAACATGTACTCGAGCCCGGAGTTGAAAAGTGGGAATACGCGAAAAGGCAGACATGAAGGTGGCTGCCAGTGAAAGCAAGCCGAAGTGAATCGGTAGAGGCTGCATGCACGGAGTCTTTCTTCCCAGCTCAGCCCGAACGCGAGCGCTACTGCTCGTTGAGCAAAGTGCACCCTGCCGGTAACAATGGCCATGCCCACGCCCGCATCGGTAGCCGGCGAACGCACCACTTGCCGCGTACGATGATCAAAAACGTATCGAAAAAGTCGAGTACCTTTGACAGCATGAATACATGCACGACCGCGGGCAGGCCGCTGGTATCGGGCTGGTTGAATTCATTGCACGCGAAGGTGTAGCTGTTGTCGACGATCGCGATCTTGAAGGCCATGAACGCCATCCTGCAGCACACGTTTCGGTAAGATCACATGCATGGGGCGAAAGGTACGTGATAGGCCAGGCCACCGTGTGAGCAGGAGAGAAAATTCCACAACAAATCTCGGTTTCAGGACTAGATCACGTGGATGCGCCGCGCGCGCTTGCCGCAGCGGCGAACATCAGCTCACCAAGCACACAAGAGCACTTGAGCAGAGTTGTACAGCGCCATGATGGGCTTGATAACCTCATCAGACACCAGAGGCGCGGCGTTTTTGGACTTTCGCCACATGCCGTAGGCAACCATCAGCAGATAGCCACCCAAAGCGATACCGGCGGACTCCAGGCTAGAAACCGCCCAGCCCTTCGTAATGCGGTTGTCATAGTCAAGCCCTGGATTAAGGTACTCGATCACCGAGCGCTCGATCTGTTGGAGCTGCAGCGACATCGTGGTGTGAGCCTCTGTGAGGTCGCGTGTAGATGGCCAACAACGGTTGCCAATGGATCCACGGCGCTTGCAGGCCGGTAAGTTGATGTAAATGACGCGCTACCACGAACCCTGTCGAGCGCCGTGCGTTGCTGTCGTCGCGATCACTCGCACTACGCGTTGTGGAAACCGGCCAACGTCAGATGCCAGGAGACGCGAAACCCGCTCAGATCTCTCGGTCACGAGGCGGGTCCATCCGAACTGTCGCACCACTCGAGTGATAATCGTAATATATACTCTACCACCGCGATAGCGCTGTGGGAAAACTGGCGCATTGTGCGTAACGGCCGCTTTTTCTCCGATCGGCCATTGGTGCTCTCGCCGATCACTCCGGAGCACACCCACACGCACCCGTTGCGCCGTAGCGCCGGCGGGGAATCGGGTTCCACATCCTAGGGCGCATCCAGCTTTCGACGATGGACAGCGCAAAAACTCGCTTCAGTAAAGGAGAGGACGAGCGCCTGAAGGACCTGGTGACGCGTTTTGCCGCCCTCCCTGACGACGAAATGTGGGAGGCCGTGGCGACCGGCCTGGGCAATCGGCGTACGGCGGAGCAAGTACGGAAGCGCTGGACGAGCGTGCTCAGCCAGGGCATGGTTCGCGGCGCATGGACGGAGTCGGAGGACGAGATCCTGCTGCGCTGTATCAGCGAGAAGAACATGACGAGTTGGAGCGAGATCGCCAAGGAGCTGCCCGGGCGCGTGGGCAAGCAGTGCCGCGAGCGCTGGACGAACCACCTGAACCCCGGCCTCAACCTGGCGCCTTTCTCGCCGGAGGAGGACGCGGCGCTGCACGAGGCGGTGGAGCGGATCGGCACCTCGTGGAAGGCGATTGCAGCCATGCTGCCTGGCCGCTCCGAGAACGCGTGCAAGAACCGGTGGAACAGCGCGAAGCGCCGCGCCGCGAACGCCGCGCGCGGGGCGGCGCGCGGGCCGACCCCCGCCTCGCTAGGGGGCGGGGGTCGCTCAAGCTCCGCGGGCCGCGGTGGCATTGAGCGGGGCAGTCGGGGCGCCGCCGCCAGTGCGGCGCGCGCGGCCGCAGGCTCCGCGGCGCGCGACCTCGACAGCCCCGTTGACTCCGTGTGCACAGAGTCACGCGGTGGCAGCGGTTTCGGTGGCGGTTTCGGTGCCGCCACGGCGAGCGCAGGGGGCAGCTACAGCGGCCCTGCGGGCGGCCGGGGCGCAGGGGCAGGCGGCGGCGACAACGAGTACGCCCGCGAGTACAGCAGCCGCCCCTCGAAGCGCATGCGCTTGGCCTCCGCCTTCGACTCAGAGGCCGCCACAGGCGGCGGCGGTGGTGCTGGGACGCTGGCGGGTGGTGAGGCCGCCGGTCGGCACAGCGCGGGCGGCGGCGCGATGAGCGCAGGCAGGCACAGCGCGGGCGGCGGCGCGGCCTCCTCCGCAGGCCGCGCCCGTCAGCAGCCGCGCCGCTACCGCGGCGGGGACGCTGAAGATTTTCCGTCCGTCCGATCATCCAGCCGGGCGAGCGCTCTGTCAGTCGACGAGGCGCCGGGCGCTCGCTGCGGCGGCGTCGATGGCTGTGGCGAGGAGGAGGACGAGGAGGAGGGCGCCGGGCTGGGCGGCAGCCTGAGCGGCACGTTCGATGATCGGCTGGAGGGCAGCTGGCAGACGCTGACGGGCCTGTGTCGCGGCCCCGCGGCCCTGCCTGGCTCCAGCGGAGGAGGGGCCGCCAGCTTCCGCGGCGGCATCAGCTGCACCTCCGCCGCGTCTGCCGCGTCGGCGCTGCTGCTGCCTGAGCGCCGCAGCGCGATTGCGGCTCGCTCCACGGGCGCGGCGCGTGACAACTTGAAGGGTCGCGTCATGCAGCATGACAGCGGCGGCGGCATGGACAGTGACGATGAGGAGGAGGATGGGGGCGCCTACGCGCACGGCGACGCCAGCAGCGACGGGCGGTCTGGCCTGCGCTCCTCAGATCAGCTGCTAGGCCTGCAGGACGAGGGGGAGGACGGGGAGGAGGAGTGGCTGGAGGGGAGCGGCGACGGTTTCGGCGCCCACGGCGGCGCTGGCGGCTTCCCGCACCCTGCAGCTGCTGCAGGCGCAGAGGATGGGGCAGGGCCAGCGTCTGGCGCCGGACGGGGCGGCCGCCTCGGCTCCGCAGGCGTGTCCCAGTTCCTGGCGCTGTCCGAGGCTGCAGCGGCCGCAGACGAGCACGACGGGGGAGCCCTCAGCGCCGACCTCGACGCGGTCTCCTCCGCGTCGCCCTCCGCCGCTGTCGCGGGCCGCACGCCCACGTTTGCGGGCCAGCAGGTGCACGCGCAACCTGCGCCAGGGTCTCTTGTAGGCCCGCTTGCGCTCGCCCCGACGGGAGCGGCGGCGTCTGCGGTCCAGCGGAGCCACACGGCCGCCAGCGCCGACCCCGGCGCCGCTGCGGCCGCAGAGGCGGCGGCGGCGCTGCTGATGGGCACTGCGGTTGATAAGCTGATGCTGGCATGCGCGATGCTGGAGGGGCGGACAGATGCGGGGTCACACGCGGACGGACGGAGGCGCGGCGACCCCGCAGCACCCGCTGCGCCTGCGGCGGCCGCGGCCTCCCCTGCGGCGGCTGCAGGCGCGTTCGCTGCCTCGTGTGGCGCGCGCACCCCCGATTTCTCTGCTGCCAGCGGGCCCAGCAGCGCGCGTACGACCGGTGGTGGCGCGGCGACGTCTCGACTCACTGGCGTCGGCGGCGCTGCAGACGTACGCATGACGGTCCCGGGCGCCCCGGCGAGCGCAGCCCTCTTCCCCTCCACGCCCGGCCCTGCGAGCTCGCCCGTGCCTCTGGCGTCCGTCCGGTCGTCTGCCGCCATGATGGACACGGATGCAGACGCCGGCGCGGGTGTGGGCAGCTTCCCGCCAGCTGCGGCAGGCGGAGCCGTGGCGGCAGGCGGCAGCGGGCCGCGCGGGCCGCTGGCTGGTCTTTACTCTGGGGGCGGGCGCGGCGTCAGCCACCGCAACACCAGCGGCAGCGCAGCGTCTGCCGCCTGCACGCCCGCCTCCGTCGCGTCGGCGGCGGATCGGCTCGATGGCATGGTGCTTCTGTCTGACACGCCCAGCGTAGCGGTAGACCCACATGTGCGCCAGCAGGGGCAGGAAGGCGGCCAGCAGGGGCACACGCAGCAGCGCAGCCGCGCCATGCAGCAGGTGCTGCTGCAGCACGTGCCAGTCCGTCTGTCGCAACACCAGCCCCAGCCGCAGCACCAGCAGCATGCGCCGCAGTACCAGCACCAGCAGCAGCGCACCTACACCGCCGCAGAGGGCCTGGCTGCGCGCGGCACCGCGGCGCCGTCTCCGCCTGGGTTTGCTGCCACGACGCCTGTGCGGCAGGAGGGCGCGTCAACAGCGCTGTCGGCGCCATCCTCCGCCGGCGCCTCCGCGCCGCCCGGCTCCGCCTCCTCGTCACTGGCGTCCTCGCTGGCCTCTTCACTGGCGTCCTCCTATCAGCAGGAGGCTGCCGTCAGCGGCTGGGGCGTGCGCCGGGGCGCCAGCGCTGCGAGTGACGGCACTGCCACCGCGCACCGCAGCGTCGCTCGCGGGGGCGTCGGCGGCGGCGGGTGGTCCGAGCTGCTCCGCCGGGGGCCCGACGATTCGACCGACTCGACGCCCCTCAGTGTGTATGAGAGCACGCAGCACAAGCCGCAGCAGCAGCTGCAACCTGGCTGCGCCTCCGCCAGCGGAGCGTCAGGCGCTGGATTCGCCACCGGCGGTGCGGTTGGGCCGGGCGATGCCCGACTGCCGCTGCAGGAGCGACTTCAGCTCACGCAGGGCTTCGGGGCCAGCAGCGGCCACTTCGGCAGCGCCAGCGGCAGGGGGGCCACGCCCAGCGGCGGCGCGGCCTCGGCGTCGGGCTGCACCCTCACGGGCACTCTGTCGGGCAGCACCAGCAGTGCGTCGCTGTTCCCCGTCCCGCCGCGCCGCGCCTCCGTCTCTCTGCTCACAGGCGAGCAGCTGCTGCTGGCGCCCGGTGGTGGCCTTGCGGCAGCGTCTCGGCAGCTCAGCGGCGGCTCTGCGGTGCTGTCCGCGCCGCAGGCGGGCGCAACTAGCGGCGGCGTGAAGGCGGCTGTCGGCGGCGGCGCGGGCGTGTTTGCCCGCCACGGAAGCCTGAAGGCAGCAGCAGCCCAGGGCGGCCTGCCCGCTCTCGGCGCCGCCCCCGTCGACAGCAGCAGCGGCTCCACCGGCACCGCCAACGCTGGTAGCACCGGCAGCGGCGGCAGCGCAGGGGGTTCCTTCGCGGGCGGCGGCAGCGCAGGGGGCTTCTCCTTTGCGGGCAGCGGCGCGTCCGCCGTTCGGAGCATGCACCTGGCCGCTGCGACGCACGCCCCCGCCTTCGCGTCAGCGAGCCTCCTAGCGCAGGCGTCTGGGCCCATTATCTCACCGCATCTGGTCTGCATCGATGGTGACGGCGCAAACTGCTGCACCGACGGCGCCGCCGCCGGCACCACTGGGTGTGCCGCTGCCGCGTCCTCCTCCTCCTCCTCGTCATACGCCGCCGCCGTCGGGTCTGCCACCTCTGGCGCCGCCAGTGCCGACGGCCGGTGCAGCGCTGGACGCCGCCAGGCGTTCCTGTACAGCGGAAGTGACACGCGCGTAGTGCGAGAGGACGTGACCCCGCTCCGCTCCGCCGGCGGCGCTGCAGCAGAGGGCGCGGGAGACGCGCTCGGCGCTGCGGCGGCGGCTGCTGGGGCGCCCTCCTACCAGCGAGTGCTTGCAGGGCTGCAGCGTGCGCTGCCGCACGCCGGCGCTGCGCCGCTGCCACAGCTGCTGGCCAAGCCCACGCTGCTCCTCTTCGACCCCGCCGCTCGCGCGCCGCCGCACGAGCATCTGCCGCGGCACGAGGCAGCAAGCGGCGCCGCGACGGGGGCGGATGCCTGCGTCTAGCGGCGCTGCTGCCGGCGTACGACGCTGCGAGGACCCCTTCGCCTTCAAGCAGTCGCGCAGCCTCACATGGGTAGCCGTCTCTCAGACACTATCGCTGCGGACTCTGCAGTCCGCACGTGTGACTGCAGCTCGCCAGGCAGCTGTCGGTCCACCGGCCTGCACGCCACATCCCCGGAGCGGATCCGAGGGTGTGGCGCGAGCCACCACCAGCACGGGGCGGCCCCAGCAGGGTGGCGCGAGCTGAAGTTGCACCAGCCTGGGACCCAGCCTCAGCGGGCAGAGTATAAAAGCCACGGCTGCGACTCATGACTCATGCGGTTGCGCCGGTCAGACGCGAGTCGGCGACACAGCAGACGGGCTCGCAGCGGCACGTCCAGCGGACTGGCAGCAATCCGCCTCAGCAAGGCGACTCGTCCGAGAGGGCCTCGTCCTCATGCTCGGCGCGGCATGCGAAGCGGATGGATCGTCGACGCTGCCGGCCCGCGAGCACGACCTGCCAGCGATCTGCTTGCGAGTTTATGAGGGCGTTGCCAGAGATCGAAGTCACCTGCGCCTGCGCACACCATTCACGTGGTCAGGCGCAGCTACACCGCGCATACCGAGAGAATGCACGTGAAGTCCGGCTCCAGAGCCACTGTGTGAACCGATAGCGCTGCTACTGCCACGCGCTTCTCCAAACGAGCTGACGCTGCCGACGACGCTCAGGCGACGGCACTCTACTTGTGACGTTGTTGACTCTGGTGTGTCTCTTCTGCCCTGATCCATCTGTCACTACGAGTTGGCCATGTCACTGCGCAGCTGTCGCCGCGGCCACCCCGCAGGCTGCACCAGCTCCTCCTCTTTTGCCGCGGGCTGCTTTCGGCAATTGGTACCGCAGACCACCGATGTTGCCGTGTTTCAAAAGTACCGAACCTGTGCGCTTGAGCTGTTCGTCGCCACATTCCGCCAGCCTGCCGTCGTTGAGCTGGATGGATCCTTCGATACAGCGCGGGGCTCTGCCAGAGGAAATACTGAATCGGTACAAGAACCAAATCGCGTCACGAAATAGCTTGGGATCTGCAGCTCGTTTCGAGTCCGCAAACGAACAACATGAGTTTTCTTCGTAATCGTCAAGCGACTGGATGCGACACTTGAACTTTTGGCAGTGCGTGCCATGAGCCCTAGGCCTCTCATTCGTTATTCCAGCGTGAGTAAGAGATGCTTACGCAGACGCGCCGACGTCCGCCGTGCGCAGCTGCATGAGTGAGTCAGCCTTGACGCACGCGACTTGCGATCTATCTCAGTCACACACACGGATCCCAGTCAAACACAGGGCACATCGTGCGTTTGGTTGGATTTCAAGATGGTCGCTGTAAGAACATCACAACCGGCCGCAGCTCTCAGAGGGATCGGTTTCGCAGGTACACCGCTGCGAGCGCCATGGGTTCAAAAAGCAGACACGACAAGAGACGCCATGGCGGCCACCGAGTCACCACACTTGAGAATTCCGTGATGGCTCGCTGGCAAAACAGCCAATCCCTCGCGCACGGAGACCATTCTCAGGCGCACACGACGTCCACCGTCGCCCAGCAGCGGTTGGTCGCACCGCATGGCGCTGCAGTGGAGGAGAAGAGGTTTCACACCTCGGCAGCGCCACAGCGGGTAACAAGCACCGCTCGGCAGCCCAAAGAAGCCCCATCGAGTCGGAGCAATCAGTCGTCGCATAGTCCTCACATGGGGTCACCACGGTGGCAGACTATGAGCGGTCATGGCATGTCGTCCAGCGGCATGGCATAGATGAGCTGTAGCCACGCCACGATGCCGATAAAATGAACGCCCGCATGCCACAGCTCCCCGTCTTCTGCGTGCCACGCCATGCTACGCTTCCACCAGCCCCAGGCGTAGATCCACGCTGCGAACGCCACTCCGAGCAAGTAGATGAAGGCGCTCCAGCCAGGAGCGTAGAGGCAGAGCCACAGCCCGTGCAACAGCACGGAATGGACAGCAATTTGGTCGAGCCAGAACCACAGCGTCGTGCGGCGGCTATGAAAGCACACAGATGTCGTTGCCAGCAAACCAATCAACAACGCACAGGACAACAATCCTCGCCAATGCGCGGTGAGCGCAACTCCGAAGTACGGGATGGCCGTATAAGTCAACAAGCCGGTGGTGCGGACCCCAAACTCAGCGGCCGACATGACGCAAGCCGTTAATAGATGGAGGAAAAAGGGAGCCCCTCACTCCTGCTCCACGGTCGCCCGCCACAAGTCCTTTAGCTCGAGCCAATGTCTGTTTCGGAGCGCCACCTCATGAAAGCAGCCTGACGCAACGTCGTTTGACTTGCCCACACAATCCACTTCAATTGTTTTCACCTTCAGCTGTTGTTTTGATGCTGCATGCTGCGTGCTTGCGCTGCTATTACTTGGTCACAAGAGCGTCTGAAAAGGGCTTATGAAGCTCGTGAAATGAGCTCCACGTTCGGATATCACCCATCGGAGGCCTTGAAAATAGCGTAAGCTGCAACATACCGGCCGATTGAGCGCTCAAGTTTGTTGTTGCGTTTCTGTGCCCAGCACCCCGTTATTTTTGAGGGGCGCACTCTCCAAAGCTTCCGTTTGCAGCCCCGGGGCCCGCACGGTGGAATGGCTGCTCGTGAGCCTGGGGTGGCCGCTTGTGCGGAATTTTCGTCGGGAATGCTTCGACTTCCTTCTTTGGCATTGCTCACAATCTGTGAACAGCTGCCGACCGTTAGGGATGTAGCAGCATTGCTTGCAACCTGCCGAAGCTTGCGATCGAGCGCCGTGGACATTGACGCTGCGTTTGCCTGCCACACACCTGATCGTCTTGTTGCCGATGCGCTCAAAGCGCGCTTTGGCTCATACATGGAGGCGCTGCGATTTCTTGCGTCACACACGAGTGGGCATCCCGAGATCCTGTGTGGAGGGTTTGCTCGGCTCACCAGCGAAGGATCCAGCCGCTTCGGCATCCTACAGCTGGTACCGCCCCCGCTTGTCGGCAGCGGTGTCACATGTTTCGAGGCTCGAGTCTGGCGGCGTCCGGCCGCTGCGCCTGAGCTCGTGAAGTTGGATGTGGCATCGGTTGTCTCGCGCGGCTGCCTCGATGGAGCATACCTCTGGGACGATGATGTTCTTTTATGCTCCGAACCCTCACCAGCGGGCTGGTTCGAGCTCAAGGTTGGCAATACTGCTTGGGATCACCCACGCCCACGTTGCGTTCTCACCCAGCTGGATCTCTGGCCCGCCACTGACGCGACATCAGCACGTGTCGAGTTTGGTGCTATTCCCTCCCAGCTTCAGCAGCCTGCGACAGCGGGCGGCCGTGATGTTTCCGCGGAGGGTACGACAAGCTCTTCTGTTCCACTGTCCACAGGGGTTCCCGAACCAGGAGCCGCCCCTGCAGCTGCTGCGGCTGGTGGAGACAGCGAGCTGGTCTCAGGTGCGACGGCAAGGAGCATGGTTCGCATCGCGTGGCAGTGTCAATTGGAGTGGCTCCCGCGCGACCATGCGCGCCGGTATGAGGGCAGTGCAGGCCTACGGGCGCTATCGGCCGCGGCAGCGCCGTCGGCGGTTGTCACAGATGCGGCAGTCTGTGCTGCGGTGTACAGCTCGCTTACCCCATACCCTACACGATTGTTCAGCGGCCCATACGGCAGTCACGGGACAGAGGTGGTTCACATCGACGTTGTGCTGCCCATCCTCGACGCTAGGGAGCATGCAACCGCAGGCGCTGGGGCCGGCGCAGGGGCGGAGGCAGGCGCAAGAGCAGGCGCAGGGGCGGAGGCGGGGGCAGGCGTAGAGGCAGGCGCAGGGGCGGATGCAGGGGCGGACGCAGGGGAAGGCGCAGGAGAGGGCCGAGACGAACCGCTGGCCACTGCCGCCGAACTCGCGAGTGCTGACATCAGGAACGCTGCCCTCATCACGAGCGGCGATGTATCTGGAGAGCGTGTTCGCTTGACCGGCCGGCCGATGGCAGCATCGCCGGCGGACGCTGGGGCCTCCGACGAGAAAACAGCGGAGGAGGAGGATGGTGGTGTCGAAGCAGCTGCTGCAGTGGTCAGCGGCGTTGGCGCAGTTGGGACACCTGGCACTTCCAGCGAAGAAAGCAGTGATTTTGGAGGTGAGGACGGCGACGCATCGAGCACCGCAAGTTCAGCCAACAGTCCGGCAGGCACTGGAGCCAGGGTGGCGTACTATTCCAGTCTTGAGCACCTTATGGCGCAGCGGTCGCGCTGGATAGGGGAGGAAGCCGAGATGTTGGCTGTCGCTGAAGCGTCGCAGCAGGAGGCCGATGCCAGGCGCATGCTGGGATTGGGAACGAGCACACGTGCGCTGGCGGCGGACGTGGGGAAGAGCATGTTCAATGCTGACCACTTCGCAGCGGGCTTGCCGCCATCGCTGCGAGAGCGTGACTCCATCATGGGGAGCGGCGTGCTCATCGGTCGGAAGGTGTACGGCGATCCAAACGTTCCCTCGGGGCAGCTCACCTTCGCCGTCCCGCTACGCTCCTCAGCGGTAGTTGACGTCCGCACCCGCATCCGTAAACCGGTGGTGACTTATCTCGATGGCCACCGGCCCACCTCGCGGGTTGTTGTGGCAGACAAGATCGTGCTGTGGTAAGTCACGCGTTCAACGAAGTTCAGCGCCCCACCGCTCTTGCAGACGCGAGAATGACCGCACATGGGCTTTCGCATGCACGCGATATTCTACCCGCTCGACTTGTTTTGCGCTCGCGGTGCCCTGCTATGTTTGCGCGTTGTCTGTGCAACTCAATTTCCTGGTTTTGATATCATGATGGCGGTGTGAACCCTCGGATTTCGTGTGTTGCATTGCAGCTTAGAAGGGCTGGGCCAGATAAACATGCATCCCGCTAGCTGGAATCCGAAGTGGGAGCGTGGCTACATACTTTTGTGGACCGAGGGTTATGAGGTCGGCGGCGTCGCATGTCCGCTGAGCTTTCTTTGGGCTGATGAGGACGCTGCTTCGCACCACATAGTGGATTTTTCCCCTTGGCCAAGGCCCGGCGTGGGCTCGTCCAGCGGTCCGCACCCGCGAGAGCCGTCGGACGCGCCACGCTGAACGCGCGGGTGCAGCGTGCCAGGGCAGCCGTGGCGTGTAGATCGTCGACACGGTCGTGGGGGATGCGGTTTCATGTGCCAATCGGGGCCCCAACGAGGACTGATCACTGCTCATGAGGCGGTCGGTGCGCCGTCATGTGCGTCATTGATCATCGTCGGTGCCGCCGGTGTGTACCGGGTACCTACGTTGACATCACATTAATATTCGTACGCATGTGCACATGCGCATGCGATTCCCATTAGGTACTGCGAACGTGAACCGGTTCCATCTTACGGGCAGCCTCCGAGAGCGACTTTGAAATCATCAGTCGTTCCCGACGAGCACACGATATCGATGGAGTGATGTACCCAGAAGTTTGCGTGGCTCACAGACTCAGGAACCAGAAAAATACGTCACCATTCGACAGCATGTTGAGGGGGCAGACAGAGGCGTTGAACAGTGTAGTTCAATACAGCCGCCGCCGGCCTGATTACGACACGCTACTGAATGTGGGGCTGCGCGAAAGCAGGGGGCATCCCAGAGCAGTCGCAGCGCCCGCGTCCACTCAGCGGGGCGCCGAACAGAACAGAGCGACAAACGAGCAAAGTGCGGCCCACGGCTGCAGCGGAAGCCAACACGACTGCACTCACACCAGCCAACAGTGTCGAGGCAGCAGGAACGGCATGAAACCGCTCCATCTGGCGCCGCGGCCGCCTCATCTCCGGTACGCGCTGCCAGGCGGCGGTAGCGCCGCCCCGCCCCGTCCCACTGTAGCTGCCAGCGGCGGCACGCCTGCGCCAGCTGCCCGAGAGCGCTGCAGGAGCTCCTCCTTTCGCTGCGCGATGAGCGCTTCAATGGACACGGGCGCGGCCAGCGCAGACGCCGCCGCGACGGCCGATGCCGAGGCGGTTGAGGCGCTGAAACTGGAGGCAGAGGCGGAGCCCGCGGACGGGGTGAACGGCAGTGGCGCGTGGTACGAGGAGGAAGCCGCGAGCGGGGCGGCGCCCGCCCCTGCCGTCGAGCCGGCCAGACCGCCGGACGCTCCGTATGCAGACCGCGCAGTGCTGCTGGCGGTGGAGTATGCAGACGACGGCGGCAGCACGCCATGCGAGGCGGCAGCTGAGGGTGGCACGGACGCGTGCCCGCCGCCCCGCACAGGCGTCTGCAGCGGCACCGAGACGCCGCCTGCCCCTGCACTAGCCGAGGAGGACGGCGCGGCTGCTGCTGGCCCCGCGGGCTGCGGCCCCCCGGCGTACAGCTCCGAGTTGCGCATCGCGGCGACGGACGCGTTGACCAGCCGCTGCAGCGCCTGCACCTCCCGCGAGAGGCGCGACAGCTCCACAGCGCCGCTGCCGCCGTGCTGCGCGTCCGGTCCTGCGCCAGCGCCGCCGCTCGCTGCCGACGCAGTGGCCGTGGCGGCGGCGGCAGCGACGGCGTCCACGAGCGCCTTGATCTTGTGCTCCATGATGGTCTGAATGGCCCGCCGCTCCTTCTCGTGCGCCTCCACGCGCTCCCGCAGCTGCAGCGCCGCCGCCGCAGCCGCTGCTGCAGCGGCGGCGGCGGCCTGCCCGCCAGCCTCCGCTGAGGACGAACCTGCTGCCGATGCAGCGGCGGCGGCGGCGGCGCGGAGGCGCTGCACCTCCTCCTGCGCGGTCGCGAGCTGCGCCGCCTGGCGCTGCAGCTCGGCACCCAGCTCCCGCTCGCGCGCGGACGGCCCAGCACCCCCAGCAGTACCGGAGCCAGCACCCCCAGGGCCCCCCTCGCTACCTGCGCCTCCAGCTCCCGCGCCTCCTCCCTCCTTGCGGTACATGGCCAGCCGCGCCTCGATCTCGCTCTGCACGAGCTTCTCCAGCTTCTCGCGCAGCAGGTACTCCATGCTGACCTTCTCCGCCTGCACGTCTTCCAGCTCCCGCCCCAGCCTGTCCCGCTCCCCTCGCACGCCCTCCAGCAGGCGGGCGAGCTCTGAGATCTTCTCGTCTGCGGAGAGGAGCGGCGCCAGGCCGACGCCGCCGCTGCCGGCAGCACCGCCAGCGGCGGCAGACCCGACTGCTGCGCCCGGCTGCGGCGATCGCATGCCGCTGCTTGCGCTGGCCTCGTCGGCGGCGGAGGAGGCGACGGGTGACACCTCGTGCGCGGCGCCGCCAGCGGACGCAGCCGCACCGCCCTCGTCATACGGCCGGTACTGCCGCGTGCTGATGAGCGCATGCGCGGGCACCCCTCCGCCGCTGCCGCCCCCAGGCCCCAGCAGCGGCGAGCCATCGCTGCCCACGCCGCCGCCCGCGCCCGCCGCGCGGATCGCGGCGCTCGCCGCACGGGCGGAGGCGGAGGAGGCGGCCCAGTCCCCGAGCGCCTCCACGAGCTCGCTGTTCTTGACGGGCGACGCCGCGTTGTACTCCATGGTCACGCGCTGCAGGTGGATGAGGGCGGCCGTCTTCTCATCCAGGCGCTCCTCTAGCTCGCGCTGGTGCCGGTCGTACGCGTCGAGCTCGTCCTGGAGCGCCACGATCTGCTCGTCCCGCTCATTCAGGCGCTGTGTGAGCAGGATCATGATGTCGCGCTGCTTGAGCAGCAGCTGCTTGTACCGGTCCACCTGCGCCTTCTCCTCCTCGATGCTCTCGCGCTCGCGCTCCAGCTCCGCAAGTCGCGTCTCGTACTGCGCGCGGATGCGCTCCTGGTGCTCCTTCACGGCGTTGCGGAAGGCGGGCATGTCCGTGAGGTTGGAGAGCGCGGCGGCCGTCATGGCGCCGCCGCTCATGATGGAGCCCTGCAGCTCGTGGATGCGCTCCTCCAGCCGCCGCTTCTCCTGCTTCTCACGCATGAACTCGCGGCTGCGCGCCTCGAGCGCCCGGATGGCGGCCATCTGCGGGCAAGGGGGTAGGGGAGGGGAGAGTGAAGGGAGGGGTGAGGTAGGTGTAAAACATGAACGGAGTGACGGGCAGACATACGGTAGAAGAGGACGGGAATTGCTATTGAGACAAGGCCGTCCCGCGGGGTCAGCGCAAGGGCACGGGGCCAGTCGCGCCTGCTGTCAATTCGGGTCTCAGTGGAAGTCACCACATGCATGTTCTGCGACCCATCCCAAGCGACCCATCCCACGGTTCACGGCTCCCAACGACAGATGCAGCGTGCCCAGCTGCTGCGGCAACACCGCCCCGCCAGCTGCCGGAGTGCCCGCGCTGCTGTTGGCAACAGCGCCCGCAGCTGCCCCCTCGCGCCGCACGCACCTTGTCCTCCTCGGCGCGCCGCCGCTGCTCGTCGAGCTCCAGCAGGCGCCGCTGGTCCACGACGCTGCGCGAGCGCTCCTCCAGCTCTGCGCGCAGGCGCTTCAGCTCGCGCTCGTACCGCCGCAGCAGCGACTTCTGGTCCAGGTCCTCGTTCACGCGCGCCTCGTTCTTGATGTTCTTCGCGCGGTTCGCAAACTTGAGCGTGGACAGCGACTCCGCGAAGGCCTGCGGGGGCGGAGGAGGAGGGGACGGGGGCGGGACGGCGAGAGGGGAAGCAGGAACGGGGGGTCTCGGTGGACGCACATAACCGAGGACATGCGCGTATGCGAGAGACGGGCCAAAGCAGCAGCCCCGGCCCGCGCTGGTGTGCCGATATCTGTCCAACCGCCGCCGCCGCCGCCAGCAGAGATCAGCGCCCGTGACAGCCGACAGTCACAACAGCCGCCGCGGCCAGCGGCCACCGCAGCCCGCTGGCCGCCACACCCCACGCAGCAGCCACACCCCCCACAGCAGCCACACCCCACGCA
>Ga0208629_100444_pt1 | contig 20315 bp, 10 predicted proteins | sample LakWasMet19_HOW5_2_FD_183865 | JGI IMG/M metagenome (GOLD analysis project Ga0208629, IMG submission 183865) | Freshwater sediment methanotrophic microbial communities from Lake Washington under simulated oxygen tension - Sediment Metagenome... | ecosystem: Environmental > Aquatic > Freshwater >... | reverse complement strand
CGAGTTCATCTCGGTTCCAAGCAAAAACCTCCACGCCATCCAAGCGAATCTTGCCGCTTACGGTTGGCCAAATACCCAATAAAGCGCGTGCAAAAGTCGATTTACCCGCACCACTAGCCCCAATAACCCCCAACAAATCGCCGCTTTGAATAGTCAAGCTAATGCCTTTTAACACCGGCGTTTTAGCGCCTGGCGGCACTACCTGAGCTTCTTCAAACTTAACCAAACCGGTCGGGGCAGGCAAAGACATTTTTTCCGTGTCAGCGGGAATTTGTGACAACGCTTCAGATAATCGTTGATATTGTCCACGCGCATTAACAAACCCTTTCCACGATCCAATCATTAAATCTATGGGGGCCAGAGCTCGTCCCAACAAAATAGAGCCGGCAATCATTAAGCCTGGGGTGATTTCCCTTTCAATGACTAGATAGGCTCCCAAGCCCAGAATTAATGATTGCGATGTTAATCTGACAACTTTTGAAGCAGCGCTTATCAAGCCCGCTCGAGAACTAGCCACTGATTGCAACACCAAAACCTGGTTGGTTGTCGCTAACCAGCGTTGACGGACATTGCCCAACATGCCCATTGATTCAATCACTTCAGCATTTCTAAGATTTCGACTAATTTGCCCACGTCCAGCAATAGCAAGCTTATTAGCTTCTTCTAACGTGTGGGCAGTGGCTTGTTCATTGGCAATTGCCAGCGTTATCAATACCGTACCCGTCGCCACCGAAAACCAGCCGTACCATGGATGAAACACAAACATCAACGCTATATAAATCGGCAGCCACGGCACATCAAAAAAAGCGAATAAGCCATTGCCAGTAAGGAACTGGCGAAGCCCGGTTAAATCATCAAGTGGTTGCGAACTAGCGCGCTGCCCTCCCGAATACAGTGATTGTTTATAAGCAACTGCAAATACCCGTTGATTCAACAATGTTTCAAGCCTGGCGCTGACTCTCACCAGAATTTGCGAGCGCACCCACTCGATAATGCTCATGGTCAAAAACAAGATAAATACAATCAACGTCAGCATCAGCAACGTAGACTTATTACCGGTAGGCACCACGCGATCATAAACTTGCAGCATGTAAATAGACGGCACCAGCATCAGCAGGTTAATCACCATACTGAATCCTGCCGCCGATAAAAATGCGCCTTTACACTCTTTTAAAGCAAACTTAATATCAGATTGAATTGTGGGTTTCATTCCATTTCTTAAAGTTATAAATTTTCGGAAAATTAACCATTTTTTTAAAGCCACCTCGAAAAACCCGTTACGATAATTCTCTGAGCAAAGCCGAAAAACTCACAAGTTTAACAGGATTCGATGTTTTTACTGGCCCATAAAAATGGGGACGAATGCCCCCATTGCTTCCCAAGCCTAGCCTAAATTATGAATTACACCCGGCAAAGTTCACTTTATTGGTAAAACGCCAACAGGCCACCGGAAATCACTCGATTAGATGAAAGCCACAGATAAGCGTTGCCATTGCGCTGTCAAAATTCGACAATCGGCGAGTTAAACACATCCTCGTTCGCCTCAATAAACTGGACATTCCATGACCGAAACAAGCCACGCCAAACCGCTGGACAGCGGCATTGCTGTTATTCACTCCAACAAACTGGAAGAACTCAGTGATGTTGTCGAATACTGGCTGCGGGAGCATGCCTTGGCGCCTTTGGAAAACGAGGTTTTCCTGGTGCAGAGCAATGGCATGGGGCACTGGCTAAAACAAAACCTGGCTTTAAATAGCGCACTGGGTATCGCGGCAGGGATTACTATGAAATTACCGTCGTTGTTTATTTGGAGCGTTTACCGCGCGGTTTTGGGCGAGAAAATTCCCAAAGAACAACCGTTAGCAAAAGCACCGTTGACTTGGCGCTTGTATCGTTTGTTGCCCACCTTAATTTCGCAAACCGGCTTTGCAACACTGGCCAGTTTTTTGACCGAAGACAGCAACAGCCGAAAGCGCTACCAACTCGCAGAACAATTGGCCGATCTATTTGATCAATATCAGGTGTATCGCTCAGATTGGCTTAGTGATTGGGCATCCGGACACGACACCTTGCGCGATGCTCATGGCCAAAGCCAACCCATGCCGGAACAACAACGCTGGCAAGCCGCATTATGGCGGGCCGTACTGGCCGATTTGGGTGAGGACTACACGCCCGCCGCGAGTCGTGCATCAGTGCATACGCAGTTTATGGCGCAGATTGACCGACAAGAGCTGCGTCCTGCCGGTGTGCCGCGCCGAATCATCTTGTTTGGCTTATCGTCGTTGCCGCAACAGTCGCTGGAAGTATTAGCCAAGCTGGGCAAGTTTTGCCAAATTGTGTTGTTTGTCCATAACCCTTGCCAACATTATTGGGCGGACATTATTGAGGACAAAGAACTGCTTAAAGCCGAACGTCGTCGCCATGCTTATAAGGCAGGTATGAACGCATCATTGACTAGCGAAGAACTGCATCAGCATGCCAACCCATTACTGGCCGCCTGGGGTAAACAAGGGCGCGATTATATTCGTTTGCTGGATCAGTTCGATGAAACCCAAGCCTATGCAAACTGGCATTGGCCGGACAGTAAAATAGATTTATTCAAGGACTACGGCGAACCTGACAATCGCAGCTTATTGCAGCATCTGCAACAATCGATACTGGATTTGGAACCGGTGCCGAGCACACCTGTTGAGCTATTTAAGGCCGATGACTCACTGGTGTTTCATGTCGCGCACAGTCCGCAACGCGAAGTCGAAATTCTTCATGATCAACTGCTGGCTCGATTCAATGCCGATAGCAATCTGCATCCACGCGACGTGATTGTGATGGTGCCGGACATCAACAAATACGCGCCGCACATCCAGGCGGTATTTGGTCAAGTTCAGCCCGATGATCTTCGCTATATTCCTTTTGCCCTGGCCGATCAGCAACAACGCGGGCAAAATCCATTACTCGTTGCCGTGGAAGCCTTACTCAACTTGCCTGACTCACGCTTTACCGTCAGTGAGTTTTTGGGGCTGCTTGAGGTACCGGCTCTAAGACAGCGTTTTGCAATTGATGAAATTGCCATTCCCAAATTGCATCGATGGGTAGAAGAAGCCGGTATCCGCTGGGGTTTAAATGCCCGGCAACGTGCGCAGACCGTGGCCATGCCTACGCATTTGGAAGCCAACACCTGGCAAACCGGCTTGCGACGGATGCTGCTCGGTTATGCAGTCGGCGCGGGCGCCACTTTTAACGGCATTGAACCTTATGAAGAAATTGGCGGATTGGAAGCGCAATGGCTCGGCGGTCTGTCATTCTTGTTGGAAACCCTGGAGAAATATTCCAGCCTATTGCGACTAGATCAGTCATCTGCCAACTGGCAAAGCACACTGCTGGCGCTGCTGGAAGATTTCTTTGTCGTCAGCAATGAACCCGAGCGCAAAACCCTGGAAACGCTGACCCAGTCATTAACTGGCTGGACACACAACTGCGAACAAGCAGGCTTAACCGAAGCCGATACCCTACCGTTAAACGTAGTCCGTGAAGCCTGGCTGGCGGCGGTAGATGAACCTAATCTCCATCAACGTTTTCTCAGCGGCCGGGTCAATTTCTGCACACTGATGCCGATGCGCGCCATCCCGTTTCGACTGATCTGCCTGCTGGGAATGAATGACGGCGACTACCCGCGCAGCCAGCAAGCGCAGAGTTTTGATTTGATGACGCAACGCGGACACTATCGTCCCGGCGACCGCTCGCGTCGGCAAGATGATCAATATTTATTTATGGAAGCGCTGTTGTCGGCACGGCAGCAACTTTATATCAGCTGGGTGGGCCGCAATATTCGCGACAACAGCGAGCGCCCGCCGTCAGTGTTGATCGGCCAGTTGCGCGATACCCTTGAGCAAGGCTGGCAACTAGCAGACAACGCCCCTACCCTGTTATCAGAAATAACCGTAGCCCACCCGTTACAACCTTTTAGTCGGCAATATGTGGTTAAAAATCGCGATCGCCGTTTGTTCACTTATGCACGGGAATGGTTTGAGGAATCCAGACTAATCAATGACCCCTTAGCCATCTCGCCGCCCACTGAAAAGACGCTTACCCTATCGCTGGAATCGTTGGCGCGTTTTCTAAAAGCGCCGGTTAAAACCTTTTGCAATCACACCCTCAAATTTGGCTTCGATGATGAAACCAGCACTAGCGAAGATAACGAGCCGTTTGCTTTTAACCGGCTGGAGAGTTATGTCTTAAGTAACGAATTATTAACTAATTTAAAAAGCCAACAGCCAACCGACACCGCTACATTTTTTGCCGAGCAGCGTAAAACATTGGCCGGCAAAGGCAAACTGCCGTTAAGCGGATTTGCTCACGCGGCGTTTGCAGAGATTGCAAGCCCCGTCAATAAAGCTTGGCAGCAATACCAAGCACAGCTCAACAATTGGCCTGACGAAATACCCCCGCGCGCCATTAACTTAAGTTTCACCTTGGCTAATGGCGTCACAGTGCAATTAACCGGCGACCTGAATAATTTGCGGCAACACAATGATAATCAGCGGGTCGGTATGCTCCAATTAACTGCGCAACGGCTTCTTAATAAAGACAACATCAAATACCCCAACCTGCTGTTGAACTGGGTACAGCACCTGGCCGGCTGCGCCGACGGCTTGCCGCTGCAAACGCTGGCGATAGCCGCCGACACGGTAATCAGCATCGCGCCAATTGAACCGGATGTCGCACTGGCACAGCTTGCATCATTAATTCAGGCTTGGCACCTGGGCACGCAGGAGCCGTTGCCGATAGCATGCAAAACCGCATTTGCGTGGTTAGCCGCCGCGCCGGAAAAAGCCTTGGACACAGCACAAGCGCAATATCAAGGCGATGATTGGAATAACGGTGAAGTCGATTACGATGCCTATCTAGCGCGATTTTTCCCCACCTTTGCCAGCTTACAACCAGACAACCAGCAACATGGCTTTTTGAAGTGGGCAGACACGCTTTATCGCTCGGCATTTGCACACATCACGCAACAGGACATGCAATCATGAGTACCGCTACGCCGTTAAATCCGCTGAACTTTCCGCTGTCCGGCACCCGCCTGATCGAAGCCAGCGCCGGGACCGGCAAGACTTACACCATTGCCGCCCTTTACGTGCGCCTGATTCTTGGCCACGGACAAGACCATGACTTACCTGCGCGTGAGTTGTTGCCTCCGGATATTCTGGTGGTGACCTTTACCGAAGCCGCCACCAAAGAACTGCGCGAACGCATCCGCGCCCGCCTTACCCAGGCGGCGCGCTATTTTCGGCAACAGTCGGATGATGGCGATGATTTTCTCAAACCGCTGCGTGCCGGTATCGAACCGAGCTTATGGTCAGCCTGCGCGCATCGCCTGGAACTGGCCGCCAACTGGATGGACGAATCGTCTGTGTACACCATTCATGGCTGGTGTAATCGCATGTTGCAGCAACACGCTTTTGACAGCGGCAGCCTGTTTCGTCAGGAGGTCAATACCGACGATCAGGAACTGTTAAACGAAGTGGTGCGGGATTATTGGCGGACTTTTTTTTACCCCTTACCTGAAGTCTGCTGTCAGGCCGTTTTTAAACTGGCGCGTTCGCCTGAAGAATTGACGAAATTGCTCAAGCCTTTGCTGTCGGAAACCGAGGCCTTGGGACTTGACTGTACCGACGATGATATTGCCGTTGTATTTAAAGAGTGGCAGCAATGGGAGCACACACGACATGAGCTGGAAACCGCTGCCCGCAAGGTATGGCACGATAATCAACAAGCCATAGCAACGCTGTTAAACGATGCCTCGGATAATCGCTGGCTGCACGGCAATCTATACCGTACAGCAACTTTCCACAGCAAATTGGCAGAACTGGCGACATGGGCTCAGTTTGGCGATAACCTGGACATTGAAGCGCTGGCAAAATTCGGCCAAGCAAAATTGCATGCCGGGCTGGTTAAAGCGCATCAAGACAAAGCCGAGCAACTACAACATGACGCATTTCTAGCTATCGACAACTTAGTCAGCCATGCCCAGCAAGAGCTGGACATCAGCGAAAAACTTACCCTGCATGCCATCCACTGGATCAGGCATCGCTACGACACCGAAAAACAACGTGCGGCACGGATGACTTTTGATGACATGCTGACGCGTTTGGATACTGCGCTGCGTGGTAGCAACGGCGAACGACTGGCGACGGCTATTCGCCTGCAATATCCCATCGCCTTGATTGATGAATTTCAGGACACCGACCCGGTGCAATACCGGATATTTTCCGCCCTGTATCCGGCCGATGCCGACACAGATTTGGGCTGTTTTATGATTGGCGATCCTAAACAGGCGATTTATTCGTTTCGGGGCGCGGACATTCATACTTACCTGAAAGCTCATGAAGCCACGGCGGGCCGCCATTACACGCTGGGGACCAATTTCCGTTCCAGCCAAGCGTTGGTGCAGGCGGTCAACCAGGTATTTGTTCAAGCCGATCAGCAAAACGAAGGGGCGTTTCTGTTTAAACACGGCGATAACAATCCTTTGCCGTTTATTGCAGTCAACGTCAAAGGCCGTGATGAAGAATGGGTAGTCAATGGCGAATCGGCATCCGCCTTAACGCTTTGGCATTGGGATTTACCTGACCCCATCGGCATGCCGGCCTATCGAGCAGAATTAGCCGAAGTCACCGCCAGCGAAATCGTGCACCTGCTGAATTTGGCTAACCACGGGCAAACGGGGTTTAAATCGCCATCCGGCGACATTCAAGCCCTGCAACCATCAGACATTGCCATTTTGGTACGCACCGGCACGGAAGCTAAAATCATGCGCAACGCGCTGGCTAGTCGGCACTTGCGCAGTGTTTATCTTTCCGAGCGCGATTCTATTTACGCCACCGGCGAAGCGGCCGACCTGTTGATTTGGCTGAAAGCCATTGCCGAACCGCGCAACGAACGCAAAGTGCGCGCAGCCTTAAGCACCGCCACTTTCGGCTGGCCTTATCAAACGTTACAGCAACTGACGCAAGATGAGCTGAGTTGGGAACAACAGCTGGAACATTTTCTTGGCTACCAGCAGCGTTGGCAACAAGACGGCATATTGCCGACCTTGCGGCAATTGATTAACGATTACGGCTTGCATGCACGCCTGACTGAAGCCAATGACGGCGAACGCTGTTTGACTAATCTGTTGCATTTGGCCGAACTCCTGCAGCAAGCCAGCGGCCAGCTTGACGGCGAACAAGCACTGATACGGCATTTGGCTGAGGAAATTGCCGCCACCGATCAAGCCGCGGAAGAAAGTGTGATTCGGCTGGAAAGCGATGCCAACCTGATCAAGATCATCACCATCCATAAATCTAAAGGCCTGGAATATCCATTGGTTTTTCTGCCTTTTATTTGTAGCTTTAGGGAAGTCAGCAGCCGCTACAACAGCTTTTATCGTTACCACAATGCCGATCAACACTTGAGCATTGACTTAAGTAAAAGCGACGAAACCAAGTTGGCCAGCGATAAAGAACGGCTGCAAGAAGATTTGCGACTGCTGTATGTGGCGATAACACGGGCACGTTATGCCTGTTGGCTGGGAGTTGCTGCGATTAAAGTCGGCAATACCAAAGACTCTCAACTGGATAAAAGTGCCATCGGCTACTTACTGGGCTGGCAACCGAAAACGCCTGCCACGGCTTTAGGCGATCATCTCGCCCAGCTAAAAAGCGACTGTGCTGATATAGCAATTGCTAAATTGCCCGAGCCCGGTTTTGATCTATACCGTCCCAGGCAACAACTGGAGCAACATGATGCAACTTGTATCGCAACTACCAAGATTGCCGAAAACTGGTGGATAGCCAGTTACAGCGCCTTGCAGACTGACAATAAGCAGCAAATCCAAAGTGCCGCCGCTGATACCGCGCATGATGATAAACAAACTGACGAAGCCGACAGTTATCTTGGCCCAGTCGCAACACTAAGCGGAATCCATAGCCTGCCCAGAGGCGCAGGCCCGGGAGTGTTGATTCATGAGTTACTGGAACAAGCGGCCTTTTTTGGCTTTCAAACCGTCCCGGAACAATCCATTAACAGGATTTTTAGCCATAGCAGCTGGGATGACAAGCGCGCCATCATTGCCGAGACATTAACAAAGTGGCTGAAAATGCCCTTGTTGGAAGGCACCGAGGTGGCGCTAGCTGATCTTAGCAATGGTCAATATCAAGCCGAGTTGGAGTTTATGATCGGCGCCGACGATGTTGATGTGCATATTTTGGATCAACTAATCACCCAGCACACCTTTGGCGGCAAACCGCGTCCGCGCTTGTTAGCGACACAAGTTAACGGCTTGTTGAAAGGTTTTATCGATCTGGTGTTTGTTCACAACCAGCAATATTACGTCGCCGATTACAAATTTAACGCTCTCGGCAATAACGATGCCGCTTACACCGCGGAAGCCTTGGAAACCGCCATGCTCAGCAAACGCTATGACGTGCAATTCGCGCTGTATTTATTGGCGCTGCATCGCCTGCTTAAAGTCAGGCTGGGGGCAAACTACGATTACGACACCCATATCGGCGGCGGCCTGTACCTGTTTTTGCGTGGCTGGCAAGGTCCGGCAGGCGGCAGAGCGTTCAACAAACCGCCTCGTGAAATGATTGAAGCCTTGGACAACCTATTTGCCGGTAAAGGAGCAAACGCATGACAGTACTTGAGCATGTTGATGATTGGATCGGTTTGGGTTGGCTTAGTCATCTGGACCGGGCGTTTGTGCGTTTTCTTCAAGATCAGGAACCTGAGGTTGACGATCTGGTGCTCTGGGCCGGAGCGCTGGTCAGCCATCAATTGGGGCGCGGCGAAGTATTTCTTGATCTGGATAAACTCTGTCGACAACCCGGATTAACGTTGGCTCTGCCCAACGAAGATGACGCAGGACAGTTTGAACGCGACGAATCGTTTGCCGTATTGCCAAAGCATCACTTAGAACACTGGCAATCAACGCTTAGCCAGTCATTGTTAGTTGGTTTGGCAGATGGCAACACGCCGTTGGTGCTGGCTGGCAAGCGCTTGTATTTACGGCGTTATTGGCAGTATCAGCAAATCCTCGATCAAGCCATCCAGCAACGCCTGCAGCCAATCAGGGACACGCTGCCGGCTGCTGTGCAGGAAGACATTAGAGCGCTGTTTCCTGAAAGCAAAGAACATCCGGATTGGCAAAAAATAGCCTGCGTATTAGCCTTGCGCGCCCGTTTTGCGATTATTACCGGCGGCCCCGGTACCGGCAAAACAACCACCCTAACCAAGCTGCTGGCCTTGCTGATTAAGCTGGCTAACGATGAATCCGGCCCAGCCCGCAAACTCAATATTCTGTTGGCCGCCCCAACTGGCAAAGCGGCGGCGCGGGTTAGCGAATCGATTAGCAACGCGTTAGATAGATTAGCAACTCCTGATGCCATAAAGCAGCTGATTCCACAAAAAGCCAGCACCCTGCACCGTTTGCTGGGCAGTCGTCACGACTCGCGCCGCTATTTGCATGATCGCAACAACCCGCTAGTCGCCGACATCGTCATCGTCGATGAAGCCTCGATGATCGATCTGGAAATGATGGCCTCGCTGCTGGATGCGTTGGCCGATTCGACTCAATTGATACTGCTGGGCGACAAGGATCAATTGGCTTCCGTCGAGGCTGGTTCGGTCATGGGCGACTTATGCCATGGTGCCGAAAATGCAGCTTATGACGAACAAACCCGGGCATGGATTAATCCATATCTTGATAACAAGCTCGACACCACGGCCGTCGCTGGTTCAGCGATTAACCAGCAAACCGTCATGCTGCGCTATAGCCACCGCTTTGGCGAACACAGCGGCATCGGTCAGTTGGCTAAGGCGGTTAATCATGGTGAGGTTGCGGAGGCCAACGCCATCTTGAACAATGCAAAAACCTATCAAGACCTAAGTCGCCTACTATTAAGCGATGCCACCGATAACCGCTTGAAACAGTTGATAACTCACTCAGACGGAAAGGATTCAACTCGCAAAGGATATGGCTATTACCGTGATGTTATTAAGCAGCGCCCCGATAAAACTTTGAGTAAGTTGATGTCCTTCGACTACGCTCAGGACGAACGGAATCCACAAGATACCGTTCGTCCTGAGCTTGTCGAAGGACCTGATCTTAGTTCCCCTAGTGATGCAACCCAATACAATCACTGGGCAAAGCAGGTATTGGATGCATTTGATACGTTTCAGGTGCTATGTGCATTGCGCCGTGGGCCTTGGGGCGTTGAAGGATTGAATCAACGCATAGAACAATGGCTGTTTGCTGACCAGCTCCCTGCCCTTTGGTACGAAGGCCGCCCGGTAATGATTACCCGCAACGATTACAACCTGGGCTTGATGAACGGCGATGTGGGCATCACGCTCAAAGACAGCACCGGCAAGCTGCGGGTGGCGTTTCCTTCAGAGAACTCCGGCGATACGGTAAATATCCGCTGGGTATCACCGATGCGTTTACCGGATGTGGAAACCGCGTTTGCTATCACCGTGCATAAATCCCAAGGCTCCGAATTTAACCATGTCGCATTGGTCTTGCCGGAAACCAAAACCCCGGTACTAACCCGTGAACTGATCTACACCGGCATTACCCGAGCAAAAGACAACTTCACCCTGCTGGAAAGTCGTGCGGAAATTTTTAATCAGGCGATTGTGGCGACTTGTAAATAGGCAGCTAGGCAGTTGGTAGCCAGATATTCATGCTCGTCGAACAGTAGAAGCCGAATGGCAGGAGTAGCGGCCGATACTTGATTGTGCGGACAAGTCGGCGACCGTCGAATAACCAAGGGGCCAAACTAAGGCGTCAGGTTCCTAAACCTATGCGGCTATTGCTTCATCCATCAGCCGCTGATTTCAGTGTGTGATAGGAAAAAATAAAAGAATTGGACGCTAAGCACCGCCACTGTACGAGAATCCAAAAGAAGTGGTGCACCCTATGGATCTAAATTCTACGCATAAAATTTAAGTCCCTGGTCACATTGTTGGTGCTGTTTCTATTTAAAGAATTAAAAAAGTTATCGGAATAAATGACCTTGTGTTAGTTTGCCCACTCATTAAATTAGTTAGTAATATTTGCGTTTTCTATCGCTAACATACCCCGCGAGCCTGTACATTACGGCAAGAGTTCTCCAATAATTTAAATATCAATATGTTCAGAGGGACTATATGAGCCTGTTTACGAAATTATGCGTTAGCCAACGATTTGTCCTTAATGTCGCTGTTCGCCAACTGAAAATAATGCCCAGTGCATGGCGGTGTTTACATCATGTCGTTATTATCTTGTTGTTTGGCTTGAGTTTGAATCATCAAGTTCAAGCCTGCTCGCTGCAATTCACCTCGCCGGCAAGAGGGAGCTCAGTCAGTACGGCGCAAATCGGCGTTTCCGGCACTGGTTCCGGCAACGCAAATTCCGGCGATCAGGGTCAAGTGACGGCGTACATCAACGGGACGCCGTTTTTCAGTCAGAGCGGTACCTTTACGACACTAATCAATTTTTTGGGTTCGGGTGCAGCCTCGGTAAATCTGCAAAAAGGTGCCAACACACTGTCGGTATCCGGCAGCGTTAACGGCTGTTCAGCGTCTGATAGCATGGTGGTTTATTACCAGCCAGCACCGCCGACAGAACAAAAAAATGCAGGGAAGCCGGAGGTTTGTAACGGTACCAATCCCGTTAACGATGCAACAGGCAACAAATTCCAACAAGAACTGGATTACCAAGGCGGCGGAGATTTTCCGCTGCAATTTATACGTTATTACAACAGTGCGTATAGCGATGTACGTGCGCTAGGCAAATCTTGGCGCCACAATTATGAACGCGAACTCTATTTTAACAGTACCAAGACCAACGCTTATATTATCAGGCCGAATGGTAAAGCCTACCGATTTACCAAATCGGGCGGCATTTGGGCGTCGGACGCCGATATCAACGACCGATTTACCGCTATCACCAACGCGGGCGGCAGCATTACCGGTTGGAGTCTGTTTAAAAGTGAAGACAAAAGTTTTGAATATTACGATGCCAATGGTCGCTTGATTACTTTGGTCAATCGGGGCGGGATGACTCAAGACATCAGTTACGATGCGGGCGGTAGATTAAGCAGCGTAACCGATCGCAGCTCGCAAAGGGCCTTGATTTTTAGTTACGATAGCAAAAACCGGCTGGCGACCTTAACTGACCCGATAGGCGATATCTATACCTATAGCTATGACACGGTAGGGCGGCTGGCGCAAGTAACTCCGCCGGATGAGGTGCCCGGCAATCCTGGCCGGCAGTACCTCTATAATGAACAAGTCAATACCTCCAATACCAACTTACCTTATGCGCTGACCGGCATATTGGATGAAAACGGTAGCCGTTATGCGACCTATCGCTACGATACGCAGGGACGCGGAATTGCTACCGAGCATGCCGACGGTAACGATTTGCATCAACTGGCCTATAACGCTGACGGCAGCACTACGATTACCGATGCGTTGGGGCAGCAACGGACATTCCTGCATCAAACGGTTTTAGGCTTCAAACATAGTGTCGGCCAAAGCCAACCCGCTGGTGCTGGCTGCGCAGCTTCCGCTAGCAACATCAGTTACGATGCCAACGGCAACATCGCCAGTCGCACCGATTTCAACGGCAACCTCAGCTGCTATGCTTACGACCTAAGCCGCAATCTGCAAACCGTCCGCGTCGAAGGCTTGGCTGCGGGTTCCGGTTGCCCAGCGGATTTGGCGGCTTATACACCGTCCGGCAGCCAACGCAAAGTTACTACCCAATGGCATACCACCTACCGGCTGCCCATCCAAATCGAACAGGCCAACCAACACAGCACTTTTAGCTACGATAACAACGGCAACCTGCTGGCCAAAACCGTCACCGACACAGCCAGCCAACAAAGCCGCAGTTGGACATACAGCTACAACAACCTCGGCCAAGTGTTAACGGGCGACGGCCCGCGTGCCGATATTAACGACGTCACCACCTATACCTACTACAACGATACCACCGCTACCCACCATCCCGGCGACCTGCATACCGTCAGCAACGCCCTCGGCCACACCACTACCTTTACCGACTACGACGCCAACGGCCGTCTGCTCAGCCTGACCGACCCTAACGGCCTTGTGATCGGCTTTGCCTACGACCCGCGCGGCCGCCTGACGCATAAAACCATCGACGGCCACACCACGGCCTATGATTACGATCCGGTTGGCGACCTGATCAAAGTCACCCGGCCCAGCGGTGTCTTTTACAGCTTCACCTACGATGCCGCCCACCGCCTGACCGACATCACCGATGCCTTGAACGGTAAAATCCACTACACATTGGACGCCATGGGCAACCGTATTCAGGAAGTCATCAAAGATGCTGATGGCAATATAGTAAAAACCCATAGCCACGTCTACGATGCTCTCAACCGCCTCGCCCAAGATATAGGCGCCTACAGTCAGACCACCCAATACCAATACGACCCCAACGGCAACCTGACCCAAGTCACCGATGCCGCAGGCCACACCACTCAACAACAATACGACACGCTGGATCGCTTGATCCGCAGCACCGATGCCCTCAACGGCCAAACCGACTACGACTACGATGCCCTGGACAGGCTCCTCCAAGTTACCGACGCCAACAACCACAGCACGCAATACAGTTACAACGGCCTTGGCGACCTGCTGCAACTCGACAGCCCCAATACCGGCGTTACCCAATACGCCTACGACAGCGCCGGTAACCTGAGCCAGAAAACTGATGCACGGGGTAGCGTAGCCGCTTATCAGCACGATGCGTTGAACCGCATCACCCTGGTAAATTATCCGGACGATACTCTGAATATTCATTACATCTACGACAGCCACGATGCCGGGCAAAACGGCATCGGACGGCTAGTCTCGGTGAGCGATGCTGCCGGGGAAACGCAGTATACCTACGATCTGCGCGGTAACCTGTTGACCCACAAAACCGTGCTGGATGCCAAGAACTACCTCACCCGTTACGCCTATAACGCGGACAATTCGATCACGCAAACGTACTATCCCAGCGGTCGGCAAATCGATTTCCATTACGATCCCAGCGGTCAAGTCGACGCCCTGACGACCCAACAGGGCGAAACCACTCAAATCCTGGCCGATACTATTCGATACCTGCCGTTCGGCTCAACAAAGCGCTTAAGCCTTGGAAACGGATTATCAGAAACTCAACAGTACGATCGCGATTATCGGCCTATCGAGCGTGGGCTGGGCATGTTGGTAAATCATGGCTACGGTTACGATCCAACCGGCAATATTGCCACTATCACCGACCTAAATAACGCCGCCAACAACAAAACATTCAGCTATGACGCTCTGAGCCGGTTAACCACCGCCCAAGACGCCAATCGGCAACTAGCGTACGGCCTGGACGCCACCGGCAATCGCCAAGCCTTGGCGACAAACGCGCAAGTGGACGATTACATGTATGCACTCGGCAGCGACCGCTTGCTATCGGTCGCAAGCAAACAATTCGGTTACGACGAAAACGGCCATGTAATCGCCGATAGCCGCTTCCAATACCGGTATGGCGACCACAACCGCTTGACCAACGTGCTCAGCAACGGTGCAACAATGGCCGAGTACACTTACAACGCCCTCGGTCAGCGGGTGAAAAAGGCGACATCCGCTACATCGACGCATTACCACTATAACCAAGACGGGCAACTGATCGCCGAAACCGATACCAACGGCCACACCCAAAAAGAATACCTCTATCTCAACGACCGCCTAATCGCCCTGGCAACACCGGCGGCCGACCCGGATCAAGACGGTATCATCGATAGTCAGGATAACTGCCGTGCAGTTGCCAACCCCGACCAGCGTGATACCGACAGCGACGGTTTCGGCAATGGGTGCGATGCGGATTTTAATAATAATGGCATTGTCGATCCGAGCGATTTAAGTTTGCTTAAGTCCCGCCTGGGTACCTCAGAGCCTAACCTGGATATAAACGGTAACGGCATCATTGATCCGTCCGATTTTAGTCGATTGAAAAGCCTAATCGGCCAGCAACCGGGACCGGGTGCTGATCCAAATGCGGCAGCCAGTGCGAGGATATACTTCTCTCACACCGATCATCTAGGCACGCCGACCCTTCTCACCGATGGCGACCAAAATATCGTCTGGCAGGCCAATTATGACCCGTTCGGCAAGGCCACCGTCAGCACAGAAACGGTCACCAACAACACCCGGTTTCCGGGACAATACTACGATGCAGAAACCGGCTGGCATTACAATATGCAGCGCTATTACGATCCGGGTACAGGACGGTATTTGCAGAGCGACCCGATTGGGTTGGCGGGGGGGATTAATACTTACACCTATGTGGGAAATAACCCGGTTAATTACACAGATTCAACAGGATTAGTCGTTGACACAGTTGTTGACGTAGTTAGTCTTGGACTAAGTGTTCAAGCTTATAAAGACGACCCAAGTTTAACTAATGGACTTGGCCTTGCTTATGATGCTTTGGCAACTGCTATTCCTGGTCTTCCGGCTGGGTTTGGAATAATTAAAAATGTCGGTTCAAAGGCTTGCAAAGTTGCTAGCCCTAATCAGTTAAATAAACAAATACAACGAGGATTGGCCCCTAAAGGAGTCCAGCGGGTTGATATTGGTAAAGTTACTGGAGAACAGACACATGTTCATTTTGACGATGGTTCTGCCTTAAATATTGATGGGACTTGGAAGCATGGTGAAAGCGATTTGTCCAATTCTGTAAAAGATTGGTTGCAAAGTAACGGATGGACAACGCCAAAATGATTATTAAGAATTTTTCAGATATAAACGGCTGGATTGATTATTCATCTAAGCTCCTTCGCGAAAAAAAACAAAACGTCGTTTCGTTTCATGTGGATGAGGTCGAATTTACTCACTTAGATAAATTAAAAGGCAAGGAGTTATTAAAAGCTGGTCGTGAATTTTTGCAGGATGCAAAAGAACAGATAGGCCTACTTGAACCAAAGTTTTATTTATATCCTCTTGTTGTGATTCCTCTTGGTTACTCAGAGGAGATTGAGTTTTGGAGCGATAAGCTTTGGGAATCTGTGGGTGATAGCGAAGAAACTGCGTCTATTTATTTGTGCGATTCTAATCATGTTTTTAATCTGGATGATCAGGAATATCGATGTCGGATTTGTCCCATCTATGACGATTTAGTGATTTTATATCGTTGCCATCGTTCCTTTGATTCACATCAAAAGGACTGGGAATTTTCAAAAGATATTTATTTATTACCTATATAGGGATGAAGACACAAGGCGGAACCGGCCACAGCTTCCGCCACCTTCCTGCCTTAATAGAGGGAAGATTAAAACGCCTCTTGTCCAAACAGCTTGTCCGGGCAAAAATGTTCGTCTAGGCAAATTTTTTAAAAAATGGGAGTCGTGTCTTCGTTTTTACCCCGCCAGCCCGAGTATTTTCCAATCCAGACATGAGCCTGAGCGAAGGCGAATGATGAGAAATGAGTCAGGCGGCGCTTTGTTGGGATTTGTTGATTGATTGAAAGAGTGTTGCCCTGGCCTCGTTAAGGTGTTGGGCAGCTTCATTATCACTGCATTCGGCGGCGAGTGTATCCAATTTTTTCAAAGCCCGCGTAGCTCCGAATAGCGAAGCGTATTCGGAGGAATGTGAGCCTTAAAATTCGTACGATTACGCTTCGCTAATCGTACCTACGGTCCTGTTGACAGGTTATGCAAATGCCAAAAATGATAATAGATACCAGCAGTCTCTTAAAAGAAATTGATTCTGTTTTTCCTTTTGTAGAGATGTCCGACGAAAATGCACTTGTGCTTCATGAGAATGGCTGCCTTGAATGCAATGATCTGAAAAACGAGCTTAAGGATTATAGGAACAAAGAAATTACGGGTGAGGTAGTTCGGCTTTTATACATAGAAATGACGAGTTTATCGGCGAAAGGGTGGCAATGGTTTTTGCCTCATTATTTAAGATTCTGTTTAAGCCCAGAAGCCGAATATAATCGCTTAGTAACCGAGCTTCTGATTTATAGCCTACGCCCATCGCCGGAATTTGAACAAGATACTTTACTTCGTCTTTCACTCTTGGATAAAGAACAGATCAATTGTTTAATGCACTTCCTGAGTTGGTGCGAAAATCAACAACATTGGAAAGACTATTGTTTGGAAGACATTGGTAGAGCACAAAAATTTTTATCGTCGATAAAATAATCAATTGTGCCATTCCTTGACGCATTACCACTATAACCAAGACGGGCAACTGATCGCAACGGCCATACCCAAAAAGAATACCTCTATCTCAACGACCGCCTAATCGCCCTGGCAACACCGGCGGCCGACCCGGATCAAGACGGTATCATCGATAGTCAGGATAACTGCCGTGCAGTTGCCAACCCCGACCAGCGTGATACCGACAGCGACGGTTTCGGCAATGGGTGCGAGCGGATTTTAATAATAATGGCATTGTCGATCCGAGCGATTTAAGTTTGCTTAAGTCCCGCCTGGATACCTCAGAGCCTAACCTGGATATAAACGGTAACGGCATCATTGATCCGTCCGATCTTAGTCAAGTGAAAAGCCAAATCGGCCAACAGCCTGGGCCGGGTGCTGATCCAAATGCGGCAGCCAGTGCGAGGATATACTTCGCTCACACCGATCATTTAGGTACGCCGACCCTTCTTACCGACAGCAACCAAAACATCGCCTGGCAGGCCAATTATGACCCGTTCGGCAAGGCCACCGTCAGCACAGAAATGGTCACCAACAACATCCGTTTCCCCGGCCAATACTACGACGCCGAAACCGGATGGCATTACAATATGCAGCGCTATTACGATCCGGGTACAGGACGGTATTTGCAGAGCGACCCTATTGGGTTAGCGGGGGGCATTAATACTTATGCCTACGCGCTCAACAACCCTCTACGTTATACCGACCCTACCGGACAATTTGTCCCAGCATTAATTGTTGCTTGTGCCGCTAATCCTGCTTGTGATACGGCTGTTGCAACAGCCGTATCGGCGACAGCATCCGCCATAGGCAGGGCTGCAATAGTTGCAGGCGTAAGCTCGTTAGTAACCAGTGACTCAAGATATAGAAATCCTCAAAAAGTCGTTCGTGGTGGAATGTGTACGGCTGATAGATTTGCAACCGGTAGTGGCGTCACTCTTGACCAGAATGGCTTACTTAATGGGGTTTCTGTACAAAGTTTTCCAAATACAAGTGTTCAAGAGTTGAGCCAACGCCAATGGATTCCAAATGGTCAAATTGGCGTTACGACAGTTGGAGATATTCAAGATGCTGGTGGTGATATTATTTCTGATCCAACACGTAACAATCCATATCATTCCGAATTGATTGGAATTACCCCAGAAGCCGCACAGCAACTGTTTACTCCAACAATTCCAAATCCAAACCCAAGGTAATAGGTTTTCTATGAGTACGCAAAGTAATGGTCTATTAACTGACGAAGAGCTCTTAGCTATTAAAATGCGAAGCGAACAAGCTACGCCTCAACCTTGGAAAGCATATATAGAAGGTAGGGATTTTTTGGGTGGTGACAGTTTTATCCAAACTGGTGGTGAAGATATTTATCTGACTCCTGGTGCGAGCGTTGCGGATCATGATTTTATTGCTCATGCTCGTCAAGATATACCAAGACTAATTGCTGAAGTGAAGCGACTGCGGAAAATGTTACCCATAGACCCCATAAATCCAATTCAAGACCGGTAGGCGGAACCGTCTACAGGTTCCGCCGACTGCTCCGGCCCTACATGCGCATGGACTGCCCAAGTCCTTTATTTACCGTCAAGGTTTTAACTTTGCCGACAGGGCTATTTTCCCTGCATTCCCACGCGCCGCGTGTAGGAATGCAGCCCGCGTAGCTCCGAATAGCGAAGCGTATTCGGAGGAATGTGAGCCTTAAAATTCGTACGATTACGCTTCGCTAATCGTATCTACGGCCTTTAAGCCTCGGCAACGAACTGTCGGAAACCCAACAGTACAACTTGGACTATCGGCCTATCGAGCGTGGGCTGGGCATGTTGGCAAATCATGGCACAGCTACGATGCAACCGGCAATATTGCCGCTATCACCCGCCGCCAACGACAAAACATTCAGCTATGACGCTCTGAGCCGGTTGGCCACCGCCCAAGACGCCAATCGGCAACTAGCGTATGGCCTGGACGCCACCGGCAATCGCCAGGCCTTGGCGACAAACGCGCATGAGCTCGGCAGTGATCGATTGCTATCGACCACGAGCAAAAGCTTCGGCTATGACGAAAGCGCGGCCATGTGATCGCCGATAGCCGCTACCAATATCGTTATGGCGACCACAACCGCTTGACCAACGTGCTCAGCAACGGCGCAACAATGGCCGAGTACGCCTACAACGCCTTCGGTCAGCGGGTGAAAAAGGCGGCGTCCGCTACATCGACGGATTACCACTATAACCAAGACGGGCAACTGATCGCCGAAACCAATGCCAACGGCAATACCCAAAAAGAATACCTTTATCTCAACGACCGCCTAATCGCCCTGGCAACACCGGCGGCCGACCAGGATCAAGACGGCATCATCGATCACCAGAACTCGTAGGATGCGGTAAACAACATGCACCGCATCGTTCGCGATTGGTGCGGTTCGCAAACTCACCACACCCTACGTACCGGCTAAAAATTCAACGAACATTATTTGCCCAAAAGCAGTCTGCGAAAAATACTGGTTGACCGGCAGAAAATGGCCGATTTTTGCCTGTCGATTGACTGACGAATTCAACCATCATCTGGGTAATTAACAGCAGCCATGATGTTAAATTTCACATATTCAACACTCTCGCCAAATAGTCGTTTAAAACTGCGAGACCTGAATGTTGCTCAGCATAGGATGATATATCCTCGTTTTAGACTTTATTTCTAACCAAATTTCTGTGCGATTTAGAACTTGCCGTTAACCTTGCACTTCTGTCTTTATTGGTGTTGGCGATAGTTCTTTGGATGCCGATTTTTGCTGTTCCGACAGTAACGTTCCGCCCACGACTACGCCCAATACTAATAGAAAAGCGATCGATGCCACGCGGCGGGCTGTTTTGCTTTGTTCATAACTACTCATAATTGTCTCTTGAAAGTCCTATAAAAATTTAAATGTCGATTATTGGTCAATTCGCACTGCTAAACATTGCTCAACCAATCTCACCCAATAGGTCGCGCCGATTGGCAGTATGTCATCATTAAAATCGTAGCTGGTGTTGTGCAGTGTACACGGACCTTCGCCATGTCCGGCGCTGCGGTGAT
>Ga0208629_100441_pt1 | contig 20368 bp, 10 predicted proteins | sample LakWasMet19_HOW5_2_FD_183865 | JGI IMG/M metagenome (GOLD analysis project Ga0208629, IMG submission 183865) | Freshwater sediment methanotrophic microbial communities from Lake Washington under simulated oxygen tension - Sediment Metagenome... | ecosystem: Environmental > Aquatic > Freshwater >... | reverse complement strand
CTCGGCACTTCGGGCATCGATACCGGTATCGACAGCTAACACGCTGACATGTTCGAATTCGAACATGAATTCATGCAGCAAACAAGCTATAGCGCTAGGTGATTGTGATCAGTTGATATTCAAGTTCAAGTTCAAGTTTTATTCAACACTCGCATCAGTTGACGTCGACGTCAGGGCGTCTGCAGTTTGGAACTGCATGAGCGTATACAGTCTCTCAGGAGATAGCTACCGGAACGCTTGCGCAGCCAGCAAAATCGCCAGCGCAAGCAAGAGTGTTTTCTGATTAGCTCCTCTGGCACACACGTATGCAAGCCGCAGGCATAACCGTGCAGAGGACAGCGTACACGCATTCGACCCTTCCTGCTGCACCGATACTCCAGCACGACAGCATGGTACCAGGTTGCTTGAGCGCCATCAAAGCTGATACAGTGGCTTGCGAAGGCGACCATCCGCTTGGAAAAGGGCTGCCGACTTCTGCGGCGCTGTGGAAGCTGCTGCCAACTCTGTGGTGGACAGGGACATCCGTCAAGAGGCCAATGCCCCTGCCAGACTGCGATCGACGGACTGCAGTGGGGCTACACAGCGCTTTTGCTGTTGGCGCGACCTGCGTATCAATACCCAAGTGGTGGATGGGGTGAGGAGGAGGTGATCGCATGGGACTCGGTCTGCTCCATTGGCAGGGTAGCGGGCGTGGCCGCGAACGCTGCACGAGCACCGGATCTGTCCGCCCGATGAGTTTGCTGCGCGGTGCCTGTGTCAGACTCCTGCTTCACAGCAGAGGCTGGCAGGGGCGACGCTGGCGGCGTGACACTCGAGTCGACCGCGGCTGACGGGGGTGTTAGCACGGCCGCGGGCGGGCTGGGCAGAGGCGGAGGAGGCCTCGCTGCGGAAACCCGTGCATCTCGAGGCAGCCCCATCGGCGTCCCCGCGTTCGCCTCGCGGGCGCCACCCCACGCGCTGACAGGATTTGCCACCCACTCTTCGCCCTGCCCGGACATGAAAGACGCCCGGGCTCGCAAGCCCTGAGCCGCACGTGCCGCGAGCGAGCGGCGAGCAACGGGGCTGACAGCGCTGCTCCGCCCCGATTTCAGCGCGGTAGGAATGGGGCTGTGGGCCGCTCGACCGACAGAGTTCTGGGCTAGTAGCAAGCGCTGCGAATGGGGCGCAGGAGGAACGGCGGAAGCGGGCGGCGCGGCGGCGCGTCCGACGCGCGTCAGCACCATATCCCGAGCCCTGGAAGTAAGGGCTGGGCCCGGCTTCAGCAGCCGCCGGACTGAGAAGGTGTGGAGCCGGCGCAAGCGCTCAGCCACGCCTCCGCGGGACGCTCGCAGCAGCTGCACGAATAGGTGCAGCAGCACTAGAAGTGTGATGACAAGCACGGCAGCTGTGACGGTCACGTTGCCCGGGCTCGTGGCTCCCTCCGGGGAGTAGAGCAGTGCAAGCACCGCCGTCGCGAGAGCCCCCGTCAGGACCAGGCGCTCGCTGATGTTGAAGCGCGGCTCCTCGTAAGGCCGCACCGTCTCCTGCAGCAGAACGCACACGACCAGCACGAAAGCGAAGCAGGCAATGCCGCGAGTGCCGCCCGCCAGCAGCGAGCCCACCAGGGCGAGCACTGCCTTGCGCAGCAGCACCACTGCCTCCCACCACAGGGTGCCTCGCCCCTTGCTGTACCCGTCGTACAGAGGGCGCCACACGACGCTGACACCTGCCGGCTCTGCTGTGTCACCGCTGCCCGTCACCACAACAGCAGTTGACGCGGTTAGGCGTGCCGCCCCGCGAGGCGGTCGCCGCATGAGGACAAAACAGATGACGGCAGGAAAGCCGACGCCCAGCCCGACGATGACGCTCCACGCTACGGCCTGTACCGCCGCGTGGCTGCTGGTGTTGCACTGCACGCGCAGGTCGACGCGGAGGTACGTCACGCCGTCGATCGGCTGCTCGTAGCAGTCCAGCGCCCGGAGGGAGGCCGTCAGCAGTGGCATGTAGAGGAGGGAGCAGATCATGAGGACAGAGGAGATGAGGCGCTGCTTCACGGTGCCGTCCCCAGCTGCCGCGGGCTCGTCTGCTGCGGTTGACTCGGCGGGAGTTGCGGGCGCGGAACGCGAGGCCGACAGATCTTTGATAGCAGTGCTGGCACTGGCTGGGCTCGTTCTGCCATTCGCCGCAGCCAACACCGCATGCTTGCGGCGGAGGCGGGCGATGAACAGAATGGCGGCAACAAGCAGGCCAAAGAGCAGCGGAATCAGCAGCGTGACGAGGTAGCGGGTGACGAAGGCCGACGGCAGCAGGCACGAGAGTGGTCCAAAGGAGAGCAGGGACACGTTTGCGGCGTCTGTCCAGCCGAGAACGCTGTGCATGAGAGCCATTGCCTGCACACGGAAGGCTGAGACAACGCTCAGGAGCTGCAGATACCCGAGTAGCTGCCGAAACGCGATCGACGACGGCGACCGCGCGCCAGGCCGTTGCCAGATGGCGAGCCAGACCGCGGCAGCCACCACCACCGATACGAGGGCAACAAGCAGCAGCGTGGCGCTCCACGCTGGCCAGCAGCGGGCGCAAACCTGGCCGAAGAGGGCGTAGCCGTCGGCACACACTCCGCAGAGTGGTCCATCTGCAGCGTACCCCAGCTCTGTGCGGCAGCCGTAGCTGCGTGCCGTCGCATTGACCGCGCATGCCTCGCTGTTGAAGCAGGGGAACAGTACAGTGGCGGGGCCCAGCGGCGCCGCTGCCTGCTGCGGCGAGAGGAAGTACCCTGGCTGCAGCTGCAGCACTCCGCCGCTGCACGACGCCCCGTCGCTGAGACACGACACGCACGGCATCGAACCGCCGTCAGACCACGTGCCGCTGCGGCAGTCGTTGCACAGCCAGCCCGTTGAGCCGCCCGGCTCCTTGCCCGGCGGGCACCCAGCAATCTCAGTGCTTGCGTAGATTGGCGGTAGCGCCTGCGCCCCCAGCGTGCACACTACTGTCACGTTGTAGCGGGCCTGGCGGCGGCCGGAGATGGAGCAGCTGTCGAAGCCGAGCACGGCGTCCCACGTGCCAGTCACCCGCTGCGCAATGACAACCGAGTCTGTCGTGGCCAGGCCGCTCCCCCCGCTGTCAGTGGTGCCGTTGGCGGAGACGGCAGCCGCAGCCGTCGCGCCCGAAGCGCTCACCTTCGAAGCATCAATCAGACACTCGACCTTCTGCTGCGCCGGAAGCGCTGCGTCGGTAACCAAACGGACGGTGGGCATCGGGCTCAGGTAAGACTGCGACTCGGTCACAACAGGGGGCGGATGAAGCCACAACAGGGAGGCATGCACAACCTGCAAGGGCAGCGCCGGCAGCTGTTCGACGGCTTGCGAGGGCTGCCATACACAGCGAGCGGCAAGCAGCAGTGAGGCACCCAGCGGAGCGGCCGCCAGGGAGAGACCCGGGAAGTTCAGGGCACAGGTGCCGGGTTCGAGGGAGGACGTCATGTCGCCACAGACGCCAAACACGCCTGGTGCAGCAGATACAGGAATGGTCGCCCCTACCAAAGCGAGCGTAGCCTCGCAGGACAGCAGCGCCGTCGCGTTCGTCACCTGCGCCGCGCTGGTTGAAGGGGGTAGCCGCAGTAAGGCCTGCACTGGGGGCAGATCGCTGGTCGAGGGCACGAACGCTGTTCGAGAGCTCAGTGCAGTGAGTGTGTCAACGCCCCACTGCAGCGACGGAGCAACGACAGGCCAGACCCACGCGGTTGGCGTGTAGACAACAGTATCGCCGTTGCGGCAAGCGCCGAGCAGTGTGGCGTTGAAGCCGTGTAACGCCGCTCCAGTACCGCCAACCCACGCCAGTGACGCCCCCTGGAATGACACAGCCTGCTGCCCGAGCGCTACAGGCAGCTCCGCCGCGCCAGCAACCGCCACAGCCGCCTCCTGCGGCACCAGCCAGCAGCTGAGCGGCACACCAAACACAACTCGGAGCGTGGGCACCGGATTGAGAGGGGCGACGGACGGCATCGTGATCGCCCCTGCAGCGGCCGGCGCGGTTGCCCATTGGATACGAATCTCGTGTGAGTACGTAAACGAGGTCGGTAAGCTGTCTCCGGCACCTGTGCGCACCACAACGGAGACAGTCGCAGAGCTCCCGAACGCCTCAAAATCAAAGGTAGGGGCGGCGCAGTGCACCTCGCTGTCCGAGATCCGGCTCACGTTCTGGCACGGCACCGACAGAGAGAACCACACGCTGATCGGATCCCCGGGCAGCCCGAATCCGGACCCTTGCAAGACCAGAGTGGTACCGCTCTTCCCCTCAGTCGGGCTAATGGTATCCAACCGAGGCGCTCCCACGAATGTGAAGGCTAACCCAGGTAGCGGCGCTACAACAGCCGTAGCCAGCGGCCAGCCCGGCACGTGATAACGCACAGATACAGGAAGCTCTGTCGATCCGCGCAGGGCACGTGTGCTGTTGGCCCACCGCAGTAGAGCAGGAAGCACGGACGACGCTTGCAGCTCGCAACTGGCTGCAGATGCATCAGCGGCAGTCACCATCGAGCAGTTGACGGAGTCTCCAAACAGGAGGGTCACGGCCGGTGTCGGGGGCAGCGCGGAACCTCCGAGCACGACATGCAGTGTGTCGGCATCTGGCGTCAGCAGCCAGCGCAACGGGCTTAGCGACGTGGCGGTTGATAGAGCATAGTCCACTGACGTCCTGAGTCCCAGCTTCGGCGGCGTGGGCAGCAGCGCGTACTGGCCATCGTAGTTGGAAGCTGCCCCCGCTGGAAGACTCTCAAAAGAGGAAACGTTGTAGCCGCCCGCCACCTCCACGGTGACGGGAACACCGACGCCAGCACCTGCAGGTGGGGTCAGTGTCACGGTTCCGCTGCACAGCGCAGAGTAGCTCACGTCCAGGCACTCTGTGGAGCCCACCCACGCCCGCAGGGATGGCGTCGCAGATTCAGAGGGGCAGTCGTTGAAGGCGGAGGCGCCCGCCGCTGCCGCCGCAACAGCCCACGGCATGAGAGCAGCGGACTGCAGCGTAAATGGCGAGACAGGCGGTGAGCCGACCGGTGACAGGCCTGACAGCGGATACACGGCCGCAAAGGTGGGCCAGGCATACTGAAGGGCCGCTGCCAGCATCGCGGCAATACTGCCCCCGCGCTTGAGCACAATGTGAAATGAAGTGCCCAAAAGTCGCTGCTGCACCACCGGTGGCCGACACGTGATTGTCTGTCCATCCGGCGACAGGGCCACCACGGAACAGAGCTCCGCTGGCAGCGACGGGCTGGCGGCTGGCTGCAGTTCGATGCGGTCTGTGCTATTGTCGAAGGGCCGCTCAAACGCGCCCTCGATCGTCAGAAGCACGCCGTGCGAGGCTATGACGGCAGGATTGCACCGAACGATGCGAGGCGACTGCAGCATCATGACGAAGGGGAGTGGAGCCGACGGCCTGCCAGCCATCGCCACCGTCGCTTCCACCTGCACGGCTTGCACGGCGGGCTGTGAGCTGTTGCTGGCGCCGGTTTCGCCAATCTGCGACAAGGCAGCCAGCGCATCCGCGCTGACGCTGCAAACGCATGTGCCGCCGTCCGGACAGGTGACGCTGGTGCACGCCAAGCTCTGAGCGGCGGGCAGTGGAGTACTGGTCCAAACACCACTGCCAGACAGGCTAAAGCTCACTCGGACTGCTAGAAGGGCCGTCATCCTGCCAGGCGCCACAAAATGCCCCTCAAACTGGCCCTCCAGCACCAGGGACTCTGCCGCAAACACACAAGGCAGCGCCGGCTGAAGCGGCAAGCTGAGACACAAGCTCTTGCCCGGGGCGGGAGAGTCGGTGCCACCCGTCGAGATGCGCTGTAGAACTGGCACCGGCGGGGTAGCCTGCAGCTGCATCACTCGGGAGGGCAGTGCAGATGTGGTCACCAGCAGCACTGAGGGCTGACCAGGTGACAGCAACATGCCAGCGGGCCGAACAGTTAGGTCGCTCAGTGTGTACCTTGCGCTGACGGCGGCATCGCGCAGGGACAGTTGCACGATCACGGGCGGGCTAGAGTCCGTGATGCAGTAAGCATAGCCGGCAGAGCTGTCTGCCACACACGCGACCACGCCTGCCTCAGAGGTATCTCGAAGCGTGACTACCTGGGAGAGTTGAGGAGTGGAGGGTGCCGTCACGTTCATGACGAGGATGCGGCTCGGCGTCGTACCGGTGCCCCAAAGCACAAGGCCTGCAGCAACGTCCACGGCCGCCGCCCGGAGGAAGTCGTGGCCAGCTTGCAAGGCCAGCTCGGCTTGCTGCGTCATGTCCGCCACTCGAACGGTGATGATGCGACCAGGCGCGGTGCGCGTGCCGACAAAGAGGAACTGCCCTGAGCCATCCAGCACGCCGCAGGACGGCTCGTCGGCGCCGGGACCAAGGGTCAGTAGCCGATCCACGGAGAAGTTAGACAGAGCGACGCGCACTATTATGCCGGGGATGACAGAGGCTCCAGCCAGAAGGTACTGCCCGCTGGGCTGCACCACGATAAAGCTGAGCTTGCCAACGCCTGGCGGTAGAACAAGGCTGGAGAGGCGCTGGAGCCCAGGGTTGTGCAAGGCTACTTGCACAATCACGCCAGGAGTGCTCGCTGTGCCAAAATAACCGCGGCCGGTTTGCGTGTCAACGGCGGCACACGTCAGGTGCTCTTCGCCGGAGGGCAGGGTGAGGCTGTCGACGCGATGCATGTCCGCAACGCGCAGCGAAATCACCAGGCCAGGGGACAGCTGCGAGCCGAAGAAGGCATGTGGGCCACTGCCGTCTGGGGGTCCATACGTGATTCCAGCTCGCAGCCACCCCTCACCCTCTCCCGGCGCGAGCGCCAGCCGCGACGTAAAACGAGACGAAATGGCGTCTGCGGCAATACTCGCGGAGATGTTGATCTTGTCCACGGTGTACGGAAACGAGAAGGACGACAGGTACATGGCGTCGCTGCTGGCGTCGATCGTGGCAGACGTCATGAGGCGCGCGTCGCGCGGCCACAGCGCGCCCACCCGCTCCATCGTATCGAGGTTGATCTGCACGATGGGCGCCAGGGCAGCCTCCGGCGCAGTGCCGAAGAAACCGAACACGCCGCTGCTGTCGATGCCGCCACAGGTGACACGGTTCTCGCCCGGCAACAGCGTGACCGAGCCGACACGGGAAAACGACTCAAGTTCCACCTTGATGATGACGCCAGGATCCGTGTAAGTTCCGAACCACGCATATGTCGCGGATGCATCCATCACAGCGCCCACAAACGCCGTCTGGCCCGAGCTCGGGCCTAAGAAGCCGCGCACGGCAAGGCTGCGTGGGTCAACACTCAGCAGACAGCCAATGTACGTGCCAATGTAGACCAGTTCCCGCGTTGTGTCAGCAAGCGCAACCGTGTGGTAACTTTGGTACAGCGGCAGCGTCACGTTTTCCGCTAAAGTCGCGTTGCCGCCTCGGGTGTCGACGCGAAACAGCCATGAGCGTGTGCCTTGGTTGAAGTTTCCGATCACAATGGAGCTTGCAGTCGGGATGAAGACTGCCACACGAGGGTTGTGGAGACGCGCAGGGAGCGGGACTTCGCCCGTCACGGTCATGTTGGGAAGCTGCATGCGCACCACCCGGTCGCCCAGTACAAAATAGCCGACGTGGCCTGTGTCATCATGAACGACGGTTTGGGGACCAACATCCCTGCTGAGCACGGCACTGTCAACACGGGAGAAGTCCGCCAGGCTGATGCGTGTGAGAACGCTCGAGCCGCGCCCGCCCAGCATGAAAAGGTAGCCGCTGTCAATGATGCCGTTGATGCCCGGGCCCTCTGGTGCAGGCACGGCCAGCGAACGCCGCGAATCCAGAGTCATGTCCGCAACCCGGAGGCGAACAATTTCCCCGGGAACCGCATTGAGAGAAAAATAGCCCATCCCCGTGGCCGAGTCGACAGCAAACGCTTTCGCCTGCATCGCGTCTTCAGGCCGCAGCGGATACCGCCCCAAGATGCGGCCACTGGCCACATTGTACCGCACCATGGAGGCTGAAATGGCGGGACCGCTGTTGCCGCCGAATGACGTCAGCAAGGCATTCAAGTAGAAGTCACCACCCGCGTCATCGTACGCACCAATGGAAAGGTATTGGACGTCAGACGGTAGCACAACGACCGCTTCGGAAGCGGGATCGCCGGGCCGCACCGTCACAACCAAGGCCCCCTCGGCAGCCGAGCATGCAAATCCGAGCAAGCCGGGTCCCAAGAGTGCGATTGCTTGCGGCGTGGTGGTTCTGTCTGATAGCTGCGTCAGATCAACAGCGAAGGTGGCGACGTTCACGCGCCCAATAACGGAAGGAGCTATCAAGAAGGCCACGTATATGTACCCACGCCCTTCATCGAGCACGGCGTTCATCGCAAGCAGGCCAACAGCTGGCAACGTAACCGAGCCGGTCTGTGCGAGCGGATTCAAGCTGATGCGATCGATATGCGCAGGGTTCGCCCCATCGAGCGCATACAGCTCTTGACGGCCAGTGTGCATCAGCAGCGCGCGGTTGTATACACTGCTCGGGAGCAACACTGCCCCCTGCAGCGTGAAATCCCGGGCGCGCACCTGCAGCACCGATGGCGGTATCTTGTTCGTTGAGGAGTACACAAGGCCAGCGCCGTGGTCCACAACAGTGGCCGCAAAGACGCCGTGGTCGTTCACAGGGGCCAAGCTGGCCACCCGCGTCATATCGCCAAGGCGGAGCTTGTGCATTTGGTGGAAGCTGTCCCCCGCATATATGAAGCCGTCAATCGCGTCTATTGCGAGCGAGACGATGCTGGAGGCTGACGTCGTCAGCGTCTGCGTAAGGGTCGCATCTACGCTGAAGTTGCGCAAGTTTAGGCGCAGCAGAGAGCCTGGGGTGGATGCACCGCCGAAGTACGCGGAATTAGTCACTGGATCGAGCGCCGCTACGCTGAGGAAGTCGGAGCCTGAATAGCCGTATGAAACGACGTCGTCCGCGCGATCCATTGTGCTCAGGCGTACCTTGACGACCTTTGAGGGCGAGGTCAGGCAGCCAAAGTAAGCGTACTCGCCGGCTGCGTCCAGGACTGCTGCATACGGCGCGTCCTCCAGGTACAGGAACACGAAGCTCACGGAGCCCGTCCGCTGCATGTCAGCGAGACGCATCTTCACCACGGTCCCCGGGTGGTTCGAAGTGCTCATTATGAGGTCCTCGTGCACTGGGTCGATTAGCAGGGAGATCACCCACGCCTCGCCTGGGTTAAGGTCGAACTGCCCCGTTCGGCTCATGTCAGCCGTGCGAACGCGGACCACGCGTCCCGGCGTCGTGCCGAGGCCCAAGTACAGCGTGCCCGAATACCCTTGAAGAACGGCAGCATTGATGATGTCCTCCCCAGGGTTCAGCTGCAGCGCCAGATCTTCTGCGAAGCTCGCGGCAACAACTCTGGTTACGTGCCCGCCGTCTGCGCAGGCGAACAGCCATGTCCCCGTACCGTCAGCAACCAGCGCGCGAACAGCACCGCCACGGCTCAGCCTCAGCGTCCCGTTCCGAGAAAAGCTGGGCAAATCCACGCGAAGAATGGTCCCAACAGCCGTCCCCACGAACAGCCGGCGCTCGCAGTCCACAATCGCGGACGAGAGAAGTCGGTCATCGTTGGGGTCGCACACGATGCTGCCGGCTCGCGTATGAGTGTCAAGCGCCACGCGTACTATGCTCGACGGGAAGCTGCGTGTGCCGTAGTAAAGGAATCGCTCCTGCCGCGCCGGGTCCAAAACCAGAGTGGTAACTTCACCGTCAATCGGATCTGTTGTGAGGATAGGTGCCAGCGGCGCTGCTGCCCTGGCGCTGTGAACGCTCAGTTGGAGAAAACAGACAAGCGCTGCGAGTAGCGGGGCGAACCACGCGGGATTGCGGTGCACGCTGGCCATTTCCCTGGCCAAAACTCGCAGCTGGCCGCGGTTTGAATCCAAGGTCACGACATTCGCAGCAGTGGCTTCTGCGTGTGGCCGGCATGCATCGCGCGCAAGGGATTCCAACGGCGATGACTCAGACGTTCGACCGCAGGTCCACACGTGTTGTGTTGTGAGAACTGCGACGGTGACCGTCGGACGGTCCGTCCGGCGGGGTTCTTCTGGGGCTCGTTGAGCGTCGCGGAAGACGAATGTGTCGGACGACTGCGGTGTTGTGTTGAAGCGCCCCTTTTCTCTCTGACCGTAATATCTTTTATTACGTCTCGCTGGAACCCTAAACGGCGCATCATGATGAATGGATTCCATGACTTCCATCATGTAGGGGGCTGTCTCCGTCATGTTCAGAGCCGTCGATCCCAGGCCATCAGAACTCCTCCGAGCTGCCATGGCTTGGCCAGCACAGCATCGCAGCCACAAGCCCAGTTTGCAACTCGCAGCCGTGCCTGGTGATGTGCCAAACCTGACAATTCTTTGGTGCAGCTTCAAGTCGCTCGAGCTCGGCAGGAATCGTACCACTCAGTCTGGCAGTACCGTACGTGACGTCCGAGGAGTCCTAGCACGGTAGGCTACGGAGCCACGGCACTCGACAGCGAGACGTCTTCAGCGAAAACGCCACGATGGCAAGCATCACGACGCACTTCTGGCAATCTTCTGGCACTTCAATGAATCACAAAAGTCGCCGTCCATACAAATCACGAAGCATGCACTGGCAGCTGTGCAACAGCGGAGAGCATGCAGAAACCCAAAACACGCTGTGTGTCAGCCTTGCGACACAGGCGAGCGCGAGACTGGAGTACAGCTGGACAAGACCACACGCGCGAGCTCAAGCATCACATCCACGGCGACCTGCCCACGGCGACCTGCCCACGGCGACCCGCCAGGCGTGCGCCACGCGGTTGGTGGCCGCGATCTGGGAAATCCACACACGCAGACACTGCCCAAATGCCAAGCTCTTGCAGCATCCAGCGCACACCGCCCGGCCTTGCAGCAAGTCATCGATTGTTGCTGCATCAGCAACAGGCGAACACAGAACTGTGGATCAGACACAGAAAGCACCAACCAACCAACAACACTGCTCCGGACGATCCTCCAGTCGACAGCACTTCCGGCCACGCCAGCAAGACGCGAGGTGCAGCAACTGGCTACAAGCGCTGCACAGAGCCCACATTCGCATGAGCTAATGAGCTCGACCAAACCTCCTGCCTCAGAAGCTATCGTAGCCGCGCAGCGAGAGCTCCGCCAATGCCTCAGTGGCAATCGTTGCCGTGCGAGAGCTCGCCCATGCGCGACCAGCGCGTCCCGCAAAAGGCCGAGCCCACGGTGACCGCCTGCCACGCGTTCTGCACCAAGTTCAGCAGGTTGCTGCTGGTCGTCTGGTAGTGGTTGTCGTTCGCTTGGCTGGAGGCGCCGGGGCCGTGGACCGCGTCCTCGCCGTTCTTGTCCGTCCACTGGGCAACGTTGCCGTTCGTGTCGGCGTTGCGCCGGTGGAAGTGGTAGTCCATCATGGGGGCCGGGGAGATGATGAAGATGGGCTGCGCGATCTCCGCGTAGAAGGCCGACCCCTGCGGCAGCGCGTTGGGGGTCACCGCCACCGCGTCGTGGCGCCGCAGGCGCCCGTCGTTGCCCACCGTGTGGAACACCTCGTTGAGCGGGATGTCGGCGAGGGCCCTGCGGCGCAGCAGGTACACGCGGTGCGCATACACGTCAACCTCGTGGTAGCCCCGCTGCACCGCAGTCGCGACGTCGTTGTTGGCGTTGGGCACGTTCGCGAGGGTCACGACGCCGTCGGCCTCCACAGCGGCCAGCAGGGCGGGGCACACGCCATTGGGCACGTGCGCCGCGTCGAGGATGCGGGAGGGCGCGGCGAAGCCGCCGTCGTAGTTGTTGACGATGTCCGCCAGGTCGATCGCGCCGGCGGTGCGCGTGACGGGCCACGTGTTGGGAGAGATCCAGTTCTGCGCCAGCGCCGCGCCGCCAGACCGGCCGGGGCGGCAGTCGCGGCGGCTGCGCGTGTGGTGCCCGATCCCGTAGTGCATGCCAGTCGCGTACGCGTAGCAGTTCGCGTGCGGCGCCAGCGCCAGCTGCGATGTCCACGGAAAGCAGCCGCAGACCAGCGTCGTCCGGTCGTAGGTTCCGTCAAAGAGGGGATCGGGCACGTCAGCCGCGGGGCGAACCGCGACGGCAGCGTCGGCCTGCACGTCCACGGCCAGCTGGTCAGCGGCGGTGGATAGCTGCTGGTGTTGCGCACCGGAAGAGTGCTCATGTTGGATGGCTCCAGCTGCCAGAACCTCCTGGTCCAGACCTGCCTTGCGCGCGGCGCCGACAGCTCGGAAGCGTGTTGTTGCGCGTGTCGCAGATTTCAGCGGCTCCGCGAATTTATCGGCTGAGACTGCCGTGTGCACCAGTGCGCACGCCTTGATAACCACCTCAATCGCGGCCTGAACCGCCTTCGCGTGTGACGCCTGCAGATCGGCCAATGCGCGTGCCCACGCCTCGTCGGACACAGTGAAATACGCGATGTACTCAGGGGGAGCCGCGGAAACGATGGGGCCGCCCTTCGAAGCCGTGCCCCCCTGCGTATCATCGTGGAGTGGGAAGGATGAAAGAAAAACCGTCAGTGACGAATGAAAGCGTGCGGGGGGCCTGACGCCTGTGTCAGGGACCTCGAACAGTGGGGCACGTGCAGGGCACGGGAAAGCCGCCTCACCTCGATGGAGCACTTGCTGTCAGACTTGCACACCCCGGTCTCAGGGTCCGTTCCCATCAGCAGGGCAGTGTAGGTGGAGGCGGGCATCTGTGCATAGCGGATGTACTTGGTCTTGGTGAGGCCCAGGCACACGGACACGGACTCGCTGGGAGTCGTGTGCAACGTCGTGCGGAATGCGAACTTCGAGTCGTCGGACGAAGGCTGCTCGACCATCGCGATCTCCATCGCATGGCCGCAGGCCAGTTTGGCCTCCTTCATGTTGACGGCCTGCTGAGCCCATGCAGATTGGGTGAGCACAACCCCGGCAAGCTCGGCGGAGGCGTGTTTCCACCATGCCCGGGCGGCGTCCATCAAGGACGTGTCTGGCAAAAACCAGGTCGGCACTTGTGAGTTGAACGATGTGTCTCGCACGCGGACCACAGGGCAGGCGAGTGTGACGCCCTGCAACGCCGCTGCGAGCGCGAGCAAAACTGGAAGTCGGGCCATGTTGGCTGCGGTTTCCTCAGACACCGAAACGACGTACAGAGACCGGAATACGGATCGGTGAGCAAGGCTTCGTGGACAGCTGTCGGGTGTCTGCAATGCGCGCCAGGCCCGTCACAAATGCTGTTTCAAAGTTTCCCTCCACAGACGGTCAGATACAAAATCACGCAAGCGGATTTCTCATCTCACGACAATCAGTTTGCACACGTAACAGAACCCGCCAGCAACTTTTCTCCGAGGTTTACTTGGTGTATTGCGCTGTTGGGCATCGTTACAGAGGTGGCCTCAGGCTGGTCACCATTGACAATTCGTTCGCGAGCTTGCTACTGCTGGGGCGGAGTCTCTCCGGCTCGGTTTTGGCCGTCAACGCCCATTTGCACAATGGCTCTCGCTGGCGCTCTAGACTGGCTGCTCGGACGAAGGCAGCCCTGCGGCCTCACCCCTGAGGATGCAGAATTCCAGGTGACCCTGACCTTGCAGCTGGGCTTCAGCTCAGCCCCGGCTCCTCGCATCGTATTCGCAACGGGAACCGAAGAACACACGGCCTTGATCGGGGCGCTGCGACGCGCGCTTGCGTCAGAGCCACCCCCGCACACGTCCAGCCGACCTGGCTCAGAATGCTTGCCGCGTGTGCACTCCGTGTTGCTCAATTTTGCGCCCGCGCCTGCTGCAAGCAAGAGCAGCGGCGGCACTGAAGGGGGAAGCGCGACTGCCGCTGTTGCAGCGCCGGCTGACGGGCTCGGGCCGGGCCACATGTTCATCATCAACAGCTACGGGTTCGTCCGTCCCGGCGGCCAGCACATGGACGAGATTGTGGAGCTGTGGTACCCGCTCGCGCTCGGCGCCATCGGCCGTGTGTATTCGTTGAGCTCCGCGGCGGCCGATGAATTCAGCGCAGTGGTGACCCCTCTAGTGTCGCGGCTGGTGGGCGGCGACTGAGCACGCTTGCTTGGCTGCCCGTGCTGGCGCGACTGGTGGCCCCGTGACGAGGCTGGAACGGCAGACGGGGTCCACCTGTGTGCCTGCCTGCCCGTTTCTAGTATGCTGTGCTGTGTGCTCATGCTAGGGGTCCCAGTTGTCTTATGAAGCCCCGGCTGTGCTCTCGTTGGTCTGAGTTTCTGAAGCACCCGGCCGCCTTTTCCGCATTACCTATTGTGCACAGCGCCGGCTTCCACACTGGCGGTCGGAGCGCAATACTGTTGCGCGTGTTGCTGTGCGAGGCTTGCGTGTTCTCTCACCGGACTCTGGTGACCGACACAGGCAGTTCTCCTCAGACGGACTGCTGCTGCGAGGGAGAGTTCCATGGCGATAGCCTACAAGCGAAGTTGATTCTGAGCAGGTTGAGCGTTCCTTTGGTGTTGGCCCTTTGCTCCAACGGAGCAGCCAGCTGGCAGCTGCTGGCCCCGTTTCGCATCCGCGTGCTGCACTCTAGTGTGTTGTTCGCGGTCCATGACCCTGGGTGATTTCGCGATCGTGTCTGTGTGAAGGGGTGGGTTGTGGCGCGTTAGCTGGCGCTGTGAACCAGTGATTACGATCGCAGGCGGCATATGCACGTTCCACAAGAAATTTGCGTTTTGGTTTGAACGACTGGTACTTCGGATGCAAGAGCTTGCGGCACATGTGCCTCGGGTAGATCGCCCTCACTGGGCCCGAGCTTGGAGTAAACATTTGGGAGTACTGCGGGATTTGAATCGTGACACGAGTCCCCAAGGTCATTCTCGAGCTCGCGAGGTTGGGTCAACGGAAGTTGGAAAGGCCGAGCGCTGACGTCAACGTCAGCCGCGGCGCTGCAGTCTCAACCGCATCAATCTTGATGCGAGCGCTGCCTCGGCTGCGCAACACAGATTAGGAGCACACAGGTCCGCAGCGCCACACAGAGGGCGAGATTGGTGGACTCGGAGACGAGGGCATATTGCGCACAGGAGCTGCTCACCACGTGGAAGATTCGGATCGCTGGGCCGCGGGCTCCTGCCAAGATTAACAAGACGAACCTCTGGGCTATGTGGAAAGTCGGGAGGCAGTGGTGTGGTGTGGAAGCCGCACAGCCGTAAGCAGCAACTGGCGCTTGAGAAATCGCTGACCCGCATGCACTTGCGGGAAAAGCACAGGAGGCGTTGCGTCTGGGTGCGGTTCGGGCAAGTGGTGGTGGGGTGGGGGAATGGGCTGATCGGCTGTGGTGCATCGGCAACGCCGATGAATGGCGCGGCAATGGGGCCAGCTGCGTTGATGGCGGAGTCCTGTTTTGAGACTGTAACACGAGTACCGCCCGTTTAACCCATATGACCAGAGGGAAGGTCTCTCCGATTGCGGCAAGACCGCCGCTGGGAAGGGCTGCTGGTTCGCCCTGTGGTGGCGGTGATGGTGCGGTCACCCCACAGAGAGAGGTGGCTCGCCGACGGTGCTGAGGCGTGCTCCGGTTTGGTGTGGTGGACTCGCATCCGCCTCCGGCCCAGCATGCCGTGAGCCGAGCACCACCCGCTGCCGAGCCACCATGGCCACAAAGGCATACGTCGACAGGCTTGGAGCGGCGCCAGGCTCGTCGCCAGCCGTTGCGCACCCTGCGGCTATCGCTGCACCCGCGACGCTCTGCCGCGCGGTGCGAGCAGTGTTGAGGTGCCGGATCCCGGTAGCTTGGCGCAATTCAGTGGTCGCTGTGTCACCCCGGATCTTGCTGACGCGCCGCAGCTTCACCGTCTGCGTCTCCACCTTTTCCGTGATCAGCGCTCCCTTGCCAATCACCAGAAGTCTCCGTGCCTCGGGCGCCGCCCCGGCAGTGGAGGCGCGTCGCTTGCTTCTTAGGTTGTTGCCTGCGTTGCGCCCAACGTGCATCACTGGCGATGCTCCCGTGGCGGCGACAGCGATGTCATCCACATCCCCACAGTCATCAACCTCGGCACCCGCCTCGTTTTGGGTCCTGGCAGTCTCGTGCACTGAAAGGCCCGCTGCAAGCACCCTGAACGCAGGCATCGCAGTCGTCTCGTCGCTGTCCGATAGGTGCGTGCCATGAGCGCCAACAAAGCCCAGATCGTCCACGGCCGAATCCGCGTGGGACGCCTCCTCGGCCGCCGCTTCGGCTTCCGGCTGCACAGCACTGTCGTAGCGTGCCACCGCCGCATGTCGCTCAGTCGTAGAGTCGACCGGCACGGTGGAGGGGCGGAACGCGCGCGCGGGCCTGCGATACGCTTGAAGGGCAAGCGTCATGCGCGGGCCGCGGCTTCGCGGCTGACCGGCGATACTACCACTGCAGTCGGCGGCACCCGCGGTCGATGATTGTAATGCCTGGGACGCGAGGAGGGCCGGGTTGATGCCGATAAAAATCCCGCTCACTGCGCCGCCGCGAGCACTCCCCACTGCGGCCAGTCCCTGGCCAGCCTTGACGCTGCGGGTGCCGCTCGCTGGGCCGGCCAGCCTGACGCCCAGCGTGTCGACCACGCGTGCTGACTTGGCGTGCGCACCCAGGAGCCGGGGATTTTTCGGGTAGCTTGCGAGGCTGGGGCGCTTGCGGGCGCCAAACTTCCGGTCCCGACGCCGCCGGCGCATGCAGAGCAGCCACCAGCAGCAGCACAGCGAGGCGAGCAGCGCCAGTACCCCGGCAGACCCTGCCCCTGCAATTATGCCAGTTGCCGGCGGATCACTGCCGGTGTCAGTAGCGGGGACGATGCCCACGCCAGTGCTGTTCGCGCCGTTGTCCCCCGCTGCGAGGCCACCGGCGCCGACGAGCGTCGCTGGTTGCGCAGTGCTGCTCCCTGTGGCAGACGAAGACGACGAGGCGGTATCGCTCACGGAACTCGATGGGGAGGCGGAGACGGACGCTGTGGCACTGGGGCTGCGGGATCCGGGAGGGCTCGCCGCCATGCTTACTGATGCTGAAGCAGAAGCACTGCTGCTCACTGATGCCGAGACAGAAGCACTGCTGCTCACTGATGCTGAGGAAGAAGCACTGCTGCTCACTGATGCTGAGGAAGAAACACTGCTGCTCACTAATGCGGAGGAAGAAACACTGCTGCTCACTGATGCCGAGACAGAGCCGCTGACAGACGGAGGGCCAGAGCGACTGACGGACGGAGGGCCGGAGCCGGTCTGCGAGCTGCTGGGACTGGACGTCTCGCTTGGAGTCGCTGACAGGGATGCTGTCGCGCTCATGCTGCGTGTGCGAGAGGGCGATCCGCTCACAGAGGGTGATCCTGTAGCCGCAGCGCTGACGGACGGAGAGCTGGAGCCACTGATGGACGGGGAGACGGAGCCACTGGTGGACGGAACGGCCGAGACGGAAGCACTGCTGCTGGCCGTCGGCGTGCGGCTGCCCGTCCCGCTGCAGGTGCCGCTGGTGCTCGCAGACTGCGATGGGGTTGCCGTGCCGCTGGGGCTCGGCAGATAGCAGGTGGGCGGGGAGCCTGTAATGCTGCAGTCCGTCGGGTTAGCGGTGAGCACAGCGGACCCGCCGAGGTAGCCCGCGCTGCAGCTCGCCAGCCACTGGTCAACGCGCCCAGCCACTGCGGTGACGGCGTAGTTCGAGCCCGCTGGCGGACTCGGTGGGGAGCAATACGGCGCAAACAAGGGATTGAAGACCGTGTGTGTGGCCCAGCTGCCGCCCGTTGCGGCGCTGAAGCCCCAGTACGCCCGGCCACTGCCCGTAAAACTGACAATGTCGCCGACCGTCTTGTAAAAGCTCTGCGCGGTGCCATCTGGGGCGCGGATAGACCAGGCGAACGCGCCTGCGGGGCCACCGTTGCGCCGGTACTGGATCGTGCTGCTGTAGCGCCGGCCGTCTGCCAGGTTGAACGCGATGGTCGTGGAGGACGCGTCGTACTGCGGCAGGACGCCGTTCGTCCACACGTTGCTGGACATGATCTGCGGGGTCGTGTCGCTGTACGTGTCAAAGACCACGGCCACGCTGCTGCCGATGCCAGAGTAACCGATCCCGCCGCCGATGCCGCCAGCGGTGAGGCCCACCGACTGCACGACGAAGGCGATGCCGTCCGCGCTTGAGGCGCTGCTGGCTGTGATCTGGAAGTCGAATGTGACGACGAAGTCGGTGATGACGGAGGATTGGCCGTACCACACCTGACCGCCTCTGTTGGTGGTGGAAGGCGTCAACTGCACCCCATTCGAGGAAGTGGCGCTGTCCCAGACGAAAGCCGCATCGTTGACGAGCGCCCATGCGCCGCCAAACGGCAAAAGCTGTTGTGCAAGCAGGGAGCGTGGTGCGGACGCCCACGCCAGAAGCAGCAGGAAGCGCGCTCGAGGAGCTCGATGGCAAGGCATCGCGGCGCGCCCCCGCGTTGCAGCTGCGCAGCTAACAAGCTCAAGGCATGGATATTCGGCCGAGCGCAGCGCCGACCAAACTGCAGGGTGCGGCTTGCGGGTTGAGGACAGCGTGGACTGCAGTCACTCAAGTGCAGGAAGCGCGGCTTGGAACCAACGTTTGCACAGCACACTGCAAATCCACGGCGCAGGCAGGAAATCCGTACCAGTACAGAATGGCAAACAGCGGTTTGTTTCGCAAGCCCTGTGCACGCAGATGGAACCCACTTAATATATCTCCGCCACCAGGAGCGAAGCTTTGAATCGGTCGAAAACGGAAAGATGGTGTGGAGGTGCAAAGTCGAGCGGCCGGGAGTTTAACTCAGTCCGCCAAGCGGACAGAAGCCGCGATTCTTACTTGATGTGATGGAGCGAATCGTCTGTGCCGCCAAAACGTCCACTCACCACACACCCAGGGCCGCAGACTCAGCCGCCAGCTTGAGGTTGTGGCCGCGGCTCAGCACGGCGGCTGCGCTGACTCGTGACGTCTACATTTGTGTTGGGTGTCTTAAGTCCGACCGGAGTCCACTTAAACGCACACTTAAACGCTCAGTGGGTCTACTGCCACACAGGAGTTACCCGGGGTTACCCGGGGTTAAAAGGGAATAAAAGTAACGGAGTTGGCCTTGTATGGTGTGGCCTTCCATTTAATGCCACTTAAGTGCCATGAAGGGCACTCGTAAGTCGCGCCACCCGTGTAAAGCTCCGCTGCGCTTAAACGCACCATCACCTTTTAAATGGATACGGTTTTAAGTCGATTGCTCTACTTTAAGCTGCCGGTTAGCAGCTTAAGACTGTGACACACAACTGGCTCGTACCAACACTACTACAGCAATGCAGGGGTGGTTCGGTTGAGCTGAAACTTCAAGCGTATGCACCGTGTATGGGCTCCATGTCCAGCTGATCCAGCGGCCAATGCACAACCGAGTGAAAAGTTGTCACTGGCGCTCGCCACAGCTGCCGCGGTTGACAAAGGAGCACGTGCGAAGACGCGGCACCTTCGCCGCAAGGCTTCGCGTTGTTCAGTGCATCCACATGGCGCCAAAGCCGCAACTCCGCCTGAGGCTTGCCTGGGAGGGCGCGCACGCAGCTGCAGACCCAGCAACTACGCGACAACACAGCCTCATCCACGCACGCCGATGCCCCACAAAGACGAACGGATTGCCCAGTGAAGACGCTGACGACTGACGACTTCAGGCGCACTTGTTTGGGTGGGAAACTCTCAGACCCGCGACCACCACCGTGGAGTTGCGAAGCTGTTGGAGAGTGATGGCCCTTCAACGCGTCCAGAGCTTGAGGCGTCCCGGCAGGGTGAGGCTTCATCGCCGCTGAAGGTCGTCCGAAGGTCGCCCAGCCGGATTGTCTGCAGAACAAGCAGTCAAAACACAAACAGCGAGATGGGGGAAACGAATAAGGGTCAGGTGAAGGAGTTCCGAACCCGTGAGTGACACTGCCTGAGTGTGTGCCGGCTGACGCGGGATCAGGGGATGGCAAAGCGGACGTCGAAGTGGCGGATGGTCTTCCCTCGCTTCCGCTGTGCGCCCCTGAGGCGGCGGCGCTCGCGGCCTTCCACGTGCGGAAGGCGCGCGCAAAATCCAGCTGCTGCCACCGAGCCACGGCCGTGGCTTGAGCATCACGTGCAAGGCACGTGTGTCGACGTCAGCCGCCCAAGCACAAGAGCTCATCAAGACACTACGCACGACAAGCAACACAACCCACTCCAATCCCACCGCTTGCATCTGCCCTCATAGCGGCTTTCGAAGGTCTCTTCGGTGCAATCCTCACCTTCAGCAACCGTCTACGCTGCACACATTCGCAAGTTGAAGTCGCGAGCGCGTCTCTCCCGAAGGATCTCCTTAAGCCAGCGCTTTGCCTCACACGTCGTCAGCAGCCATCGTCAATGCAAGGCCTGCACAAGAAGTGAGGGAGCAAACACCAGTACGCAGAGGAG
>Ga0208629_100439_pt1 | contig 20408 bp, 18 predicted proteins | sample LakWasMet19_HOW5_2_FD_183865 | JGI IMG/M metagenome (GOLD analysis project Ga0208629, IMG submission 183865) | Freshwater sediment methanotrophic microbial communities from Lake Washington under simulated oxygen tension - Sediment Metagenome... | ecosystem: Environmental > Aquatic > Freshwater >... | reverse complement strand
ATACTTACCTGAATATACGCGGCGACCAAGCCTTGCTCGACTCCTGTAAACGCTGTTTTGCCAGCCTGTTCACCGACCGCGCGATACATTACCGCGTCGATCAGGGCTTCGACCATTTCAAGCTGGCCTTATCGATAGGTATCATGAAAATGGTGCGCTCGGACCTGGATGCCAGCGGCGTGATGTTTTCGCTGGATACCGAATCGGGATTCAGGGATGTGGTGTTTATTACCGGCGCGTACGGACTGGGCGAAAACGTCGTACAAGGCGCGGTAGACCCAGACGAATTTTACGTACACAAGCCCACTTTTGAGCAGGGCCATCGGGCGGTGTTAAGGCGCACCCTGGGCGCGAAGAAAATAAAAATGGTCTACAGCGAAGGACGTACCCGAGAACCTACCCACAACATTGTGACCTCTGAAGAAGAACGTAACCGCTTTTGCATTAACGATGCGGATGCGCTGACCCTCGCCGACTACGCCATTAAAATAGAGAAACATTACAGCGCAAAAGCGGGCCAGGCCAAACCGATGGATATTGAATGGGCGAAAGATGGTCTTGACGGTACGCTATACATCGTTCAGGCGCGCCCGGAAACGGTGGTTTCCCAATTGCGCGGCATGGTTTTGGAGCAATACAGCCTTAAAAGTAAAGCCGAACCGATAGTTACCGGGCATGCGGTGGGCAGCAAGATTGCCACCGGCAATGCGCGGATTATCGATAACGTCGAGCAGCTCAACAGTTTTAACCCCGGCGATGTGCTGGTGGCCGATATGACCACGCCGGACTGGGAACCGGTGATGAAAATGGCTTCGGCGATAGTCACCAACCGCGGCGGGCGCACCTGTCATGCGGCGATCATATCGCGCGAACTGGGCGTTCCGGCCGTCGTCGGTTGCGACAATGCCACGACCATGATTAAACACAATAGCCCGGTCACCGTATCGTGTGCCGAGGGCGATGTCGGAAAAGTCTATTCCGGACTCCTCGACTTCGCTATTAACAGCACCGATTTGTCGGGCCTGCAACGTCCGAAAACCAAGATCATGCTCAATATCGGCAATCCCGAACTGGCCTTTAAAACCAGCTTCCTGCCCAATGACGGCGTGGGTTTGGCGCGGATGGAATTTATCATTACCGAATACATCAAGGCGCATCCAATGGCGTTGATACACCCGGAGAAAGTGCAAGACGCCGGTGAACGGGAACAGCTGAGCCGGTTAACACGCAATTATGCCGACGCCGAAGATTACTTTATCCAGAAACTATCGGAAGGCGTGGGCACCATTGCCGCCGCGTTTTATCCCAAACCCGTCGTCGTACGGATGTCGGATTTTAAAACCAACGAATACGCCACCTTGCTCGGCGGCAGCTGGTTCGAATTCGATGAAGCCAATCCGATGATCGGTTTTCGCGGCGCGTCGCGGTATATCCATCCCGCTTACGCAGAAGGTTTTGCGCTGGAGTGCAGGGCGATGAAACGGGTGCGCGACGAAATGGGCTTGTCCAATGTCATCTTGATGATCCCGTTTTGCCGCCGCGTAGAGGAAGCCCGGCGCGTGCTCGACTACATGGCGCAGCTGGGCTTGAAACGCGGCGAGCAGGGACTGGAAATTTACGTGATGTGCGAGATTCCCAATAACGTCATTCAAATCGATGCCTTTTCCGAGCATTTCGACGGCTTTTCTATCGGCTCCAATGACCTGACCCAGCTTACCTTGGGCGTGGACCGCGACTCCGCGATCCTCGCCGAAGATTTTGACGAACGCGATCCCGGCGTCAAGGAAATGATTCGCCTTGCCGTTGACGGTGCGCGGCGTAACGGCAGACACTGCGGCCTTTGCGGCCAAGCGCCGTCGGATTATCCCGAAATGGCGGAATTCCTGGTGGAAATCGGCATCGATTCAATGAGTTTGAATCCCGATACCGTGTTGCAGACTACACAGCTAGTGTTGGAAACCGAACGGCGTTTGGGCAGATAAGCGGCAAAATGCCGGGAGAGTCATAAAGTTGTTCGGAATGGACGTACCCTCACAACAAAGGACATCTGCCGTAGGGCGTGCCGCGCGGTACGCTCTACGCATACTGAAAGACGCTTGTCCTTGTAATAAAGTCCCTGTCGAAACGTTCCGGTTTTTGTATGTTGGGCTAGAATAAATAATATAGAGTTTTTGGTTTTATAGCAGGAGAGGAGAAAAATGAAGATGAAAAATTATCGCCTGTTTATAGTGAGTTTTGTGACGGCTTCATTTATTTTGCTGACCGGGTTTGAAAAGCCCGGCGTTAATAATGCTCGTGCTTCAGCAAATGAAGTAAAAAAAGTGCAGTCCAAGAGCAAAGAAAGCCTCGTTAAGCCAAAACAGAAAAAAACAAAAAATAAGCAGGAAGCGGTTTCAGTGCTGCGCGCCAAAAACAGTGCGGCTGAAGAGGCTGAATTTCAAAAGCCGCTGGATCTTTCCATGCCATTTAAGGATTCTGAAAATGCCTGGCTGACGATTGAACAAAACAAGGCCGTTCAGGGAGAATCATTAAATATATTTGCTTCGGAAAAGGAAAAAAAGCTGCGGCCTTTATATTTGGATAGTCAGGTGTTGATGTCGCAAGAACCGGAAGTGGATAAGCGAAAATCGTTAGATGGTGCGGGGATCGTCATCAACCTGAAACGGTGAGCGTCGAAATGAATAGCACCGAGTTTTGAAAAACTTCTAAAGTTTGGCAATGAAAAAAACGCCCTTAACCGGGCGTTTTTTTTGCGCTTTGATTTCGACATCAAAGTCCGGGCGGTAACAACACAAGGACGGTTTTACGCCAATCGGTTAGCACATGTTTTCATCCCGTTATCAGAATCCGGGCGGTGCAACCAATTGTATTTTTGGATTGTGGTGTTCGTTGTAGTTTTCATCCCGTTATCAAAGTCCGGGCGGTGCAACGCGATTCTGCTGCCTTTCTCCGAGAAATATGTAAGTTTTCATCCCGTTATCAAAGTCCGGGCGGTGCAACCTTCGTGAGCCGTTCCCATTAAATCAAATTGGAAAGCTGTTTTCATCCCGTTATCAAAGTCCGGGCGGTGCAACCCAATACTAACCGGAACTACAGTATCAATACCACGGTGTTTTCATCCCGTTATCAAAGTCCGGGCGGTGCAACTGTACCCTTGCAGGTTGTTGCTTTGCAAGCGGAATTTGGGCTGTTTGCGGCGCGGTGCGCGGGATTTTCATCAATTCTCCTGAAAACCGCTAATTTACCTGAACAAAACAAAAGTTCCCTTTATCAATCAACATACGGCGCGATTTTTCTCGATTATTTCGCAAGCTGTTGATTTAACAGCGAATCCTAAAAACCGTCCGATTTTGCAGCGACGCGCCGCAAACCGCTTTTCAAGCCTCAGAGCAGGTTATAATCGGGATCGGCGCTGACCCGTCCCGCGCCATCGATGACGATATGCTGCTTGTCTTTGCCGCATAAGTTGTAATAACGCACCTGGTCTTCCGCCGCGTCCATTAAATCGCCCAGCCGCCGTTTAAGCTCCTGCAACTGCGCGCTTTCAAGATGGCATTCAAACACGCTACGCTGCACGCGGACGCCGAAGTTTTCCATCTCGTTGGATATTTTGCGCAAGCGTTTGGCGTCATGCACATCAAAACAGATCACATAAAAAACCGTCATTGCAGAAAAAAAGCCTCGTCTTCAGGCGGCAAGCCGAGGCCCTGAAAAAACACCGTCGCACTGCACCAGGTACATAACGGATACCAGCGCAAACTGTCGGCGTTGTCTATTTCGTCCAGCAAACGGTCGCGCAACATGCTTAAGCCGTTGTCGCTCAAGTGGCATTCAAACACGCTGTACTGCACACGCTTGCCGTAATCTTTCAGGATGTCATGGACTTTTTTGCGGTTGTCGTCATCGCTGATGTCGTAGGTTATCAGCCATAAACGAGTCATCGCAGCACCATGGCTTGATAGTCCGCGTCGATGCCTCGGATGACTTGGGATAAATGCTGCACCTGATATTCCATGCAGCGCCGGTAATCGAGCGCTGTGCCGGTAACCGGGTGAGCAATGGCCGAGTTGAATTTTTCTTCCAGCGCTTTGATGAACGTTTGCCGCGCATGAGGCTTAAGGAAGCAGCCTTCGCCCGCCGTTTTCGGGTAGTCGAAATCGTCGGGCGTCAGCTGTCGGTTTACTGCCAGTTTCCAGACCACGGCATCCACCACAATGCTGCGAAACTCTTCCATCATGTCCGAGGCCAGCGCCGGGTGGCCTTGCCGCAACGCATGCAAAAAGCCGACTTGCGGATTGAGGCCGCGGCTGCGCAACAGCGAATAGATATTGTAAAACAACAGTGTGTAACCGTAAGACAGCATGGCGTTGATGCCGTCGGTGGGCGGCTGCCTGACCCGCCGGCTAAAGCCCCATGAATCATCCACTGTTGCAGACAGGGCTTGGAAATAGGCGTTGGCGGCGCTGCCTTCAAAGCCGCGCAATTCATCCAGCGAGCTTGCACCGCCTAGGTGCGCCAAGGTGTTTTTAAGCGCGTCCGCCGCGGTGTGCAACGCCGCCGAGTCATGCCGCCGCGCCTGCCGTTGCAGCATCAGGCGGCTGTTGGCTATTTTGCCATGCACCATGGCAGCGGCCAGCTTCAGGCAAAATGCGTTGTCGTTGGCGCGTAAGAATTGCTCGCGTTGCAGCAGCACCGGTTCGGTGTTGAACGAGTCGATGACGCCGTAATAATGGCCCTGGCCGGACAGCAGATAAATCGGTATGCGCTCTTGCAGGCAAAACTGCATGGCCTGGGTGGTGATTTGGGCATTGCCGAACACCATGATCTGGTCGACTTTGATGGCGGGGATTTCCCGCACGGTTTTTTGCTCTTGCCTGACGATCAGCCGTTCCGATTCCTTGCCCAATACTTGCCCGTGTTGCAGCAAGTACAGGGTGCGCAGCAGCGGTTCATGGTCGGCGGGTAGGTCTTGTTCGTCGGGCCGTTCCAGGTTGCCCTGCGGCTGTTCGCGGGCGGTAAAATCCTTGGCGCTCACGTTGGCGTTGTTAAATGCCAGCTGCATGATGGTTTGCGGTTCGGCGGATCTTTCAGAACCGTCATCCCGGCAGGGAATGCCGGGATCCAGATCACAGGGATGTGAACGCCCGAGTTCGGTCAAATCCTTATCGATGTCGGCCTCTTCGTCTCGCTCCGGAAAAGCCAGTAAATTCGGCTCATCGGCTTCCGTTTTAAACGCCAGCGAGCGGATAAACTGCACGCCTAAAAAACGAAAGCCCTGATTGAAGTGCACAATCTGCGTTTTGCGGGTGTTGAGTGTTAGCCGCAATTCGCCCAGCAGGCTGTCGGTGAGTTCCAGCGCTTGCTCGGCATGATCCTGGCTTTTGCACAGGATCAGAAAATCGTCGGCAAAACGGATCAGGCACAAATTGTTGTCCAGCAGCGCTTCATCCAGATGATGCAGATACAGGTTGGACAGCAACGGGCCGATGGGCGAGCCTTGGGCGACGCCCTTGCTCAGAACAAAGCGCCGGTCGCCGTCGACCACCGTGGCGCAAAGCCATTGCTCTATCAACCGCAATAAGCCGACATCGGTAACCAGCTTGCCTACCATAGTCATCAGCAGCGTGTGATCGATGCTGTCGAAAAAACATTGGATGTCGGCATCCACCACCCAGTGATAGCCCTGGCGTTGCAGCAATTGAATGCGCTCTAGCGCCTGATCGACGCTGCGGCCCTTGCGGTAGGCGAAGCTGCAATCTTCAAACTCGGCTTCGAACAAAGGTTCGATGACGCGCGTCACCGCCGTTTGCAGGATGCGGTCGCGCACCGTTGGGATGGACAGAAGGCGAGTGCCGCCGGTGGGCTTTTTCAGTTCTATGCGCAGCAGCGGCTGGGGTTGATAGGTTTCATAATTGACCTCATCGCGCAAGGTCTCAAGGTTTTTGTGCAGCCGGTCTGCGAACGCCGCCAGCGTTTGGTAATCGACACCGGCGCAGCCCTGGTTTTCATACACCTTGCTCCAGGCCTGATGGAGATTGAAATCGGTCAAGGCATCGGACAATTGGGGTATTTGCATGAGGGCGTGTGCTCTGGGCTGAAATGATGTGCTTAAAACGCAAGTGGTTCGTTTGGACGAAAGTAGATTCGCCCAAACGTATTTTTATCCCGTTATTTAGAGTCCGGGCGGTGCAACTGATACAAAAACACAAAAAACAATCAGTACTTTTGTTTTCATCCCGTTATCAAAGTCCGGGCGGTGCAACAGAGCAGTAGATTCTGTATACCCTGCCGGGGTTTAGGTTTTCATCCCGTTATCAAAGTCCGGGCGGTGCAACCGTACCTTTGCAGGCTGTTGCTTTGCAAGCGAAATTTCGGCTGTTTGCGGCGCACCTAGTAAAGAACTCGGCGGCAACCCTAAAAAACGGCCAGAAACCTGAACAAAACGAAAATTCCCTTTATAAATCAAAATACGGCGCGCTTTATCTCGATTTTTTAGCAAGCTGTTGATTTTACTGCAAACACAAAAAATCATAAAAATCTCACCTGACGCGCCGCAAACGGCTGTTCGCATTCGCCAAATCCCAGCGTTAATAAGGATTGTGATCGAAAATGACCACATCGCCGGTAACAGGCGAACGGTAAACCAGGCTTTTTGCTTTGCCGTGCAGCGCGTGGGCGATTCTAAGATACAGCCAAACCGGAGCCGCCCCGGTCAAAACGACATCCTGTCCTTCGCCCGCCAAGGTTTTGGCTTGTTGCTCATAGTCCGGCAATGCCGACAGCTTGGCGGTTTGGTCGTACAGGGCGGCGAGGTTGATTTCTATTGGGTCTATCATGTATTTGGATATGTGCTCTTTAAGTCGTCAGCTTTAAACGGTTCTCGCCATTCTTTATATTGTCCCTGAGCAAGGCCTTCAGGTAAATTAATGAAGGTAAATGTGGCGTAGTAAAGCAGAAAACAGCCTATTTCAGGATCACATAAAATCTTCCCCGCGCTTTGTTTAATATAAGGTGCCCGGAATTCAAGGTTTCGGTTGTTATCGCACATTTGACTGGCAATTTGCTGTCCTAAGGTCCGTATGTCGGCAACATCGGAAAGGTGGGCTTTAAAGCATTGCAATACCAGTTCGCCCTGGTCATTTGCAAATTGCACTGTCAGCCGTTTAGGCAGATTATTTCTCCAATCTTGTGCAATTTCGCCGTACCAGACAAATAAAGCAATCATCAAGGTTGCGAGTGAGACGATTTGGTCGAGCTCATTATTCCAAAGGATTTTAACATTGTCTAAAACCTTCCAACCAGATTGCCAATCTATAACTACCCAGACCAAAAATAAGGCCGTTAAAATAATCGGCAATGGGGAGCTTTTATAAGCAAAGGCTATACAAGCAAAAAAATTCGACAGCGTTTCAGGATTTTCATCGGTTGTGGTGTTTTCTTGTTGATTCATTGGATTATCCATGTTTATGTTGTTAAAAGAGTTAGCGTATCATTCCCACGCTCCGGCGCTCATCGTTATACACAAATGCTCAAGTACGCCTCGTTCCCGCGTGCCGCGAGGGAACGAGAATTCCGGCATCCCTGCCGAAGACGGTGTCTCGTAAACACTTGTGTATAAAGACGAGCGCTCCGACGTGGGAACGCATCCGGCAACGCTCCAGCGTTGCTATCCATGACGCTGGAGCGTCCAAACTGCATTCCCACGCCGGAGCGTGGGAATGATAAACAAGTAAATATAAGACAATATCTACAGCACTACTTGCATCAGTCGTTTAAATATTTAAGCACTTTAATCGAACGCTCTTTATATTTAAGTTTTGCGCTGGTTCCCACGCTCCGGCTTGGGAACCCTGTTAGCGAAGCTCCAGCTTCCAATACTGCATTCCCAAGCCGGAGCTTGGGAACCAGCGAAATGGTTGCCAGTTTGTCGATTAAATCCCACATTGTTGTGTCTCCAAGTTGTTAATATGTTTTTTACGTTTATTCAATCATGTAGTGTGCTTTCTAAAAGCGACCTCCTCGCAATTGTTCTTTAAATTTCCTGATATGAAGAAAAGCATCACCCCGGCAATATCTGCCGATATGATGGCTTCACTCGCGCTGTATGGAACGAAAAAACCGATTTATTCGTTTAAATATTCACTAACTCTAAGCGAACGCTCTTTATATTTAAGTTTTTGCTTGTTTGTGCCTTTAAATTCGGGGTGCCATTTGTCGGCGTTGATCATCAGTTGTTTTATTTTTTCGGCGATCTGTTTGCCGTCTTCACCAGTCCAGCGGGATTTGTCCAGTTCTTGCAGTAAACGGGTGTCCCATTCTTGCTCGGGTATGTTGTTTAAAAAGTCTTCCTGTTCTATTTCTAGCGGGCTTAGGTTTTTAATGCGTTGTTCTTGTAATTCCCTTTGTTTTTGGGCTGCTTGTTCGGCTTGAAATTCGGCGTCCCTTTTTTGCTGCGCCGCCTTGGATTCTTTAAAAACGCCGTAACCGACTGCGGTTTTGCCGCCTGCGCCTAGTGTTTCCAGGGCTTTCAATAACAATATTAAGCCTGTTTCAAGGTCTTGTTCGGATGCGCCAGGGTGCGGAGCCAGAAAAAACTCGAAGTCTTGCCCCGGAGCTACGGTTAAAAAAAACACCGGAATCGGGCTGAGATAGTCGGCAGGCGGCCTGGTTGAGTCTTGATAGTATTCGGAATAATGCGGGTTGAGTATGTCAAGTTCCAGTTTGGGCGGCTGGCTAGGCAGGGCGTCAAATACGATGAGCGCGCCGCAATTCGCCTCGCCATCCTTTGCCCCGAACAGGCGGGTGATCTCTTGTTGATCGGCCGGTTCGCACCAATGCGTTGCCCAGGTCCGCATCAGGCCTTTAACCGATGAGCCGGGCAGGTAAGGGACGCTTAAGGTGCGATGCCAAATGAAGCCGGTTTCGTAAGGATGGGCGGCTCCCAAGCCGGATACGAATCGCCAGTCGGTGGTTACGGTAAGGCTTTGGCCTTTGACGTTGAAATGATTCAACAAGGCGCGTTGCCGGGTTAATGAGCCTGTTAAGTTAGCCTCTAATAGGGTTTTGGTTGCTTGGTACTTGTTGATGACATCCAGAAAAAACTGCTTCTTGGCATTATTGGCGGGTTTGTAGCAGTTTGTTTTATCCCCCCAACCATCGGGAAACTTATCAAACAACAAGCCGGAATGTGCCATGTCGGCTTTTTCAAACGAGTCTCTGGGGATTTGTGCATACAATGGCAACATGATGTTAGCTCCTTACAATTTCGCGGCAGCGAATTTTTTTAACCAGTTAAACAGCATCAAGCTTTCTTCCTGGGCGCGAAAGTAATCGCTCCTTGTGCCGGTAACCAGCGCTTCGATGAGTTCTGCTTGACGATAAACCCGCACGGGGTGTTCATCGTCTGGCGTTCCGCAGAGCCAATCTTGCAGGGTGTTGTAAAGTATTTTTGACTGTTTTGGCTCTTTCCCGGCATCGGCAAGCAAAAATGCCAAAGCTTGGCCCAAGCCGCATTGCAAAATCAGGCTGGGCGATTTGTGGATGTGGGTGTTGAGTTTATCCTTATCTCCTGCGCCAAGTTGATCCTTAATAAATGCTAATGCAAATGCTGCGCGGCGTTGTTCCAGTGTGCGGCTCATGATTGACCTCCATTGACTTTTACACAGCACCAACCTTGGCCGACGGTTTCATTGCCGCCGATTTGTAAAAATCGGTCAGCTAGCAATGCTTGCAGTTTTTGGGCAACTTGTCCGGCATCTTTGATTTGTTCGTTACCACGGCGGGGGGCATGACATAAAGCCAGCGCGTACATCAGGGTTTCCGGCGGCAGGGTTTCTTCGTACCACAAATTACCGCCGTCACCGTCGGTGGTTTTGCGCTCGTTTAATTGAATCCGCGCCGATACTTGGGTGGCGTAACGCACCAGATGCTGAAAATCGTCATTGGGGATGACGACCAGCCGTTTGCCGTCAAAACCGGCTTGGTCATCCAGCAAGGGTTTTAGCAATTCGACAATGGCATCAACGGTCTTATTAGCGGTCACGTTGAAGTTAACGTCTTCCAGAATCAGCAGGTCTTTTAACGGTGAGTCGGTCGCCACCAACGCCTTCGCTTCTATCAGCGCCAACGCATCGTCAAGGGCTAGTTCCGGTTTTCCGTAACCGATCAGTTCAATATCACGCAGCAAGCGTTGGATCACCATGGGGCAGGTTACCCACACGAACACCTGCTGCAAACTACGGACGGGAAAAGCCAGAATGCGGGCATCGGTGATGCTGAAGGCTCCTGCGCTGGTGTTAGTCTCATCGCCGTTTACCGAGGAACCAAACAGGGTTTTTACATTGTCAGTCTCTTTATTCCAAAGCTGTTCGGCTTTATCGCGCAAGCTGCCTTTGAATCCCGAGGCGGCAAACATCGGGTAGCCGGTGTGGACTTCGCGTTGTATCGGCAAGTCAACGACGCCGGTGGTTTGCCCGGTGCCGGGATGTAAGAACGTGATGGCTTGCAAGGTGATGAGTCGTGATTGTGGTTTCATAGTAGTTTCCTGTTTTGTTGGTTTTTCCACCTAAGGCGAGTCAATGAGCTAGGCTTAACCTTAGATTGCCCCGCGTTTTTTATGGTTCCCATGCTCTGCGCTTGTTGTTATACACATCTTGAAGTAGGCCGGAATAAGTCGGTTCAAGCGACAGCGAGAACCGGCGTTTCCTGCAAACATCTCCCGAACTCTCCGGAAACGCCACCTCGCGCTACGCGCTTGGATGGTCTTATTCCGGCCTACATCCGAGTCTGCTAATGTCGAAATGACGGTCTTGGACAGACTTGTGTATAACAATGAGCGCTCCGCATGGGAGCGATGAGTCCAAGTTTCGGAAAGTTATTACCAACGGCCCACGAGCACATGCCCGAAGCCGTATTTGCAGTGTTTACCCAGCTTTGTGTCATGCAGTTGAAGGATCGCTTCCCGATCTTTTGCCTGCGCCTCGCAAAAATAGACGCTGCCTGCGGGGATGTAGGCTTGGTGGATTTTTGATGAGCCTGCTTTTAAATCCCAGCCGCCCAGTTTTACCGGTTTGCCGATACAGGCGGAAATGATGGCGACTTTGCAAAATCTCAGTTGACCGATCCATCGATCCTTTTCCACCGATAACGTAAAGTCCTCAGGCAACCAGCCGTCAACCGGCATTAATGCAGGTTGGGTAAAAACCAGTTTGAAACGCACGGTTTCGCCATCCGGTGTTATTTGGTCTGGGGGCATTTTAATGTCTTCATCGCTAACGCTAATGCTAGCTAATTTGCCTTCGCCGCCCAGTCTTTGCAGAAACGTATTTTGCGGTAGATGTTCAGGCGCTATGCCTTGTACCCGAAGAAGCAGGCTGACGTCTTTGCGGGGGCGCACCGGGGCAATGGCGAATAACATGCCGTCTACATGCTTGCGTTTTTCGTTATCCCGCGCCAGGCCTATTTTGGGTTCTTTATCGGCCAGGGCCTTGTCGTCCGGGTTATCGGTAAAGAGCGGGATCAGCTCGATGCCGTCGGTTTCGCCGTTTAACAGCTTTGCCATGTTGTGATAGTTGATATAGCAGTTTTCCGAAACTTTGTAGCCCTTACCTTCAACGGCCGGTAAGCGTATGTTGCCTAAGTCGCAAGCGGTTGGCTTTGTAGCGGGTTTAAGCAGGGCGCGATGGTTTTGGGCGTTGCTCATTAAATCCAACGGCGCGGGAAACAGCAATTCGCCGTTGTCATGCAAAAAGGGGCCGGTCAGCTTAAGGTTGCCAAGGCTTGATGCATCGCCGATTTCGCTTTTTAAACTGACATCATTATTTTTTAAATTGGCATCACTTTTTAAGCAGGGATCACCTTGAGTAAATGCTTTTATATCGGCTTCGGTGCAATACAACACTGCGGTACGTATTGCGCCTTGCAGGGTTAGACCGGTCGGCGGAAGCTGCGAATCCGTCCAGGACGACTCACCCGCATTCATCGGTTTTCCCGCGCCGAAAAACAAGCTGTCGGCGGCGTTGAATTGCCAAGTTCTTATCGTCATTTAAACCTCCTTTTGGACTAAAAAACGCACCAGCAAGGCGGCATCGGCGTTGTATTTGCCCTTTGTGTAAGTGATGGGCGTGTTTTCGCTGTGGCGCGTTTGTTGTCGGCATAAGAGCAATAGCTTTTCAATGCGCTCTTTAGCTTCCTTGCGTTGTTTTTCTTTGTCTTTTTCCGGGAGTTCGCGATTGGCGAGGTATTCGGCGATCAGCAGGTCTTGTCTCGCCGCTTCGGTGATGTGGTCATCGCTTTCGATTTGCTCAAACAAGTCGCGCAGTTTGTAGAAGAACTTGCTGGAAAAGCGGTCGCTAGTTGGGTCTGGACGAAAATCGGCTATGACTTCATCAAGCAGTTGGGCAAAGTCGGTTTGTTGTCCGTCTGTCCAAGGCTGCGCCCAGGTTAAGACTATGCCGCCGGGTTTCCATACGCGGCAGGCCAAGGCATCGCGCCCGGTGCGGTCTTTGGCGATGTTATCCAGCAACCGGTGAGCATCTTTCACGACCACGCTTAAGGCGATGTTTTGGTGGGCGAATTGCACGGCGGCGGAGATGGTGGCGGCATCTGTGATGTCTTTCGGCAAGTGTTCAAAGGCTTGTTGATAGGCGCTTCGGCAGTCTGCGGCGCATTTTATAGCGCTACTAACCGGCAACAAGGCGAACACATCGTCACCGCCTGCATAAACCAGCTTGCCGTTGTGTTCGTCAACAATGTCCGGTACTCGGCTGGTAAAGTCGGCCAACGCCTGCGATATTTTTCCCTGCTCTTGTTCATCGCGACCGCCGATAAGCTTGCCCATGCCGTCGCCGTCCATTAGCAGTAGCGCGTAAAACGGCGTGGCTGAGGAACCAGTAGCGTCTTGCAGTTTCTTGAGCGCTTTGCTTAGTTGCTGTTTTTCTATGGCCTCCAACGTTTTGTTGCTATCGCACTTTTGCAGTTGGTCGGCATCAATGGCGGACAAATAAAACACGTCGCCATCCAGCCTGATAAAGGTTTCATCTATGTCGCTGTCTTGAATTTTTTCTGTTAAGCCGTTAATTTTCGTATTGTATTCGGCGTTATAAATGCGCAAGTCTTTGGCAATGGCAACCAGTTCATTGGCAGCGATTTTTATGGCTTCTGAGCTTTCTGGTTTTTTTGCTTTATCCAGAACCTTTTCCAGCCAGTCAATGGCCGATAAATACGCCGTGGAAGGGTAGTATTGCTCGACTTGCCAGCCGATAGCCTGTTTAGCAACCAACGGAAACAGGCGCTTGGTCAAACACACCGCGCACAACCGTTCATTTTTACGCAGGTTTAAATCGCTTTGCTGTAAAGCTTTCCACCAGTCTTTGCTGCTTGTGCGGTTTGGCTTAAACTCGGTTTTTTTCGACTCGGACAGTTCTTGCCGTTCGCCGCAGACGGTGCATTTTTCGCCGCTTTCTTCTGTCGGTCTTGGCAAACGCAGGTTTTTCCTGCTGTCCAGGCTGGATTCTTCGCCTGTCACCCAGGCAAACTCCCAGTGATTGTTTATTTGTCGATTCCAAAAAGCATTATCGATAAGTGATTTGCCGGGATCGATTTTGTTGCGCACCGCATTGGCGATTTTTATCCAGTTATCCTGGATGGCTTCTGTATAAATAGTGGGATCTTGGTCTTCAGGTATTAGTGCGGCAAAGCGGTTGGGCAAAGTGCCAAGGCTTTTGACCAAGAATCGCTCTTTGTCTGGCCTTTTTAGGAAAAACTCTTTGGGGTTTTGTATTGCTGCCATTAGGAAATCATCCTTAACATAAGGCATTAAAATTTCGCCGTTGTTATCAATAATGGCATTCATGGCTTGCCCGGAGAGCCACGCCAGCAAATAAGAACCCGCCCATAAATCACGCGTTCTTCTCGCCTGGGCGACAAAGCTTTGTACGGGGGTGAAGTTGAAGTGTAGGGTTTTGCTCATGGATATACCTTTAAGCCGTCTTTGGAAAGTTCATCAAGAATATCTGTTACTGCTGTAAAATCATCCGGCAACTTTATATCTTTGCAGAGATAACCCTTTTCGCCTTTTTCTCCAGTTGTTAGTCTGATTTTCTTATCCGCTGGAATGAGTTTTGCTGGCAAATATAAAGCCACGATACAGGCTTGAGTGCTTGTGGAGAATTCGTAAACGCTAAAAAATAATGGACTGCCTCGCCGACCTTTCTTATCGTTCTCGTCCATCACATTGACTTCGCCGCTCTTTCCCGAAGATGAAAAAAAATAACTATGTGGCAGCCCAAATGCAGATCGAAGCGGTGGGCGAGTTGGCGTATTTACATTACGAACAAATTTATCCATTAAATTACGATCATCTGTCACCCATGCTAATTTGCCTGTGCTTTTGTATGATCGTAGTTTGTGGATTTTGTTTCCCAACTTTTCTAACGCATCTTCGCCATTTGTTCCTTGCCCTGTGACGGAACATATTGAACATCTTGTTTCCTTGCTCCATTGAGTGTAATCAGGGTAGCCGCTGATTTTGGGCAATGCTGGAATCATTTTTATGAACGCCTGTATTGACTTCTGTAGCTCTTCTTTGTCCTTAACCTTAAGGGCGGGCAAGCCGTCGTCCTCCATGCCCGTTGCGCTTTCTACGACTAACGAACCAAAGCCATTTCGAGTTCTTGCACCCAATCCGCCAAACATTACCCATGCCCAAAGTGCCATTTTTACGCGGAGTTCGTCTTCTTGAAATATTTGGCTATTTTCCTTAGACCCATCTTTTGAATGAGGCTTGAATAGGATGGTTAAAACAAAACGGCTGCGGGATTTAATGTAAGGTCTTGTTGTAATATCTTTTTTTTCTTTTTTATTGTTGCCTTGTTTATCTGTAATAACTTTTCCTGTTTCTTGGCGGCTAATAACACCGTACCCCAAATAAGCGGTTTTCTGTCCATCCCAACGCCCATCATTTTTAGCGCCATGTAATAATCCTTCTCTCTCGGTGATGCGTAATAAAATCTTCGATTGCCCCTGTCCTTTTCCTTGTCCGCCAAAAATCCTTGCTTCACCCACCGGGTCATCGGCATAAATTGCCCGGTACCAAAAACGCAGTAGCCCTTTTATTGAAGGCTCACGCAGTTCTGCTTGTCGTTCCTGTTCTGCACCAGCGATAAATAAAGGTGTTACAACCCGAAGTTTTAAAATAATTTTTGTCATTGCATTAGCTCCATTTTATATAACCCCAAACCAAAACTTGTCTTTCCGCCAACTCCGACCCATTGCCCCATTGTTAGCCACGGTATAAACGGCGCAAGCTCGCCCCGGTAAACGGTTTCGCCGAGCAAGCCGCCGAACGGCATGGCGCTGCGGCTGCGTTGCGAGTGGCGTTGCCAGTCGCGCCATTGCAGGGTGCTATGCTCTATTTGCACGGTTTCGGCCAGCTTGAGTAAATGCTGTTTCTGTTCCGGGGTGATGGCTATGCCGCCGCCATACAGGGTCGCCAAGGCGTTGATGCGGCCCAATAAACGGTTCATAAACAGGCTGAAGGACGGTGCTGTGTGCAGCAATTGATTGCCCGCTTTTAATCTTAAACGGGTGCTGTGGTTAAGGCATATGCGCGACAGGGAAGGGGACGTGTCGGTGAAAAACTGCCCGGCATGCATGGCTTGGGCTTGTGCTAGCCATTGGCGGTTTTGATAAATCGTATCGGCCCCGTCCGAGGTCAGTTGCATAATGCTGTCGATGGTAAATCGGGCGCGTTGTGTGCCTAAGCCCATAAATTCGCCAAGATGTTCCAAAGCGGCAAACACGATCAGGAAATAGTCGATGGCGGAACCGTACAGGACAACGCCAAGGTTAAGCGTGTCGCCTGCCGCGTAGCGGGTTTTATCGGTCAAGGGCGGAATCAATATGTAAGGCCTGGGCGGCGCTTGTTGCGCGTCGCTCCAGTGGGTAGGCGGCGTCGGGTTGTAGAAATAATCCCGAAAGTGGGTTCCGATGCGAGCCAGAGCGTGCCCGAATGCACCATGAAAACTGGAGCCTTTATCGATTGGGAATTCAGTGGCTTCGGTAAGATAAAGTTGAAACTCAAAACAGGCCAGGCGAAACGTTGGGTTTTCGGTAACGACATTAGCAGGGTTTAAACGGGTATGTGCAGTCAAAAAACACCTTAACAGGATTGAATATGAACGGTATTAATGTACTAACGTTCTGAGTGCATGACAAAAAACAATACTCGTTGGCATCAACAAGATAATGGTTTTTTGCGAAAGACGAAGAATGCAGAAGATTAACAGGCTAACGCGGATACTAACTCAACTTTTTAAATGCAACAAGGCAAACGGTAAATTGCTTGATAGGGGGGAGGCAGCCCGCAATGCGCTATTGCATTAAAAACAATGTCGGTGTTTATGTCTTGCCGGCGGCAACATTGGGCAGCATGACAATCCGGTTTCTGCCTTCTTCTTTTGCTTGATACATGGCTTGATCGGCGGCTTCGATCATGTCGGTGTAATGGGTATAGTCGGCGCTATACATGGACACCCCGATGCTGACTGTCAGTAGATGACCGTGAAACCGTTGGCTCATCAGCTTGCCGCGACGCTCGATTTCCAATCTGATGCGCTCGGCGTAACCGTGGGCGCCTTTTGCATCAGTATTTCTAAGGACAAATAAAAACTCTTCTCCGCCGTAGCGGCCGATGAAGTCTCCGGGCCGGGTCAAGCTGTGCAAAATATCGGCAACAATCTTTAAGGCATCGTCTCCGGCCTGATGCCCGCAGGTGTCGTTAAACAGTTTGAACTTGTCTATATCGACAAAACCAATCGCGATATTGGCCAGTTTGGATTCATCCCCTTGAAAAATCTCAGTCAGGAAATTGGTGAGCATTCGCTTGTTGAAAAGCTGCGTCAAGTGGTCGATCTGCGCGTGTTTTTTCTGCTGGTCGTATTGTTTGGCATTAAACATGGCGATCCCCAATTCGTAGGCAATGGGCATGATTTCCGGCAGTAATAGTTCGCGCATTGGTTTTTTCGACTGTGAATTATCGGCATAAAGCACACCGCTCAGACGATTGTGATGCAATACCGGCACAGCGATAAACTCGCTGGTATTTAAGCGTTGAAGTATTGGGTTGTCGCGCTCTATGGCGGTATTAACGATGACGGCTTTCTTCTCGCGCAGACAGGTTAACAGCAAGCCGGAAATGCCGCTCATGTCGATCTCGAAGGGTTGCAGCGCTGTGGGTAATATTGATGTCGGCCACCAGTATGACGCGATCAGGCAGCGGCGCTTGGGATCGATGGTGAACATGATGCTGCGGTCGAAACAAAATTCGTCCTGTATCGCCTCCAGGGTCCGGGGTATAAAGTCGTCAGAGTTAAGGCTGTGATGGGGCGCTGTTAAACAGGATGACGGTTTCCTGCCGGACATATCGACAGCTGAAAGAGGTTTATCCTCGCTTATCTGGCTTAGGTTAATGGTCGCTTTAACCAACGTGGCCCGTAACGTGGTTAAACCGGGCAGCTGGATGTCATAGAATTCCCGAGTGATTTTCATGTCCTGATCTACCTGTTGCAGTAGGGCTTCAAGGTCCAGCTGGTCAATATTAATCGTTTCGAGTACGGCGCTTTGCAATTTCGAGTGGCTATCGTGGGTAGCCGAGCCAATGCCCTGTATCCAGGCAATGTAGTTTGCGAAGGAAACGATGGCAATTTCCGTTTTATATTTAGCGTACGAAGATGCCTCAGTCGGCTGGTTGTGGTGGAAAGCGACGATTGCCATGATTGATGGCGGTAATTGCCATTCCAGACAAAAAACATGGCCCATCTCGGTATGCGTTATCCCGAAAAAACGACGTTCCTCTTCAATGGTTGAATGTCCGCTTTTACCCATGGAATGAATAAAATCGCTGTAAGTCACACGTCCATAGGTTTCTAAAACTATCTTGCCTATATCGTGTAAAAGCCCTCCGGTATAAATCAGGTCCGGGTCCGGATACTTCAGTGCGACGGCTATTCTCCGGCTTAATGATGCTACATACAGGCAATGCTGCCAGAAAAACAATAAGTCGAACGCCCGCTTTGAACCTTGTTGAATCAGCTTGTTATAAAGCAGCAGGTTTATCGCAAGCTGGCGTACACTGGAAAACCCCAGCATGGTCACGGCGCGATTAATGGAGGTGATTTTGTTGGGCAGGGCGTAAGCGGCGGAATTAACCTGTTTCAGGATTTTTGCAGCTAGCACCGGTTCCGTTTCTATGATTAAGGATAAGTGCTCGATCCTGGCGTTATCGTCATTGGTGAGCTTTAAAAGTTTGATGGCGACAGAAGGGACAAGCTGAAGATGTTTGATTTCATCCTTAAGGATTGATCGAGCCGCTTTTTTTATGAGTTCGGTGTTGTCCTTGTCTTCGTCACTCATGACATCTTCTCCATGGTTTAGGTTTTATTGCTGTACTGTAAAGAAAGTCTAATAAATTTTCAGGGGAAATTGTGAGAATTGTCGATCAATATCTTTAAATGGGTATTTAAGCATAACATCAAAAATCAGTCACGATGACTGCCCGGTACAAAATTTTCTGAATACATAGTGATGGTTTACAATACCGACGAATAAGTTCGCCCCTAGAGCGGGGTTGCAAATAGACAGGATGTAAAATTATCACATGAAAAAATTAAAATGCGCTGTTATCGGTACCGGTTACTTGGGCAAATTTCACGCAGAAAAATATGCGTCTCTGCCTGATTGCGAACTGGTTGCCGTTGTCGATATTAATGAGGCGGCGGCTAAAGAAGTCGCCGAAAAACACGGCGCAACAGCGCTGACGGACTATCAATCGCTGTTAGGTGAAGTTGATGCAGTCAGCATCGTGGTGCCTACGACACTGCATCATAAGGTCTCCAGGGATTTTCTCAATGCCGGCGCGCATGTGCTGGTTGAAAAACCGATTACGGTGACGGTTGCAGAAGCCGATGAATTGATCGCCATTGCCAAGGCAGGAAATTTGATTTTTCAGGTCGGGCATCTGGAACGATTTAACCCGGCGGTATTGGGACTGGACAAGGAGGAAAAACCGCTGTTCATCGAATCCCACCGCTTGTCCCCGTTTAATCCGCGCGCCAATGATGTCAGCGTGGTGCTGGATTTAATGATCCACGACATCGATATTATTTTAGCCTTAGTGGATTCCGAGGTGGAACGCATCGATGCCAGCGGCACGGCGGTTTTGACGCAAGGCACCGACATTGCCAATGCCCGCTTGCTGTTTAAAAACGGCTGCGTGGCTAATGTGACGGCCAGCCGGATCAGCATGAAGATGGAACGCAAAATGCGCATGTTCAGGCCGTCTTCCTATGTCTCTGTGGATTTCCAGAACCGTATCTTGACCAAACATCGCACCGGTAAAGGAGAAATGTTCCCCGGCATTCCTGAAATAGAAACGGAAGAATCCGTTTTTGAAAGCGGCGATGCCTTACTGGAAGAAATCAAGCATTTCGTTAACTGCATCCATACCGGCGACAACCCGCTGGTTTCCGGTGAAGCGGGAAAAAGAGCGCTGGAAACTGCGATAGCCATCACCCGGTTATTAGGCGATAAATAACCGGGCAGGTTGGGTACTTCAACAGCCGGACGGGGCATGTTGCCCCGTCCGAAACGTTTTGATCTGGTTTGAATAGCCGTTTGGTTCGGGTCTGGCGAAAACGTTAGGGATGGGGTTGCAAACCCCATCCCGCTTGAGCACAATCAATCGATAAACATAAAGGCAATAAAACATGATACCAATGGTAAACCTGAAGGCTCAATACGTTGAAATTAAAGATGAAATTGAGCGCGGTCTGGCTGAAACAATCGAAAATTGTTCGTTTATATTAGGGCCTAATGTTCAGGCTTTTGAAAAGGAAGCGGCCGATTATTTGGGCGTTAAACACGCCGTTGCGGTGGCTTCAGGAACCGATGCGCTGCATTTGGCCTTGATTGCCGAAGGCATCGGTGCAGGCGATGAAGTGATTACTACCGCGTTCACCTTTATCGCTACGGCGGAAGCGATCAAATATGTCGGCGCGATTCCCGTTTTCGTCGATATAGATCCCAAGACTTTCAATATCTCGCCGGAAGCGATAGAAAAAGCGATTACTCCTAAAACCAAAGCGGTGATGCCGGTGCATTTGTTCGGTCAACCGGCGGACATGGCGGCCATTAAGCGGCTGTGCGACCGGCATAATCTAAAGCTGATTGAAGATTGCTGCCAGTCGTTCGGCGCGAGCATTGACGGCAAGCAAACCGGCGCTATCGGACATGCGGCCGGTTTCAGCTTTTTTCCCAGCAAAAACCTGGGTGCGTTTGGCGATGGCGGGCTGGTCGTCACCAACTCCGACGAGACTGCGGCAAAACTGAAAATGTTGCACAATCATGGCTCG
>Ga0208629_100438_pt1 | contig 20421 bp, 23 predicted proteins | sample LakWasMet19_HOW5_2_FD_183865 | JGI IMG/M metagenome (GOLD analysis project Ga0208629, IMG submission 183865) | Freshwater sediment methanotrophic microbial communities from Lake Washington under simulated oxygen tension - Sediment Metagenome... | ecosystem: Environmental > Aquatic > Freshwater >... | reverse complement strand
GCGGACACGGGGAGGGGGGAGACGGGGGGCAGGGGGACAGGCAGGGTGGCAGGGGCAGCTTATCAATGCGGGTTGCTTATCAAGAGGGGGTGTAGAGAGCCGCAAACGACGCACGGCGGCAGAAAAATGAAGACACGTGAGAGAAAGCGCACAACTACCAGCGACTGGAACGCAGAGAGGCAGAAACGGGAGAGCTGCGCTCGGCACTGCAGCTCAAGGGCGATGGGCTTATTGCAGGGGAAGTACGGCGGGAGCCGCCGCGCAGTGTTGGCCCCGGAAGCGATGCCAGTTTCGAGCCACAGAGTGCCGCATCGCAGTGCGGGACGCGCAGGCGAACGCGCAGCTGAAACACCGGTGGGCTTGCGCTGCCAGACCAGCCTCGGGCTCACGCAGCGTGCGGCAACGCGCTGTCGCACCTCCACACAGGATCGGATCGGGCAGCGGCAGGGGGCAGCAACCACGCCCAGCCACGCCTTCATCGCGGCAGTGGAGCATGCATGCTGCAGCGCCAGGCACCGTGCTTCTGGGACGCCTTGCAGCAGTCTCGACAGTGCGGCCCAGAACAGGCCGTCCGCTCCCTGGGCAGCTGAATGCACGTCCAGCCGTCGGGAGCGTGGCCGCAGCCCAGCCGCCGTCCTGCCCAACGCTGCTGCCCCGCTGACATGCACCGCGCGCGTGGCTGCCGGGCAGCAGACGAGCTGTCGGGAGCCGCGTGTAGGGCAGCCTGATGCAAGCGAGCGGCGAGACCGAACGGCGATGTGGAGTCGCCGCGAGAAGCCGCCCACCTGCACAAGTGCACGTCTAACGGACACGTCTTCGCCAGGTCCCTGGTCTCTCCTCACACTCAGCGACAGCGACCACGCCGCTGCACGCCAGCGAGCGGCCCCATCCACTCATGCACGGTGAGCGTACGGGGAGCTTCCGGGGTGCGTACGGGGAGGATGCGGTGAGCTGACGGTGAGCGTTCGGGGAGCTCGCTGTGCAGCCTCCTGGCGCGTGCCCCCCGGTGCTTTGCAAGCCGTTTCACGGTCGGCCCTGCAGCTGGTGGGGTTGCGAGGCACGCGGCTGAGCGCCGGGTCCCGAACGCCGCCGGAGGTGATTTTCCGCGATTTTCCGCAGTCTGCCAGCTGCCACAGCCCTGCTGCTCCTGCCTCGACCACAGGCCGTGTCCTCGACCACAGTCCTGGGCCCGCTCCCCCAGCGAAATCCGCCGGCGCCGCAGCTGCGTGGGAAGCTGCTGGGCTCAGGCGCACGCTACAACAGCATGCCCAGCGAGGCAGGAGCGACGCACGGCAGAGGATACGCAGCCGGGGCCGCAACAGCTGCCGAATGGCAGGTGCTAACACGTTCCGTGCAGCGCCCGCGAATAGGGCCGCAGCCAGCAGCCCTCCCTTACCACTTTCACGAAGGCTAGTGCCGCGTTGCATCGCGTAGTAAAATCCCGAACCGGCAGCCAGCAGAAGAGCCTGGACGCGTGTCAATCGGCGCCCCCCTTCGCTCCCGAGCCTTCAGGGGCACATTGTGGCGGTGCGGCCTGAGGCCGACGAACATGAGCTCGACTGCAGACGCTGCGCTGGCCCGCAGCAGTCACGAAGCTAAATCGCGACGGCACGGTGGCAAAGCAAGCGGCCATGGCTGGCCGAATGCAAACTCCAGAAGCCCTTGACAAGGCAACGAAAACAGCGCACAGCAAGACTCGCTGGTTCCAGAGCCAGGACTTCCCCTGCAATGACCGAACAACTCACTCCTGCGCCTTAAACGCCTTCATAATCTCCAAGAACTTGTTGTAGATGTGGGGTTGGTCCGCAAACTGCGTCTTGACCTGCATGGTCGGAGCAAGCGGAGACGCGGAGACCGAAAGCAATATCGCCGACTGGACGCAAACACCAGGCAACAAAATGCACCAGACCACAAAACAGACGGTGGCAGAGAACCGCCAAGCCCGAATCGTTCCAATTTCAGCGGCTCGGAGCAACTGCCACACCGCGGAATGGCGGCAGATCTCGTTGACTCGTCCGTCAGACGACAGGCTGATACTACGCACCCTGTCCAGGTAAGCGAGTGCATCTTCCACGCGCAGCTGCTTGCTCATCTCCGGCTGAGCTGCCATGCGCGTGGTTGAGCTAGCCATCCTGATCGTGTGATCGAGCGAAGCTCACTATTTCGACACCGCCAGAATCAGAAAGGCACCGGACGTTGCAAAACGGAGCCGTTCGCGCAGTGCTTGCACTGAGGCGCGAAGAGGCGGCAGATCCGCGCCCTTCAGCCGTACAGCTGCAGGCGGCTGATCCTCAAGCCCTCAACTCGCGGTCGAGGTTAACGATTAACTGGCGGTCCTTCACAACGCAAAATGGTGTACCAAGCTCGCAGCTCAGGATGGAACCGCGAGGCCCTCCGCACTCGTCGTGAGAAATACTGATGGCTGCAGAAAATCCACGTTTTCTCGCATGCTAGACTGACAGAATTGGACAGTTTGGGCGGCGGGGTCGCTGACCCATTAAACAATCAAGTCTCACTCTCACTCAACACACCAAGTTCGGCCTTGTCGAGGCTTACTTTCACTGGCTTTGGACTGATCGTGTTGTCTGCCCATAACCCATAACATTGAATTTTTTTCACATGGGCGCCTTTTACTCGGCCGAAGTGGCCACGAAGCAGGCGGAGGCAGCAGCTGTCACCCAGCGCGCCTCCGCGGAGGTTGCCAAATTGCAAGCGGAGGCACAGCGCGCCTCCGCGGAGGTTGCCAAATTGCAAGCGGAGGCAGCAGCTGTCACCCAGCGCGCCTCCGCGGAGGCCCAGCGCGCCTCCGCGGAGATCGCCAAACTGCAATCGGAAATGGCAGCGAACATAGCGAACGTTTTTCGCAAGAAGGTATTGACGTTCGGCGTGCTGGGAATTGTCGGCGTCTGCGTGCTTGCCGTGGGAGGGCTCGCCGCTGACTACATCTACCACGAGTCTGCCTACCTCATCAAAGATCGCATGCGCGAGATGTTGGAATCCGAGAAGCCCCCGATCAATGCCTCGCCTTCGCCCACGGTGAAGCTACCGGTGCGCCAGCCGCCTCTCGTCCCAACCAGTAAACTCAGTGAGTGAGAGCATCGGAGAGGTGCGTGAACGCCTCGGGACAGCTTGCAGTTTTCATGCCATCGTCTTTTGTCCCAGCCTTCCCGTGCTTGTCATCACTTTTCCAGCGTTGGTGATGGGCCCTTCGGGCTGCGGCAAGAGCACGTTACTGGCGGATACCGCGCGCGAACTTGTCAGCCGCACGGACGCGGACGGCAAGGCCAAGGAGCCTACTCCATGTGAGACTTGAGATTGGATGGTCGCTGTGCGCACTGTGCGTGTCCGCCCATAACCAATTGCTGCTTTTACTAACTCCGAATTGCGGTGCCACCCTCCGTACGTCCAGGTGTTCTAATCAGCATCCGCCTGGATGCCAGCCGCGAGCGACTCGCAAGTCTGATGGACCAGAACGCGGCGACAGTTTTTGACGAGATAGCCGCCAAGATCCTGGGGCAGATTGGTTATCCCACTCGCCACGCCTTTGTACACAAGCTGTTCCCACAGGGCGTCCAGATCGGTGGAAAGGTCTTGGTGGCACCCATGATATTCCCCGCACAGGCGGAGCGAGTGACGCGTGCTCTTGAGCTGTTTTTCGAGGTGGCAGCTGAGGTCTGCCGAGATCGAGAGGCGCGTGGCATTCCGCGGGCGGAGGCAGCACCTGTGCTTCTGTTTGACGAGGTGAGTTGAGTCATACGGCTAGTTTTGCGGAGATTGCTGGTGAACATGCCGTTTTCCACTCGTCAGAGCTGGCCCTGTCTTCCTGACGCTGTTGATGTGTACATCGCAGATGCACGACCTTGTCAAGGACTCTCGGTTCGCCAAGGCCGGCGGCGCAGAAATCTTCGCCTTTCTCGCCCGCCACCTTGTGGACTACGGGACAAGCAAGAAGCTTGTCCGTCCTATCGCAGCGGGCAGCTCGGGTCAGCTGAAGTTTTCGCTGGAGGACACGGGCATCGTCAGCGGCGAGCGATACGAGGAGTACTCTCTGGGGGACCCATCGGAGGACGTTGTTTGCGCTGCGCTGCAGAACCGCGGCTACGCCGCTGCGGAGGCAACGAAAATCGTGACGCTCTGTGGCACGCGCATGCGCATGCTCGAGAAGCCGCTGACGGACGCCCGTCTTCCTGATGCGGGTAGCTTCATCGCCCAGCGCGAGATTAAGGCACTGACGCAGTTTCAGTCGCTGCTGCAAGGACTGACGCCCGCAGACACAAAGGCTGTCGTTTCGCTTATAGACGACATCGAGTTGGCTGAGGCGGAGGGGAGGCCGCGCCCGTCACTCGGGCTCATTCCTGTCGCGGTGAAGGCTGCTGACTTCTCTCGCGTCGTTTTCATCACCGTCACCGGCGGCCTCATCTTTCAGTCGCGCATTCACCGTCGGGTCTGGAGCAAACACCGCGCTCTTCTCTTGGCGGGGCAGACGGTCGCGGCCGCGGACGAGCTACGCTGAGATCGCTGCGGCCTTCACAGACGCCACCGCTTCATCACAGCGTTTGGTGCCCTGAGGATTGCTGCTGCAAACTGGAGCGCCGCGGTCCGAGCATGCTCACTGGCAGTCGTGCGGTAGCCGACACAGGCAAATCGCCACGTTCTACTTTCAAATCAAGAACGGAATATACGCAGTGGCACTTGTGTTGTACCGTACCCAACATGGGCAACCTACTAAACAGTTTACTTTGCGGTTCCTTCCGCTTCGGGATATGTTTTCGGGCGGGAAGAGCACCGAGACCGACGATTCTCGAACGGCATAATCTCGTGTCGCGATGGACATGCGGTACGGATCCATGAGACTTTTCCCCTGGGGGTTGCACCCCCAAGATCGCTAGTGATGCGCTGCGGCATCAGCTTCAAGTGTGCACGTCACGTGCGTAATCACGTGGCGCGGCGGACACCATGTATGATACGATCGGATGCACGAGGATTCATGAGGCTGTTCACAATTTGACAGGGCTTCCCCACGTGTCAAAGTGTTGGGGGGCCCCCTTATGAAACAGCGTTCACAAGCAACAGCAACCCGTATCAACTCATTTCGAAACCTCGTTAATAATCAGGCCCCCATAAGTAGCTGACGGAAGATACATGTTGAATACGTGCGACTGCTGGAATCCATCAAGCACAGCCCCTTCCAGCAGACCTGCGCCGCTCGGCTGCTCCGCTTCCTCTGGCGAAGCTTGCACATGGGGATCGTCGGGGGAGTGCTCAGCCCGCCTTGAGCTCCAAGCGAAGTCGCTCTCCACACCGGCACCTCAACAGCTGGTGAAGGCTCTGCTTCGCACATTGCAGCGCGCATTAGGTGGTGTAGCTGCCGCAAGCACTGTCGAACGCGCCTGCGGAGGCGCCAGGTGACGAGAAGGAGCTGTCAAAAGCGCGCGCCGCCGTTGCAGCGGCGGCTTCCGGCGTTGGGCGCGCGCTGCCGGCCCCTGATGCGAAGGGAGTGATGATCTGCATCTCCATCTCGCCGTCCACACCCGAGGGAACGACCTCGATGCGGTATCTGCAGCGGGGAGGGGAGGAGATGTGGCGAGGGTGCGAGGGACAGCGGAGAAGAGGGTGGGAACACACTACCAGGGACAGGGTGAGGTGGCAGCAGCGGCGATGCGCCTAGCCACTCCAAGGACAGCAAACGTCCAGACGGCAGTCGCTAAACTCCAGCGAGGAAGCGGCGCAAAATCAGAGGGCCACAGCAGCCAATGCCGAGAGCGCAAACGGACAGCCGCTGACTCAACAAACGGGCAGGCAGCCACGCTGACGGTTGCACAGACAGACAAAGACGCGTCCGCGACGCGTCTGCGAAACATCGTCAACGCTTCCGCGACGCACCCTGCCGGCAGGAATGTATTGAATCCTAGGATGAGGTCGAGATGGCCCTTGAAGAGGCTGGAGATGCGCCCGATAACGTCGGAGACGTTGATCCTGCACACAAGACAGGAGCACAAGAGAAGGAGGCGGGGATTGCTCATCAGCGCGGGATGTAGGGAGTCGCAACCAACGCAAGGCGGCAGCAGGAGAAGGCAGCACCGAGAAAGCGCAGAGCTGCCCGCGGCTGAGATATAGAGAGGCGCGACGATGACAAAACTGCGGTCGGGACTGCAGCGTCAATGGCAGCAGTTTGGCCGCAGCGAATGTGTAGGAATGGCCGCTGGACGTGGTTGCTAACAGCGAAGCCGCTGCGGGGCGAAGCGGCGCGTCGCAGTTCGTAAGGCGCGGGCAGAAGCGCTGCAGCACAGCAACGGCGCAAGGGCGCGGGCACTGCACGCGGTCTTCATGCGCTTCGGCTGCCAGCTGCAGCCTCAGGCTCACGCGGTGTGGGGCGGGCTGCGGTCGCCTCCGCGCCGCACAGGAATGGCTTGCGAAGCGGCCAGAGCGCCTGCAATCTCGCCGACAACCACGCAGCGCTGTAGCGCCAGGCAGCGCGGTGCTGGGCGCAAATCTACACGTCTTTGCCACATTCCGCGCTCGCAGCAGCCATGGAACCGTGTCGCGTCGCTGGTTCCGGAGCCAGGACTTTCCCTACAATGACCCAACAACTCACCCCTGCGTCCTAAACGCCTTTATTATCTCCAAGAACTCGTTGTAGATGTGGGGTTGGTCCGCAAACTGCGTCTTGACCTGCGTGGGCGGAGTAACCGGTGACGCGGAGACCGAAAGCAATATCGCCGACTGGAGGCAGACATCAGGCAACAAAATGCACCAGACCAGAAAACAGACGGTGGCAGATAGCCGCCAAGACCGAATCGTTCCAATTCCAGCGGCTCGGAGCAACTGCCACGCTGCGGAATGGCGGCAGGTCTCGTTGACTCGTCCGTCAGATGACAGGCTTATGCTACGCACCCTGTCCACGTAAGCGAATGCATCGTACACGCTCAGCTGCTTCGTCGTCTCCGGCTGGGCTGCCATGCGCGTGGTTGAGCTCGCCGTCCTGATCGTGTGATCGAGCGAAGCTCACAAATTCGATACCGTCAGAACCAAACAAGCACCGGACGTCGCAAAACGGAGCCGTGCGCGCAGTGCTTGCGCTGAGGTGCGGACACGCAGCAGAGCCGCGCCCTTCAGCCGTACAGCGGCAGACGGCTGATCCCCAACCCCTTCTGTGCAAGAGCCCAACTCGCGGACCGCGGTCGAGGGTAACGATTTAAATGGCGGTCCTTCAAGACGCAAAATGGGGTACCAGGCTCGCAGCTCAGGATAGAACCGCGCGGCCCTGCGCACTCCTCGTGAGAAATCCTGATGGCTGCAGAAAATTCACGTTTTCTCGCTTGCTAGACTGACAGAATTGGACAAATTTTAGCGCAGAGTCGAACCCGCATGCTGTGCTGTCAAGGAAAAGAGGAACGATGTTGGGCCCAATTGAACATTCCGTGAACTCTTGCTGAGATGGGGTTGTCGGGTTTCGCTGCCAAACTTTCAGCGACTTCACATGTTGAACGCGTGAAGATGACATTTGGTCAATTCCTCCATTGGCGGCAGCTAAATGGAGCTTCCTGATGGCTTGAGCGGAAGGCTTCGTCGTGCCTCTCCGGCGAAGCTTGCACATGGGGATCGTCGAGGGAGCGCTCAGCCCGCCTTTGAGCTCAAAACGACGTCGCTCTCGTGTGTGTCCCCTCCTGCGCCAGAACTGCTGGCGGAGGCTCCGCTTCGCACATCGCAGCGCACATTAGGCGCTGCACCACTCAGCAGGGCGCAAGCTGGGAGCATCTCGCGGACGGCTCCCATCCTGCATCCGTCAGGCATGGCGCCAGCGGAGCCCACTTTGCCACCTCCACAGTCGGGCCACGCATCGCCGGCGTTGCCGAGCACGGCGTGGAACGGTTACAGCATGGTGGCTCTGTCTCCAAAATCGGCGTCTGACACGATCTCGGCCCTCTCGGTGCTGCTGGACTCGCTGCGCGCTGGCCCGCGCAGCGGGGAGGCGGAGCTGCAGCGGGCAGCGGCGCTCGCTGAGCCGTCTGGAGCACCAGTCGCTGAGAGCGCAGGCCCGGAGGAGGCCCCGCCGCCGCCCTCAGCTCTGTTCTCCGCGGTGATGCTGGGAGCGGGCGGCAGCGGCGAGAGCGGTGGTGGCGCACTCGCGTCGACTGGTGCTGTTATCGAGCATGGTCACGGAGCGAGGGGCGGCCATGTGGCCATGCAGCACCACCATCATACTGCGTCTACAGCCGCCAGCCGTGCAGCGAGCAGCGCCAGCGACGTTGACGATGCTGACTGTGACGTTCTGCCGCCCCTGTGGGGTGCCGCCGCTGACTTTTACGAGGATGCCATTGCACAGCAGCAGCAGCAGAGCCCCATTACAGCGCCGGGGTATTATGGCCACGCACAGACGCGCCGCCGCGCTGATAGCCTGCAGCAGCGCCAGCGCGCTGCGGGAGGCTCCCCTGCAGGTGCTGAGGGCAGTCTGACTGTCGGAGAGGCTAGCGGCAGCAGCGGGGCTGCCCCCTCAATGGGGCGGCAGCACGCTGCGGGGCAGCTCGCACGGGCGTCCTCCAAGCGGCTGCGGCCCCTGCAGGCGGGCGTTCAAGCTGAGGCCACCACAGCCTCTCTCGCTACAGTTCTCATGCGCAGCCCACTCGGCCCAGTGCCTGGCGATGCTGTTGTTGCACCGCTGCACGCTGTCGGCGCGGACGGTACGGCCGTTGCGGGTGCGGGCGCGGGTATCGAGGGCGCAGCGCTGAGCCTGCGAGACGGCCGCACGCGCAGCTGCAGTACCGTCACACGGAACTCCGCGGACGGTCACGGTGATGCTGCCGCCGCCCCAGCTGCCGCAGGGTCGGCGGCTACGCAGGGTGCCGCTACCACCGCCACCCGCACTCTGGCTGCGCTGGATCGCCGCGGGTCGATGGAGCGAGCTCCGCAGCGCCAAGCTTCCATGCGCCACCTCCGCTTTGCGCCCGAGGACGGCGGCGCCGCAGGGGCAGGCAGCCCTTCGAGTGGCAGCTCAGCCGCTGCCATTCCAGGCACCGTCTCTGCCACCAGCGGGCTTGGTGTTGGGGGTATCACCGGGTCTAAGCTCGCGCCCCCTGCAGGCGCCACTGCGGAGGCGGTGCAGGCACGCAGCCACGGCAGCAGCCTTAAACTGCGGCCCGCACCCCTGCAGCACAGAGCGACAGACAGCCCGAGTGACGCACGAGCTGTGATCGGAGCTGCTGCAGCAGGGGCGTCTGTGTCTCTGTCAAACGCGACGCCGCGCCACCTCGCGCCGCTGCCTCCTCGCGGCGCCACCGACCCGGCGTCTGCGCCGACCCCCCACACCGCTGTGAAGCTGCAGCCGGGCGCAGACAATCTGCTGTCAGCCGGCTCATCGGCAGTTCCGCAGCAGGCGCCGCTGCTGGCGCTGCCCCTGGTTCCCAAGCGCCGCCCTGGTGTTGCCCTCGACGCCCCCAGCGGCGCAGACGTTGTTGGCGACGGCGCCCTGGCGTATGCGCCTCACCCGCAGAGCTCGCTGCCGCAGTCGGCGCTGCAGCACCCAGAGAAGCTTCAGGCGCCGCTGAGCCCCGTCTCACCCACCCGCTATGGCGTGTTTGGCACGCCGAGCGCGGCGGCGCTGTCTGCCCTGCAGCCGCTGCCTCGCGGAACGTTCTTCCCGCCCGGCGACGACGAGGGTCTGTCTGGCGACCCCTCCGCAGGCGCCGCACGCGTGCCGTTAGGGTGGCTGTCCCGCGGCCTGCGCGAGGCGGGCTCCCGCGCGCTGGGCGGCAGCGAGGGCCACCACATCATCCTTAACAGCTTCAGCGTGAAGCTGTCGCGCGAGGCGGGCGAGGCAGCAGCAGCAGCCCAGCGCGCCCGCAGCCAGGCGGCACACGACGAGGCGCTGGCGGCCGTCGCGGCGAGCGCAGCTGAGACGATGGCTGACACGCACTCCTCCGCGTGGTCTGCGGGGATGGCGTCCGGAGACGCGGGGAACGCGTTCGCTTCGCCGTCAGCGGGCGGGGGCTTCGATTTCGGGCCCTCTGCGGCGCTGCATGCAGGCATCACTCCACCGCGCAGCGCTGGCGGCCTGCAGCAGTGGACGCCGTCAGGGTCCCACGGCGGCGGCCGGCGGCGCAGGCTGCAGCCCCAGTCCGGCGCTGACAACAGCACTGCCGACGTGAGCCCCGGGTTTCACTCGGGTGCGACGATGCATCCCGCCCTGCTGCGCGGGCAGGCGGCGGGCGGCTCCACGCAGGCCCTTGCCCTCGCCTCCGTCCCTCCGCCGCTGGGGCTGCGTACCGCCAGCTCAGCCAGCTCCGCGAGCACTGGCACCGGCTCCACGGGCAGCGTTTCACGCATCGCGTCCGCTGCAGGGCTGGCAGCTGACGGCGGCGGGGCAGGCAGAGACGGCGGCTGGCTCCGGCGTGGCGGAGGGGCGAGCGGCGCGTTTCGCAGCGGCGGCGCTGGTGCGGCACACAGAATGGCGCTTGGAGAGCCGGCGAGCGACGCCGCGGGGTGGCAGAGGGGCAGCTACCCGCAGGGGCAGCGAACGTTCTCTGCGTCAGCGGCGCTAGATGGCGCGGGCGTTGACACGCGCGCCTCCAGTGCTGGCAGACGGCCGGAGGAGTCTCAGCCCGCCCCGCGGCTGCCTCCGCACGTTGCATTTCAGGCCGCCTTCCTCTCGGGCGGCGCCGTGTGGCGGCCGCCGTCAGCTCCGGGATGGGCGGCTCGTGGGCCGGGTGCAGTGGCTGGGCGTGCTGGCAGTGCTGAGTTGGTTTCTCTGCAGCCGCAGCAGCAGCAGCAGCCCTCCCTCGCGATGCCAGCTTCGCCCCAGCTGCCAGCTGGAAGGCTCTCTCGTCAGACGCACGGTACAGGGGACATCTCAAACGACGTGGGGGCTGCAGCGCCTACGGCCGGACTGGAACGGGCTCGTACTGGCCCCTCACGAAACACGGCCGACACGGGTGTTGCTAGTGTCGGTGAGGGCGTGACAGGAGGTGGTGCAGGCACCGCCGCTGACCGCGACGCGCATGTTGACCGTTTGCACGCGGAAGAGCGAGCTGCAGCCCGTTCTAACGCTGACCGTGGAGTAGAGGAAGCCCGCGAGCCCGCCACAGCCGCCCCGCCTGCGCATGCGTCCTTGCTCGAGAGGGAGGGGGCGGATCACGATGCGGAGGTTGACCCAGCGGCTGCACGCTCGCTTATGTTGCGGCCTGGCACGGCTGTCTGCGACTATTCGGGCCTGGGGCTGCAGCCTGATCTGCTGCACGCGCAGCTTCAAGGCACTTGGGCTGGTCAGGGGCCTGGTCAGGGAGCTGCTTCGGCCGCTGACAGCCGCGGGCCCATTCGGGGAGACCGATCTGCGGCAGCGAATGCGAGCGCAGCACGGACGGTGGGTGTGGATGCTGCAGAAGCAGCGGGCTCCAGAGCGCCCCACAGTGCCCCGTCACACCGTCTCAGCCGCGCATATGGTGATTCGTCGGAAGGCGTGAACGAGGCTGCGACCGGCTGGGAGTGACGCTGCCGCGTGTCAGCCAGCGTCCGCCGAGCGCAGAGGCTGCGGATATGCAGTATAGCAGTCGAGCGGACTGCACGTCTTACTGCCGTCGCCACCTCAGCTCGTTATTTATGGCTTCAAGCATTGCGTAGCTTGGACCGGCCCGGCACTCAAGCTCCGCGATGTACTCGACTCGACGCTGTTCGGGTACCGATCGCAAGCCGCACATCATTCGCACGCCAGGCACCTCGATTCCAGAAGGTGGTGTTGATAAACACCGATTTGTGCGAGGTGGTTGCGCTAGGACGATGTCGCTTGCTCAAGCTCTAGCCCTCCCGCAGATTGACGCTCCCGCTCGTTTAAGAGGAGAACTTGGTGACCGCCTTCGTGCCCTCGGACACGGCGTGCTTGGCGAGCTCGCCAGGCAGCACCAGGCGCACGGCGGTCTGGACCTCGCGGGAGGACAGCGTCGCCTTCTTGTTGAAGCGGGCGAGCTTGCCGGCCTCGCCGGTCACGCGCTCGAAGATGTCGTTGATGAAGGAGTTCAGAATGGACATGCCCTTCTTGGAAACGCCCACCTCTGCAACAGCATCGTTGAAAAGGGGGCTAAACGAGCGCGCTGAGCAACGTTCTTGCCTGACGCCGTCCCACGTGTCAACCCCATTGCAAATCAGCGGCTGCAAGGCTCCGTGAGCTCACCAGGGTGGACCTGCTTCAGCACCTTGTAGATGTAGGTGTTGTAGGACTCGACGCGCGTGGCCTTGCGCGCCTTCTTCTTGCCACCCTCGCTGGAGGCGGCGGCCTTCGCCGTCTTTGCGGTCTTCTTGGAGGGTGCTGCCTTTGCCATTTTGGATGGGATGACTGAAAGTTGTAGGATTGCTTACAGGATGTGAATCGCTGCCTCGAGAGCTTCGACGGTGCGGGCTTTCGTCTTCATTTGAGCCCACGCGAATGCGCAGAATTGAAAAGCGGGGTTGGCAATTTTCGATGTCACAACCTTGCCACAGCAGCGTTTTTTCTTCTCTCACCACGAGCCGCCGCGCCTGCGCATCCAGCGCGTACAATCCAGTTTTGTTAGCTCTACACAGCTTTCAAGTAATCAACAAGAAATGTCGGGCAAGGGCAAGGGTGGCAAGGGTGAGTGGCGAGATATGTGGGACATTTTCCCGAGCGTGCTGGGTTGGCGTCGGCTCGGCCGCGCCATCGGCTCGTGCTCATTCTCTTGCGCGGCTGCTCGCCCATGGGTGGCGCGAGCTACCTTGTTGATTGCGGGCGTGGTTGGTCGGGTCCAGCCGAAGTTGGGTTCTCAACGGTTCCGTTAAGCGTCCCTTCTCTCACCTGCAGCTGCGAGCGGCCGTGGCAAGGCGACCACTGGCGCCAAGGGCGGCAAGAAGACGACCAGCAGCGCCAAGGCCGGCCTGCAGTTCCCCGTGGGCCGCATGGCCCGCTACATGCGCAAGCAGCGCGTGGCCTCTCGCATCGGTGCGGGTGCGCCCGTGTACCTGGCCGCGGTGCTGGAGTACCTCGCGGCTGAGATCCTCGAGCTGGCGGGCAACGCCGCCAAGGACAACAAGAAGAGCCGCATTGTGCCCCGCCACATCCAGCTCGCGGTGCGCAACGACGAGGAGCTGAACAAGCTCCTGGGCGGCGTCACCATCGCCTCCGGCGGTGTGCTGCCCAACATCCACGCCGTGCTGCTGCCCAAGAAGTCCGCCAGCAAGGCGGGCGAGGAGAAGAAGAGCAGCAAGGGCTCCAAGGCCCAGTCTTCCCAGGCGCTGTAAAGCGCGGGTGTGGCTGTCGCTTCACTCTCGTTAGCGCGTGACGTGTCGCTCGCTGACCAAGAATCCCAACCGGTGTTTATCAACACCACCTTATGTGCACTCGCAGTGCGCCAGGCGTCCCTCACACGCGAGTTGGGCTGATCTCCTTCGAACAGCATCGCATAGGCGTGTCTTAAACTTTACAACTCGGCTAGTCCGCCTCAGTCGCTCTCAGCGCATGCTTTCTGGGGCGGGGCTGTCTCGGCGGCAAGCCAATGTTTGGTGTGCTGAATTGACTCTCGCCTCGCTCGACAGCTTCTGGCACACGATGCATAGGGGTGGTGCGGAGGGATCAGGCGGGGGTACACGGCGGCGCGACCCGCGGGCAGAGACGCGGCGACGCGATGCAGGGGAAGGAATCAGGCGGAGGCACACGGCGGCGCGACCTCCTTGGCGTACAGCGTAAAGATGAGCGCCACGCCGATGGCGAGGCCCGCCCACAGGATCATGTTTCCGAGGCGCTTGCCCTTGATGATGCCCACGCGCTGAATGCTGCCCAGCGGCAGCTGCAGCAGCGAGAACAGGCCGAGCCACGGCACCGTCACGCGGCCGAGCACGCCCCAAATCACCACCTCGTGCAGCACGATCGACACCAGAAACGTGAAGGTGAGCGCCGCGTTGGCCGCTGCGCCGTACTGCCGCATCGCATCGAGGTACACGTGTCGGGCAAGCCAGTCATGGACGGGCAGGTTCCACGCCCGCGACCACTCCAGGAATGTGGTCGCGTTCCACCAGTCCCCGTAGTGGGAGCGCGCGCCGAAGCGGGTCAGCTCCGCAAAGGCGTTCAGAACGCACTCAAAGATGAGGAAGAAGAGGAGCAGCATAATCGCCATGAGCGGCACCATCAGCTGCACGGCGGCGTCGACCTCGCCCAGGCAGCCGATGCGGTCCACGACGGGCAGCACGTAATGCGAGAGCACGTAGATGCCGGCTGTGAGCAGCCCCGCAGCGAGGAAGATCTTCTCTGCGAGGTACGCGGGCCGGATGCTCTCGGTGCGAGGGAAGGAGGGCTCGTAGCACAGCACGGGCGCGAAGGAGAAGAGGAGCAGGTCGCGCACGCTCACGTTCGCAGGGTACGCCACGATACTCGTCGTGGTGAGCTGTCGCTCGTAGTTCAGGCCGTAGACGAGCTGGCCCAGCAGGCGCCGCGCGTACTTCGCGTGGTGCATCAGCTCCCGCGTATGCTGGCGGGCCGCAGCGGCGCTGAGGCCGAGCAGCTCTGCGCCGCGGCCTGCGAGCTGGAAGCCGGGTGCCTGTGCGTCCGCCTCGTCGCCCGATGCTGACCCTGCGCTTGCGCCGCTGCTTGTGCTGCTGACAGGACTGGCGACGCCGGGCGCAGGCTCCGCAGGGGTGTGGTCTTCCGCCGCAGCCGGTTCTGCGGCAGCGACGCCGCCAGCGACGTCAGCGGGTGTGGCGTGGCCATTGCCGTGTGTGTTGCTGCCTGCCCCCGGTGTCGCACCGCCACGCGACGCTGCCCGCGCTGCCCGCGCCTGCACCTTCGGCGGGAAGAATGCAATGTCTCGCAGGCCAAAGAGGGCCGCGCTGTCGCCGCCAGCTTCAGCCGCCTCCTCAATACCCACAAGATCCAACTCCCGCTGCCACTGCGAGGGGGCGCGCTGGCTGCGCGTGGAGCCCCCTGAAGGCGTTCCCATGCCAGCGCCTCCCCCACCGTTTCCCCCAACAGAGGCGGCACCAGCTGCTGTGGCTTCTCCCGGGGCTCCACCCACGGCAGCAGTGTCAATCGCCTGCCGGGATGCGGCTGCCTTGGACGCGGCGGTCGAACCGTCGGCCTCACTGCCAGCCCTGCGCCTGCGTCGGACAGCGCTGCCGGCTTGCTGCGCAGAGTCAGCGCCCGGCACGCGGCGGGGCGACGACAGCGGGGAGCTTGCAGACATCTTGGCAGCAGAGGCGGGCGAGCCTGCTGCCTTCGGACTGGCGGAGGGGTGCCTGCGGGAGGCAGCGGCAGGGCTGCGGCTCGTCCACACATGGTGGGGCGCTGCGGCAGCTGGGGCTGCGCCGCTTCCCAGTGCCCCGTGCCCCACCTTCCCAGGCAGCTCCTCGGAACCCCCCGCCGCCGCCTTCGCCGCTGCGGCAGCGGCGGCCAGTGAGTCTAGCCGCTCGAGCTGGAAGACGATGGCACCCGTGCCTGGGCCGCCGCTCTCCACCTCCAGCTGCAGGTGCCGGTTCACCACGATGTAGGAGTGCATCTTCATCAGCAGCACCGTGGTCTCCATCAGCCATGCCAGGCGCTGCGTGAGCGGCCAGTGCGGGCGCTGCGCCGAGTACAGCACACACCCCAGGAGCATGCCGCCCTCAGCGATTCCCTGCAGGATATACGCGGGCAGCCCGCGCAGGCCAGCGAACATGACCAGGTACTGGTACCCGAGCGTGAAGGAGAAGTAGACGAGGCCCAGGATGGCCCAGTCGCGGCCCAGCTCGGGCAGGCCCTGCAGCACATCCAGCACGAACCGCCCCTGGTCCCGGAAGAGCGACCCAAAGGACATGTTGTTGTGGATGGCGTTTGTGACCACAAAGAGAAGCAGGAGCACGATGCCCAAATTGAACCAACCGTCTGCTCCCGTCACGCTCGTTTTCTTTGCCACGCCATGCGCATCTGCCGCGGCTGGCGCAGCTTCTGCAGGGATTGCGGGGTTGCCCGCTGTGGCCGCTGCTGGACTGCTATCATCGGGTCGCCAGGGCGTAAGGATGTTTCCTTCGGTGTCCAGCAGGGAGGTAGCGACGCGATACACGTTTTGCCGACGATTGACAGGGCGGCGCTTGAACGATGTCTGCTCCTGCCCTCGACTGAACACTCGTCGGTACACAGCGCTGCTGCCGTACAGTAGCCCCATTGCAACCACAGGAACGGTGAGCAGCTTCAGTTGGCCGCCGAGCAGAGCGCTGCTAACGGCACTTAACGTCTCCATTGTTGCAAGACCCAAGTAGCGGTGTGTTCTTGCAAACGTTCGAACCTGAACCCAGCCAGGAATGATCGAGAATGCTGTCGATTCAGCCGGGCTTCCAAAATATTGCTCAGCGCGCCTGATCATTGTTCCTACTCATCACGGAGCACACCGAACGCTACGCGGTCTTGCTGGCAATCCACATATATCTGAACAGCAATTTGAGCACGGACAGATTGGGTCGTTGCCATTTTCGAGATTCCTCGAGGGAGACTGGCGAAAAGTGCACCATAGGCCATTGGATGCTTAGACGGCCTGCAATTCAGCACCCTTCTTGAGGCTTGGCCTGCTTCCTGCAACGCAGTGCCGCTCAACCCCGCGGAAGATTTCGGAGTTGCTGGCTGCCACGCACCGGCAGCCAATCGCGCGCGATGGACGACTGGTTGAGCGAGGACGTGCACCTGAAGGCGCCGGGGGCGTCTGCACGCCCAGCGTGGAAGCCGAGGCCTGCAGATGCTACCAGCGCTGACGGCAGCGCTCAAAAGTGCGCCGAGCACGCGGCTGCCGTTGACGCCTCCGACGAGGTGCCCATCGCGGGCGCCGCCTTCGAAGTGCCAGAAGCACACGTCCCTACGTGCAAGGACTGGTCTGTTAGCCAGGCTCTCGACATCAGCACCGCTCCCGCCTGCCTCAGCAATGTGGGGTCTCTTGGTTTCGGAAAGCGCAAGGATTTCGAGCAAGGGTACGCGAGGCGGCTCTCGCCCGACGCTGTCGTTGTCCTTCGTACTGACGCAGCGCCTCGACCGCTTTGGGGTGCGACCGCAGTAGCGGTGCCGAGTTCCGGTTCTGCGCCCGCCTCCATTGTGGTGCTGGGAACGGCGTCGTCGGGAGCTTGCGAGCACTCCAGTGACGTCATCCCCTCCACCTCAATCGCCACAACCACTTCAACGTGGCGCCGCAGCACGCACCGCAGCTGGGAAGTGATCCAGGCGCTCGAAGCGCCGATGCGCTCGGCCGGCTCTCCCTACGGGGATCGCAGCGCCGCAGCGGTCGAGAGCTCGAACTCCGGCGGCTGGCAGCAGGTCCCAAGCCCTGCTGACCCATCCCTCCTCGCAGCGCTCCAGCAGCCGTGGGGCGCCACGACGTTCGTGCCGTCTGCGGGCTTGCTCCTGCGGCACGGCGGAGAGACTGCGGCTGCGACGGGACCTGCGTCTGGGGACGGATGCAAGCCTCGCACAGCAGCCGCAGGGGACGTCAGAGGGGACGCCAGAGGGGACGCGAGAGTCGACCTGAGTCGTCACACGGCCTCTCCGGGCGGCTGCTCGCCAGCCACCAGCACCCCTGCACACCACCACACTGCCAGCCGCGCCTCGGCGCTGGCGCACGCAGCTCCTGCGGCCGGCAGTGCCGCTTCCCCAGGTTTGCCCACACCCGGTGCCTCCTCGGCAGCTCCACTTGAGAGTGCTGTCAGTGACAGCAGCGCCGCTTCCGGCAGCTCCTTGCTCCAGGCGCACCCGACGGTCGCCGAGGCTGCTGCGCTCGACACCGCAGCAGTGGATGAGCCAGGGTCTGCTGCGAAGCGGCAACGCCTCGGCACCGGTGTCGATGCCTGTGGCGATATCGAAAATGGCAGCGTTGCAGCCGCCAGCGCGCGCGACTCTGCGTGCGGCGCCGGCTCGTCGGCGAATGCAAGCGCCTCAGCGACGCCTGCAGCGCCCGAGGCTGCGACGCCAGCACCTGCAGTGGCAGCAGTGTCGGCACCCGAGCTTCTTGCGTTCGACGCCGGCGGCCTCAGTATCTGGTATCCGCCTGTGACCAAGGGCAAGGGCCCCGCTCCCGGCCTCTCTGGTCACAGCATGTCCGTGCTTCGGGACTGGGGCGGAGCAGAGCCGCCGGCGCACACCGCCGCCGCAACTGCACTTGCCTGCGGCTTTGCTGTTGGGCCAGCGAACAACCATCCTTCCTCCAGCGCCGCCGCCGCAAGCCTGTCACTCGCTAGTGCACAGGCAGGGCCCGCGCCGGCAGCGGCACAGCACCAGGAGTACGTGGTTCTCTTCGGGGGCGTGCGGGGGCGGCACTACCTCTGCGACACGTTCCTGCTGAACCCTCGCACGTTCCGGTGGCAGCAGGTGCGTGCGTGACGTCGTGGATTGGCCGGTGGTTCGGCGGCGAGTCGTGCTTGTGGGACGCCGTGCGGCAATGGGTGGCTTGTGCCACTCGCACGCCTGGCTAACGTGTCCCACTCCCCTGTCTTCACCTCGACCTGGAGCGTCTGCCCTGCCTAACGCACGCTGCCATCTGCACCCCTCTCTTTCTCTCTCTCTCCATTAATATCTCTTCTACAGGTTCGCACCTTCGGCAAGGCGCCGACGCAGCGCGCCTACCATGCCGCAGCGATGGTGGACGCGGGCCGGCGGCTCGTTGTCTTCGGCGGCAGCAACGGCACCGACTGCTTCAACGACGTGTACGCGCTCGACTGCTCCTCCGGCGTCTCCGCGGCCGCAGCGGAGGAGCGCTGGACGTGGAGCCAGCCGGCCATCCGAGGGCGAGGTGAGCTTAGCGCTGTGCGTGGCTGCGCGTGGAGGATCGGTTGGCCGCTGTTCGTGCGGGCGCGTGTGTGGAGTGCGCGTTGGTACAGCGGTCGGAATGACACTGCGAGGGCACGGATCTCGCGGGCTGCGATTGATACCCCGAGCTAGCTGCGCTCCTCGCATCGCACCCGCTGAATGACAAACTGAGCCACCATATGCGCTACGCCCTGCCTATCCGTGCTCACTGTTGCCTTTTATTGCATCCTCACCCACTCCATTCGCAGCTCCTCGGCCGCGCACGGGCGCTGTGGCCACCGTGGTCGGCGATCGTTTCATTGTCTACACAGGCGGCATCAGCCCCTGTGACCCCGAGCCGCTCCCGGGCGCGCCCAGCGCTGCCCTGGAGACTGCTGGCGGCGCCGGCAGCGGTAGCCCCTGGAATACGTACGAAGGCGCTGCAAGCGCTGCCAGCAGCGCAAGCAGCAGCAGCAGCGGCGGCAAGCCAGCCCGGGCTCGCGGCAAGCGGGACTCTGGGGTGCGGCCGGAGTCTGCCTCCAGCGCGCGCAAGGCTTCCACCCCTTCTGGTTCGGCCTGCAGCGGTGCTGCTGATGCTTCGGGCGGTGATGTCGGTGCCGGATGCAGAGACGTTATCATCCAGCCCGCACGCATGGGAGCCATGCTGGCAGAAATCCTTGGTCTGTCTCAGCTGGCCTCTGCTCGCGCTGCGGTGCTCTCCGCGTCCCCGGCCGACGCTGTTGAGGTGGAGAGTCCAACTCAAGCCGCCGGCGTGTGCAGCCCGCGTCTGCCGGCAGACGAGACTGGCGGTGCGGCGCCGGCAGGCGACATTGACGGCATCTCGAGCACTCAGACCGTAAGCGGCAGCAAACGCAAGCGCGCACCGCAGCGCGCATCGCCTGCTGCGCCCGCCAGCGCTCGCACCCCCGCAGCACCCCCCGGCTGCGGCAGCACTCCAGCGACTGGAAGCGGCACGGGGGAGGCCAGGGGGCAGCCAGCGGTGACGACGCCACTACCTGTCGCCGCTCGTTATTTCTGCCGTGACGTCTGGATTCTCGACACCGTCACGTGGGAATGGCTGGAGATGCAACCCTCTGCCCTCGCCCCAGCCTCTGCCGCCGCTGTTGCCTGCGATGATGGTGCGGGCAGCTCGAGCGCTCGTATGGAAGAGGGGCCTTGCTTCCCGGCGTATTTGCGAGCCACCGCTGCTGATGCCGCTGGCTCCCTTCCGCCGACGGCTCGGGTTGGGCATGCAGCCGTGCTTGTCAGCGGCGTCTCGGCAGCTTCCTCGCACCCCGATGGAGCAACCGTGGAGACCTCTACCGCACATGCTGCTAACGCCAGTTCCTGCACCACCGCTGCAGACCGTGCAGATTCAGCGGCTGAATTCCGCACTGCACTTTTCATCGCTGGAGGCCTGCGGCCTGACGGGAGCGTCAGTGGGGACGGCGTGCTCCTCGCCCTGCCGCAGCTGCTGTGCGCCTGCCCGCCCGATGCAGTGTCGTCCTCCGCCACGCAGGAGTCAGGGAGCGTCAGCGCCCGAAGTGCCGTCGGGAATCGGCCAGCGCACGTCACCGGTGCAAGCAGCGCCGGCGCCTCTGAAGGGTCGGCTAGCAAACGGGATGCGGTGAGCTCGACGGCGAGCAGGGGCCGTCGCGCCCCGCGGAGCAGCAAAGGCACCGTAGCGGCAT
>Ga0208629_100436_pt1 | contig 20500 bp, 15 predicted proteins | sample LakWasMet19_HOW5_2_FD_183865 | JGI IMG/M metagenome (GOLD analysis project Ga0208629, IMG submission 183865) | Freshwater sediment methanotrophic microbial communities from Lake Washington under simulated oxygen tension - Sediment Metagenome... | ecosystem: Environmental > Aquatic > Freshwater >... | reverse complement strand
CAGGAATCTGAGCGACCTTTTTTTAATGTCTTGCCAAGTACCACTGCGATACCTAAGCCAATCGACACCTATCGAATTACAAAATGGGAAATCGGTAGTGATGCAGATCTCATCAAACAACTAAAAACCAACGCCAACCTTTACGCACAACTGGAAGTATTAAGCTTATTGACCCTTCGTCATGGTCTGGATTACGACACCGGCTTGGTAGCAAAAGACGGCACCGCCTGTTGTGTGCGTGGTTTACTGGAAGAAGTCTATGAGCGGGCCGGCGACCAGCATATTTGGTTTGTTGTTAGACGATGTGCCGGCTTACTGGGTAAATACGACATCAATCTGGAACAGGCCGCCACCGAGATTTTGGTTCGGCAACACGCACTGACCTTAGGCCGTGCCTACAGTGGCAGAGCAACGTTAACGCGCCCCGCCGATTCATCGGAAATTTTGCAAATCATCCGCACCTATAACAATAACGATGCCAGTGAACACATCATTGTTCAAGAATTGGTGCTGTATTTGGGCATGCTAATCAAGTCTAATCCTGAGCTGTTTGCCGATATGCATACCGTGCGCGTCGGTCATATCCTGCAATTGCTCACCGTCAGACAACAACGCGAATCCGCTTGCAGTACATTAGATCAAGCGTTTAACGAAATCCTTTCCTTACCGCCATATCAATTATCCATAAAAGTAAAAGAAACCCTGGAAGACTACAGCAATACCGAAGATCAATTGGATTTGGCGGAAATGCTGCATATTGAAGGTCCTCTAAATGAAGCCAGTTGTCGAGAATTAACCAGTGCGCGCTTCTCAACAAGCATGGACCCCAAAGACCAGACAGACATCAATGATTGGTATGGCTGGCGCGAACAGCAAGGCAGCGTCGGCAGGGAAAATGATGCATTTTATGCCAGTGTCTGGGGCATTTTGCACCATTGCACAGGCTTAACGATAGGCGACAAACTCAACAGTAAAAATCGTCTGGACAGTGAGACCACCTTGTCGCAGTCGACAGCAGGTGAGCAAAGTTTTAAATTGCACGTCAACCATTTGCTTAACAAAATCCAAGCGCCGGTGTATCGGCAGTTAACGGTTGAGGCTTTAAAAGCTATGGCGTCTATTTTTCGTGAAACTCCGTCGCTTCATATTGATGATAATTTAGTCGCCGACATCATTATTGGTCATGCCGTTAGGATTAGTTGGTTACAATCGCACCCTGAACATGAAGAAAACTATGAAGAGAGTGCATCGTTAGCTTGGCAGGCTTTTTACCGATTACCGCCGCACCAAGTTGCCAACGGCATCCTCGATGCTTTAAACCATTTACTTAATAATTAACGAGGGGTGGATCGTGATATTAGCTGGCGATATAGGCGGAACCAAAACAGTATTAACGCTGTTGACTAACAATGCCAACGGCTCACAGACGTGCATAAAAGAAGAAACCTACCCAAGCCAACAATTTCCAGAATTTGACGACATTCTGACGGCCTTTTTACCTGCTGATGTAACTATTAGATCTGCGTGTTTTGGTGTTGCCGGTCCCGTGGTTAACCAACGTTGCCAAACCACTAATTTGCCGTGGTTGTTGGACGGGGAAGCACTGAAATTAAAATTGGGAACGAGCAAAGTGAAACTGCTCAATGACCTGGAAGCCATGGCTTTAGGCATGTTGCATTTACCGGCACAAGAGCTGATAGAGTTAAATCCCAATGCAAAAATTCAACCAGGCAATATCGCAGTTATTGCCGCCGGAACAGGTTTAGGTGAAGCTATTCTGTATTGGGATGGTAATAAACATCATCCTATCGCAACCGAAGGCGGCCACAGTGATTTTGCCGCGCAAAATGTCCAGCAAGATCAGTTGTTAGAGTATCTTAGAAAAAGTTACCCCGATCATGTCAGTTACGAACGCATTTTATCGGGCATTGGTTTTAGTCATTTGTACGACTTCCTTTGTGATCAAGGTTTTGCCCCGCATTGTCTTGAGGTGCCGGAGCTAAATAGCGAGATTGATAGAAATGCCGTTATTTCTCAACTGGGCCTAGTGGGTGAAGATGCGTTGTGTGCGGAAGTGGTCAGGCTGTTTGTGGAACTTTACGGTGCAGAAACAGGCAACTTGGCATTAAAGTCACTGGCGACAGGCGGCGTTTTTATAGGTGGCGGCATTGCACCAAAAATTTTACCCGCCATACAAAAAGGTGGTTTTATCGAAGCGTTTAAAGCCAAAGGCCGCTTTTTGCCATTGCTCGATAAAACTTCAGTGAAAGTGTCATTAAACCCCCGCACGCCGTTGATTGGCGCGATTAATTATTTTGGGGATTAGTTCTAGGGAAGGGCAGATTAAATCCTTCGACAGGCTCCACCGCAAGGGTGGTCTAAGGACAGATGAACAATCTATTGATTTCGTTTGTAGTCGACTGCATGGATGCAGGCGGTAGGACAACGCATCGAGCAGTTGCCGAGAGCTTATCGAACCATGAGCAAAATCGATTAGTTCATGCCCTTCGACTACGCTCAGCAGAGCCTTATCGAAGTGCAATTTTAAGGGGGGTGCTCGACGGTTTTTTGGGATACAGCTCAATAACTTAATAGCCGTGACGAAAGATGAGAAATAAGCAAATCAGCTTATCCAATGATTTATATTGGCATTTTTCTCAGATATTGCGCCCGGACACATTGGCGCTAACGATGCACTTCATTCGTTAGTACAATTAGACACTGCTGGTGATCACTGTCACATTTATGACTGGTTGTAATACAGTTTACTTAGAAGGCATGTATTATGAGCACCAAATAGAAGACTGCCTCATCCGTCGTTACTCCCTAACCTATCAGTAACCCTCAGGACATTGTCACTATACGGACATGGATTCAGCATATAAAAATCTCGCGAGCAAAAAAATCACAGCATAAAATCAGGTGTAAATGACAAACCTAGCTATCGATAAGTTTTTTGATAAAAAACTTTCTTCAAAATTAATTATTAAATAATGCGAAATATAATATCAATTATCGTTTTTTGTTATCTTGGGTCGCTTTTTTATTTTCCAAATTCCTCTTGGGGGTTAGAAAGAGGAATTGAGGTTTTTAATCTCTATGGTAGAGGAACTGGCGTTCTTCCATTGCCACTAATAAACTTAACGCTTTACTTAATATATTCTATTGTTGCCTTTTTTAGTTACCAGCAAGATAATATTAATAATTATTTTAGAATAAGATATTATTTCTGGGCATTTAATACGTTATTTTTTATGTTTGTAATTTTTGGTATGGCGACCGGGGTGCCATTGCAAAAAATATTCTCATCAACTGGTTTAATTAATGTATTTAATATGTATTTATTCATGTTAATTTTGTTAAAAATAATATCAACCCCAGAGAAACTAGACAAATTAAGTGATTTTATTATTTTCTGCGCTTTAACCAGAGGTATCTGGGGGGTAGTACGCTGGGCATTTCTTGGCGGTGATCCGGCCAATATTTATGCTAACGCTCAAAAAATAGCAGTACGACTTACTTTTTTCGATATTAATGACAACTTAGTTGCAACTATAGGTGCGTTCCTTGCCGGATGGTTGTTGCTCTACCGTAAACCAGGCTTAACAACAACCCGTAAATTGTTTTACTACCTGATGATTGGCGTTGGCCTTGCCGTTGTCTTGTTATCTTATCGCCGAACAGCCTGGGGTGGTTTAGTTGCGGCTGGATTTTGGTTTGTTTGGCAGCAACCTTGGAGAAGACGAATACAAGTTGGTTTTATAGCCGGTCTTGTCGGAGTAATTGCTTTACCGGTATTGATTGGTGAACGCTTTTCAAAAGTCAAAGGCGGTGGTGGAAAAACAGGGATACTTTACGACATTACCTCAAGTAAAGGCGAAATTGAAACATCGGGGGGGCGTTTTTCGGAACTCGATATGGCTTGGCAATATATTTCTGACAGTCCATTGACCGGAGTTATGCCTTGGGGAGGTATGGGGTTGGGCGAAATGCATAACTTTGTTCACAGTGGACCAATGCATTTGTGGTTAAAAGGTGGTGTATTTGCATTGGTATTTTTTATTCTAATTCTGGTGAGTTATTTATTATTCACCAGAAGAGTCCGGCGGGAAATTGTAGGGCAAGACAGAGGGTTATCAGAAATGGCTTTTGCTGGCTTATTATTTCAAGCACCAAATATTTTGTTTGGCACGCCATTTATTGAATACAGAACAACTCAGTTATTGGGTGTTTTATTAGTTTTGCCTTATTTAGTCTATGGACTCAAAAAAACAGCAGCAAAACTTGGACCTACAGACGCATTGTTAAAACCTTATTTCAAACCAGTATCCCAATCTCATCACTAATGACTAAAAAATTTGCCATAAACTCTATTTTAAATTTTATGGGTGCAGCTACGCCTGCGCTTGCGAATTTAGTTGCTGTGCCTGTGCTGGTTAACAACCTGGGATCAGTTGATTATGGATTGCTAACTCTTGTTCTGGCTTTGGTGGGTTATTTTGGGTTGTTGGATATTAGTGCTACACAGGGTTCAACCCGATTTATCGCCGAATATGACAGTCTTGGTCAACCGACTAAAGCCAATGAAGTGATTAGCTTTGGCCTGGTTATCTATTTATCTATTGGATTGGTCGGCATGGCGCTGATTTATTTTACTGCGCCGTTATTGATAAAAAGTGTCTTTGAAATACCCGCCTCCAGTTCTGCAACAGCTTTAGCCACTCTTAAACTCGCCGCAGTGGCTTTTTTATTTTCACAATTACAAGCTTATTTAACCAGCATACCGCAGGCGATGCAGCGTTACGGGGTTTCAGCAGCTACCGAAGCCTTTTTTGGTTCCGCCGCCCCATTACTCAGCATGGGCGTCGCGATTATGGATGGCAGCATCGAAAATGTAGTGGCCGCCCGGCTCGGTCTAAGCGTAATCAATGTTGGCGTATTATTGATTTGTATCTTACGGCTCAGACCAGATTTTGAACTTGTCAAAGCAGGAAAAAGCATACGTCGGCGCTTACTATCATTCAGCGCCTTTTCGTATTTAAGCACCATCGCGGCAGTTTCTTACGCTTATGCTGACCGCATGATTTTAGGCATATTGCTTGGTCTTAGTGAGATTACCCTATACACCGTGCCAACCACTCTAGTTAATAGACTATTCGGCATGACCTTTCGCCTGGGCAGTGTCATCTATCCGGCGGCAAGCAAACTTGCTGCACAAGGAGATCAACAAGGAATTCGCGAAGTTTATTTGCTAGCCTCGCGTTATATGACTGCAATAAACAGTTTGCTGATATTAGTGCTCATTGTTTATGGTCAAGACTTATTACGATTATGGGTGGGGCCTCAATTTGTGGAACAAGGTTTCCCTGTATTGGTAATAATTTCATTGGGGATGCTGGTTGACTCCATGACTAATCTACCTTCGCTAATCAACAATGCCGTTGCGCATCCCAGAACAACAGGTTTATTTGCAGTTGCCAGAGCTCTACTAGGCATTGCCGCGCTAATTTTTGGAACCCTAAAAGGTGGCATTATTGGTACTGCATTAGCTCATTTAGCCGCTTCATTGATAGCAACCGCGGCATTTGTTATTTATGTGCATGGTCGTTCGGTCCCAGCTTCACTGTTTGATTTGCTTCGTAAAGCCTATCTGCCCGTCAGCATCGTTGTTGCTTTTACTACGACTGTCGCATGGTTTACGAAACCGGCATATCCAGCGCCTTTACTCGACCTTTTGTTTCATGGATTGATGGTCAGCACACTTTATGGATTGATAGCGTTGTTATTAATTCTAACGCCAGAACATAAGCAAGCTTTGCTCAGAAAATTATCCATTCGATAAAACCCACGACCTAATTGAGACAAAACAATGCGTATATTGCTTGTTAGTGAAGACATTCCGTATCCAAGCATGGGCGGTTTGGCCAAGCATGTTTTAACCTTAGCCAAGGCTCTCGTTAAAGCAGGGCACAGTGTTGATCTACTTGGTGGCGATCAACACCCCATTGAAGTCGCTGGTGAAGAAGGACAGTTTGGCGGCCGTTTTTTTGGCGAGCTGCACGGACATTTAGCAGGATGGAAAGAAAGTAAGATAGGAATGTATCTACCGCCGAAAAGACCCTGGATAGCACTAAAAATGGCGCAGTGCGTTATAAAATACGCCGCCGATTATGACGTCATTCATTATCACGGACATTTCCCCAATATAGCCAAATATATTCCCCAGCACATTAACTTTGTCCAGACTCGCCATGACCAGGGTAGCGATTGCTTAAAACATACCCGGTTTCGTGATGGTGAAATTTGCAATCGGCTAAACCCAGCGGATTGTGCGGGCTGCATCGCCAAACAACCGAATGCATTTCAACGGGCTATATCTGCGTCTGCAGTTAGCCGTTATAGAGAAGATGTTGCAGAAGCCTTTCAGCTTCATAAAACTATTTTTGTTTCTGAAAAACTTAGACAAAATTTTGTACGTATAGCAGGGGCGGGGGAGTGGTGCTCTGTCGTCCATAATTTTGTCGATTTAGAAATGATCAATGCGGCTTTGCAGGCTATCCCGGCAACAAGTAAAGCAGATAAACATAAACTCAAGCTATTCGTGGCCGGTAAGCTTTATCACCCCAAAGGTATCGGCATACTATTGCAAAAAATGGTGCCTATAATGCCTGATCATTTTCATTTGAGCATTGCCGGTGATGGCCCAGACGAAGTGGCTCTAAGACAAAATTTTGAAAGTGTTCAAGTAAGCTTTCTCGGTTGGTGTGATTATCAAACCGTACTGAATTACGCTGCTTCCAGCGATGTCGTCATCGTACCGTCAATATGTGAAGAATCTTTCGCAACTACGATACTTGAAGGTCTTTTACTAGGAAAACCCACATTCGTGCTTAATCGAGGTGGAAACCCGGAAATGCAACCTTACCAACAATATCAAAGCCAGTTACATTTATATTCTGACATAGATACGCTGGTTAAGGCGCTGGTGAAATTTCAACCTAACCCCCCTCCCGCCCCCCCATGGAATGGGAGGGGTGGAGTTGATAACGTAATTCAACGTTTAATAGAAATTTACCGCGCACCTGCCGGTGCAACCATTTCCTGAGGCTTTGATGACAATAAAATTTTCAATTATTACCTGCACCTGGAACAGCGAACCCTACCTTCAGCAGTCGATAGACTCCGTGCTTGTGCAGGATTACCCCAACATAGAACAAATTTTTGTTGATGGCGGTTCAACCGATGGCACCTTAGAACGGATTCAGTCTTTAACCGGCAATGTTAAATATGTAACGGGCATAACCGGCGGTATAGCCCATGCAATGAACGTCGGCATCGAAATGGCCAGCGGCGATGTTATTGCCCACTTACATTCTGATGATTATTACGCACATCCCAAGGTTTTAAGCCATGTAGCTCAGGCAATGCAAACTGCCGGTGCAGAGTGGTTATTTGGTCGCTGTTTATCAGATATTGATTTACAACGGATCCCAGAAGGTTATGCGATCCCGGATTACAGCTATCAAAGTTTACTTAAAAGGAATTTTATTCCTCATCCGGCTACTTTTGTGAAAAAGACGTTATTTCAACGTACAGGCGTATTTGATGCATCAATTAAATACGCAATGGATTACGACCTATGGTTACGTATTGGCAAGCTGGCTGCGCCAATACAATTAGATGAGCATTTAGCGGTATTCCGCCGCCATTCCGGTAGTCTCACCACCTCAAATCCGATGGCCAGTTTTAAAAACGATTTTGAGGTGAGAATGAAGTATGCAAACAAAAATCCTTGGTCGTTAGCTTACCATTGGGCGCATTTCTTGGTTCGCCGCCGTAGAATTTTAAAAGGATTAAAACTTCAAGGAGATAAGTCATGAGTCTGGTTTCCCTAGTTATGGCCACCCTTGGCCGGGTGCGGGAAATTGAAGAGTTTGTGCAGAGCCTTGCCGCCCAAACCCATAAAGACTACGAATTAATTATCGTCGATCAGAATCCAGACGATAGATTAATACCAGTGATAAATTTTGCTCGAGATCTTGGCATCCCAGTGATTCACTTACGCCAATCACTGCCAAATCAATGTTTAGCAAGGAATGCTGGTCTCTCGCATGCCCAAGGTAATTTCGTAGCATTTCCAGATGATGATTGTTGGTATGAAAACGATGTACTCGAAAAAGTAGTCAAGAGAATGCATGAAGGGGATAGTCCTGAATGTGTGGTGATTCGATGGCTAGAACAAGACCCTGTTGGCGGCAAGCCCCACCGTATTTCAAACAAACTTTGGCGTCGCTTTAAGGAAGTAAAATGCAGCTGTATTACGCTTTTTTTTAAACGTAACTTACTGCTTGAACTAGAGGGATTCGACGCTGCGTTTGGGTTGCACAGTTGGTATGGTGGAAGTGAAGAAACCGATTTGATGTTTCGGGTGATAGCGAATGACAGTAACGTAGTTTATCTTCCTGACGCTCTAGTTCATCATCCATTCAACAGGTCAATCAATCGTCCATTTCTTAAAGAATTTGCGCAAGCTCGAAGTCGTGCCCGCGGTACTGGAGCAATATACGCAAAACATAAACTTGAAGTTTTAGTGATATTACGCGGCTTCTTGTCGCCACTGATTAAACCTTGGTTCACTACAAAAAGCATTCTCAGGATTATTCAAAGCCTGTGCCTTTCATTAGGCCGCATTGAGGGTTTTTTACACTGGCGCTTTTCTGAACAGAGAGCCGACAAGTATTAGTATGCGCCCAACTTGTGCTGTCTCTACCAAATCTCAGGAATATTCATGATATCTGTTGTTATACCTCTATATAACAAGGCTCCATTTGTACAAAAAGCCATTGATTCTGTGCTTGCTCAAACCATAACCGACTGGGAATTAGTCGTTGTCGATGATGGTTCAAGTGATGATGGCCCCGCCTTGGTTTCAGCATATGCTGATCACCGCATCAAGCTCATTAAGCAAGACAATGCCGGCGTAGGTGCCGCTCGTAACAAAGGAGCGGAGCTAGCTAAATACGAGATGCTGGCATTTTTAGATGCTGATGATTATTGGTCTTCAACACATCTGGAAAATTTGCAGCAATTGTTTGTAGAGTTTCCAACAGCTTCCCTATATGGAACGGCTTATTTTGGTATAGGCAGCGATGGAGTAGCTCGTATATGTAAGTTTCGTAATGCCAATATCGAACCAGAACGTGTATTGATAGCGGATTATTTTACCGATCTTGTTGAATATGGGCTTTTTATAGTTACTTCGTCTGTAGCTATTAATAAAACCTGGTTTCAGGAGGTCAAGGGATTTCCAGTTACTATAAAATCCGGCGAGGACCTTTTAACTTGGGCACGCTTGGCATGCATTGGTGAAGTTGCTTTTTCCAAAATAGCCACTTCTTATTACAACTTCCCCCCTGTTCCGGCTATAAATAGACGAGATTTCATAAGACGGCCACTCATACCTGATTATGTTTCAGGAGAACTTTTAAAATTAAGAGACACAACACCTAAATTTAATGTGAGTATTTCGCGTTATCTTGCATTTTGGCATCGTATTCGTGCAATGTTATTTTTGGAGTTAAATGAACGTTTAAATAGTTTGTCTGAGCTTTTGAAAGCAGTGCGTATTGATCGACTTAGACTTAAAGATCTTGTGTGTTGTTTTCTGCTTATTCTGCCGTTAGCAATTAGATCACATACTTTAGCAAAAATTCGAAAAATACGTGGGCGTGTATAAAATTTATAAGATGAAGGGTATTTATTCGTATTTAACTATCGTTGTTTTACAAAGTTGACATAATTTATGCTTCCTTAAAGCAACCAGCTGAATTGTAGTTTCCATGTTAAATTGAGTTCGATAGATAGGTATTATCTACTGTTATTTTAAGTATTTCGAGGTGCCCATAAATGCAGTTTCTGTTAAGCTAATTTCGGAGTTGAAACTCTTTACTCCTGAGTCTCGCTGTGGGCCTACGCAGACTTTTTTTAAAACTTTGAATCCTTTGTATAGCATAATGAAAATTAGACATTCCACAAATCAAGATTCAACCAGAAAAAATAAGTCTGAACTTAAATCACTTCAAATACTAAGAGCGGTAGCAGCTATAAGTGTTGTGTATTTTCATATTGGTAGCGCCGCCTCAACTTCCATAACCATCCCAGTTTTTGGTTCATTTGGGGTTGATATATTTTTTGTTATTAGCGGCTTTGTAATGGCTATGGTTGTTTCTAATGGTCAAGGTCCTCGATCGTTTGTAATTAGTAGACTATCCCGAATTATTCCACTTTACTGGATTCTAACAACTTGCTTACTGCTATTAGCAGCAATAAAACCAGAATTATTAAATTCAACAACTGTTAATTTATTAAATTATCTTAAATCATTATTTTTTATTCCATACTTTAAGGAAAATGGCACCCTTTATCCAATGCTTTCTGTAGGCTGGACATTAAATTACGAAATGTTTTTTTACTTTTGCATTTGGATATCTTTAATTTTTTCGAAACGCTATTACATACACTCTACAATTATTTTGATTTCTATTTTTTACTTTGTTGTAAGTACATATATAGAAAACGATGTAACAACATTATTTTTTGGTAACACTCTTATATTTGAATTTGTCTTTGGAATGCTTTTATACAAATTATTCATCTTAAGAAAATTTAAAAATTATATATATATATATAGTAATCGCTACTTTTTCATACGGTTTTATGTGTTATGCCGAATCTTCAAAATTGAGTATTAACAGAATCATTATTTACGGAATCCCTTCTATCTTACTAATTTATTCAATGCTGAATTTAGAGAATCTATTTACAAATGCAAATCGTAAAATAGTAAGTTTTCTAACAAACATCGGCGACGAAAGTTATGCTACTTATCTTAGTCATTTTTATGTTGTAGAAGGCGTTAGAAGAATCTTGTATCTTAAGTTTAATCTCTTAAATCCATACTCAATTTTTGGTGCAACTCTTATAGTGATATTGGCTTTGATTGTTGGTCATTTTCTTTACGTTTTTATTGATAAGCCGATTAGTACATATTGCAAGCGTAAATTTTCCACTACCAAACCCTCCGCTGAGGCCTTAAAACGGCAAGGCGCAATCTGAATTGCTAATGGATCTTAAAAATCAATATATTAGTAACCGATAAAATCCGCGATCTTATAGACTAAATCGTTGAACTAACCATTACAAAACTCCCACTCCGCATGACAAGCCGATTGGCCTTGAAAGCCTGCATCATCAACCAAATTCCACACCACCGCATTTTTAATCAAAAACCGTTGCCCGGTTTTGGCAATGCGCACGCCGTGGTTGCCCTATAGTTCCCCCTCCGCAACAAAATCCAAAAAGTACGTACCTCGAACCCTACATTTCTTCCCTTTAACCCCGTAAACAGCAACCCTATGAAAATAGTCATATTCCAACCCATGCTCAAACAATATCGTGTGCCGTTGTTTGAGCAAATGGGGCAATTACTGTCAGAACAAGGCCATCAATTCCGAGTAGTTTGCGGCAGTCCGCCTCAGCATGAGCAAAGCAAGGGTGATAATGTGATTGTCAGCAGTGGCTATTACCAAATCGAAAACAGTCGGTGGTTTTTAAAGGGTAAATTTCATGTTTTACCTAATGCATTCGCGCATATTTTATGGGCTGATTTTGTGATTACCGAACAAGCTAATAAGCATCTGCATAATTATTTACTGATTTTTTTGCGGTTGATCGGTTTTAAACACTTTGCCTATTGGGGACATGGTCAAAATAGACAGGGCAATCAGCATAGTTGGCGCGAAAAGATAAAGAAAACATTGTCAACGCAATGCGACTGGTGGTTTGCTTACACCCATGGTGTAGCTAACTATATGGCTAGCTTGGGCTATCCCAACTCAAACATTACGGTGCTGAATAACAGCATTGATACCTCCGAGTTTAAACAGTTACTTAGCCTGCAAACGCCCGATAAAGTTGCTGACTTTAAGCAACAGTTGGCCATTGCTGATCACGCTCGAATCGGCTTGTTTTGCGGCAGTCTATACGGTGATAAAAAAATTGATTTTTTATTAAACGCGGCGCTAAGCATTCAGCAACAAAATCCGGATTTTGTGTTGTTGGTGGTAGGTAATGGTAAAGATCGCGCATTAGTGGAAAATTTTGTCAATCGGCATTCATTTATCAAATATCTGGGTCCATTGTTTGGCGAACAAAAAGCATTGGCCTTTAAACTAGCGGAAGTTTTTTTGTGTCCAGGATTAGTAGGGCTTGCCATTCTCGATGCCTTTACCGCCGCATTGCCGTTGTTAACCTGCGATATTCCCAATCACAGTCCGGAAATCGAATATCTACAGCACGGTTATAATGGCGTTATGACGGCTGCCATTGAAGACGACTACGCCCAAGCCGTTGTTGATATTTTTAATGCACCAGAAGAATTAGCACAATTGCAAAATAATGCGTTGGCTAGCAGTAGCCAGTTTTCCATAGAAAATATGGCGCAGAATTTTGTTGATGGTATTGGCAATTATTTTAAAAGCCAGAAAATATAGGGAGCCTCGAAAAACCCTGCACTCCGATAAGCTCATTACCCACAGGGCATAAATGCGAACGGCACTTTATAAATCAATGAGTTCCGTTCGTGGTGAGCTTGTCGAACCATGAACGGAATGGGTTTTTCGAGGTTCCCAGGCATTTAAAACGTCTAAGTTTGTACTTTGCCCCGAAAATAACGCACATAACCCAACCAACAACGTTGTATTTTAATAAGTTATCCTATGAAAATTCTATTTGTTCATAACTGTTATCAGCAAGCTGGTGGCGAAGATAATGTAGTTGCCGCCGAAGTCAAATTGTTGGCTGAGCACGGTCATGATGTTGATTTGTGGAGTGTTGAGAATAAGGACTTGCCAAGCGGGATTAGCGGAAGAATAAAAACTGCGCTGGCGACCAGTTATTCGCCTGCTAGTCGGGCTATTGCCCGCGACAAGCTACGCCGCTTCAAGCCGGATGTGGTACATGTGCATAATTTTTTCCCGCAAATAAGTCCGTCTATTTACGATGCCTGTCTTGATGAAGGAGTACCAGTTGTTCAGACATTGCACAATTACCGGCTAATTTGCCCAGGAGCAATGCTGATGCGACAAGGCAATATTTGTGAACAATGTATTACGGGCTCACCCTATCAAGCGGCTTGGTATGGTTGCTACCGGGGCTCAAAGCTGGGTAGTCTGGTGGTGGCGCACATGGTGGCACAGCATCGCAAGCAGGGCACTTGGCAGCATAAAGTTAATCGCTTTATTGCTCTGACAGAGTTTGCTAAAAGCAAATTTGTTGCCGCGGGTTTCCCTGCAGATAAAATCGCCGTTAAAGCTAATTTCCTGCATGATCCCTTGCAGGAAATCTCCCGTGTTAATTCTGACACTTCCTGCTTTGCATTGTTTGTTGGTCGCATCAGTGAAGAAAAGGGAATTAGTACTTTGTTGCAAGCCTGGTCAACATTAGATGATCAAGCCCAGTTAAAAGTAGCCGGCATCGGTCCGCTTGAAGGATTGTTATTAGGTAAAAGCAATGTTCAAGCTCTTGGTCGACAAAATGCAGACGAGGTCAGTCATTTAATGAAGCAAGCTGCTTTTCTTATCATGCCTTCAGTATGGTTTGAACCATTTGGCTTAGTTTTAATTGAAGCTTTTGCTCATGGTTTACCTGTGCTTGCCTCAGATATTGGTAGTATTCCTGACATTGTCAAGCTTGGAGAAACCGGTTTACTGTTTACGCCAGGAGACAGCGATGATTTAGCTAGTAAAGCCAAATGGATGTTTGAAAATCCCCAACAACTACAAAAACTTGGAGACAACGCTCGACGTGCATTTCTTGAGAAATATACTGCAGAACAAAATTATGCTGAGCTGATCGAGATTTATAAAGAGGCGATGGATAAGTAATATACTGATTTTAGATAAGTGCGAGTTAGCTCATTACTCGTTTGGAAATGAGGTAACAATTTCGTAAGAGCGGGCTGTGCCCGCGATTAGATGTGCCACCACTACTTACAATAATGCGCGGGCATGGCCCGCTTTTACAAAAAAATTAATAAATATAAATTATCAATTTACTAGCCAAAGATGCTGTAGGTGTGGCTTTATCTAAATAAAGCCACACCTACAGCAAAGAAATTTCCGTTAATTATGGAAGTAAGCCAATGTCAGTGGCTAGTGGTGCAAAGCCAATATTATTAACTGGCGAGCCAGCACAGGTCGTCATTTTTTTGTTGCTGATGGTTACGCATGGATCAGCGACAATACTGCCTTGTTCAATTCCTTCGGCTATCCATTGCGCCCATGTAGCCGGTGACACGTACTTATTGGATTCCATAATTTTGAAATCGGCCCCAAGTGTACCTTTAGTAGACCAAACTAAATTATCACCAATAACAGTGGAGTCTATCGGTGAATGATAGCGCAGCGAACCACCCCATTCTTTGGTGGTAACGATAACATTACGCTCAATTCTATTGCCTTCTGGCCATTTATAATTATGCATTGGCGCAGCCAATTCTGGATATTTCTGCTGCCATATTGCGGTTTTGAAGGGCGAACTATTCAGTAGATTTATAAGGGTATACCAATTAAAGGTTGGCCAACGATCATCTATGTAAATAGCATAATCATAACTATTTATGTAATTATTTGTTATTTTGTTATCCCGACCACCACTCAATTGAATAACACGTTGCCCAGCATTTTCAAAAATGTTGCCACTAATATCAAAACCACTGGCGCCATCATCCAGGTAAACACCAACAGCAAAATTTGGGGATTTATAAACCACTTGGTTATTAGCGACATCCACGCTATTCATACCGTAACCTATAATGTCATGAATGTAGTTGTTTTTGAGCGCATTGCCTCGATATGTCCAGTCTCGTCCACTGTAAATCGCTCCGCAATCAGCTGTTTGCAAACAAAAATGGTGTACTTCGTTTTTTTCAATTAAATGATCGTTGCCAGTTATCAAAATTGCCGGGCCAGGGCCCTGCTCCAATAGATTATGTGTTGCTATTATGCCAACGCCAGCTAGTCTTATGGCTGGTGAGTTACTCAGTAATATCGTGCCCATATGATGAATATGGTTGTTATGAATTATATTGCCTGAAGATTGCAGCGTCGTTCTGTCGCCACCACCAGCAACATCAATACCTTCAGCGCCAATATGATGGATTTTACTGTTGTTAAGTTGCACATCTTGGCTTTTTATTAATTCAACTCCTTTGCCGCCAATATTGTTAATTTCTAATTGTTGCAACAAGATGTTGTTAGCATTTTTTAATACCAATGCAGTGCCGGTACTGTGTTGAAAACCGATGTTTTTGAAAGTTAAGTTGCTGATACCATCTGCAACCACAATATTTTTTAAAGATGACAATATCGCTACTTTAGGGGTTATGCCTGCAGGAGAGATAAAGCTGACTTTATTCGTGACAGCATCAAAAATCCACTCGCCTGGAGCATTCAGCAATGAGGGTAGATTTTGTATATAAAACCGTCGACCGCTATATAAACGCTGGGTAGTTAGTGCTGATAATTTAGTAGAGTTGTTAGCTTGGTTGATGGAGTCAATACCAATATACTGATCATAGTAGTCAACGGCTGGAAAAATATGAACCTGAGCTGCTTTAATATCGCCAGTTAACGTAGGTATCGTTTCCATTGCCGAAAACTCGGTTTTATAGTCAATTGGTAGCTTAATATGCGCCCAGCCTTGATCTGGCCAGCGCGCTAATTCCAGCTTTTGATCATTTACATATAATTCAAATTTTGGAGTGTTTCCCTTTATCCGACCACTATCAAAATAAGTTGTGGTGTCAGGCAATTTTGTAATCGGGCAATCCCAAAGCGGAGCAACGCCTTTTTTACAAATAATGGGAATTCCGCCACTAATCGATACTTGTGCCCCTGGATCTCCTTGCCAAACGACCTCTTTTCCAGGTAATCCAGAATCAAGCAAATTAAAATTTAGCGTTTGAGCGAGGTAATATCTGCCTGAGGCGATATTGACGTTAACTTTGTCGTTAAATGTGTTGGTTTGTTTAAGATTTCTGATGGCTTGTTTGGCCCGTTCAAGTGTTTTAAATGGGCCATCGGTTTTATTGGCGTTTGCTGTTTTTAAGCTTCCGGACCATAAATCATTACCTTGGGTGTTGATATAATATTCTGTGGCCATGGCCCCAGAACTGAAACAGAAGCTTGTTATAATCCAAGCCTTGACTAAATATTTCATAAACTTATTTCCTTTTTGACTAATGTGCGACTTAATTCTGGACCAAAACTCTAGGCAATACCCTGATTCAGTTAACATTCTGGGGTTAAGCTTCCCAGTATTGGATTATCAGTATAGCCTGGAATTATTTCAACACTGGGTAAAATCCGGCGTACCTCATCAGGTGTGCATTGCTAATGTGCACACGGTTGTCACTAGTCTTACCGATAAAGATTTAAGGGGAATTAATCAGCATTCGTTGATCACCATGGATGGCTTGCCGCTGGTGTGGTACGCCAGAGCAGTACATAAAGCGAAGATTAAGGAACGAGTGTGTGGACCGGAATTAATGTTGCGTTGCTTGGATCAAGGTCGAGCGCATGGTTGGAAGCATTTTTTTCTGGGTGGTAAAGATGAGGTGTTAACGGGTTTGGTAAGCAGTATGCAATCGCGTTATCCGGGCGTGAATATCGTTGGTTGGCATTCGCCGCCATTTCGTCCGTTATCGATTGAAGAAGATGAGCAGTTGGTTGCTTTAATTAATGAGCATCAACCCGACTTTTTATGGGTGGGGCTAGGGGCTCCCAAGCAAGAAAAGTGGATTGCCGCGCATTTAACAAAAGTTAACGCACCGGTGCAAGTCGGCGTGGGCGCGGCGTTTGATTTTCACTCAGGACATGTCCGCCGTGCACCAGTATGGATGCAAAAATCAGGGCTTGAGTGGTTGTACCGGATGTTGCAAGATCGCCGCTTAATTAAGCGCTACTGTGCAACTAATCCGGTATTTTTAGCGTTGTTTTTACGGGATTTTGTGGTGGTTAATTTTCGGAAAGTGATGTAAAAGCCGAGGGAATAAAATGACTGATGATGAATTAAAGGAATTGGTTGCAAGTCTTGCTATTGATAGTAAAAACTTGCATGAGGCGCAAAAGGCAACTGATGAGCAAATGAAGCGCAATGATAAAATGTTAACGGAAAAACTCGATCGTATGGGGATTACGCTGGGTAATATCGGTAAAAACCAAGGCGATGTTGCCGAAGAATTTTTTTTTCAAAGTCTGATAAAAGACAATCATCTGGGCAAAATTCATTTTGATGATGTGGTTAAAAACATGGAAAAGCATCGCGGTAATATTCAGGAGGAATACGATTTAGTCATGACTAATGGTGATGCTATTGCCGTTGTTGAAGTTAAATACAAAGCCCATGAACATGATCTGGATAAATTGGATAGGAAAATGAAGCACTTTAAGCTGTTGTTTCCAATTTATCAGGCATTTAAGCAATATGGCGCCATAGCTGCATTCCATATTAACGATGAGGCTAAAGAAGAAGCATTAAGACGCGGTTATTTTGTGTTGCAGCGCAGCGGTGATCTGGTTCATACCGAAAGTAGCGAGCATTTGACGGTGTTGTAAAGGCTGTCGAATGATTTTTACAAATGATTCTCTAAGGAAGCGCTGAATAAATTGATTTCGCTCATGGTTCGACAAACTCACCATGAACGAAATCAGTAAGTTACCGTTCATCCTGAGCTTGTCGAAGGATTTAATCAGCACTTCCCTAACGAGGTGATTTATGTCAGCCGTAGTTAACCAAGTCCATTACAGCGTCGAAGAGTATTTGGCTTTAGAACGAAGTGCGCTTTGTAAAAGCGAATTTCACGATGGCCAAATTTATGCAATGACTGGTGCCAGCCGCAAGCATAATCTGGTAACGGTTAATATTGCACGGGAGTTAAGTGCTCAACTCAAAAAACGCCCTTGCGAAGCGTATATCAATGATATGCGTGTCAAAGCAGCGGAAGCTCGTAGTTATCATTATCCTGACATTGCGGTTGTTTGTGGGTCGCCGCAATTTGAAGACGCTCACGTAGATACCTTACTCAATCCTACGGTACTGATTGAAGTGCTGTCGCCTTCCTCTGAAGCTTATGATCGGGGCGGCAAGTTTGCTCATTACCGAAAAATTGTCTCTTTAAATGAATATCTGTTGGTGACGCAGGATCAACCAATTATCGAACGTTACCAGCGACAAGGAGATGTTTGGATATTGTCAGAAGCTGAAGGGCTTGACGTTTCTGTGTCGTTGGAAAGTATTGGCTGCATACTCAGCTTGCGCGAGGTTTACGATAAAGTTTTGGATGTTACGGATAGCAATTTGGATGCTGAATTTCCGCAATAGAAATCTGTTGGGTATTCTTCCTCAGCAATTGCCTCCGCATTTTCAATACCCTTCATGTTGTTAAGTTTTTTGAGCAAGTTACCGCAATGCCTTGTGATTGGCAGATTTCTTTGCTGTTAGCGCTTTCAATATTTCCTCTCGTATTTGCCGCTGTTTCGCCGTGTCTGTGATCGGTTGCAGTTGGGTATCGGTGATGTAAAACATATCTTCTGCTCGACTGCCGATGGTGCTGATTTTTGCGCTATGTAGGCTGATGCCTTGTTTAATAAAAATCCGGCCAATTTTCGATAACAAGCCGGCGTGGTCAGTGGTGACCAGCTCCATAATCGTTTGATTGTTGAGTGGATCGGTTAAAAATTCGACACTGGTCGGGATAGGGAAATGCTGAGCTTGCCGGGATTGGCGATGGATGTTTTTGTGTTCTTTGACTTGGTGATAACGCAGGTTGTTGCGTAAAGCGGTGCAAATATGGATTTCCCTGAATAATTCGTTAATGGCTTCACCGGACTGCTCAAGCACCAAAAAGCTGTTGAGGACGTAGTTGTCCAGCGTGGTCATGATTCTGGCGTCAAGAATTGTTAAACCTAGCTGGTCGAGGGTGGCGGTACTTAAAGAAAAAATAGCCTCTTCATTTTGTGTGTAAACAAAGACCTCCGCACTGCCGCGTTGTGTTTGCGGGCGCAGTAATACCAGTGGTAAATCAGTTTCGCTGGATGAGGCTATCGCGATGGTATGCCATGCAATTTCATCCGCCGAATAGCGCAGGAAGTAATCGTCGCTGACATGTTGCCAAGCATTAGTAATATCTGCCTGACTGATGCCCAGCTTGATGAGTTCTTGTTCGGCTTCTTTTTTGTTTTCCGAGACCCGGTCAGTTGTGGTTAGAGGGCTTTGTAAGCCTATGCGCAGAGCATTATGAGTGGCTGAGTAGAGCTCTTTAAGTAAGGCGTCTTTCCAGGCATTCCATAGCTCAGGGTTGGTCGCGCGGATGTCCGCCACGGTTAAAAGGTAAAGGTGGTTTAGGTATTCAATACTGCCTACGGTCTGGGCAAATTGATGAATTATTTCGGGGTCGCTAATGTCTTTGCGTTGCGCTGTCATCGACATAATCAGATGATTGCGCACCAGCCAGGCGACCAAGTTGGTGTCATGTGATGAAAGTTCATGTTGGCTACAGAACGTTCTGGCTAATTCTTCGCCGATGGCGGAATGATCGCCTTTTCTGCCCTTGGCAATGTCATGGAATAAACCCGCGAGATAAAGTAGTTCGGGTTTGGCAATTTGTAAAAAGATGGTGTTACAAAACGGCAGCTCATCACTGTGTTTATCCAACGCAAAGCGGCGCAGGTTGCGAATCACAAACAGGGTGTGCTCGTCGACGGTGTAAATGTGGAATAGGTCGTATTGCATGCGCGCAACGATGTTGGCGAAGCAGGGAATGTAGGCGGCCAGCACGCCATAGCGATTCATGCGGCGTAGTTGGTCGGTAATGCCTCGAGGCTGACGAAAGGCTTCAATAAACAGTCGATTGGCGGCTTTGTCTTGGCGAAAGTCGTCGTTGATTAAGTGTAGACTTTTGCGGATTAGACGAATGGTGGTCGCTCTGACGCCCTTGAATGATGGGTATTGTTCAAGTAATAGGAATATTTCCAGCAATGCTAAGGGGTGGCGTTCAAAAACGGTTTCATCGACGACTTCGATATAGCCGTTGATGGCAATAAATTTATCATTAATGGGTGTTGCTGTACTGGCGCTTTCTCCGCAGACAAAGCGTTCGTTGAATAGCTGTAGCAGCATTTCATTTAGGCGTTCGAGACCCAGTACGGTCTTGAAATAAAACTGCATAAATTGTTCAACATCTTCATTACGCTGCTGGTCGTCGGTGCTAAAACCGAATTGCTGGGCTAGGTCACGTTGGTAGTCAAAAATCAGGCGGTCTTCGGCACGATGCGTTAACAGGTGCAGTGCGTAACGAATGCGCCACAATACTTCTAATGCAGCGACCAATTCCATGTATTCGGATTCAGGCAAAAAGCCGTAGTGAGTTAATTCTCGAATA
>Ga0208629_100433_pt1 | contig 20568 bp, 7 predicted proteins | sample LakWasMet19_HOW5_2_FD_183865 | JGI IMG/M metagenome (GOLD analysis project Ga0208629, IMG submission 183865) | Freshwater sediment methanotrophic microbial communities from Lake Washington under simulated oxygen tension - Sediment Metagenome... | ecosystem: Environmental > Aquatic > Freshwater >... | reverse complement strand
GCAGAATAGAAGCACGCCACGAATCTTGAAGTCATCGGTCGGTGAAGTTCGTGCATGGACCAAAAGGTCACATCCGAGTTGCGGGCAGCTCATCCCCGCAGGTGCGCTTGCAGCGTCTCCTGCTCCTCCTTGCTCAGCTCCTGCGCGGTGACGGCGACCAAGCCGGCGGCAGGGCCGCTTGGTGCCCCTGCAGCCTCGCCTGCGAGGCCCATCAGGAAGTGAGTGATGTGCGCCGTCTGCGGCACCACATGCGGCAGCGTCTCGGGCTCCTCTGCCTCCGCACCTGCAGGGGCGCCCGCTGCTGCGGCGCTGCCAGCTGCAGGCACGCCCGTCGGCTGCTGCACGAATAGAGCGACCACAGGATCCAGCGGCAGCGGCGGGCGAGACGCTGCGGCGGCGGCCTCCTCCGCGGTGGCCGGCGCGTCCACGATCTCGTCCCACATGGCGATCTGCCCGACCTCTGCGTCGTCGTACTCGCGCTTGAAGCGGTTGCCGAGGCCGTCCCCGTCGCCGCCCTCCCCGTCCCCGTCCCCATCCTCGCTGTCGTCGTGCCCCATCGCCGCAGCCATCATCAGCTCAGCGAGCTTGTTGCCGGAGCCCAGGCCGCCGTCCCCGCCGGCGAGGATGTCCGCCAGCAGGCGCCCGTCGCGCCCCATGTCCCCATCGTCATCCGTGTCTTCGTCGCTGCCGCCGTACCCGTACAGCTTCGCGGCCGCGTCGGCGTCCACGAACCGGGTGCCGGCAGCGCGCCCGCGGCGGTACACGCCGCCGCCGCCGCCCTCCTCGTCCTCGTCGTCGTCCTCATCGTCGCTGGTGGCCTCACTCTCGTCGTCATCGTGCAGCAGCATGTTCCACTCGCGGATGACGAGCGCCAGCACCCGCGCAGACAGCGGGATGGGCACCATGCGCTTGAGGCCCTTGCCGCCGGACGCTGCAGCCTTCTTGCCGCGGGTGCGGGAGGCGGGCCCGCCCGCCTCGCCGTCCGCGCTGCCAGCAGCCGCCACCACCTCCCGACTCTCGCTGGGCACACTGTGGGCGGACAGAGCCTCGCGCACCGTGGGCAGGCGCAGCAGCGCCACGAGCGCCGTCACCAGCACCTGCTTGGTGACGGGGGACTCGATGAAGGCGAAGTAGCGGATCACAGCGCGGGCGAAGAGGACGAGGCCAGACTGCGGGAAGCCGCTGCCGGCCGCGGCGAGCGCCGTCGCCTGCGCCGCGATCGCGTCCGCCTCGATCTGCGTGGGCGCGTCCGCGTGCGCAGAGAGCATGCCAGCGACGGGCAGGGTCACGGTGCAGCCAGCGAGGATGGGCGCCACGGCCTCCGCGCCGCCGACGATGACTGCGTGGCCGACGGCGTGCGCGAGGCGCTGCACTGAGGAGGGCAGGCGTGCGAGGGCGAGTCGGTGCAGCAGCGCGGGCACCACGCCCTCCAGCAGGCCCTCGAACCGGGCGTGCGAGAGCAGCGCGGTGATGAGGGGCGCCACGCTGCTCGCCGCCTCGTCCGAGATCTGCAGCCCGTTGATGCTGTTGGTGGGGTCTGCCGCGTGCTCGGGGCGGGCCTCCATCGCAGTGGAGAGCAGACGCGCCGGCACCGCCAGGAAGAGGGCGGGCGACAGGGCGGGCTCGCTCGCGCCTGCGGCTGCCTGCAGCAGCGAGGGCCCAGCAAGCCGCACCGCCACCGTCAGCGTCTCTGCCCCTGCAACCATCACCTTGTGGTCAGCGGTGACGGCCAGCAGCTGGCACGCCACCGCAAGGGCTGCGTTCAGCTGCGGCGGCAACTGCACGTAGGAGCCTGGCGTCGCCGCCGCCCCCGTCTGCGCGCGCCCCGTGGTCGCCAGCGCCTCCAGCGACAGCGGGGCGGGGCCCTGCGCTGCAGAGGAGCCTGCCGCTGCGGGCGGCAGCAGCTCCCGCGCGCGCCGCAGCATCGTGGAGAGAATGGTGAGGGCGGAGTCAGCGAGGATGGAGGGGCCGGGCAGCGCCCCCGCCACGATGGCTGCACGTGTGAAGGTCAGAGAGGTGCCATCGGGCAGCACGACCGCTGAGGACACCTCGCCCGCCCCAGGCGCCGCCGCTGCGGTTGCGGTGTGCGGGCTGCCAAACGCCCCAGCGCTGCGGTCGAGGTCTGCGAAGGCGAGGGCAGTCTGCAGCACGCTCACGAGCGTCGGCAGCTGCGTCATGAGGCTGTTCGTCGCCGCTGCGTCCACGGGGCTGAAGATGAGCGTCTGCAGCCCCGAGTTGATGGTGCTGAAGAGCTCGGGGTGGGCCCCCTTGCGCACCCACAGCTGCAGCAGCAGCGACGTCAGCGTCGCCTCCGCGGCCGCTGCAGCCTGCGGCGCGTAGGTGCACGTGTACACCATCAGCTCGAGCAGGATGATGGCAGTGTCATTCACGTCCACGCCGCCTGCAGCCAGCGCGTCAGGCTTGGCAGCGCCCATCTTGCTGCTCGCCTCCGCCACCGCCTCCGTGATGGACGCACATAGGCGGGAGAGGATGGCGGGGGCAACGGCCTCCACCGCAGCCGTAGGCACACGCTTCAACAGTCGCACGAGGGCCTTGCACGCCGCCACACGGATGGGCAGACTGTGGGACGGCTGCAGCCCCTCCGTAGCGACAGACAGCAGAGCACTCGCCTGCTCGTCATCGATGGCCGCCACCAGGCCGGAGGCGCACCAGAGGCAGCGGCCCAGCACGTACGCTGCGTGCCCCGCCTTGTAGTGCGCGGTGTCTGAGGGGTCGAAGGCGCTGCTGCCGCCGTCGTGGATGAGCGTAATCAGCTGTCCCGCAAAGGAGGAGGGGTTCAGAGGCAGCGGCGAGGCGGGGGCGACCTGCGCAACAGTCACCCAGCACATGGGCACGTCCGCAGCAGCGGCGCCTTTCTTGCCCTTGCCCTTGCCAGCCTTCTTGGCCCGCCGCTTGAGCGCGTCCTCGTCCGCCACCTTCGGCAGGGAGCGCTGCACCAGCTTGGCCACCTCGTGAGGGGCGTTCAGGTACTTGCGCACGCAGCCCACCACGTAGATGGCGGCCTCAACCACCTTCCAGCGGCGAGGCGACAGGGCGAGCGTCGACGGCAGCGCGCTGCCCGCCGCGCCGCCCGCGTTCCAGGCGGGCAGCGCCCCTCCCAGCGCCTGCACGCAGACGGACAGCAGGGCGTGCAGCGCCTCGTAGCCGCCCACGTCAATCATGTCCCGCGCCGCATCCCGCATGTCCTGTCGCATGCTGCTGCCCGCCTCCACCTCCTCGCTCTCGTCACGGAGGAAGGCGTCCGGCTCGTCCCCCCATATCTGCAGCACTCCCGTGGGCAGCTGAGCGGTGGTGAAGAGCAGGGACGCTACGGTGGCGCAGTGCGCGGGGTCGGAGATGGCGTCTGTCACTCCCGTGTTGACACTGCAGTAGCTGGCCTGCAGCAGCCCCAGCAGCGCGTGCAGCACATGCGAGGGCGGCACCTCCTCGTCCTGCTCGCTGGCTCGGCAGTGCTCGTCCAGCGGACCGGGCGTCACGCCCTCAGCCCGCCGCGCCGCGACCGCCGCCTCGTCCTCCTCGTCCTCTGGCGGGACATCGAGCTCCCCGCGCGCGAAGGCCTGCGCCGCCTGCCCCGCGAAGGGGAGGATGCAGCTGACGATGCCGGGCAGGGCTGCGCTGAGGTAGCCGGCGAAGTCCTGCAGCAGCGTGGTCACCAGGCGCGTCGCGCTGTGCTTGAGCAGGCACGCGCGGCCGCCCCAGCCGGGGGCCTGAAGCGCCTGCACGACGGCGGCCAGGATGGGCATCAGGTCCCGCGCGAGGACGGACTTGACCTGCGCCTTCGTCTCCGCGAGGTCAAGGCCGAGCCCCAGGCTGTCGCACAGACTGCGGATGGCGGTGAAGCTGCGCGCGCGCAGCCACAGGCCAAAGGCGCTGCTCCCGTCGGGCCCCACACCGGGCTCCAGGCGACACAGCCCGATCAGGTAGGGGTGCAGCGTAGCGGCCAGCAGCGGGACGTGGCGCGTGTCGGCGTGCTGCAGGAAGTGCTCCAGGCAGACCAGCACGCTCTCCGCCCGCAGCCACTCTGCGCCGCCCGCGGCTGCGTTCACGACGCCGTCAGCAGACACCACCGCCTGGAGGCAGATGACGAGACCGTCAAGGAAGCCGGGCCACGCGCCAGGCCAGTCCTCGTTCGCGACAGAGCCCAGAGCCATGGCAGCACCTGAGCGCACCTTGGGGTCAGTGTCCGAGAGCAGAACCGGCAGTCGCTGGCGCACGACCTCTTTGTCTGCCTCTGGAACCTCGTATTTCCCGGCGCTCTTGGGCGACCAGTGTCGCTTAATCACCGAATTGCGCAAAGTTGACATGGCCAAGGTGCGCAGCTGCGGTGAAAGTGGCGGGGATTGCTCCAGAAAGTGCAGCAGCACCTGTGCATAACCGGGTGTGGCGCCCAGAGCCTCCAAGCCCGCCTCCGCAGCCTTGACGCTGGCGTTGTCCGCCTTCGGGTTGGCAAAGACGTCCAAGTGAACCCGCGTGGCGGTGAGCACGTCCATGGCAGCCATGCTTGTATGGACTCGGCGGGATGCGGCGCGAGCAGCGACGCGGAGTGTGGATTCTCTCTCAAGAGCGCGTTCGTGGACGACGACCTGGCTCGCAGGTGCAGCGCCAACTTCCAGGCCGCGCGCGCCTTGCGTGTCACAACGAAAGCAACGACGAGCTTGGCTTCAACCGGGTTTCACCGCCGGTTGAAAGCAGCGTTGGATGCTGACAAAATTTCGACAAAACGGTCATCCTGAAGTCTGCACAGACTCTGCAGACTCTTGTTCGGCTGTGTTTCTGGGAACCGAGTTCGCGACTGAGTCGCACGCGCACAATCAGCACAGTTTGCACATTCATGGAAGCCTTTACCGACTTCATCCGTGCATTCCGCTTTGTGGCTTCTCGTTGAAGTGCGACGGCGCTGCGAGCCGAGTCTGAGCGACACATTCGCCATGAATTCCATCCTCGAGCGCCGGCGGCAGAGTCCGTCTCCTCGTGCCGCCGGCGGTCGGGAGCTCCCTTCAGGGCTTGAGTTGGATGTGTCCACTGACTACGAGTCCACGTCTGTGACATCAGCGGTGTTGCGCGTGGCCGCCGGAGAGGCGAGGCAGGCGCCAGCAGCTGCACAAAGTGCAAGCAAACCGCGGTCAGCACCGAGCGCCATTCAGATGCTGCAGCGAAATATGGCCATTTTGCGGCTAGCGATCCGAGAGAAGGACGAGATCATCGCTGGCTTGCGCCGTGATCTCGAGGTGGCAGACAGCGTGTCGTCTCGGCACCCAGCGTCTGACCCCGATGCTGATGCGAAAGCTCGGCCGCAAGGGGCGCACACGCGTGGTGACACCATTGGATCCGACGCTGGCTTTGCTGTGCACACACCCGGTATTGAGCACCCGAAACAGTCGAGAACACCGCGACACCCGCCGATGGCGTCACCCTTGCGCTCCTATCGCAATACCACGCCGGGACGGATTGCGAGCAGCTCGAACAGCGGTGGGTCCAGCGGCGTGCTCGACTTCGAGCACGCGCTGTCTTTGGCGCAAGAAGAGCTCGGGCGCCTGCAGCGACAGACGGCGCAGAGCAAGGCGGCGGAAGCGCGCTTGCAGGCTGACGTGGTAGGCCTGCAGGATCGGGTGCTGCAGGCTCTAGGCTCGGCAGAGGAGCTGGCGGGCGAGGCGGCTGCAGCGCACCAGGCGCTGCGCGGGCAGGAGGCAGCCTTGCAGCGCTGCTACTGCCTTCTTGAGAGCGTATATAAGGCACCTCCGAGGGTCGGCGATGTGGTTGCTGTCCTCCGTTCGCCAGCGTCAGGCACTCCTGCGTTTGCAGGGGATGGGGAGAGTGATGTAGCCGCCAGTGGGTCCAGCAGCGATAGTGATGGGCTGCAGATTGGCGTGGTGGTCAGCTGTCCTGAGCAGGCACCAATAGGGGAGGGGCCTGGGATCTCCTCTGACTCTTCGACAGAACCGCCAGCCGCCCCCGCGCTCTACAGAGTACAAATGTTGAACCCGACGCCAGCTTCCACTCATCCTGCAACTCTTCCTGTTCGAGAGGTGCCGCAAGAGGGCTTGCTCGTCCTCTACCGCTATGTCGCCGAGGAAGCGATCCCTTTCGATGGCGTGGCAGCCATACGCCCCGAGTCGGCAGCAGGCAGTGCTGCCGGCGGCGCCGGTCGAGAAGCGACACGGCTCTCCGACATCTCCGCTGCCGCTCTCGCGCAGGCGGCGTCTGGCGGCAGCCACACAGGCAGTACCTGCTTGTTGCCACCGTGCAGTGGGGCGATGGGCAGCGGTGCCGCTGCTGCGCCTGCTCTGCCCGGCGCACCTGCTGCCCCCGCTGCTGCGCCTCTGGCGGGTGGCGCACGGCATGGTAGCTCCAGTCCTGGCGCTGGCGAGTATGAGGACGAGGCGTTTGAAGCCTCCGAAGAGGCTAGCGAGGGCAAGGCAGCAGAGGCGGACGCTGCCCATCATGTCCAGGACGTGGCGGGCCGCAGCGGAGGACGGACCTCCACTGCGATCGCGGGTGGCGCAGTGACAGCCGTTGCCCCGTCCGGGCAGCCGCATCGCGCGGCCGCTGCTGCTGGCTCCGATAGCACAGTCAGTCCGTATCGCCCAGCGGTGATGGCGGCTCTGTTCGACGCGTACTGGGTGCTGCAGCAGGAGAACGCTGCACTGCGGCAAGCGCTCGAACAGCGCGACTTTTGCTAGCGGCATCAGTGGAGCGGTTGTGGCACCGAGGGCTGCAATTCCGCTATCCTACAGCGCGTGATCCGCCACAGTGGTGCTAACGACAGCCTTTGCGTGAGTTTTTGTTGATGTGATTTCGTTGTTGCTTCTGCATATTCGCGATGTACGTTGGCAGCGATTGCAGCGCAGCTTGTTGCATGTATTGGGCGTACATGTTGGCAGGGGGCACGGCTCAAGCAGGTCTCGCCAGCTGCCGGGGCACCAGCCATTGCCGCTGCGCTGCGGATTTTCAGCTTGCAGTGCCACCAGTGGCTGGGCTCTTCGACAGCGCATGCGAGCGAGACACTGCCTGGCTTTTGCTCACTGTCTCCGTCTATGATGCGTGTTGGTGTGGCTTGACGATGCAACGCTGCGGCGCGTGCATGCAGAGCGCCATAGCTGAGCCAGCTTTGAGCAAACGCCGATTGGGGTTCCTCCCATCACGGCAGCGTTGCGATTTGGCGTGTTTTTAGATGAGCAAATGCGCTGCTTCGCCATCGCAGTGGTTCCTGTAGATGCAAGAATTGCGGTCTGCCTGCTGTTTCTCGTGTCGACAGCTGCGCGCTTCCGCTCGAGGTTCCGACAACACCATCCGATGAGTCATGAGCCTCTGAGGTTCAATTGCAACAAGTGTTGTCGACTCGGTTGGTATCTTTCCGACAATTGCGGGTGACCCTCCGAATTGAGATGCAATTGCAGTTCAACAGTAAAAATCTATTGTAGTAAAGCTGGGAGCAAAAGAAAACCTGTGAAACACGACGCATGGATGTGAAAACGCCCCCCAGCTCCCGCTACAGTCAGACGCCCAGATGACTCCAGTTAGGGACGATACTGCAGCAATCACACAGGGGTTCGCGGCCCGGCAGTTGCGGCATGTGCCCGCTGCCCCCACGCGCCAGAGAAGGGATCGGCGACGTTAGAGCTGTTGCTGCAGCTTTGTTCTGCCAGGCCAACCTCGGTTGTGGAGTTGCAGCGGGAGCGCGATCGCGACGAGCACGTCCTCTTCTTCAGGATGCGCAGAATATTGGCTCTGCCTGGAGCCGGAGGGCCGCAGTGTGTTGTTCGTGCGGCGGCGTGCAAGCCGACCGCAGCAGCCGCTGCGAAGCGAGCTGCAACGGCGCTCGGCTGCCACTTCGCATCAGTCCTGCGAGCCTACTCCAGCTCTCCCCGTCTGCAAGACTCGGTGACCGTGACGACAGCTGCAGCGGCGGAGCAGCAGGATGGCCCTTCTCGTCTCAGCACGCGGCCAGTGCGCAATATCGCTGTGATCGCGCACGTCGACCACGGCAAGACGAGCTTGGTTGACAAGCTGTTGCGCTTTTGCGATCCGACATTCACCGAGTCGATGGACTCCAATCCGCTGGAGCGCGAGCGTGGCATCACTATTCTCGCCAAGTGCACGAGCGTGAAGCATACCGTGGACGGTCGCGAGCTGCTCTTCAACATCGTGGACTCGCCCGGCCACGCTGACTTCGGCTCTGAGGTGCGCTAGCACGCTACGTAGAGGGCGTTCAGCGTCGTGGGCAGTAATTGACGAGGGGTACCGCGGATGTTGGTTGGCGGTCGAGGAGGCACTATTGCGCCGTGGCTGGCGGGGAGGCAGGCCCCACACCGGACGCGATCGCAACGCGACCGTGGGCTCTGACACACTGCCCCATACCCTGCTATCTTCCGCTGCCTCTACGTCTCCCTCCTCCCCTCTCCACCCTCCTCCCCTCTGTCCGTCTCGCAGGTGGAGCGCGTGCTGAACATGGTGGACAGCTGCATGCTGGTGGTGGACGCCTCAGAGGGCCCGATGCCGCAGACGCGCTACGTGCTCGGCAAGGCCCTGGCGCGCGGCCTGAAGCCCATCGTGGTGCTCAACAAGTGCGACCGCGAGGGCGCGCGCCTGGGCACGGTGGAGAACGAGATCTTTGACCTGTTCGTGGCGCTCGAGGCGTCTGACGAGCAGCTGGACTTCCCCATCGTGTACTGCTCCGCGCGCGAGGGGTGGACGAAGGCGGGCCCCGACACGGAGCAGCTCGACATGGGGTACCTGCTGCAGGTGCTGGCGCAGCACGCGCCGCCGCCGCGCGTGCTCGGCGATGACGACGCCCCCTTCCGCATGCTCGTCAGTCAGATGGACGCTGACGGCTTCATCGGCAAGCTGCTCATCGGCCGCGTCATGAGCGGCAAGGTGCGCCCCGGGGACAGCGTGGTGGCCATGGACCGCACCGGCAAGCAGGTGGAGACGGGCAAGGTGACCAAGCTCTTCGCGCGGCAGGGCGGGTCCAACATCCCCCTGGAGGAGGGTGTGGCAGGGGACATCATCCAGCTGGCGGGCCTGCAGCTGCCGCTGCCCACCGCCACGGTCGCCGCCCCCTCCGTGACGCGACCCCTCTACGCTGACCCCATCGACCCGCCCACGATTTCCATGGCGTTCGGAGTGAACGACTCGCCGCTGGGCGGGCGCGAGGGCAGTCGCCTCACGAGCACAATGATCGCCGACCGCCTGCTGAGGGAGGCAGCCACCAACGTGGCGCTGCAGATCCTGACCAACTCGGGCTCCTCCGCCAAGACGACCGCGGGCGCCGCCGCAGCGGCCGCCGCGGCGGCCCCTGGGGGCGCTGACGGGCTGGTGGACGTGGAGGATGAAACCGCCATGGTCGGTATGTCTGACGCCGTGGAGGTGCGCGGGCGCGGCGAGCTGCAGCTGGCGGTGCTGATTGAAAACATGCGGCGCGAGGGCTTCGAGCTGTCCGTCTCCCCGCCCGTGGTGCTGTTCAAGCGGGACCTGGCCACGGGTGAGCGCCTGGAGCCCTACGAGCACGTGGTCGTGGACGTGGACGAGGAGTTCTCTGGCATGGTGATCGAGCGCATGGCCCTGCGCAAGGGGAACATGCGCGATTTCGCGCCCATCGGCGGCAAAAACAGCGGCAAGGTGCGGCTCTCCTTCGGCGCGCCCTCGCGCGGCCTCATCGGCTTCCAGAGCGAGCTCAAGACCGAGTCGCGTGGCACGGCGACCATCCACCGCACCTTCGACGCGTACGGGCCGTACATCAAGGGGCTGGAGCGCAAGCCGCGCGCGGTCCTGGTGTCCAACACCACGGGCCAGATCACGGCGTACGCGCTCGACACGCTGCAGCAGCGCGGCAGCCTGTTCGTCAAACCGGGCGAGCAGACGTACGGAGGGCAGATCCTCGGCGAGTGCTCGCGCGACAGCCTCTTCGACATGGAGGTCAACCCAGTCAAGGCCAAGAAGCTCACGAACGTGCGCGCCAACGGGCACGACGACGCGATCCGCCTGTCGCCGCCCAAGATCTGGTCCCTGGAGGAGGCGATTGTGTACGTGGCGCCCGACGAGCTGGTGGAGGTCACGCCCAGCATCCTGCGCCTGCGCAAGCGCCTGCTGGACCCCAGCGAGCGCGACAAGGCCAGCCGCGCCTTCGCCAAGAGCATGAAGGCGCTGGCGTAGGGCGCTGGCGTGCGAGACTGCAGCTGCTCCAGCTGCAGCTGGCAGGAGGCGGTATCGTGCTGAGCGCAGCCGTGTGTGGCTGCGGTGTTGAAAGTTCGACTTCGCTTGTTGCGCTCGCCTCGCTGTGGCCGGTACTGCCAGTGGCCCGCCTTTGACGTGAACACTTGACATCATAGGCGCTCGAGATTCAAAGTTGCGCCAGCTGCAGCAGCATCGCTGACGCGCAACTCGACAGTGGCCGCACTGTTGATTAATCCCGCCTCATCCGCGAGAAAGCGACTGATCTCCGTCGATGAATGATCAAAGACTTAAGCTTAACTCCGAAAGTGGTTCGAGTCGAAGCATTGCATATCGCGTATGTGCAGACCCCGCGTGGTCGCATTGCGGTCGTTCGATTGCAAAGTCAGGATGCGCTAGCACGGGCACGAGCACGAGCATGAGTTCAACAAGCCGTTGCAGCCGCCTTCAAGGCACGCCAAGAGTGACCATGGCATGCCACCGCAGCCGACGACCTATTCGTCGCATCCGTGTGCGGCTATCTCTTCTTCTTCAGCTTGGATTTCTTGCTACTCCCTCCAACTCCACCGCTCCCGCTGCCAGCGACAGCGGACAAGCCAGACATCTCCTCCTCTCCGTCCGCAGCACCAGCACCTGCCTGTGCGGCGCGAGCAGCCGCACTAGCGGACGCTACACTACGAGAACTTCCCGCGTCTGCGGAGCTCAGGGACGCTGATGCGCTCGCAGTCGCACTCACGGCGGGAGCTGCCCCGTCTGCTCGCCGCACAGCCGTGAACTGCACGGTGCTGAACACCGTCTTCATGAGCGAGCGTGGATTCGCCGCGTAGCTGCTGCGGCCCATCTTCTCATTGACAACGTCAAAGCCCGACGCGATGACCGCATAGCGCACGTCAGCGTACGGCAGCTCCACGCTGCGCTGGTACCGCTCGTCCATCCCTCCGTGACTGTCGTCGTCTGCGCTCGCGCCCGCGGACTGCCAGTGGTACAGCAGCGGCCCGTTGTTGATCCACACGCCGCCGGGCTTCAGGCAGTGCAGCAGCGTGTCTATGTACTCATGCAGCACGGGTGCTGTGTCGATGAAGAAGCAGGTCAGGACCGCATCGTACATACCCCGCTGCGCTGGGGCGCGATAGATGGACACAAAATCCCCCGCCGCCATGCTGAAGTCGGCGCCTGGGTTGGCCTCCAGCAGCTCCGCGGGGTTGACGTCTGGGATCTTCACCGGGCGAACCATGTCCTCGTGTCGCATGTGGTTACTCGCATCGTGAATCCACGGGTGCAGCGTGAACGCCTCGGCAGACTCCGTGCAGTTCAGAATCACGTTACTGGCGAAGAGCATGAACCAAGAGAACTCGTTGCCCTGCGCGGCGTAGCCCGCGCGACACACCTCCCACACCAGGCGGGAGGTGCCGCAGCCGGGTACGAGCACGCGCTGGCGGTTTCGGTTGGCTGGCGTGACGGGCTTGGTGCGTGCCAGCTCCGCCAGCAACGGAGCGAAGCACGCCTCCCGCTCCGCTGCGCCCTCCGCGCTCCACTCGCGCGCGAGGGAGTGCAGCGTGCTCTTTACCTTGGAGTGGTGCTCGGCAGAGGAGCGCGGCAGGGTCGATGGGTGCGAATAACCGTCGGCTCCTGGCCCGGTGGAAGCAGGACGTGTTTCACTACCATCCACCGGCCCTGCGGAGCTGGCGACACTGGCACTGCCGTGGTCGTGCCTGTGATGGCTCCCCTCGTGGCCAGCAGCGCAGGAGTCGTGATCGTGGTGCCCATGATGTGAATGACCGTGAGAATGGCCGGCTGCCGAGCAGCCGTGGCTGTCCGCAAGGCTTTCAACCTGCTCGGCCAGCGAGCTGTCTTCCTGCTGCGCAACCAGGTAATCAAGGAATTCCTGGTTGACGGCGGAAGCCGATCGGATGGTCGCCAGCCGCTCGGCCATGCCAGACGGCAATCTTGCCGCATAGGCGGGCGGCAGCCGTGCAAGGTGCCTCTGTCGACGTGAGATCTCAAAGCTGAACCAATAATCATATTCCCGAAACGCAGTCAGAACATCATTGAAGTGGGCCTTTTCCTCAGCTGCTGCGGAGGCAGCGTCGAGAGCAGCAGCTGTGGGGTGAGGTTCCAAAGAGCTGCTCATTTTGGTGGCAGTTTTCGCCCAGAGTGCAAGCCGAGCTACGTGGAGCGCGAATAGCAGGGATTCGGTGTGCTGCGCCATGACAAGCCAAGCGTAAGCGACACGGTGTTCGCCAAGCCTCTGGACGCCCTGTCGACGATTCGCTGGCGAATGGACCGCTTTCTTGCAGCTAGGCTCTAAATCAAGCGAAAAGACGTTTCAGATTCGTTGCTGGCGCGCGATGATCACCACAGGTTGCGCTGCAGCCGGTACAGGCCGAGTTTCCTCCTGCGTCATTTAATTTGCCCATAACGCCCACACTTCGGTTGCTGCACCGTTTGGAGTCCAAACTTTGGACCCGCTGAGCTTCTAGGCGCGGGGTTGTTGCAGTGCATGGACCTGTAGCAATGCTCGCCCACCCATTTCAAGCCAGCAGCCCGTCTCCGGCCGCCACGAGCCCGGAGTCTGGCACGCCCGGAGGGTTCGCCTCAAACGCGGCAGTTCCGGCCATCGCAAACGCTGCACAGCAACCTTCACAATCCCAGCCAGACGGGCAGAATGCCGCGAGTCTCGGTGTACCCATGGCTTCACAGAGCTCGGCGTTTCCCACGGCCTTGCCGGGTCACATCACACCTCTGGTCCTGCACATGGCCTACTCCAAGTTCTCGCTCGCCCAAGCATACGGACGCGGCCCCACGACGCTTGTTTATGCGCATTCGAAGCGGGCTACAATTACTCTCGCTGGGCTGCTTGGATTGACCGCCGCGATCGTTGCCACAACACTCTGCCTGTATCGCGGCTTCTGCTCCGCTGATGCCTTGAGCGGCAGGGCGACGTACAGTGCTTCTGCCAGCAACGCGGTAGTGCCAGTGTGCCTGGTACTGCTCTTGATAGTAGCGCCTCTCAGCTCCTTAGCGGCGCACCTGGGGCGCCCGGCAGTCAACGCCGCAGCCGCGGTCGTGGAGGTGAGGCCGGGTCACGTGTAAAGCTGAACGCTTCTGGTCGTGGGTGGCGGAGGTGTAACAGCCATACCTGCACCCCTACCCTCACCCACAGCTTCCATTTACGCATGGTCACCCTTTTTCCACGTGCAGGGCGCCTCGTTTGTGTTGTTGCTCGCAGCCTGCATCGGCACTTTTGCGGTGATGGCTGAGGCTGCCGCTCGAGCAGCTACTCTCTGGCCGCAGCTGCCCGGCAGCCTGCGCAGCGATTATTACAACAGCTCAATAGCCGCGTTGGAGAGCGAGATCCGCGCAGACACGCTTGCAGTTGCCCTTTCGGCGCTTGCGGGTGCCGCTTTGGCGTTGCCGCTCGCACTGTTGCACTTCATCACCTTGCGGCGCCAGCTGCGCGCGTGGAGCCAGGCTCTCTCGGCCGCAGGAGCGCGGCTCGTGGCCAGCGCTGGCGCCACGGCCCCTGCGCTGCATCCCCAACAGGGCGGCGTGGCTGCCGCTGCCGTGGGCGGAGTCCCCCAGCCCTCCGCACCGCTGATCCCCCCGATCGCTTTCGTGCCCTTCGGCTGGTGGCGCGTGGTTCCGCTCGCCGCCGAGGACGACACGGCATATGCACAGCTGCTGACGCGGCACCGCTGGGTGGCGTGCTGCCAGAGCCGCCCCTCCGCCACCTTTCGCGTCCCCGACTGCTGCGGCCTGTGCAGCATTCCGGCGATTGAAAACCCGTGGCGCCTGGTGTTCTGCTGCTGCGTGCGGCGGCCGCCGACGCACTCAATGCTCCTGCCAATGTCGCCGCCGCCGCTGCCAATACAGCTGCCCCCGCAGCAGCCCGCACAGCTGCTGTCGGCGCAGGGGCAGTCGCAGGCGCTGGCCCCGGGGCTTGCAGGGGCGACGGCAGCTGAGCAGCCCGCGGGAGGGTGGCAGCCGCAGCAGCACTTTCAAGAGGCACCGCAGCAGCAGACGCCGTTTTTGCAGCCGCAGGGGCAGCTGCTACAGCCACAGCAGTTGCCGCCAGCGGGGCAGTTTGGACCGCAGGCCTTGTCGCCGAGCACTGGAGCGGGTACGGGCGTTGACCCCTCAGGAGCACAGGCCGCGGGCGCATGGAGCGAAGCAGCGCCCGCTGCTCAACTGCAACCACCTGGCGAAGCAGGGGCGGCGCCGCCTCCTCTATCAACCCTGCAGCTGCTGCAGCAACCACAGCAGGCTCCAGGGCCTGCGTCTATTGCTGCGCTGCTATCACCCCAGCAGCTACCGGGGTGATTTGAAGCGTGCACATTCGGGCTACGGCACCTCCAGTGCGCGCGTTGCGAAGGATGCGGGCCGATGCCGCGGCAATGGGGTTGGCGATGCCCACACGGGCCCACGCCCGATCGACAGAAGGGACTATCGTCTTGTTGCAGGCGACAGCAACCCCCTCCGTCAGGCAATCTCGATAGGCGTCAATAGAGTCGAGTTCCAGCTCCAACGCAGCTGCAGTCGCGCATGCGGCCTGCAGGTGGACGCACCGTGGATGAGCAACCAGTTCAATTGGCTTGAACGTCGAGGCGGAGCCTGCCCACTTCACGAAGACCACGAGGCGCCCAGTGCCAGGTGTGGCGGCCGCCATCTGGCTCGAGAGAAGCACCCTCTTCGGACGCAACTGGCAGTATCGATTACAGGGCTCTGAGTCATTCGGCGTTCGGCTGCGCTCGCACAAGTGCAACACAAAACAGGTTATTAGAGGGACAGTTTCGCCAAAACAACTTCGAACTGCCTAACCAACAAGTGCAGCGCTGTCCTCGCGATTCACGGATAATTCTTATTCGAGCCCCACGCGAACCCATAATTATCTGTCCGTCTCATCACGGAGTGAACACAGCCTGATCTCGAGCCTTCATGCATTTTACGGTGCCATGCTCGACTGAAAGGAGCCCCGCTGACACGAAAAAATCGATACTCGGTTGCTACGACTCGCCAACTCAGGGTTCACAAAAGTTTATTTGCGTTCCGACCGTTCACGCGTTCGACGGCGCGTTCTGGGCTCCTGGGCGCGTTTCCACCTCTGTTGCGTGTCATGAGTGCAAGCCGCCTCAACGGAGATAACTCTGACTCATCAATTGTGGCCGAGGATGACACCGAAAAAGCAACGGGCGCTGGTGTGGCGGCCGAAGCGACTCATCAACGGGAGGGAAGTGGGTCCCTGCTGCGGATATCTGTCGCGGGTGCCATTGCCGGAGTCACAGCCGCATCTGTAACGTACGCCGCGGGCTCTGCTGCGACTTCGGTGGCAGCAAGTTCCGCAGGTACGGGGGTGGAGCTCGCCGGTCGAATCGCGACTGCGGGGGCAACTTTCGCAGCAGGTCCGGTTGCTGGATTTGCTGTCAACGCCGGCTTTGCGGCGGCCGCGCATTCCACTCGCGCGAGCATCACAACCACGGGCACAATCGCTGCTGGCGCGACGGCGGCGCTTGTCGGCGCGGGCACTGCGGTCGCCGTGACAGCGGGCGGCCATGTCGCTGCTGCAAGCGCAAAGGTCGCGTATACTGCCGCTACAGCTGTAGCGCGCAGGGTCGGGGACGCATATGTAGCCATCAGGGACCGCCAAGACGGGCTGGGAGATGCGGCGGCGTGGGGAGGCCTGCGCGGGGAGGAGCTTCTGCAGCACATGGTGCTTGTCGAGGTGTCGGACGAGGACAAGACGTTGAAGCCGAGCTTGGGGGGTCCCGCGGCCTCTGGCGGCGCCCCGGTAGCCGAGCGGGATACGGATTCAAGCACAACGGTGGACACAAAACCAATCGCAGAGGAGTTGGAAACGGTTCCGCATGCGTTGCAGGAAACGGACAGCCCAGAAATGCCGCGGCGCTTGCAAGGCCGCAGGGCCGTTGACGGCGGCGAAGCGGCAGCTGACAGGAGCGCTGGCTCTGACTCCAGTGCAACAAAGACATGTAGCAGACGCTGTGGCAGTGGTACCGGTGAGGTCGACGATCTTGGCAGCGCAGCCAGCGCTGCGCGGAGTCGAACCCGCAATCCGGACCGGGAAGGCGGAACAACAGACGGCACACTCGAAAGCGGCAGGGCTTTTGTTGCGGGGGAAGACAGAAGCGGCGCTTCCGATATGTTCCACAGCGTGCTGGCGCCTGCGGGGCTGCAAGATCGGCTGGACGCGGCGTGGTCACAGCGCGGGAAGGCAGGTCGATCAGCAACCGAAGCCGCCAGCGGGATGTCCGATCGGTCGATCGGCAGCGACAGCGACAGCGAAGCTGCTGCTTCAATGTTTTTCAGTGTGGGGCCCTCCGCCTCCTCCGTGTTTCCGGGCTCCCGGGCGCAAGCGGGCGCCGGGGGCGGGGCGTGGCACGGCTCAGCGAGTCGTGAAGGTGTGGACGCTGGAGGCATGGATGCGGAGGCGGTTTGCGAGTCTGGCTCGGCACCGACTGCCCGCGGCTCTGACGCGCGCGCCGACACGCTGCCACGGGGCGCGGATAGCGAGAGCGCGGATGCGCCCCGGCCGGACACCGGAAGCAGCGCCTCTGCCGAAGGTGCGGCCTCGAGCTCCCCCGCCGCGACAGGCGCTGAGTCGGCCCGCAGCAGCGGCAGCGGCGCCAGCACGGCCTCCCAACGGCGCGGGTCCACTTCAAGCGCGAACGAGCCGTGGGTGCTGGTGCCGCGGCCGCCCCTGCAGACAGGCAGGGTTGCATCGGCGGGCCCGGGAACACTGGCAGCACCTGCCAGTGGGGTGCCGGTGGCCTCTCACACCCGGCATACATCAGCAAGCAGCAGCTCCGCAGCGCCTACCGTGAGCGCTCACGACGTACCACACACACCTAAATAAATTCGTTACGGCACTACGTGCGTGACGCCACAGCAAACCCCCTTCCCACACTTGAACACAGTTGAACGCTTTTCACGGAGCGGCTGTGCCGTGCAGCTCTCGTCCTGCGATGGCCGCGATCGGGCGGACATCGATCCGTGTGGCGACTGCGCAGCGCGTGCATGGCTCCCCGATCATATTTCCGCTTAGACTGCGGCTGGAACTGACACCGCTCGCTGCGGTCTATCGACACGCATGCCGCCCATGCATGTGCATGCCACGTGCAGCCGCCGTATCTTCAAGTTGGTCGCCGGCCGCGGAGACCTATCAACGCGGAGACCTATCAACACAAATGATCATGAATACGTCGCGCAACGTGCTCACTCGACACATCCGTGCACTCGATGACTCGGCAACAGTCGATCCCGTAAAAGAGGTATCGTCACGGCTACTCCAACAGATATCGTCAGTGTTCTGCGCAGCATGTGAGTTGCTCAGCTGCAATGTACTTCAACAGTACCGTCAGCTGCCTCGTTGAGTAAGTTCACCAGTCCTCCCAACCGCCTCCGCCGCTCTTCGCCGGCGCGGTCGACCCCGCCGCTAGCGATGGTGCCTTCTTGACTGCTCCCAGCCTCATGCCTCCCGCTGGCGCTGTCCCGGCGCTGGGAGAGGCCTGCGGCGCGGCTGAAGCCGACACGGCGCTGCCCCGCGCGCTGGCACTCGCCCCTGCGCGCCCTGACCCGACGGCTGCATCCTCGTCGCCCGCGGACAGCACAAACTGCTGCTTCGGCTTGACTGCGGCGGCAGAGCCAGCCGAGGTGGCAGAGGAGGCGCCTTTCCCACCGGCCGCGTCCCCGTCTCCCAGCAAGCTCCCCCACGCGTCATCCCCCCAGCCGTCTGCGGCTGCAACTCCTGCAGAAGAAGCGGAGACTGGGGCGGCGATAGCACCGATGGCGGCACCGCCAAGCTTCATCGCTCTTGGCGGAACGCCAGCGCCCGCTGCCGACACCGTGCCGCCGCTGGCAGCTGACGTACCGGACGGCCTGGGGGCTGCAGCAAGGGGCTGAGCAGACGCTGCTGCTCTGATGCCTCCACCGTGGCCGCCTGTTGAGCCGGTCGGCTTCCCGGCCGCGTCGTCCCCATCCAACAAATCGTCGAAAGCATCGTCACCCCACCCTCCGCCAGCGCCGCCAGCAGACACCCCAGCACTGGCGGCGGCGCCCCCTCGGCTGCCTGAGTCACCCAGCCTGCTCGCGCCCAGCCCGGCAGCGCGGCCCGCCGTGCTGCCCGCTGCGGGGGCTGCAGCGGAAAGGGATCCGGAGGAAGCGGAGGCGGGGAAGCCAGCGAAAGAGCCAAATGAGGCACTTGCGGAGGCTGTTGAGGCCGCAGAGAGCGAGGATGCGGAGGCGGATGGCCTGTGCGCTGGCGCCGCAGCCGCCGCAGTGGGCGCGCTCGCTCGCGCCACCGCGCTCGCTGCCGCAGCTGCGGGCACGGGGGAGCCTGCAGCGGGTGTCCCCGCCCCAGCGGGCGGTGAGGCGCCCGTGTCATCCATGTTGCCGGAGGGGATGATGCGGGAAGCAAGGGAGGACACAGCCCAGCCAAGCGCGCCCGCGACAGCCTCCGCAGCCTTGCCCGCGGCCCCCTTGGCGGCCGCGCCGCCGGCGGTTACCGCGTGTGCCCCGCCGACGGCGCCAGCAGCAGGGGAGGCCTCCTCCGCGCCCTGCCCGGCAGCGCCGCCGCCCGCAGCCTCCGCCGCCGCACGGGCTCGCTCCTCGACCCACAGCCGCTCACTGTGCGTCTGCAGCACCTTGCTGGCCGCCTGCAGCAGCGTGAAGGCGGCATCCCGCGCCTCCCCGTACCCGTCAAGGGTGAGGTAGCAGGCAGCCGTCATAACCTTCTTGGCAATAAGGTCGGCGCTCCAGTAGCCGAACGGGATGCCGCTTCCGACGCCCCCGCCGCTGCTGGCGACGGCGCCTGCGCCCGTGGCGGCGCCGGGCGGCCTGTTGCCACCCGCAGCCCCGGTGACACCGCCTGCACCTCCGCCGGCGCCAGCAGGCCCCTCGCTAGACAGGCTGACGCAGAAGGCCATCGCTTTCAGCCCCGCCACGCGGGCGGCGGGGAAGCCGTCCCGCAGGATCTTCATCAGCACGCTGGACAGCAGATCCTCGCGCTGCGCCGCGTCGGCGATGGTGTGCGCGATGCGGCCCAGGCAGATGACGGTGTTCACGCGGATGGCAGGCTCCGCGTCGCTCACAGTCCGCTTCAGTGCCCGCAGCAGCACGCCGTAGCGGTTCGCCTCGCTGAGGCGCGGCGCGAGCGGAACCGCGGCCTTGATCGTCGCCTCCCGGAGGACCGGGTTCGTGTCGGTGAATCCGTTCAGCAGCTGCGGGAAGACCTCCCTGTTGATCAGATCGTCAGACAGGCGGTCGATGTACCCGGGCAGGTGGTGCAGCAGCTGCACGCGCGTGGCGCGGTCGCTGCTGTTGAACAGGCGCACCACGCAGGGGATGATCTCACGGCCGTACTCCTCATTCGGCAGGCGCGACCCAATCTCCAGGATCGGGCCGAGCACCACCGTGCCGCCGCCGCCCGCAGCGCCGTACTCGAGCGCCGTCATGAGGGCGGGCAGGATGCGGTACTTGGCGATGTGGTCGGGCACGCGGGAGAGGACGGACGGCAGCGAGCGGAAGAAGCGCTGCTTGTCTGCGGGCTCCTTCAGGGCGAGGGCGTCCAGGAACACCATCGTCCCCACCAGCGGGTGCCGGAAGTACTCGCTGGCGAGCAGCTGGGCGGCGTAGTCGGCGGGCCGCGCGCGCGGGGAGGGCGCCAGCAGCTTGGGCAGCAGGGGTTTGAGCAGGGTGGGAACCGAGGGGGCACGGGACGCCAGCACCTCCTTCACGTCGTCGTGGCTGCGCAGGCGGCGCGGAGAGAACACGTCGCAGATCAGCACGCCGCAGGCGAAGGCGTCCAGGCAGGCGGCGGTGCGAGCCACGTTCACACTGCCCCAGTCCCGCGCGCTGCGCTCAGGGCTGCGGTACAGGTCGGGGCACGGGCCCGCCGCGTCGTTGTCGGTGAGGAAGCGGTCGGGACTGTCCCCATCTGCGCCCACGAGCGGGCAACACAGGTCGAAGCCCGCCAGTTTCCAGCTGCCGCCTTTTGTGACGAACACGGCGTCGGGGTGCAGGTTGCCGTGCAGCAGCTTGCAGTCGCCGTTCAGGAAGCTCAGCGCCTCCGCCAGGCAGTACAGCCCCCACACGCAGCCGGACTCAAAGCCATCGCGCGCCTCGTCGGCGCTGGGCCGGTTTCGATCAAGCCATAGGGACAGTGGGACGGCGCGCTCGGTCACCATCATGATGGCCTCCTCGGTTTCGAGGCTGTCGAGGAGGCGCAGGCAATGCGGATGCCGCAGCGTCTTCAAACGCTTCACATAGTTCTGCGCAAGCGTCACTTGCGAGGGCCGCGCTGCACTGCCATCCGCGTTCTTCTTGTCGAACTTGAAAATCGTGACTTTGGCGTGCGTGTCCGCCGTG
>Ga0208629_100432_pt1 | contig 20610 bp, 14 predicted proteins | sample LakWasMet19_HOW5_2_FD_183865 | JGI IMG/M metagenome (GOLD analysis project Ga0208629, IMG submission 183865) | Freshwater sediment methanotrophic microbial communities from Lake Washington under simulated oxygen tension - Sediment Metagenome... | ecosystem: Environmental > Aquatic > Freshwater >... | reverse complement strand
CCCCCGCACTGCACTGCACTGCACTGGCCGCACCTTCCTTTCCATCTGCTGGATGCGGAACTCTGCCGCGTACACGTGGCCCTGCTGCGCCTGCGCCGCCGCGTCTAGCTCTTGGATCTTGTCCGCCAGGTTGCGGGCGGTGCGGCGCGCCCCCGCGATCTCGGAGGTGAGCGTGGCCTCCTCGCCCCGCAGCTGCTTCACGGCCTCGTTGGCCTTGAAGAGCCTGCGGAGGGGGCGGCGCAGAGACAAGGAGAGGGGCGAGGTGGTGAGCAGGAAGAGGGGTAGCAGAGGGAACGCCCCGCTGGGGCAGTCGGGAATCGGCGCACGCTGCCGCTGCTGCACGCGCTGCCTCAGTCCACCTGCGATGCAGCTTAGCCCGCCGCCCCAACGGCACACGCCCTCGAGGCTCGCACGCAGCCGCCCGCACTCACTGCTCCTTCAAGAGGCTGAGCCGTCGCTCCGCCGCCTCCACGCGCGAGCTCTCCCGCGCCATGTAGCCCTCCTTCTCGGCGAGGGCGCTGCCCGTGGTGGCCACCTGCGCGGACGCCTGCGCCAGCTGGGCCTTCATCGCCTCGAAGCGGCCCCTCGCCGCCTCCACGGCCCGCCTCTTCTCCTCCAGCTGTGCCTGGTGCGACGAGATCTCGCTGCGCTTGGCAGCGAGCTCACCTGCCGCCGCCGCGGCGTTGGCCCGCAGCAGCTCAACCTCCTCGCCGAAGCGGGCCGCGCGCTCACCCAGCGCCTTCAGCTCGTCGCGGGCTGCGCCCACAGCCCGCTCCCTTGCGTATATCGCGGCCTCCAGGTCCCCGTTCTCCCCCCGCATCGCCCCCAGGGAGCGCTCCTGCTCACCGATGCGGCTGCGCCGGCTGGCCGCAGCCTCCTTCGCGGAGGCGAAGCGCTCAGCGGCGCCTCGGATCTCCCCGTCCCGGGCCGCGATGGCGTCCAAGCTCTCCTTCCATTGCCGGATCAGCCCCTGCCTCTCCGCGTGCAGCGCCCTGAAGTCTGCGGCCAGCTTGTCCACCTCCACCTGGCGGGCTCGCGTCTCCGTGGCCTCGCGCTCCAGCTCGCGGCGCCGCTCCGCAGCGGTGGCCGTGAGGCGCTCCAGCTCGCGGCTCAGGTCGCGTATCTTGAGCTCGTCGGCGCGCGTGTAGCGGTCCAGCGCGAGGGCATCCTCCTCCTTCTGGCGCCGCGCTGCTGCCCAGCGCTCCAGGTCCCCCTGCGCCATGTGCATCGCGTCGCGGAAGGACTCCAGGCGCTCGCTGCCGCGGTAGATGCCCGCCTGCACCGTGGAGATCTGGTCCGCCACTGCGTCGGCCCGCTTGTCCAGCGCAGCGATCTCCTGCCGCATGCGCCCCACTGCGCGCTCCGTGAGGGCCTTCAGGTGCTCCTCCGTCTGCACCTCCTTCTGGCGCGCGGCCAGCAGCTCTTGTGCGTGGCTCAGCTCCTGCCGCACGTTGCGCAGATGCTCGCCCATGATCTGCAGACGCTCCTGGTGATCCAGCGCCTGGGACGACGAAGCTGCTATGAGCCGTTTCTTTGCCTGAATTTTTGCGTGCAGGGCACGATTCGCCGCGTTCGCGAAGTGTGGCAACCCCTCCGCTATATCTTTCAGCTCATCCAGGGACGCGCCACCCTCAAGGCCGGCGTCCGAGCGGCGCACAGCCCCAGCGCCGTAGCCTTCGTCAGCGGCGTCGTCGCCGGCATAGCCCATTTCGAAGGCGCCGCCGTCTGGCGGCGCCTCCTCCGCGTTGTCAAGCTCCGTGCGGTAGTCGGCCATGGTTTACACGGGCACTGCCGCTGAGGATGTCAAACGAAGTGTTCGCGGTCGGCGGCGGAAGGGACTTCAGCCTGAGTGCAACGGTTGCATACCGGCAACCCACATTCGCAACCACTCGCCCAGCACGCAGCTTTGGTCAAGGAGATTGAACGCGTATTTTGCGGCTCCACACACAGACGAAATGCATGTGGAGTGCTTGCGCGTGTACTTGAGGCACTCTCAAGGTCCGTGTCTCCGTTGTCCGCAAAAATGCGTCCAAGTATGACCCGATTTATGAATCCGGGATTGCTTCGACCGAGTTACATTCGAATGCGCGATCCGCCACTCCTTTTACAAGCTTTTGACGCGCGCGGGAGTTTTGCTTCGTCGGGGCCGCGGAGATTCTGGACACCATGGCAACTCTGGCCATCGACGTTGGCACGACGGCGGTAAAAGCAGCTATTGTCTCACTCGAACTCCGCGTGCTAGCGAGCAGCACCATGCCCACGGACGCGTACGTCGCCGCATCGTGCGGTGCGAAGCATCAAAGCGTCCCGGCGATTGCTCGCGCCCTGAATAGCGCCATCAGCTCGCTTGACGCAGAGCTTCTCGCAAGCGCAACACGGATTGCAATCGCAGATCAGATGCACGGGGCTGTCCTGTGGGGCGACACTCGTGAGCACGAACAGGTGGATGCATTGCACGCCTCCCACCTGGTGACTTGGGAGGACCGGGCGTGCCCGGTGGAGCTGTTGGCTGCTATGAACCGCCACCTCCTTGCTGCAGCTCCAAGCTGCCAATACGCGCCTGTGCACCATGGCTTTGGACTGGCCACACTTGCCGCTGCGGTTGTCGGCACGCCCTCTGCGGTGGAGGCCTTGGCCGGACAACCGCTCGCCACTTTCGCTCACGCGGGTACCATCGGCGCTTTTCTGGCGCACCAACTGTGTGCAAACCCTTCGCTTACGCCATCAAAACCTGTGATCGACCCAACAGATGCCGCGTCTTGGGGCGGATTTGACGTCGAGAAGGGTTGCTTCGCGGTGGAGGAGACTGCTGCGGCCGCTGCAGCAGCCCTTCCCAGGATGCAGCCGCCTCCAGACGGGTGCCCCAGCGCGCTTCCTGGCTCTGGCTGCTCAGAGCCGCTTGTCGCAGCCCTTGCAGCAGATCTTCGCCGCCTTGTCCCGCAGGTCGTGCCCGCTGGCTCGCCTGCCGGCGTGCTCGTGCCTGCCGCGTGCACGCGGATCGGCCTGCACGCCCTCGCAACAGCGTTTCGCAGTGTTTCCAGCCCACCAGTCGTCCACGTCTCGGTAGGCGACCACCCCGCGTCCGTTGCTGGGGCGATGCACGCTCTGCTGGAGGCGGGAGGGCGCAGCGACGGGCCGGTGGTCTTCCTCAACGCGGGCACCTCCATGCAGGCGGCCATCGTCCTGCCGGCAGAAGAGGTCCCAGGCGCACTAAACGCCGGCTGCGAGGTTCGTCCGTTTCCACGGATCCCGACGCTAGCGGCTAGCGCTGGGGAGCAGCGGCTGCTGCTGGCCGCGTCGCTCAACGGAGGGAATGTGCTTGCCGGGCTCGCCGCGTCCTGGGCGCGCGGTGGCAGTGTCCTGGGCCAAGCTACCTCGCGTCCGCCTGGTACCCTGGACGGCGCTTATGTGGAACTGGAGGAGCTGGCGGTGGAAGCGCTGGATGCCCACGCTGCGGCGATAGTATGGCCCGCGGAAGGAGAGGCCGTGGACGCGTCGAGCTGCCATGCCCCGCAGATTGGCGGCGTACGCTTCAAACCTATCGTTGTACCAGAGCGTACCATTCTCATAAGCGGCTGCGGAGTTGCTTCTTCTGTAGATGACGCTACCTCGACCAGAGCTGCCGCGTCGGCTCTGGATATCGCCGACCTCCCACCGCGGGACGCGGGCCTCCGCTATGCTGCCGCAGCACTGGGCCTGCTCCACAACGTGTGCTCGATGCTTCCCAGCAGCGTATGGCTGCGACCAGCAGTTGCTCGACACACTGCAGTGGCCACAACGTTGCCTGACTCCGCGACTGCGAGCGACGTCACCGTGGTTTTAACGGGCAGCGCGTTCGCCAAGAGTCGCACTCTCAGGCGCTGCGCCGATCTTTTCCTGCGCCATCTCGTTGGTGAAGCTTCGAGCAGCAGACCGAGCAGACTTGTGGAGCTGCCCGGGGAAGCCACTGCCTCTGCGGGTGCTGTCGGCGCTGCCCTCATTGCTGCCAGTAGTGCTTTCGGCCCAGCTGCAGCTGCAAGTTGACTTGAACTTCAGCTTCGAGACTCATGCTCTGCAAACTGGCGATTTGACGGTTTGTGCAAAACGGGCCCCTCCTTGAACTTCCCCTTGAAGGTGGGGTCGGCAAATTCGAGATACCGATCTCTGCAGCGCTAGCTCGGCGCCCGGCATAGCTCGATGTCAACCCGGCTGTTCTATAGCTGTAGTGTATTCGTGGTTTGTTTATCCGGATGTTGTCGATACGGTAAAAAATGCTCTTCAACGACGTCCCGGGGCTCACATTTGTAGGAGCAGGGCCCGTTCGTGGCTGGTTGTCTCGTCAATTCTCAGTTACATAGCCACGCGACTGTCTGCATACAACGCACAATGCTCACCCTTGTGTCAGTTCCCTCTTGAGGTCGCTCGACGGCGCATCGCCTAGCATTTCCGGTGCGTCGGGCGGCTCCGCAGCCAAGAAGCTCACATCATACACACGCTACACTCTCACTATAGCAGAGCGGCTGCGACGTCTTCGTGCAGCGAGGCTCCCACAGGCACCAGAACAAAGATGATGTCGCCAGGGCGTACGCGCGACAGCAGGGGCGGGCTACTCTGTGTGTACGCGAGAGGCGATCCAAGCCAGTCCGGACGGCGATACAACCCGAGCGAGAGCAGTCCGTAACGCAGCATCAGTAAGAAGAACAGGGTCGAGAAGGCGCACACGTCATCCTCGCGCGGAGAAGAGAGGTACCGACAGTAGGTGGGCGCATCAGGGTCCTCCTCCACCCGCCCCTCACCCGAGTAGGCGCACTCGTGTTGAGGGCCCTGGTACACGTCAACGCCTACGTACGGCCCGAGTGGTTGGATGACGGTGCCGCTGCCGAGTTGGACGATCGGCGGAGCAGGCATGGCGTCCCCGCGAGGCTCATGCTGTTCCACGGTCGCAGACTTGCGGCTGATGGCGGCCGCGTGGCGGGAAGCCTCCAGCGTGCGCCGCCGACTGCCCTGTATGTCGTGCAGCTCCCTGATGATGCCGTCGGGGATACGCATGTGGCGGACAGCGGCGCCCTCCCCGCGGCACACGGCGTGCAACAGGGAGAGGCTTCCGGGGTTGAAGAAGGCCTGCGTGATGAGGCCGTTGAGGGCGGCCACAGGCATGACGCGGCCCGCGGCATAGCGGAAAGACCACTTGAGCCCCGCGTGGCTGCGCAGAAACTGGTCCACGTCCGCATTGATACCGCGGTCGGCTCCGCGCGTGACCTTAGCCTGAATTCGTTTCTTGCGGCTAGCAGCAGGGTTCAAGCCGGCGCCTCCACCCATTCGCGCTGGCGCCGCGGACTCTACAGCGGGGAGGCGCGCGGCGGCGGATTCCACGGCGACACCAGTCGCTGCATCAGTGACGTCTGAGGTGGCGCGTGTCGCTCCGCTGCTTCGCCTTGCACCGACACCAACCGTACTGCTGCTGCTAGTGGGGGCTACCTGCTGCGGGGAGGCTGACACAGCGGTCTGTCGGCTGCGGCAGCAGCAGCCGAACAGCGCCTCAAAAGCCCGAGCGACGAATGCCCTGAAGGGGCCTCGTCCGTACAGGGCGTCGGGTGGAAGCGGCCGCCACCGAGCGCTGCTGTGGGTGGCGGTGCTGGAACGCGCTCGGCCATGGGAGTCTTGCGCCGCACCGGACCCAGCTGGGGTCGTGTCGCTCGCCTCGGCGGAAGGGGCGCCGGTTGGCGGGGAACCTTCGCTTGTGGGGACGGGTTCGCTCGTCTGCGGCGCATCGCACCCGGGACCGTCTTCGCTCCAGTGGCACCCATGCGCCCGCTCTGGCATCCGCGCGCGAGACGCCTGCGCTATCTGCTGCCGTCGCTCCCGCGTTCCCGGCGACATTGCTGCCTGGTGGCTGGCGGTGGAGCGGGGCGTGCCATCGCGAGGGGCGTGACCCCGGTGCCCAACGAAATCCGCGTGCGAAACGGAGTCGGAAGGAGGGATGCCAGGTGAATACCGCGGCGACTGGGCGCGAGCCGTGTTACCTCCAGAGGGTGGCGCAGCGGAACCGCCTTCCTCGTGCCGCGTTGGTTCTCTAGCCTCCGTCTTGCTGGCGAGGATGACGCGGCGCACCAGCGACATGCCAGGGCGGCCAGCCGCCGCCGGTGCGGGGGCACGGGTATGTGAGCCAGCATCACCACCCCTACCCACGAACCCGCTGTCGCGAAGCGCAAAGCCAGCAGCAGGCGGCCCCGGGCACGCCTTGATGGCCATGCCCACCCGTGGGTAGGGAGTACTGAGGCTGGTGCGGCCGCTGCTGCGCGGCGCGGGTCCGAGAAGAAGGAGAGAGGAGCTGCTGGTGAACTCAGAGGTCGTCCCCGCCAGGAGCGCAGGCCTGTGGATGGACAGCACTGACTCGAGGAGGAGGGTGCTCAGCAAGCAGCGCGTGTCACTCGAGAGCTCGGTGGGGTTGAATGAGCCTGCCTTATCCCACTGGTCGCCCGACCACCCAGCACCAATCTGGTTGCTGGTGGAGGACTCGAGGGTCGCCTCGCCAGACGTGCTGATCTCCCCCGTCTCTGGCGCGTGCGGGCCCAGGTTGGAGAGCACCAGAACGCGCGATGCCCGCATGAGGCCCGCCTTCACGAGGTGAGAGGGCTGCAGGGGGTTGCCCCGCAGCAGCACCACCTGCGTCAGCGTGCGCTTCGGAACCCCTGGCGCCTGCTTCACCACGAGGCTTTGCAGAAATCGCCAGCGGCTGCCAGCTCGGGTGGAGCCGGGCGCAGGCGAAGGCCCCTCCGCTGTACCCATCGAGCCGAGCGGGCCAGCCTGCGGAAGATCAGGGCTGCAGATGCTAACACCGCCTTCGGCATCGGAACTCTCCTCTGAGTCCCACGAGCCCCTGGAGCGTGGACTAGACGGGCCCTTTGCGGAGGTCGGGCTGGTGGGCGAGGAGGGTGTGGGGCTGGGTGTGGGGGTGCCAGCCAGCCTGCGCCGCAGCCCCGCCTTGCGCTGCTGCGCGCCTTGATAGGCGGCCTCAGCAGCCAGTTCCACGTCCGCCGCCTCGTCGTCCTCAGTGCCCGATGCGTCTAGACAGATCCACTTCATTGCTGGCTCCATGGCCTTCATGTCCCCAGACAGGCCAGACGACAGCACCACAATGTCATGAGAGACGAAGCGAGCGAGGGGCCGCAGCAAGGGCTGCAGTTGCTCGTAGGGAACATCTGCGAGCACGAGGATGTGGTTGCGGATTTCCGGCAAGCACTTCACGCCGTGGGTCAGCGGCCGCAGGGAGGAAGGGGCCGCGGGGGCTTTCTGCCCGCCGCCACCCCCTCGACTTCGCACAGCGCCAGCGCTAGGTACGGACGCGGGTGATGGGCCCCCGGCCTTGCGGGTGTCGGTTTGTCCGCCCGGCGGCTGCTGCTGCTCAGGATGTGCAGCTGATGGCGCATGGCTAGCGGGCGGCGAGGTTGCCCCGTGCCTTGCTGCTACGCATTGGGCCGTGCCCTCTTCGTCATCGATACCAGTGAACGCTGCTACAGCAGCAGAGGTGCTTTCGCTTGCTGCTGCCGGCGCTGCCGCCGCTGCTGTGAAGGCCGAGGAAGCGCCCAACGACGCAGTGCCGCGACCAGCGGACTGGGGCCACGCTGGGGGCAGCTCAATCGAGCGGTCAGATGCAGCAGCAAGAATCACGCTTGACTCACCATGCCGCGCGGTGGGAGGACTTGGGGACCGCTGATTCGTTTCGAAACCAACAGCCGGCTGTTGAGGCAGGCGAGACGGGTGATCGGTGTGGGGACGAAGTTGAGGGGAGTCTATGCTACCAACTCCGACGGACCGACGTCGCTGCGCAGTGACTCCATCGTCGGTCCGTCGTGGGGACTCCGGCCCCGGCCCAAGCCTGCCTTGGCTCTGAGTACGCCGCTGCATCAGCCGCGGAGTGCGGTGCCACGCGGGCATCCCAGTCCCGCGCCCCGCGGCGGAGGGGGAGTGCGTGGCTGCCCCGGCCCACACCTTGCTGTGAGTTCGGATGACGAGGGAGGGCGGCAGCATCGACGACGGAGAGGGGGCGGAAGGCGCGGGGCCTCGGACAGCTTCATGTGTGGACGGGGCCACGCCGTGAGAGCTGCCATTGCGAGCCCCATCAGTGGACGTTGGCCGATCTGTGGTGTGCGTCACGGGCGTCACGTGTTTTGCACCCACAGGCTGAGCCAACGGTGTCGTGCGACGTCGAGACGGGCCGCCGGCGCGGTGCTCCGGCTCGGAGTCGGAGGTCTCGGCGGTGGTGGTGGGGAAAGCCAGCGGCTTGCCAGCGCGCCCCCGCACCGTCTGAAGGACCAGCGCGGGAAGGCCGGAGCGGATAATGTCCAGGCCGGACGGCGTGGAGTCTGTCTCCCCGAAGACGAAGAAGAGCTCGTCACCCTCCCGCAGGCGATAGCCACAGGTGAAATCCATCAGCAGACACGGCCCGCCCTCGTGGCCGCTGCCTAACAGGCGGCGGAAGGAGTGGAGTTGCTCAATGTCGCGACTGCCAGCGGGGGTGGTGGGGGAAGCTGGAGCATCGGCGTCGTGCCTAGCCCTGGCCTTCCTGCCGACGGGAGAAGCGGCCGTTCGCTCGCCGAGGCGTCGTGGCATGCTGCTGGAGCCGCTCGCACCCGCAGGGACAAGAGTGAACCTGCCGCTGCTTGTGCGGTTTTCCTGCGACCCGTCCTGTGCTGCAGCCTCACCGCCGGGCTCGGGGGCCATGCTCCAGGTATCGCTGGGCCGCATCTCCCCAGACCTTGCCGCGCCGTGCCATGGGCTGCGGAGCGCTTCTCGCAAAAGCGCCGCGCTTCTGCGGGCTAACGGCGGGGCATCTTCGGCGACAACGCCCTTCTGCCGCACCGACGACGCAGCGCTGGCGTGCCGCGTACCGTTCCGGGCTGACCGCTGATGCTGCTGCGATCTCGGCGTGGTTGCGACGGCAGCCGGTCGAAGACTGCTGGCGGTGAGCACAGCTAGGAGTATCACGGGGTGCTTCGCAAGCAACAGCTTGTCATCCTCCATCGCATCCAACAATCCTAGCACTCCGCGCTCACGCACCATGAGGCGGAGGCGACGCCCCGCAGCGGCCGCCTGGGGCTGCCAGTCAAGCCCAGCGGGCGCATCCGCGTCACTGGTGTCCTCCCCCCTCTCGGCAAGCAGCGTCAAGGCGAGGGGGGCGCAGTACACGAGCAGAGCCGCCTCGCGCAGCGTGCAGCCGTGCAGCCAGCTGGGGCAGCCCACCTGGTGCAGCTCGTTCCGCATGCCCGCAGCGAACTCCGCCTCCATGGCCAGGTGCCCGAAGCCTGAGAACTCGTACGAAGGGGTCATGCCGCGGGCAGGGGGCTTCTCGGGCTGCCGCTGGTGGCTGGTGTCGTGTCCCGCATGTGGGTGCTGCTGGTGCTGGTGGTGGTGGTGCTGGTGGCCGGTGTCGTGCCCCTCATGCTCGCGGCGGTGATGGTGTGGTGCAGCCTGCGGGCGGTGCGGAGCAGCAGATGACGATGGTGCGGGGGCGCTTCCATGTACGCCAGTCCCCAAGGAGCCCACGTGTCCACCAGGCTGCAGCGGCATAGGCAGGACTGCCTCGGTAGCACCACCGGCCGAGAAATCAGATGCGGCAGCCGGAGAGAGGCCCTCCAAGCGAGCTGGTACTGGCGCCTCTGGAGCGCGCAGCGGGTGCGCCTCGGGGCCAGTCAGACCGATCAACACAGGTGCCGGTTGCGACAGACCCGCACTGCTGGTCTCCCCTCCATCGCGAGCCTTCTCAGCGCCCTGGCCTGCGCTGGGCGGCGGACTGGTCGGCAAGCGGTCGACATCAACCGTGGGCTCTCGAACGGTTGTGTCGACAGGAGCGGCAAAGTCGGAGGCTCCGCCCTCCAGCGCTGAGCCTTGCAGGTAGCGGGTACCGTGGGGCGACGCGAGAGTCTTGGCGACGTCTCGAATCTCCGACGCTGCTCCGCGCACCAAGCCGGTAGCATCGCGCGACGGACGCTGCCCAGAGGCAATCCCAGCTGGGGCGCCTTCGATGTGCGCAATTTCCGCCCGCGGCGGGGCTTCCCAACCGTTTTCCCCACTTCCCTCTCCAGTCTGTTGTTCACGCCTGCCGACGGCCGGACGCCCCCCCATTGAAAGCTCCTCTCGTGCTGCAATTTCCCGCCCAGCACTCGTCACTGCTTCTCGCAGAGAGGACGGAGCCACTGCGACTCCCACGTCTGTGTGACTGTGTGAGGCAGCAGCAACCTTCCGCTCCCTGTGCCGGCGCCGCGCCTCCGCAGCCCGCGCCATGTGAGCCTCCACGTACCGCCGCAGCCGCTCGCTGCTGCTCGCTCCGCCAACACTGGAGGCGGGCACATGTGCCGAGAAGAGATTGAGCAGCAGTGGGATGGTGCCCGGGGCCAGGACATTGGAGGAAAGCAGGCCGTAGCGCACCGTGTCCAGGCACAGCGCGTTGGAGGACTGCACGCCCGCAGCTGCGAGGTATTGGAGGTTTGAAGAGTGGCGCAGCATGACGTATACCGGCAGGGTCGGCAGGTGACGACGCAAAGCAAGAACCCGGGCCAAGTTGCGATGGTCTGCTTGGTCGTGCTCGGTCTGCTGCGTCATCACAAAAGCAGCCTTGGTCTCTGGCCGGTGCGCAGACGCCCGCACCAGGTCGTCCTGCGAGAAGGCGCTGCCACGGATGTAGGTGACGGCGGTTTTGAAGAACTTGTGCGAGCTGAAGAAACGTCGATCCGCCGCTGAGAACACGTCGTGATCCAGCATAATTACACAGTGCATGAAGCGGTATCCGGTCGTTGACTGCGGGACCAGCATTTCAGCCAGAAAATCTAGCAGCTGCGCCCGCGAAGCATCCCCTGTGATGAGCACCACCAGCTTCTTTCGCCAGTTGGTGTACTGTCCCATGCCTGCGTGCCGGGTAGTGGGGGCGGAGAGGGTCAATGAGGAGGCAGCAGGCACGGTCGAGCTGGATGCATCAAGAGTCAAAAAGTGTCCCCCGCTAGCGCGCGCGCCCGCCCACTGAACACCATACCCAAGCAGCAGTAGAAGGCTTCACCAGTGACAGCGCGGAATTGTGACCATCGGCCGTGCTGCAGGCAACATGTGTTTGGTACCCAGCCGCTTCACCCTCTGCGGACACCCACCTTGGGCCTCAATCTGGGTGAGTTCGGTAATGCTCTGGATGAGACTGCCAGTGTACACCACCGCCGTGATGAGAAAAGAAATCGTGAAGAGTCGACCAAGAGCAGTTACTGGTGTGATGTCCCCATATCCGACTGTGGTGACGGTGATGCACGCCTGCACGGGAGGTGGCAGATGCGCGAGGGAGGTGATGACTTCTTGACCGCGACTGCATCGGGGACCCGCGGACAGCCAAGAAAGCCGCGCCTCCTGCCACGCACCCAGTAAATTGAGTTCCAGGACGTGTATGCGTGCACATCCTGGCTGGTGAGGTACACAAAGTTGTCCGGGTTTCCGGCACGCTCCAGCGTCATCACCTGCAGGCAGGCAGGCACGCGTCGAGGCGGGAACGATCCAAGGGCACATGACCAATACACAGCTCTTCCTCAAGATAACGTGCTCCAGACTACGACATTTCTACACTTTCGACCCCCCAACTACAGTGTTGGAGCGGGCGTCTGTGCAGCTCAGATTGCGCCGGCTGCCTCACCGTTGCGCTCATGATCTCAATGAACGCCAAAAACACCATGAACAAGCGAATAACTTGCTGCTGCACCTTGTTGCACAGCATGGAGGGCGCCAGCCACTCTTGCAAGTGGCTAAAGTTGTCGAACACGATGATGCAGCGCAGGTATGTGAAGGTGAGGAAGGAATTGACGACGCCCAGCTCAGGCAGGAGCGCCGACACGATGGTAATGACGTCAATCGTGGGCACGAACGACACCACGTAGTTGATGCGGGTGCCCGGCTCCCACAGCGCGAGCTTCATCGTGTAGCGCACGATGAAGAAGGCGTTGAAGAGGCACGCCGTCACGATGGTGCCCGCGACCTCGTCGCCGCCCTTGTATGTGCGGATGTGGTACTGGATGAGCTGGAAGAGAGACAGCAGCAGGTTTATCAGCTCCGTAAGGCGGCCGTAGCGAGCCCGGTAGGGCCGTACGGCGTGCAGAAACATGGACCGCCAAGACACGTCCTTCGCGCCCTGCCGCACATGCCGCATGTGTGTGATCTTTTGCATGCCCTCCTGGCTCGCCTGCAGACGCTGGCTTTCGCGCAGTGACACTTGGACATCCCATACCAGCGCAAGCAGGACCAAGGCCCCATACACCGCCGCGGTGATCCACGCGACGTGCCCAATCGATCCCCAGGTGACGCCGCCCAGTGTCAGACTTGGGTTATCCGGATTGGGATCCGACATAGTGCAGAACGTGCCTTTGGTGTGAGGGCTTCACGAGAACCGCGGCTCCCGAATGGCTGAGTGGAACCGAAACTGTCAGTGGGCATGGACGTCAGCTCGAACGCGATCCGTGGACCATGCAACGGGATCCTGACAGCACATGCTCGCAAATCACACTTTTCTGCCGAGATTTAGCGTGTGCGGCTTCGGCGTGCCGGGAAGCACGCGCGCATCCATCGTTTCCTCGAGCCCGGCGTGTTCCGAATCGCGAAGGTCGCAATGGCCGATGAACAGTGTCTAACTCCGTCGTTGAGCCGGCATCGCGCGCGCATCTATTGAGTCCCTGGGGCCCGGGTCGAAGTTACGGGGGCCGAACCTGTCCTCGAGTATGCGAGGCGCCGACCAAGGTCGAAAACTCGCCATTTCTTTTTGCCGAACTCGCGGCGTCAGTTTCTGCTTCGGGTGAGCGGCTCGTCGTGCCAGCGCCATTGCAGCACACGATTCAGAGAGCGCAATCCACCCGCCATTTGCTCGCACATTCGACGTTGGTGCGTCGTCTGGTGACAGGGCTGACCCTCCGTCGCATCGCGAAGGGCACCAACGCAGCCGAAGTGCAGCCGGCTCGAGCGAGCACCGCACACTGTTGCCAGACCTGGCCCCGAGCCTGCGCGGTGTGGTTGGCTGGAGTAGCAACACACCCTCTCAACGACGGCCGCTTGTTTTGATTTCTGAACTGGAATCGATAAGAAAGCTCCGAGGCCCAAGATGTCACTCACCCGCATCATCGCACCACGGCGGCTGGCAACCGAGCCCAACGTGGTCACCACCACTCTCCTTGTGCAAGCCGTTGAAGAAGAGGTGAGATTTGTGCTTGGATGCTGCACATCCCGAAGCTCTTTGGAGTGTCTTATGGCATGCGGGAATGTAAACGTGTTCTGCTCACCACACTACAGCGCAAGTGGGTGGAGGAGGACATCAAAGACCGGGAACCCGATCGTGCGGGCGAAACAATACAGTGGGATCCAATCGCTCTGACGAAAACCGACCGCGTGGTGCTTTCCTACTCGCGCATCCGTGCCATCAGCAACCTGGCAGGCCTCTCCTCCCTCACCACACTCAAGCTGGACAACAATGAAATAGGCAAGTGCGCAAGCCGCTTGTGAGGTATCGTTACGGCTGTACGCACTGGCAAAGTTTGCTTCCTTGCCGTGCGGGCAAACGCGTCGCACTCGAATGCGTTTTAGCTCGCCCACTCTCGAACCGGTTGCGCTGCTGTCGGCTTCTGCGCCCCTGAGCCATCTTGAACCGGACGCCGGTGCCTTGCCCTGTCTGCGGTTGCAGAAGAAATCCGCGGGTTGGACACACTGGTGGGGCTGCGAGAGCTCGATCTCAGCTTCAACCGCATCCGACGCATCGAGGGCCTCGGCAAGCTCGCTGCGCTGACTGACTTGTCGCTGTACTCGAACGCAGTCAGTGAGATCGGTGGATTGGAGGCGCAGGCGGAGAGCCTGGAAACGCTGTCGCTGGGTCGCAACCCGCTGGCGCACCACCGGCAGCTGCTCGCCCTGCGCTCCTGCCGCAAGCTGCGGGTGCTGTGCCTGGAGGGAAGCCTGCGCACGCTGCCGCAGCCCGAGTACCGCAGCACGGTGCTGGCGGTGATGCCGCAGCTGCGGTACTTGGACTGGTCCCTCGTGACGGACAGCGAGCGCAAGGGGGCGGCGGAGGGGCAGCACCGCGTGCTGGTGGAGCTGCAGCTGCAGGCGGGGCTGCCTCCCTTGGGGCTCGGCCCAGCGCCTGAGGGCGCATCGGGGCACCACGGACCAGGCACGGGCTCCGGCTCTGATCACGTGCACGCAGCGCTGGCTGTGGGCGGGCCCGCGGGCCGCGGTGGTGGCCGGTCCGATGGCTGGATGGAGGTCGGCACAGGCGGCGGCTCCGAAGGCGCCGAGGACGCGGCGGCGCTGCAGGAGGCGGGCCTGCAGTTTGTGGCGTACTGCTGGCGCATCATGAACGACCCCGCCAGCGTGAGCGACATTGCTGGCCTCGGGCAGGGCGCGGGCGCAGCTGCAGCGAAGGCTGCACTGCAGCAGCGGGCAGCGTCCGCACTCGCCGCTGCTGCCTCCCCAGCTGGCCCGCCCCCTGCAAGTGGGAGCGAGGCCCCATCCACCGGCAGTCTCACCTCCCGCGGGCGAGGCGGCGGGGCGGGGGAGCTGGGCGCTGCGGCCGGTGCTTCCGCTGCCGCCTCCGATGCCGCGAATGATAGGCTGGTGCTGCGCATCCCGGGCCTGCGGGAGCGCGTGGAGGCGCTGCGCGAGACCGTGTCCCTGGCGGCCGAGCAGGCGGTCACGCGCGGGCTGGCCACCCACAGCGACCAGCTTCGGGAGGTGACGGCTGCGGCGTACGTGCTGGCCGCCTACCTGGAGGCGTCGGACGGGCAGGCGAAGGCGCTGCTGACCGCCTTCGCCTCCAAGCGCAAGCGCTGGATACGCGCCACGGGTGCGGACTTGGCGGGCGCGGGGGCGCCGCGGGAGGATGACCGAGGCCCTGGGGGCCTCTCCGGCGAGGCTGCCTCGCCCCCGAGCCTGGGCGGCCCGCGCGGCCGCGGCGACGCCGTGTCCGTGAGCGAGAGCAGCGAGCTGGCGATGGCGGAGGCCATGCTGCGCACGCTGACAGCGCTGGCGGAGGAGAACGAGGCGCTGCAGGCGCAGCTGCTGGGGGTGGAGACGGTGCTGCACGAGCAGTGCATGGCCGTGCTGACGGAGCTGGACGGCGCCTACGCGGAGGTGGCCGCCAAGCGCGCCGACCTCTTCTCGAAGTTCTACCGCTCGGTGGAGAAGGAGGCGCTGGCGGTGGCGGATGACGCCAAGGCGGTGGCCATGGCTGCGGTGGATGCGTATCAGGAGCACCTCGCTGTTGTGGCGGCGGCGGCTGCAGGCGGCCCGCATGCAGTGGCAGGGGGTGCGGGGGTCAGTGGCCGGTCGCTTGCGGGCAGCGGCGCCAGTTCTCCGGGAGCCGCTGCTCCCTCCGAGGGCTCCAGCGGCCTGCCCGACCAGGCTCTCGAGGTGGAGGAGGAGGTGGCAGCGCTCCTGGGGGACCGCGAGTCAGTCTCGACCGCCGTCTCAAATGCTTTCGACCAGCGCGTGGCACGCGTGCTTGCGGCGGAGGACAAGACGCGCCTGAACGAGCGGGAGCGCGAGCGGCGCAGCGTGAAGCTGCGCATCGTGGAGGAGGCGGACCGGCACCGGCAGCGCATGGGCGAGATCCAGGCCACGCACGCGCGCAACAAGGGCGACATCGAGGCGCTGATGGCGGTGGAGCACCACACACTGCAGGAGTACCAGGGAGAGTGAGCTTCGGTAGGCAGCAAGGCTGAGACAACGAAGCACATGACTGCTCTTGGGCGACTGTGACAAGTACAGCTCCCGCGTGCCGATGGGTGGCAGTCGAGATGCGCTGGCTTGAGCTTGCAACGGCCTGCTGCAGCGCATGGCCACTGACTGCACGCTACGGCGATCACAAGGTTCCAGAAAGCGAAGGCAAATACAGAACGAGAAGCCTGGAAACTGTTTGAACGTTGAAATTTAGGCACTCAGCAACGCGCACCAGGTGGCAGCGGACTCTCGTAGCACAGCAACAAGACTTGCGTTGCACTCCTACAAAACCTCCAAGTCACTACCCATCAGCTGCAGCGACGGTGCTTAGGCCAGAGGTGGGCAGTAGGAACGAATTACGGTTCCAGCACCGTCGATGCGGTTTGCGTATCGATTGGCAAATCGAAGCCACGATGCACTCATGTATACACCGCATATGCATTCCGACGGACTCGCATCCGCAACTCAGTCTCTCGGCTGAGCATGTATAATAGCCGAATGCACAGAGCTTGGACGTCACACTCACGATCGACATCACTGATGGCATCATGATTCTTCCGTCGTAATACGCATCACTCACAGGAAAGCTGCCAGTGGCGTAGCTGAGGCACGTGTACGTACTACGCCCGCAACACGTGTTTGTCAAGCTCGCAAGGAACAGCGTGAGGAAGCGATTCAACACGAGGGGCGAAAAACAAGGAAACCAACATCGCCGAGTTGTCGTTACGACTTGTCGAACGAACTTGATCGCCGACCGTTCGATCGAGAGTCTGGCGCAGCGAATGCCATCCGCAAGCTGCGGCCGTACCGATGAAGCTCCCAGGGCAGCGGCGACCGCGACACGAGCAGCTGTCCCTTTGCCAAACCTCAGGCGGACGACCCATTCAGTCACCACTCCAGGCCAAGGAGTTCGCCGTTCCCGAGGCACCGCAGAGATTGTGCGAAGGTCCGTCTGCCCACGAATTGGGGAGGCAGGTCTGCTACGGACGCGGGCACACGATGCAGCGTTGCATGTAGGCGTGTTCACTAGGGGCTCGCCGCCGAGAACTGCGTGGCAGATCAGTTGTCGTGGAATGGCAGCCATGGCGTGCCACAGCTGGACGCTGGGATTCCAAGCTGAGCGGGGACCTCCCAGCCACCGGCAGCAGAAACGCATGGCAGCAAGCAACCAAATCAGCCCACGACGAAAAGCCGACAGTTGACGTGGCAATGGTTGGCCCACGGTGGAGGTAGCGGGTTCCGCATGTTCAAAAGCTCAGTCAAACAGGGCCAGCCGAGACGGTTGTGTCAGAAGCGCAATGCCCTGTCCACTTGACACGCGACAAAGGGGAGCGGCAGCGTCTCGCGCCTGTGTCCCCAGCTGCGATGTCTCCCAGCAGGTTGCCCGGCGACTGTCTGCCTACAAGCTCTTGCCCACTGGCCGCTCGGATGCGTTGATCAGAGCAGTGAGAGCCATGTCGGACTCCCCCTGCAACACGATGGAAAGAGACGACAAAAACCGTGATGCTCGCCGTTCGAGCTCCGACAAAGCCAAGTCCATCTACTCGTGCGACGCCGCCTCACCTTGTCGCGGATGTAGCCGCACAGCGCAAACGTCTTGTAGTCACCCGTGTACTTGCCGGAGGCATCCACGTTGCCGACGTTCACCTGGACGGCCGCATGGTCCTTGGCGGTGATCAGGCGCCTGGTCCACGAGCACTTCCTCGGGATGTACAGGTCCACGGTCTGGCCAGCATCGTTCTGCATCCTGCCGATGTGTTGCTGGTCTAGGTCCCTGCAACAGAAACAGCCGGTCAATCAGGTGGCACGGGACCGAATGGGTCGAGCAGAGTGATCAGCGAGCAGCGCTGCGCGATGGACGACGCTTTTTCGCTGTTACACGCCGCCACCAGCGACGAGCTCACCAGAGCAACGCCTTATCTGCGAGCGAGGTCGTCCCGCCGGTTCGTTGGCGCTGGCCGGCGACAAATGGGGCGAGAAAAGTGAACTTTTGGTGCCGCCAGGTGACCGCCCATTTCTTTTTTGCTGTCTGTCCTCGGAGCACATTTTTTCCGCTGCGGGAAATTCCGCTGGCGATCGCACCTCCATTTCCCGTAGCTCTTCGACGGTACTCGGTTGAAATATCGCCACACAAACGATTCTGCTGTTGTTGTGACGTTTGCCGATCTTCGGAAGTCAGAGAACGTCGCGCATTGTTTCGACCAGCTCCACGATCCACGATGTCCGCAGCATCTACTCTCGACCTGTTGAAGGCCACCGGCACGATTGTGGTGGCCGACTCTGGCGAGATCGACAAGATCAAAGCGTACAAGCCGCAGGACAGCACTACAAACCCTTCCCTGCTCAACACCGCCGCTCGCCTTCCCGAGTACAAGCACCTTGTGGACGACGCGCTTGCATACGTGCGAGGGTCTGGCGTTACTGACAAGCATGAGCGCATGGAATTGCTTCTTGACAAGGTCAGATGGCTGTGCCGTGGCTCATGCCAGCACTTTGCGGGCAGTGGGGTGCGATCACCCGTTCTCGACCTTGTTCTTCAACTCTCCAATGCAGCTCTCTGCCAACTTCGGCACGGAGATCCTCAAACACGTCCCTGGCTACGTGAGCACGGAGGTCGATGCGCGGTTGTCCTTTGACACACAGCGCAGCGTCACGCGCGCACGGCGCATCATGAAGCTGTACGAGGAGCAGGGAGTGGGCCGCGACCGAGTCCTCATCAAGCTTGCCTCCACCTGGGAGGGCATCCAAGCCGCGAAAGTGCTCGAAGCGGAGGGCATCCACTGCAACATGACGCTGCTGTTCGGCTTCGCCCAGGCCGTGGCAGCCGCGGATGCGGGCGCAACCCTCATCTCCCCCTTCGTGGGCCGCATCCTGGACTGGTACAAGAAGAACACGGGCAAGGAGTACAGCGGGGCGGAGGACCCGGGCGTGACTAGCGTGACTCGAATTTATAACCACTACAAGGCGCACGGTTACAAGACCATTGTCATGGGCGCCTCCTGTGAGTCCGGCTGGGGGTCTGCATTTGATGCGCGCCAGTCGGTGGTGTTGGCGTGTCACGATCTATGAATGTATGTCTGATCACGTCGGCGGCGCTTTACTTGCAGTCCGAAACACGGGGGAGATCCTGGAGCTGGCGGGCTGCGACCGCTTGACGATCAGCCCCGCGCTGCTGGAGAAGCTCTCAGGGATGACGGATGCGGTGCCCTCCAAGCTCACACCGGAGGCGGCACGCTCCGCGGCGGGCACCTCTCCTGCTGTGCACTTCGACGAGGCTGCCTTCCGCTGGGAGCTGAACGAGGACCCCATGGCCACGGAGAAGCTCGCGGAGGGCATCCGCAACTTCGCGGCAGACCTGGTCAAGCTCGAGACCTTCCTGGACGGCCTGCTTGCCGGCGCCACCGCTTGATCAAAGACACCTTGATAAAAGGCATCCGCCACAAGCGCGTGTTTGCGGGCTTTACGCTTTCGGCATTCGCATGCCATGCGTGGGTGCTGGTTGCACGTTTGCAGTACGGCTCTGCACTCAAGTGCTTGCAGCTGCCGGAGCGCGCTCGGTACGTGTATGTTCCTGTGGTGCTCATACATGCCAGTCGCGGGCCCGTTAACAACGGTGTTCTCGACGAGGCAAGCACATTGCATGCGCTCGAGCGCTCCGTTGGCAGGCCTAGGGCGAGTTTGGTCCTGAAGTGCTACTTGCAATCAATTTTGCCAGCCGGCGCCGGGAACCGGTCACCCGGGCGGGCCCATTCTGCTTGGCATCCTCGATCGCGAAGCAATCGATCACGTCGACGACTGATATCGATATTTCGCACACGTACGAATGCGCATACAAATGCATGTACACACGCTTGCACCTTCGTGCAAATGTGTCCATGTACACTATATTGGCGATGTCGAAGGTCCATAAGCCTAATATTGGGTTCAACGTTCAACGCTGCAATTGCAAGTACACACACCACCACATGCAAGGCTGCTACAACTGGGGCTTGAAAGTTGTCCCGGCAAGCGTAAGAGCGTGCTGGGCACGGGTTTGGGGGCATCGCGTCGACCTGCACGCCGAAGGGGCACACGCCAAACACGCCTCACGCCTTTTTCCCGGGGCTCATGAGCCGGCGGGCGCTGCCTGCGATCGTCTTGGTGATGCTGCGCAGCGAATCTCCCGGAGAGGAGAGGCCAAGGAAGGAGGAGCCGGCGCTGCTTGAGCCCGCTGGCGCGGGAGGCGGCAGACCTGCCGCGGAGGCCACTTTGCCGGGAGTGCCACCCTTGGCGCCGCCAGCTGCTGCTGCAGCTGCCATGGCGAGAGGAACCGCGGGTGCGAGCGCGGCGTCAGCGCCGAGGGCGAAGGTGGCGGAAGCCGCGTCCCCCATGGCGCCCCCAAACTCCCCGCCCACCGACCGCCGGCCCTGCAGGCGCGCCAGGTTCCACGCGTCCCGCGCGGCGCGGCGGCGCACCCCCGCCGGCACGGGCGGAATGGCGAAGGCCAGCAGCGTGCGCAGGGCCAGCACGGCGTGCTCCATCACGAACACGAGCAGCAGGCGCTGCGCGTCGGAGAGGGTGGGGAAGAAGGCCCGGAACTGGGTGGAGGCGAGGGCCAGGTGCGCCGTGTTGGTGAGGATGGCCAGCAGGGCCATGCCCTGCAGCACGCTGTACCACACGCCGACGCCGCCCGCCTTGTGCGCCACCGGGCGCTGCGTTAGGAAGCAGAGGCGGTAGGCGCCCGCCCGCATCTCCAGCAGGTTGTTGACGAGGGCGATGGCGGCCCCTAGCGGGAAGGCCCAGGAGAAGAAGGTCACGTAGCCGAACTGGATCAGCAGCTCCGCGTAGTCGTGGAAGGTGTCGTGCGGGGGCATGCGCGCCTCCACCCACGCCCCGCTGGTGGCGTGCCGCAGCAGCCGCCGGCCG
>Ga0208629_100431_pt1 | contig 20615 bp, 1 predicted proteins | sample LakWasMet19_HOW5_2_FD_183865 | JGI IMG/M metagenome (GOLD analysis project Ga0208629, IMG submission 183865) | Freshwater sediment methanotrophic microbial communities from Lake Washington under simulated oxygen tension - Sediment Metagenome... | ecosystem: Environmental > Aquatic > Freshwater >... | reverse complement strand
TGTCCTGCAGCTGCCTCCGCGGAGGCACGGGCGGACCAGAGGCTGGTAGCGCCAGCAACGCACCTCGCTCGAGCTGCTGGTCTCCGATGACGTCGCGCTGCTGCTAGCCGTCAGGGAGGCGCTGAGGCTGGGGCTCGGCGTTGTCGACTGCGGACGGCAATACAGAGTGCAACGCGGAAGTATTGCGACATATCGCTCGAAAGCGTCATAATGGGCAATCTCACGGTTGGTGCAGTATCCAGCATATACTTCCGCGTCGCGTACGGCGAACGCACCTCACTGCTTGACGGCGACCCCGTGGCAGTTGTTGATGCAGACGGTGTTGCCGTTGGTGATGTGGAGACGGACGGCGACGGCGTCGGGCTTGCGGATGGCAGGGCGGCAACCACATCCATTGCAGTCACGATAATTTGCAGGTCGGTCGGTGCTGCACTCACGACACCCACACTTCCGGCGAGTGCTGCGACATCGATGGAGGCAACGAGTGCTCCGACAAACCGGCTGGGAGTTGCTGCCGCAGTAATGCTGACGTTCACACTAGCCGCCAGGGCACTGAGGATTGTGAGACTTCCGCTGGTTGCGTCCTGCAGCCTTCGGCGCAAGTAAGCCGTCGGCACGACTGGTGGAACGGCATTTCCTGTGCTCGCACCCAATTGCGTGGATGGAAGAATACACTCGCAAGACGCGCTGGTGGTGGCGGGGTAGGCAGAGACACAAACGAGCATGCACACGGCGGAGGCGTTGACCGGAGTCGTGCTCGCGCCGAGGATCGCCACTTCCTGCGCCGTGGGCAAGTCGATGGCGATGGACAGCACACCTGAGTCGTCTGCTGCCGTGGGCGACTGCGAAGCGGGGAGCGCGCCGAGCACAGTTGCTAGCACGCTCCGCGCAGAGGGCACGACGGCCTCGGTGAGATTTTCCGGCTGCGTGAAGGAAACGTCTTCCAGCCGTACAGTGGCAGCAAGTGTGGAGGAAATAGTCGCCGAGAACCCCTGGCCTTCTATTGTGAGCGGTGGAGATCCCTGGGGCGACAGCGAAACAAGTTCCGTCTGCAGAGCAAAGCTGGCATATGCAGCCTCAGTGCTTACCGGCCTGAATGGAGGCGGCGACAGGCACGTCCGCTGTACCAGTGCGACCGGAATACAGGCAGGAGACGGACCGGTCTCCCACAGCGATAGACCCACGGTCGAGGGGGGACCGGCGAAGGCATACTTGCTGGCACCCGCGGCGGATCGTTGCCGACTGACGGCGCTCCGTTGCTGCCACAACAGCGATGCGTATTGCCGCCCGTATGTGCACATCAAAAAGCCAGGCGGACAGCCCTCCGAGCACGAGGCAGCAAGGGTGTTGAGCACGCTGAGGTCCAGTTCTGTGGAAGGCGAGTCGCCGAGGTCAAAAGTCCCGATGGGGGCCATCGCCGCCATACACCGCCCTGAAGGGCAGCGCGCTTGATTGGGGCGAGGGCAGGGCTTGGCCAACACATGTATAACGGACGTGGCCTGGGAGGCGACGGCTTCAGGCGCCCCACCATCCATTACGGCAGCCATGCGCCCGTAGTGCGAGAGCTGTTTGCACGTGGCCTGTGGCGAACCACTACCTCGCTGCAAGCTCTGTGCTGTGCACACGTTGGTGCCATTTAGTGCGCAGCGCGCGCTGCGAGCCGGGGGGCACGATATTGTGGCAACTTGATCAACCGGTGCAGCCTGCCACGTTCCGTTGGGAAAGAAGGCTGCTCCCCCTCCCAGCTGCCCGAAGCACGATTCGGCTGTAGCAGAGCAGACAGAGCGCGCCGTAAGCCCCGTGGCGTTCGCAATAATCGCGCCGGCGCCGGAACCCGTCGCCCCCAAGCACAGAACAGGATGTTGCAGAGGACACGGAGCAGTAGGCGTGCACGTAAACGGATTGCCGCTGGTGCTCGTGTCGGAAGCATTGAACGGGGTAATGCCGAACGATGGTAACATTGGCGACCGCACACATTCGCCTGACGCGCACAGGTAGGGCGCGGCATGTGGGCATTGCAGCTCACCAAGCGGCGAGCTGGCTGCGTTGGTCATGTCCACCTCGACCGGCGCGCAGTGGCCCACGCCAAATGCCGTCGGCTCCAGACACATGCCGCGAGCAGCGCAAAACGTTTGATTTGCACTCGTGCATCTGGCAATAGCAGCCACCAGTGGGGTGGAGGGCGGACTCGCTAACACAGTCGGCAGCTCAAAACGGCTCTGCTGCTCCAGCTCCCACAGTTGCACGACGCAAACACGGCGAGCCGCAACGCAGCTTCCAAGCCGCGGACACCACACCGGAGTGTCGATCGGGCATGCGGGCATCTCTGGGCAGTCTTCCACTGCTGCCGCACAACCAGTGGCTCCCGGGCACAGCAGTGGCGCATGCGGGTGACAGCCAGCAGCGACTAACCCTCCGAGGAGTAATCGCCGGTCAAGCAAGGCCATAGAATCGTTCAAGAGCGACGCTTCCGTGAGCACTAGGCAGGAGCCGTCAGCAAGTGGAATCATCCCGGAGTCGATAGGGCAGGCGGTCACGTTCTGGATCTGCGCCTGGAGACTCTCCAGCACGGAGGAGAGAGCCAACTGGGTGGTGGCATTCAATCCAGCTAGGTCCGAGGTCGCGTGAAGAACAGCAGCGGCACTTGCGGCGGAAAACCGACCAACAAGGCCGCCGATGCAACTCTCCTCATCAACCGCACATAGGAGATCTTCGCAGCGCGTCGGCTGGGAGCTCTGACAGGAGACAGGTGCCACTGAGCCAACGTCCGCTTGGATGCCGTACGCCGCTAGCGTGGACCAGGGGTTGCCGCGAATTATTTGGGCAGCCAGGGAGCTGAAGCAGCTGTAGTCCCAATCGTCAACAAAAGGCCCACCATTGGTATCCGACGCCTCGATGCGGCCTGTGGCTGGGGACACCGCGGTGATGGCTGCGGCTGCCGCAGCCACTGATTGCTGGGCTGCGCTGCCCGGGCTGCATTGGCCGTCCCAGCACATTTGTCGGCCCTTACCGCAAGACACAGGCGTCGGGCATAGCTGTGGCCACGACCACGGCGGCAAACAAACCGGTTCCACGGGTAACAGCGGGGCCATGTTGAGGGACGGCGCGCGGACGTCTGGACACAGCAAGTAACCAACCTCGCAACTTTCCCCAGCTTGAAATTGAAGGCCCGCTCCAGAAGCGCCCGCGGTGCCGGTGACTGCAACACCGTCCACGGGCACTGCCGGCAACAATGACTCTTGAAAGGCTTCGCCTGTCACTGTCACCGTGGATTCTGAAACAGAAAATGCAGGCTGCGGGCATTCGTCGATCGCTACGGCACATTCCGGCCGGCCATCGTACAACAGGGCGGCACTCGATGCCTCAGGGGTGCCGCTGAGCGATGCAAACGCTGCGCCGGGGCAGAGCAACGGCGCAGCATCTGGACAGCCAGCAGAGGTCTGCATGCACGCACTCGGCGTGACCATGCAGACTCCGTGCTGCGCGCAAAAGACCGGCGTGTGCAGTGGGCACCGACGGTGGATGGGGCCCTGTGGGGAAGCCAACCACGTCGAAGCCGACACCCAGCCAGCGAGCAAGTCATTGTGTAAGCGATCTGCAGGGGACTCACCGAAGGTGGTCTGATTGTAGATCGCGCCGAGCAAGTTCCGAGTTGACGCCCACAACGACGTCTGCCGGACGCCTGCAACAGCTGGTGATGAGCTGCAGGCACGCTCCCCAACGCCCAAGTCACTTGTCGGCGCGAAGACCGGGCAATCGGCGGCGGGACTGACATGTAGATGCTGCAGCTGCGACGGCACGACCGAGGAAGCCAGATTTGAGGCAAAGGTGCGAGTGTCCGCAAGGAAGCGAGCCGCCGACGCGTCCCAGCGGAAGGTAAGCGTCGTGGATGCAGTCACGTCACTGCGGTCGGGAGATGGGGGGCCAGCGAGGACACAAAATCCAGCGCCAGTGGCGCCCGACAGGGTGGAGATGGCGATGCAGTGGGTATCGTTGTTGAGCGCCGCAGCTAGGTCCAAACGTGGCTCCCACCGCGAATTCGAAATGTTCTGGACACTCAGCAGTGTTGGGATCGCCAGAACCTGCAACACCTGCGACGCCGTCACAGCCGCGCTTGCGATGAAAATCGCACTCACTCCGGATGCCAACGCCTCGGCCGCTACTGCAGCTGCCGCGACTGGAGAGGTCGCCGCAAACGGTTGCCCGGATGGTGTGCAAAACGCAAAGCGCGGCAGAAAGATGCCCTCAGATGTGGCAGTTAGCTCGTGCGCAACCGGCTGGTCTGATAGACTTGAGGAGACAGCCGCTGTGATCCATAGCCATGAGTCCCCCTGCAATTCCATTCGGCAGATGTGCACCGGCAGCGCGGCACTCCCCACCAGAGGGACAGCGGCGGTTGGACCGAGAGCGCCGGTCCCAAACCCCTCAGCCTGCGGAACCAGCACAATGCCTGCGCCGCCGACAACTGGGAACCAAGGCAGAGTCTGGCCATGAGCAGTGTTGTCGCTCCTGTCAGAAAGCCACCCCACTCTCAACAAGGATGACGGAGATGGGATGACAGCATTCTGCCATTGATCGGCCAAGCGCCACGAGGGTTGACACACCGAAGCCGCATAGGATGTCGGCAACACGCCTGTGGCGCAGAGCGGCCACTTCGAAAGCACAGCCCTGTCGTCGTTTTGGAGCTGCATGGAGGACCACTCAGGTATCACCGTGAACGTCTCGAAGGTGCAGGCACCGTCACCTGGGGTGCAAACCGCCAAGCAATACTCCCCGGCGAGCTGAATGCCAGGGAAGCGGACATCGGCAAGCAGCGAAGTGGCAAAATTCGCAAACGTGCGGCGTAATATCTCAGTCGAACCCAAGGCGTCCGCCACGGTGCAGCGATCAGCGGCAATGCGCACGGCTGGACGCAAGTCGGACAGCAACAGTGTGGCCAAGATGGTAGTTGGGACCGTCAGCACCAGCTGTTGGGAGCTGAATCCACCAGAAGCTGACAATACGGCAGGTGACGCGGTGGTAACAAGCTCGGCTGCCTCGAGCCCCCCGAATCCCTGCGGAGGAGCGAGCGCTACAATGCGGCCGGGCAGAGCGGGAGCGATTCCGGCCTCCCGCCACACTCGGATGACGACGTACTGTCCGTAGGTGCCTACGGAGACGTTGGCGAAGTCTCCGGTGGCGTCGAAGGTGATCCGTGTGCTGTTTGCATCGTGAGCCGCTGCCACTTCGAGCGGAAGCACCAAGATGCCATCTGGCGAGCCACCAGCCGCATCCCTTACAAAGCCTCCAAAGGCATCTACCGCAGAGGTGGTGACTGTGAAGGTACGCACGTGCGCAGCGTCTTCTTTCAAAAATATGGGACTGGCTGCGACGGCACAGGGAGATGCTGTGGAGGCGTGTATTACGACGATCCCCGTCAGACTGGCCGCCGTGTCTGAGCTGCCCCAGGAGACATGCACAACAAAACGTGTGCTCTCATCCGCACTGTGCGGGGGTTGACCACCGCGTACGCGAATCACAAATGGCCCCACAGCTGCTTCCCACAACGACAGCGCCGGCTGCAAAAGCAGGCAGGGCCTGAGCTCCGGAGAGCTAGTATCGTTGACCCAACAGGTGGTAGCTGGCAAGTCTCCGAATCCCAGGGGCCCACCAGCGTAATCAGCAGCGAGCCACGTCTCGCCCACGTCGCTAGCGGCAACGACGCCGGCATCGGTAGCACAGACTCGGGTGCTACCCTCCGTCGGAGACACTGTCTGAAGCCCCACCGCGGCCACCGCCGCGGGAGCGATCGCCCAGAGCTGTTGCCAGGGCCACTCATAGCTGCCGTTCCACCCAGCTGCGGCCTCAGCACACGTACCCCACTGTGGCACTGCATCCACGCCCAGGCCACTTGCTAGAATGACGCGGAGCTGATGTGGCCCGCGCAGTAGCGGAGGCAGCGCTGCGAGCCCAGACACTGCAGCGCATGTCCCCGCGCTGTTGCAGAAGCTTCCTGCCAGAGAGGCCGGGACTTGAAACCCTGAGCTCGGTACAGCACCGCCATCAACTTCCAGTACCTCGAGGCTGGCACGCATGCTTGCGATGTTGGTGATGTTGATGTTCAGCACCGCCATGTTGTCGTTGTCGTCCCGCTGGGTGACGGTCATACTCACGCGTGCTCCGGCCGGAACATCGGCGCCACCCGCGATAGAGGCGTTGTAGCCGTCTGTCGAGAGCACGGCCATCGTGGCATTCAGGCGCGCGTCGCCAGGGCGCACCACAACGTCCATCACCGGGAGCACGGGAAGCAACAATGAGGAGCCAATAGCGCTCTTGAGCGTGTAAATCCCACTCTTCAAAGCTGTCCAGCTGAGTTTGATACCTCCACCACCGAAGCCGAAATCTGCTGTTGCCGGCTGAATGCAAGTCATCATCTGGTGATCGGGCACCACCGGGCTGACACACTCGCGCTCGAGCCAGAAACTAGAAGACTGGCGGAGCACATCCAGCAGGGTAGAGTCAGCCGGTGCCGAGGCCGTCGTGCATACTGCTCCAGCTGAGCACTCCAGCGGGGCGGATGCGCCCTCGAGAGGCAGAAGACTCAGTGGCTGTTGCAACACCTCGCCGAGGAAGACAAACGTAAGGTTCGTGTGCAACGCTGCAGACAGCAGCGTCACTGACATGTTGGTGCACGCAGGGGCTGTCACTCCCCAGGGCGGTAACAGCAAAGCGGCGACGAAAAGGTCCGTGGGGAGCAGTGTTACATTGCGGCGCCACACGGACGCTGCGGGAGCACAATCAGCGTGCTCGGGGCCAAATGACGCGACCTGCCAGGAGGCATCAACACGCGGCCTGTGTCGCAGGACGGCGTTGCCATATGCATCCCGTGGCAGCAAGCGGAACAGGCTATTCCTTCGCTGCTGAACGGCCAGCACAGGGACAATATGCATAGCGGAAGACCATCCATCAGACACCTCGCAAGCCCGGAACCCCGGGGAGGCTGTCCACGCGCCATCAAGAGGGCTAAGCCCCTCCAGTGCCCAACTGCATGGCTGCGGAGGGCCGGCAATCAGTGCGGTCGTGAGCTGGCACAGCAGGCACGGGACGGTCACATTCACAACAGCGACGACGAAGGTGGTACTCGCGTCCCACAAGAACGGAGAATCAGCAACCGCGGGGTAGTGGATCGCGCTTATGTTGTAACGAAAGACAAATTCGGTGGGGGACGTCTGCAAAGTCCAGACGGCGGCGGCAGCGGACTGAAGGTCGCACCCTTCGCTGGCAACAAGTTCGTGCGCGTCTTTGATGCAGAGATCAGCAACTCCCGGCCCCCTGACCTGCATGCCCGCAAGCAGCGTATCTGGCGCGAGCGCAGACACTGGGCCGCTCGCATTGCTGTACAGCAGGCAGTTGCCACCCGATGCATCAAAAGCACGCCCAAAAGCATCGCGGAGAGTGATGTTGATGCTGGCCCATTGCCCCGCCTCCGCCACCAGGAGCCCCGGGCCGCTCACCAGGGTTTTAGCAAGGTCACAAGGTGGCGTCGCAACACTGACGCGTCCTATGGTTGAAACAATGACACCTACAGCTCCTGGACACCTCGTCTGCACGGAATAATTGCCTGGTACTGTTGCAATAGCCGTGAAGAGCAGTCCGCTCGGTGAAAGCCGGACTGCCTGCGCATGCGACGGAACTGTGCCCAGCGTCGAACTGTTGACAGCAGTCAGCAGTCGCCTGAAGGTGACATTGTTGGCTCCGTGGTCGGCAAATGCAAACAGCTCACACTGGAATTCAGGCACCGCCGTCGCATTGAGAGCAGCGGCAGCATCAGCCCAAGCTCCCCCAGCGGCAGGCCAAACCTCGTTGCCGAAAGCATCTACCGCAGTCAACGCAAAAAATGCCGGCACCCCTGCCAGCAAGATCGCAGCCGTTGCGACGGAAATGTCGACAGGGGCAGATACCGTGCCGTCGAAATACGCAGCCGAACCCTCGCCGCTCGACAGCAGCGTCAGCGACACGCTGCGACCAATAGGCGCGGCTGGCAGGACCCACGTTGCGAGGGCTGCCAGCTGGCTGGAGGCGCCCTGTGGAACAGGGAGCTCTCCGGTCCCGAAAACAAAAAATCCACCACTGACACCCGCCAGCCCCAACCACCAGTGCACAAAGCCGGCCCAGCGGAACAACTCGGGCGGCGATCTGCACAGTGTCGTGCCCGGGGACGCCGGGTCCACAACGCAATCGACCAGCCGCAGTATGGTGGCGTTGCAGGCAGCGATGGTAGAACCGTCGACCAGCTCGCCAATGGCAAATGGCTGGACAGCGGCTTGAGTGTCGTTGCGACGCATCAAGGCAAAGCTGAGATTGTTGGAGGTGAGCCAGACCGCGGAAGATTGATCGTACGCGTTGCCGAAGCGATCCATCGTGTAGCAAGCAATCTGCAAGCTGTCACCCGCACGCGCCACACTCGGAGGGGTAGCAGTCGCACTAATCGCTACATCCCCGTCGAGTTGACGATAGAAGCTGCACCGGCTCGTGTGCACAGATGGGTCGGCGGCGCCGACCCTGACCAGGCCGTTGGGCATGGATTGGGCGGCAAGGTGAGACACGTTCGTGCCCAGAACGTGCACATCAAGGGTGTACAGGCCAGCGAACTGCGAAGTCAGGAATATTCTGTAGCTCCCGGCTTCGGCACTCTCGAGAGACACGTTCTGCCGCGCTGGTGCCGGGACGGCAGCAGACGCCTGTTGCAGCATGTATGGGATCAGCCACACCCGAAGCTGCGCCGTCGCATTCAAGAATGTCGGGTTGCCGTATTGGTCACGGACGCGCACAACGAGGCTGTTGGCGGCAGAGTCCCCATCAGCTGCAGTGAGGGGTTCGCCTGCGGCAACCACGCTGAAACCAGTGCTGAGCGGTTCCGGTGCAGCGGCAGCCAGCGTGATGCGGGGGAGCGCGTCTCGCTCGACAAGAGCCCCTGCAACCGCGACGTACATAGTATGCGGACCAGCAAGGGTCCATGCGGCTGGATCGAGACTGACGTTGAGGTAGCACGGGTTGGCGCTGTCAGAAGCGGCTGCTTCCGTGGATGTTGGCACAGAAAACGCCAACGAAAAGGCCGCCCCGCTGGCGGAGTGCACGGACATACCGCGTGCGATGAATGACGGATCGCCACCCGAGGCAGCCACCGCAGCGGCTGCAGCAGCGTAGGGCATTCCCGGCGCTGTAATGAGGCTGAGGGCGCGCGCCGCCGCAGTCGCGTTGGCGCAATCCAGGCCAAGCCTGTCCCTCAGATGGAGACGAATGGGAGCGGGACCGGCTGCCGCAGACACGACTCGCGGAATGGCCAGGTCTGTTTCGTTGAAGAAGCTCGCACGCCCAGCAGGAGGTCCCGCCACAATGCGGACCAGGAAGGCCCTGGCTGAGTCGACAGGGCCTAGGTCCGAGAGCTGCCCGGAACCTGCTCCGGCCTGGATCCCAAGCAACGGGCGGAACCAATACCTGCCGTTGGGCTTGAAAGTCGTATGCGCCGAGGTGTCAGTCGGCGCAAAAGCACAGGCTCGCAGCCTCACCACGCCGCCGCCTATGTGCCCCTGCCACTGTAACGCACCAACGGCTGGGGCTGGCTGGCCTCGAGTTGCCACGATGCCTCCAACCGCGGAGACAGCAGTCAGATTGGTCGGCGCCACGGCCGCAGCTGCCTCAAGCTCGGTTGCCGAATTTGCTGGGAGCCACAAGGCGGTTAAGTACGGCTGTGCCTTGAGAATGTACCGAGGGGTCAGGTCGTCGACCAGGAAGTTGCCGTATACATCTCGCAAGCGGGCGTGCACATCCATGCAGGTTCCCGCCATCAGCACCGACGAACCGCTGAGCACAGCGGAAGCAGGCCTGCTGGGAATGACCATGAGCTCGAAGCCTGTGAGGTTGGCCCTGCCGCTCGCAAGCGTGGCGATGCCTCTCACCTCTACCGTAACATTGTAGTAGCCTGCAGTGCTGCAGTTGTACGCGATGTTGCGGGTCTGCAGCGGGTTGAGCTCTCCACCCGACTCCCAGGCTGCGCAAGAAGCGGCGGGCACGCTGCGAGAGAGGGCATCGGAGGGGCCGAGCAGCGGGCTCGGTCCATCAAAGTACACCGTCATTGTGAGGCCGCCCACTGCAATCGTGCTACCAAAGGCATCGCGGAAGGTTACCGTCAAAAACCCAACATGCCCTGCAACAACAGCCATGGTCGACTCCTCTCCCGTGTCCTGCACACTGCCGGGATCATCATCCGGCGCCACGTATGCTCCTCGCACACCAGACTTGGCAGAGCTAAAGTCGCCTTGGCCCACAGTCACGGTGCAGGTGGAGCCTGTGCCTGCCCACAGCACCCCCGAGTAGTACATGTACAGGGAGTGCGTGCCCGTCAGGCGCGGAACGTAGCTGAATGTGTAGGTGCCGTTGGCATTGTCGGTTATCGAGAGGGCGGACACGCGGCGAGCAAAGTCGGTGGGTGTGGGCGTAACAATGTTTCCCGCGCCAAACTGCAGTGTGAGCATTGATGCCGCTCCTGCAGACACATTCAGGGAGAGGCCGCCGGTGGTGCGCATCTGCAGGGTGACTGAAGCTGGCACTCCGACCTTGAGCGCGGTTGCGCCACACGCCCCGGATCCCGAGATGGTTGACGCGGTGGCACCGGCTGTCAGTGTCGTACTGATTTTGAATGTGAGAGTCCGGACGAGCCGCTTCCCGGAGATGGTAGCGCACTGCGTGGGACTGCCAGCAGCCGGGGCGTTTGGGATGCGATACACGTACAGGGTGTGTGTGCCGTCGGACAGCGTGCTGTATACCGAGCTTGCAAGGCAAAGGTACGCCCTCGCATACACAGACTGCGTGTTGCTCGAGCCCGTCGTCTTGAACTGTAAGCCATTTGCTGCCACGTTGTCAACAACAGCACAGAATGTCCCCGGCCCTGGCGCAACATTTTCGCCCGCGCACCCTATGGCCCAGGTAAAGATGCAGTAATCCTGCGCGTTTCGGTACACGCCCGTCGTCAAAGGGCCTAGCAACGTCACTGTGAGGGCAGCCTCGTTTGAGGAGTCCTGTAGTGCGTCTGATACTTTCAGGTCTGGCAACGACACGCCGGAGAGTGCTGTTGAGTACTCGAGCATGCCTTGCGTAGCGTGGCGAAGCAGGATGCGATTGTAAGCCAAGCTGCCCGCGAGAGATGGCTCATAAAAGGTGAAGCACCCCCCTGCAACCGAACTACCGCTGAACGTGACAGTGGTCCTCTGGTCTGATGGGGCCACCAGCACGGCTGACACAAGTGGTCTGCCAATCACCGGCAGCCATGCCGCGCCCCAATCGGTCCCGGCTGCGTCGCCACCGTACGTCTGTCCCAACGCATCCAGCACAAGGATGCTCACCTGGCAAGCGGTGCTGCACAGAACCAGGGTCGTGGCAGAAAACGCCGTCACAACCAATGATCGTGCCGTCATCGCTCGCTGCTGAACGGAAGGAGCGCTGCCTGCCAGCAACGCCACAACTGGGTCGCTGGTCTGATCAGCCCAAACCTCGGCCGACGGGTATGCCAACAGAAAGGCGTTGGGCAGACCAACTCCATCTGTCGGTGAGACCGTGTTGGGTAGGATCATTGCCTGAGCTGCTGCCGAGAACGGCAGCGTGCTGAGAGTCGTACCCGTGTACTCTGCTTCGGTGGTGGCCTTCCAGGCCCACGCCAACGCATCTTGGGGCGCATATTGACTGTAGACTGCGTCCGTGCAGCCGGGATACGTGCTAGTTGCACTGGTATCGCAGGTGAGCGCGTACCCCCACACCATCCTGCCAGAAGCGGCCGAGCCAACGAGATGGTTGTCTCCGGTGCCGGCAACGCCGAATGCCGCGTGCAACTCCGCGCCGATTGCAACTGGTCTGACGTCTCGCAAAACCGCGCTCATGCTGCCGGGCAGAGTCCAAACTGGCGATGCGACCTCGGCAACGGTGACTACAGAATCCAAGTCCTGGGGATACGCCCATGGAGAGGCCGCAGCTGGCTGAGTGATGAGGCTTGAGCTGGTGCCATCTGCCGCGCCATCGTAAGCAAACACGGTGGTGACATTTCCTGGTAGCAGGCGGTAGGATCCAACGCCGGAGGCGCCTGTGACGATCGGGGTAGATCCGGCGACCGCGCCATCCTGCACCTGTGCACACAGCTCGTCGATGCTGCGGCCGCCAGCAGCGAATGCCTGTGCATGCAACGCAGGGCTGCTCGCTGAAACTGCGACACCAATCCTTAGCATACCGCTCCACGCCCCCGCGGCGAGGAGGGCAGTGCGATGCAGCAGCAGGAGGGCCGTGCACCCGGCCGCGCCGCAGCTGATGGTTGTGTTAGACACCCAGCACCGAGCTTGCTGCTGTTGCTCGGCAGCGCCGTCTGCGCCAGCGGCATATGCCACGAGCAGCGTCGTGGGCGCGAACGCTTGCTGCGCGCCGCAGCCTTGAGGCAGGGCAACGACGAGAGGCATGGGGGTGCTGATGTCGCTCGCTGCGTCTGTAGAAGTCGGATAGTACTGCAGCGCCCACGGCGACGCAGGCATGTCCAGTGTGGGGAGGTGCTCTCCGGCCAGGGTATCGCTGCGCATTGCCGCCACTCCAGTGGCTGCAATGCCGCTGCAAGCATCAAACTTCAGCGACACGACAGATGGGCAAGACTCTTCCGGCCCGCTGTTTGATCCACGGAGAATCCCTCCAAGTAAGGTTTGCTGGGAGGGAGAGCTGCTGCAAATCGCCGCAAGGAAGAAGCGCGCCTCAGAAATATACGCCCGGCCAGGTTGAATCGCGGCAGTGATGTTGAACCTGACAACCCCGTCGGTGAGCCACGAGCTGTTGCTTGGCAGAGCGTGTGCGCAAACAGCATCCGTAGCCTGCATCGGATCATCTGCCGGGATGACGCACACGTCCGCAGCGGTGATGTCGGAGCATGCGCCACTCAATGACGCTGACACGTCAACGCTGAGCACAAACACGTCGGAGTCGGCAAGATGCAGCGAAACGTAACCGACCGCCCCGTCGTCGGGAGTGGAGTTGTTATACCACACTCGCCAGCCTTCGACCGGCGACCCCGAACTCAACCACCACTGCACAGGTGGGTGAACGTAAACCGCCCGGGCAACAGATGTAGGAGATCCAACGGCGTCCATCGCGGACACCAGCTGGATGTCACTCGCAATAAGCTTGCCGGTGCTCTGAGAATGCAATCGCGCCTCCATGCGAGCCGGGAAGCTCCAATTGCCCGACCGTTCACACATCACCGTCGCTGTCGAATTATAAAAGCCCCCACGTGTTTCACATGCAACCCCGCCCGCGCAGAACAGAGGAGCCGGAGAAATTGAGGCGACAGCGCACACAGCTGACGATGTGCCTCCCTCGCGAGACAGCGTGACCGAAACGTAAAGCTCCGCGGCCAGCAAGTCGCTGGAGCTCAGCAGCCATTCAGATGCACCCACCGCGGCCACGATTTGCAGCCGAGCCGTCAGCACGCCAGCGTGTCCCACTGTGCAAGGATACAGCGGAACAACATTCCGAGCGACAGCGGCCTGCTCAATACCCGTTGCCTGCACCAAGCGTACTGCTACGCGGTAGGACATTGCTGAACTTGGTGGAAGTCCCCGCACAGGCAGGGGTGCACTCAGTGCACGGGTTCGTTGCCCAGCGGCACTTTCGTACTCGAGGTGCAAGCATTGCACGGCGTAGATCGTTGAGAGGACTGCGGTGTGCGCGACCCATCCATGAGTGACTGCGTCGCTGCCGGCGAATGAGAGTTCAGCTCCCCACGTGTTGTTGCACGGCCCAACATGCACGAAGACGTCAACATCGCTGAGCGTCACGGGATTTTCAAAGCCATCGCGAAGGGTGAGTATCACCAGAGCGGTGTCGTCATCCGCAGAAGCCAGAGAGAAATGGCCAGCGAAAAGAAACGGGTCATTTGAAGGTTGCACCGATGTCCGCCACATGATGGACTCCGGAGCAGATGCGGAGATGCGCCTGAAAGAAGCCGAGCTATGAGTGCGTGTTGCTACCACCGCCTGCAGTGCGCTGCCGTCAAATAGCAGCAGTTCAGCACTCACGTCGGCAACCTCCGCACGCTGCAGAATAGCGACAAATGCAGTACCGCTGGCATTGCACGTAAAAGACCAGGGCGTTAGCAGTGGGTCGGAGAGATCGTCCACACGAGGCATGACTAGAGGGCACACCAAAATAGCAGTGACATTCGCCCTGGAAGCGAAGAAGTCGCTCGCGTTCGGCAAAAGCGAGGCCCCCGCAGCGGTGGTTGCGGGCCACTGCACGTGAGCGCTGGCGTCTACGAGCGGTTCTGCCGCTGCGACAATCGTGTTGTTGAGGGCGAGGAAGCCAGTGAAGAGTTTGCCTAATGACACTCCCCCGGCTTCCAATGCCATATCGGTGGGGGTGAGTGTACCGCCTACTGCAGCCGCGGTTGAGTACTCCGTGACAAGCTCCCCTTCGATGAACACTAGCAGCACGAGCAGCTCGCCCGGCAGGCAAGCATCCTGTCCCGCGAAGGGAGCAGCAGAGGAAATGGCGGTGCATCCAAAAACGACTGCGTGGCTGTGGAAGGGCTCATGAAGCGGCAGCAGAGTGGCAAAGGTGCCTCGTGCATGCAGCGTCAATGCGCGGGCAACAGACAGCTCGGAGACAGCAACATCCGCAAGAGCGGAAGCCGTGACCAGAACAGCGGTAGTACTGGAACCCTCTTGAGCATCGTCGAGGGTCGATCTCAGGGTAGGTTGGAAAGCGCCCTCTTGGCTCAAAATTGCAGCCCGTCGCACAAACGCTGTTACTGGTCGTGGAGCTTGCTCCGCATCGGTAGAAGGGTACGGCAGCACAAGTAACGCCCGCGTCTCTGCAGCGCCGTCAAGTAGGATGTGGACTGGCGAACCGGCATATGCTGCTCCAACAGCGGAGTATGACACCCCTGTGCTTCCGATCAAGGAAGTGGGGTTCGCGCAAACGTTGAGCGGTGCGCTCCACAGATCCTGTGTCAGCCCGACGCTGCCGAAGCGTACCTGCAGCTGCCAGCACCACACAGCGCCGCCCGGAGCGTTCAAGCTGGCGCGCAGTAGCGGACGACCGCAGTAAGCATCTTCAGCTGGCACCCATTGGAGATCAAACGTGTCCGCTGACGGCCCGGCAGTTTCATTCAAGCCCGTCCGGTTCCAAGCGATGAAAGCGACGGTATCGCCACCTCCCAGGCGAGCATTCCGCCACTTATCCCGCAGGGTAACGCAGGCGGAGAACAGCGTGGCGTTCCAAGCAAAGTCGCGGGACTCAGCGTCTGCCAGTAGCAGCGGAATGTTGATGGCAGCGTTGCTGTGGGCGGAAGATGGCTCTCCAGCAACGATGGAGAGATGCTCGATAGCCAGCGCGAAGCTACTGCCCCCCAGCGCTGACCCAGCGTTGGCCACTGCGAGCTCCAGCACACCGTCCGATGACGGCAGCGTCGCCATGACCCAGATCTCTGCATATCCAAGAAGCTCCGCGGATGGCACTACAACGAACCGGGCCTGGGCTGCTGCAGTCATTGTCGCCAGTGCACATTCGCAAGCGAACGACACCAGGCCCATGGCAAGCTCCAGCGGTGTTGATTCCGTGCCTTCACACGTCGTCGCCGCCGCTCCCACGAAATCGTGACCAGGAGCACTGCGATTACCGATGGGGAATAGAGACGCCGAAAGGACGAATGACGCCCCTAGCACGTTGGCAGCCGTCGCTTGTGTCTTCAGAGGGGCGGGATTGCCAAAAGCGTCCCGCAACTGCAATAATCCCGCGCGCTGCCGCTGTCCAACGACGAGGATGAGGCCATTCGCATCTGTGGTCAAGCTGCTACGGGCCAGGCATGGCGGCGCCGCGGCGACGTATACCTGAGGGTACCAGTCCAACAAATGGCTGGAGGCGTTGTACCGCATTCTGCTTGTTTGCAGCCACGTAGCAGTGGTCGCGTTACGAGATGGATGCACCTCAGTCGGCATCGCCGATCCATTACGAAATCGCACGCTCCACCAGCCAGCGCAGGGGACAACGAAAGTTATCTGGACAGTGCCGCACAGAGGGGTGAAGCGAGAGTCAGCAACAGGAAATAGGTAGGACACAGCCTGCGTGCAGTTAGTCGCGGAAACGGATGCCTGCCACTGCTGCGACACTCCATCCCAGTCGTGGGGCACAAGTGCCAAGTGCTGCAGGCTGCTGAGCAGGGCTGACTCTGAGAGCAGGCTCGCGGTGGGACACACTCGGTTCGAAAAGCGATCGCGCGCACGCAGAAACAGAGTTGTGTTGGAGCCAGCTACCACGTGCGTGAGCGGACTATCGTCATCAATCAGCACAATCGAGGCAGCCGCCGACACCTCTGCACAATACACGCGCACTAGCAGCGCGGGAGTGAGTGCCACCGCGGAGGTCGTACTCGAGAGCCGCACAATCACATCCCCTGCTGCCTCGCTCGAGAAGTTGCACAGAAGAACCCATTGGAAGCGCTGAGAGGCAAACGCAGGCCAGCAAGAGAGATTTCCGGCAGACCCGGTCGCAACGTGATGTGCAGTGACCCACACGCTGTCCGAAAAAGCGTCCGCAGGAATGTGAACATCATTTCCCCATTTATCCCGCGGACGTATCTCGAGAAGCGCAAGAATCCCTGCTGTGAGCTCCATGAACGGGGAGCCCGTTGGATCGTCAGGGGCTCCTCCAGAAGCCGGCTCCGCAAGTAAGTTCCCTCGCGCAGGCTCCCCAGCCGGGCACACAATCAATTCGGCGTCGAGCGTGGCGTTCGTGAGTAAGCGGGTACCATTGCAGGGGCGCACGGTGCTAACGCTCCAGTCAACCGAACCTGGCGCAATTTCCACGGGGACGGTTGACACCGGATATCCGTCCACGACCAGCTCGATCCACGCAGATTCCCCAATTGATGCATCCGCTGCGCGTGGTGCAGGCCAGACCAGCAGCAGGAGCATGCGCGCGAGCGCGTCCAACGGCAAAGTAGAGCTGCGGTTATTCGCGGCGGCGAGCGGAGCAATCATCGGCGACACCAAAGGGCGCGCACGCCACCAAGAATGGCTCGTGTTACCGTAGACAAGAGCGGCTGTGACAGAGACCGTGCGTTCGTTGCGAGTGCTGTCGAGCATGCTCATGCTGGCGAGGCTCTGTGGCGACCGAGGCAGCGACACGTGCATGGCTGCCGCCACAACGTTCCAACCCTGCATGGGCACCGCAACGAGGTGCAAGTCTGTTCCAGCGCCTAGCCGAAGAGGGGAATACTCGTTTATCGTCGTTGTTGCTTCTCCGTCGGCGCGCGAAAAGTAGTTCCAAAGGGCCCCGCTACAGAACGTCGCGTTGACGCAGCGCATTCCAGAGCTCAACGTGCCCGCCATCAGCGTAACTACAGGCTCAGAGTCCCCGGAAACTGCCTCAACAGTTAGCAACCCTTGCGCGGTTTGCACTGAGCCCACATATCTCCCAGCGAGCCACAGCGGAAACTCCACCGTTGGCGCGCGCAATGCGGCCTGACTGAGCGGTACCTCGATAGCGCCGCGCAGTGCCTCTGTAGTCACGCTGCGCACCAGCACTCCCGCCACCTCAGCAACCGCAACGCGTCCTAGTAACGCCACAGGGTGCTGTAGTGAAAACGGCACTCGTGCTCCGTCAGGCATGGTAACACCAGGAAGCTCGGGCGACACTGCGAGGTGCACACTTGGTTCTGTCGCCAACATCAAAGCTACCCACGCAGCGGCATCGAAATTGAGGCCGCAGCACTCAGCCCACGTGCTAGCACTCGGGTCGTCACACGTCTGCAAAGCGCGGCACCGCAAATGCACGGAGAAGGGGAGGGATACATCAACGGCGGAGCCGCCTTGTTGGAGTTCGTTGTCTGCAGAAGTCGCAGTCGCCCACTCCGCTGCAGTTGTCCGCACTGCCCAGCGATCATGCCACTGCAGCTGCAAACCCTGTGTCACAAAAGCAGCATCGCTGGAAGTTTGAAAGAGCAATGTGTGAACCAGAGTCGCTGGCATTGACAGGGCTGCAAGTCCATCGCCAGAGGTGCTGCCGCAAAGAATATCGTTCAGAGGCAGCGAGGCGGCATAGTCGGCATCGCTGAGCCATCTGGCCATCGGCGAAGCGCAGATCGAAAATGCGGAGCCATCACAGAGGTTGATGACACCGCTGATTGCTGCTGCGCGCAAAGTTTTCGCTCCTTGTAGGAGCGGAAGCATCGCACTCTCCTGCAACGCAGCGCTCAGCGGAGTCTCCCCCTGTGAAAGACCGTCTGCGGGAGCCCCAACAACGTAAAGAGCATTCACAGCGCCGGTCCGCAGATCGCCCGTGACCGTTGCAGCTGAGGGTGTGCTTCGACCAAGGGACACAGCAGCCGTAACATTATAGCGCAGTAGAGTGCAGCTGCCAGGTAAGCACTGGACAATGAGGATGAGTTCCTGTGGCAAGCCTAGTGACATCACAACAATGACCCCACTGCCGTTTCCAGGCAGCGCCGTTGCCGCGAGAGTTGCGGGGAGGCCACCCCTGCTGGTTCGGTCACGCGATCGCGATCGTGCGGCGGCAAGCCGCAACGAAGCCGTTGCTGCGGCTGTCACCGTCGCGATATTCGCATCCCAGGTGGCGTCGGTCTGCAGCAGCGTGAATGCGACGAAACCGAAGGCTTGCGCGTGAGCTGTAGCCGGGCGCAGTAGCGACAAGTTGGCGAACACTGCCCAGTCGCCTGTTGTGAACACAGGCTGTGCGAGAGCGAGCAGGCCAACGCTCGTCGAGCCAGATGCCACTCCCGCCCACACGGCTGAGCTGGCAGGTCGGATTCTGCCGATGCTCGGAGGAAGCGGGCTCCCAGCATTCGCAACGCACTCTGTTCGACGCGCAAAGTCAGCAGGGCCCATCACACCCCACCTCGCCAAGCCGACGCTAGCAGACGCGTTCAGAACGCTGGCGCCGGATGAGATCAGGGTTGCGCTTTGCGACATTCGATATGCTTCAGAGAGCTGCGGTGACCATCCTCGCAACCCCTGCGCAAACTCTGCAGCTTGGCGTATGTCTGCAAGCGCCGCTGCTCCCACGGCTACTGGAGCAACAGGGCTCAAAGCTTCCACTGCTACGAGAATGCAGCGTGCCCGAGACCACGCGTACTGAAGCACTTCACCGGGAGGGCGGAGCAGGGGAAGCATGCCTGTTCCGTTACCCGGTGAGCTGAGGTTGCGAAATAGAACAGGAATCACACAGAGCGGCAGCACCCAGCCCGCGTGTGAGTCGTCAGGGGTGAACAGCATCGCGTGCGCGCGATTGCTAGCGCAGCTGGATATCGTGGCATTGCCATCGACGGGTGTCGCTTGCAGAAGGCCCATGGCGAAACCGGGCGAGACGAACACCGCAGACACCAGGGCAGCTTGCGGCGTAGCTCGAGTGCAAGCCGCCTGAATCGATAACTCCGTTCTTGTCCTGAGCGCGACCACGACGGGGTCGGGTAGTTGCTGCCACGATGAATCAAGTCCTGTCGCCGCCGCCATGACAGTCACCGATGCGGCCGCCTCGACAGCCTGAGTTTCGGCTGGCACGTGCCACACGAGTGCGGTGGCGGTCACGCGGGCACTTGCGGTCCCATTTCCCTCACGAACGTCGATGCTGAAGAGTTGCGTGCCATCCACGAATGTGTCGTTGAGGGTGGTGTCAACGACGTTCGCGCCGCACTCCTGCCCCAGGCCTCCAGGAGCGACGTTGACACGGCACGGGCGCAACGAAGGCAGGACGTCTGCGACATGCGGCAAGTGTACAAGATAATCGCCCTCGCCGACGGCTGTGACCAGTGTGGCGAAGCCCTGCCATCTGCAATATCGAAACAGCGTGCTGGTTTGGCGTTCATGGGAACAATCGAGACAAAAAAAAACGTGGCGTGTTGCCGTCGTGCAAACCATGTTCGCACCTGTCCACGCTGGCACTAAGTGCTGCTGAGTGAAAGAAGCCCTCTTGCGACAACAGTCGTACCGTGACTTCGACCGTGTCGTTGATGCTCAGGCTGCAGAGCTCGCGTTCGGAACACACGGTGGGTGGATAATGCTACTCGTGCAAGCTGGCACCAACGCGCTCGTGGCTTGCCGTCCTCGAATGGTGTGGCACTCACGAAGTCGACCAGGTCAAAGTCTCGGCCTCGATTTGCCCGGCTCGCATCACGATATGGCGGGTTGAGTTCGGCTCGGGATGGTGGTTGATGGAGATCGACGCGGAAGCTTCGCGGAACAGAGGCGCGGCCGCCTCAGAGAATGAAACCTGCATCGACGGCGACGAATTCACACAGCAACTGACCAACAGCCGTGCGTGGGGGCACCCGCATGATTCTCGTCACACACGGTGCGTACCATGTGCGCCGAGACGTCAATCGCGCAACTCGAGCAGTTGACGCAGCTTGCTTCAACATTGGCGAACGGGGTGGGCCGCCACGACAGCGACATCGTGGCGAAGTTCGCACCCGCATCGCTGACCAATGCGAAGACGATGGCAGACCAAATCGCCAGACTCCGCCAGCCCACTGGCATGAGGAAGACCCGTCAAATGGACGGCGGTGCCGTGGATTCACAACAGAATCCGCACGGGGA